>Ga0307472_100001101_pt1 | contig 10481 bp, 9 predicted proteins | sample atmos_gasesAM5C__2_FD_204582 | JGI IMG/M metagenome (GOLD analysis project Ga0307472, IMG submission 204582) | Hardwood forest soil microbial communities from Morgan-Monroe State Forest, Indiana, United States - atmos_gasesAM5C_05 | ecosystem: Environmental > Terrestrial > Soil > Temperate... | reverse complement strand
GGCCGCCTTCCTGGGCACACTCGGCGCCAACGCCGAGTTCTACGCGCCCTACCAGGACAACGCTCGCCGCTGGTACCGGTTCTCGCAGGAGCGCGTGCCGTTCATCAACCACGCGATCATCCATCCGCCGGTCGACCGCAACCTGGCGCCCGGCGCCCCGGGCGGCCCCACCGACATCTGCGCCCACGTCACCAAGGAGACGGACGCCGGCATCTACGTCTCCGGCGCCAAGGTGGTCGCGACGGGCTCGGCCCTGACCCACTTCACCTTCGTCGCCCATCACGGGCTCATTCCCGTCCAGGGCAAGAACTTCGCGATCGTGTTCATGGTGCCGACGAACGCCAAGGGCGTGAAGCTCATCTGCCGCGTCTCGAATGAGATGCGCGCGGCCCTGCTCGGCAGCCCCTTCGACTACCCGCTGTCGAGCCGTCTGGACGAGAACGACGCGGTCTTCGTCATGGACAACGTGTTCGTGCCCTGGGAGGACGTGTTCGTCTACGCCGACGTCGAGAAGGCGAACAACTTCTTCCCGCGCACCGGCTTCCTGCCGCGCGCCCTCATCCATGGCTGCACGCGGCTGGCGGTCAAGCTCGACTTCATCACCGGGCTCATGATCAAGGCGACCGAGATCACCGGGGCGCGCTCGTTTCGCGGGGTCGAGGCGAACATCGGCGAGGTCATCGCCTGGCGCAACATGATCTGGGGGTTGTCGGACGCGATGGCCAAGACCGGCGATCCGTGGACCGGCGGCTGCATCCTGCCGGCGATGGAGCCGGCGGCCGCCTACCAGGTGCTGGCGCCGGAGGCCTACGTGCAGATCAAGAACCTGATCGAGAAGACCGTCGCCAGCGGGCTCATCTATCTCAACTCGCACGCCCGCGACTTCAAGAACGCGGACCTGCGCAAGTACCTCGACCTCTACCTGCGCGGCTCGGGTGGCGTCGACGCGGTCGAGCGGGTCAAGCTCATGAAGCTCCTGTGGGACGCGATCGGCACCGAGTTCGGCGGCCGGCACGAGCTCTACGAGATCAACTACTCGGGTAGCCACGAGGAGATCCGCCGCTACGCGCTGTTCGGCGCGCTCGCCTCGGGCCAGTACGATCGCTGGAAGCAGTTCGCCGAGCGCTGCATGGCCGAGTACGACGTCGACGGCTGGAAGGCGAAGGATCTGATCAACGCCAGTGGGATCGGCGCGCCGCGCTGATGGCGCGGCCGTTCAACGACCGCGTCTTCCGCCGAGCGCTCGGGCGGTTCGCGACCGGTGTGATCGTGCTGACGGCGGGCCCGCGCGGCGCGCCGCACGCGATGACCGCCAACGCGTTCATGTCCGGGTCGCTGCGCCCGCCGCTGGTCGTCGTGTCGGTCGGCCGCCACGCCCGCATGCACCGAAGGCTCGGCCGCGTCCGGCGGTTCGGCGTGAGCATCCTGGATCTGGCGCAGGAGCCGGCGAGCCGGCACTTCGCGGGGCAGGCGGTCGCGGGCTTCGCGCCCGCCTTCGCCGAGCTCGGCGGCGTCCCCGTGCTGTCGGCGGCCGCGGTGACGCTCGCGGTCCGGATCAAGTACCGCTACGCCTGCGGCGACCACACCCTGTTCGTGGGCGAGGTCCAGGAGCTCGCGGTCAGCGAGGCCGCGCCCCCGCTGCTCTACTATGAAGGACGCTACGAGATGCTGCAGGCGGCGCGGCGTCCGACCGGCCGGCACCCCGAGCCTTTTCCGTCGTTCTTCTGAACGGGACGAGTCGCTCGCAGGAGCTCAGGGAGAACGAGCTGGTCGAGAAGTACTATCTCGGCGTGTAGCCCCGCGCTCCCGCGCGCGCTCGCCCGCTACCTCACGCCGCCCGACACCAGCAACGACTCGCCGGTCATGTACTTCGAGTCGGCCGACGCCAGGTAGACGGCCGTCGGCGCGATATCGTCGGGCTGCCCCATACGGCCCAGCGGCGACTGCGTCTCGACCATCTTCTGGAAGTCGCTGCCCACGAAGCCGGCGGTGTGCACCCCCTCGGTCTCGATCATGCCCGGGTTGATCGAGTTCACGCGAATCTTCCGCGGGCCGAGCTCCTTCGCCAGCACGCCGGTGATCGCGTCGACGGCGGCCTTCGACCCCGTGTACACCGCGGAGTTCGGCGGCCGCATCGAGCTCGCTCCCGAGCCGATGTTGATGATGCTGCCGCCCTCGGGTCCCATGTGCCGCACGGCCTCCTTCGTCGTCAGCAGGAGGCCGAGGACGTTGAGGTCGAAGTGCTTGTGAAAGAGCTCCTCGGTCACGTCCCCGAGCGGCCCGAACTCGTAGACCCCGGCGTTGTTGACCAGGATATCGAGGCGACCGAACGCCTTCGTCGCTTCCGCGAACAGGCGCTCGACGTGCGCCCGCTTCGAGACGTCGCCCTGCACCGCGATCGCGCTCCCGCCGCGGGCGGCGATGTCCGCGACGACATGATCGGCTCCTGACTTGCTCGACGAGTAGTTGACGACCACCGCCGCGCCTTCGTCCGCGAGCGCGCGCGCGATCGCGGCCCCGATCCCCTTGGACGCTCCCGTCACGACTGCCACTTTTCCTTCCAGTTTCCGCGTCATGGCCTTCGCTCCCCAGCGATCTCCGCGACAGGCGGCTCGCTGCTCCGTGATCGTTCGGACCCTCGGCCCGGACACGGCGATTCGCCTGCCGTGCCGGTCGCCGCCGGAGGCTGCTCTTGTTCTGTCAGATGGCGCCGGAGCCGCGAGGGATGCATCGCGCCCGTCGACGATGCGCGGCCGGCCCGCCGGGCCGTCGGCGGAGCTTCGCGGGTTGTTGTATGGTCTGGGCATGGCCTCGACGTCGGCGGGAGCGCGGTTCCGGGTGGCGGTGAGGGAAGAACGCCCGTTGCAGGTCGTCGGATGCATCTACGCGTATGCCGCGCGGATGGCCGAGCGCGTCGGGTTCAAGGCGATCTATCTGTCCGGGGGCGGCGTCGCCGCGGGCTCGCTCGGCGTGCCCGATCTGGGCATCACAACCCTCGAGGACGTCTTGACGGACGCGCGGCGGATCACCGGCGTGACGCAGCTGCCGCTCCTCGTCGACGCTGATACCGGATTCGGGAGCGCCTTCAACATCGCTCGCACGGTTCGCTCGCTGATCGCCTCGGGCGCGGGCGCCATGCACATCGAGGATCAGGTGCAGGCCAAGCGCTGCGGGCACCGGCCGGGCAAGGCCATCGTCGCGAAGGGCGAGATGGTCGACCGCATCAAGGCCGCCGTCGACGCGCGGACCGATCCCGACTTCGTCGTCATGGCGCGCACCGATGCCCTCGCGGTGGAGGGGATCGAGCGCGCCGTCGAGCGTGCCGTCGCTTGCGTCGAGGCCGGCGCCGACATGATCTTTCCCGAGGCGGTCACCGAGCTCGCCGCGTACCGACGCTTCGCCGACGCCGTCCGCGTTCCGATCCTCGCCAACATCACCGAGTTCGGCGTGACACCGCTGTTTTCGATCGACGAGCTCGCGCGAGCCGGAGTCGGCATCGTCCTCTATCCGCTGTCCGCGTTCCGGGCCATGAACGCGGCGGCCCTCGCCGTCTTCGAGGCCGTCAGACGGGACGGCTCCCAGAAGCGGGTCGTGTCGGCGATGCAGACGCGCGCCGAGCTCTACGACTTCCTCGACTATCATGCCTACGAGGGCAAGCTCGACGAGCTCTTCGCGAAGGACAAGGAGGCGTGACACCGTGCCGAAGATCCTGACCGAGGCCCAGGTGCAGTCGTTCCAGCGCGCCGGCTTCCTCTCGCCGGTCCGCGCGATGAGCGCCGAGCGCGCGCGCCACTATCGCGAGCGGTTCGAGTCGCTCGAGGCGCGCGTGGCGGACATCAAGAAGATGAAGACGAAGTCGCATCTGTTGTGTCCGTGGGTGCTCGACATCGCCGAGGATCCGTACATCCTCGACATCTTCGAGGACCTGATCGGACCCAACCTCCGCTGCTGGAGCATGGCCTGGCGTGTGAAGAAGGCCGACGGCGAGACCTTCGCGGGCTGGCACCAGGATTCGTTCTACGGCTCCGCCGTGCCGGTGGTGCTGGGCGCCCTGGCGCTCTCCGAGTGCGGCAGCCGGCAGGGCTGCCTGCGCGGCATCCCGGGCTCGCACCGGTGGGGGATCCTGCGGCACGAGGAGACCGATGATCCCAAGAGCATCCTCGCGCGCGGCCAGTACATCACCGAGCCCTTCGACGAGTCGAAAGCCGTCGACTTCGAGCTGCGTCCGGGTGAGATGGCGATGTTCGACAACTCGCTCGTGCACGGCTCGGCGGGCAACTTCGGACCCGACCGGCGGTTCCTGCTGCTGGTCGAGATGCTGCCGACCTGGGCGAAGCCGGCGAAGGTTCGCCAGCCGGCCATGCTCATGCGCGGCGTCGATACGTACGACAACTTCGACGACGAGCCCCGGCCCGACGGCGAGTGGTCCGAGACCGCGCTCGCGAGCTGGAGCCGGGTCGTGGGCGCGCGCGCGAAGCTGCTCTTCGAGGACAGCCGCTACGGCCCGAGCGAGGCCTACGGCGGAACGCGGCCCGCGACATAGGCGCCGGCCCGCGACATCGCGCGCCGCGTGGCGGCTCGTCGAGTTTGACCCTGCCGGGTCGGGAACGGTAACGTGGGTTCCCTGACCACCTTTTCACGCCTTACCCGATTGTTACGGCAGCGGCCTCCCTTCACCCTGGCGCTCGTCGGCCTCGTGGTGATGCTCACCGGTCTCACCGGCGCGATCATCGGCGGCGTGGCCTGGCGCGAGCAGCGGGCGCGCTCGCGCGCGCTGCTCGACGCGGCGATGACCCAGGCCGCGCGGCTCACCGCGGTGCACGCCGATCGCGTGCTCGAGGACGCCGCCGCCACCGCGCGGCTCGGGGCCGAGCTGGTCCAGCAGGGCCAGCTCGATCAGGCCGGTGACGACCGCGCGCTCGAGCGCTTCGTGCTGGCCGTGCTGCACGCCCATCCGCACCTGAGCTGGGTGAGCTACGGCGATCGCCAGAACCGCTTCCTCGGCGCCTCGCGCGATCCGCGCGACAACATCTACCTCAACCGGAGCTTTCCCTATCAGCGACGGATCCGGCTCGAGGAAGATCGGATCTTCCCCGACGGCCGCCGCGAGGCCGTCCGCCGCTCCGACGACCACCGCTACCGTCCGACCGAGCGGCCGTACTACCGCCTCGCCGAGGCCCGGCGCGCGCCGGTGTGGACCGAGCCGTACGAGTTCTACGCGGGGGGCGGGCTCGGCATCACGTGCGCGGCCCCGGTTTTCGACATGCTGGGCGGCGTCAAAGGTGTCTTCACCGTCGACTTCTCCCTCGACCGGCTGGCGACCGCGTTCAAGGACCTGAAGGTCTCATCGCGCGGGCGCGTGTTCGTCGCGACGGCGCAAGGCGCCTTGCTGGTCGGACACGAGGGCTCCGGTGCCTCGCGCCGGGAGGTGATCGACGCCGAGCTCGCCGCCGCGGCGATGCGTCAGGTCCCGGTGAGCGACGCGACGTACGAGTTCGAGCACCAGGGGGAAACGTATCTCGCCCGCGCGGTGCCCATCTCCGTCGGCGACCTGCAGTGGGTTGTCGAGGTCGTCGTGCCCACAACCGACTACACCGAGCACGTCGACGCCGAAGCCAAGGTCGCGCTCGCGCTCGGGGTGGTGGCGCTGCTCCTCGCGGTGGCCGGCGGCGTCACCCTGGCGCGCTGGATCGCGCGTCCGCTGCACGAGCTCGCGCGCCACGCGCGCCGCATCCGCCACGGCGATCTGGACGTGGCCGTCGTGCCCAGGAGCCGCGATGAGATCGGCGTGCTGGCGCGGGCCATGGGCGACATGGTGCAGGCCCTGCGCGATCGCGATTTCATTCGGGAGACCTTCGGGCGCTACGTCAGCCCGGAGCTGGCCGAGCAATGCCTGCGCGACCGCGACGCGCTACAGCTCGGCGGCGAGGTCCGCGAGGTCGCGATGCTCATGTCCGATTTGCGCGGCTTCTCCGAGCTCTCGGAGCGCCTCGGCGCCCCGGCGATGATCGGACTGCTCAACGAGTACCTGGCGAAGATGACGCCGGTGATCATCCAGCACGGCGGCACGATCAACGAGTTCATCGGCGACGGGATCTTCGTCCTCTTCGGCGCGCCCTTCGGCCGGCCCGACGACCCCGAGCGCGCCGTGCGCTGCGCCCGCGCGATGCAGGACGCGCTCGCCGAGTTCAATGCCGAAAGCCGGCAGCGCGGGCTGCCCGAGCTCAGCATGGGGATCGGCCTGCACGTCGGGTCGGTGGTCGCCGGCAACATCGGCAGCACCGAGCGCGTCAAGTACGGCGTGGTCGGACCCGCGGTCAATCTGGTCGCGCGCATCCAGGCCCTCACGATCGGCGGCGAGGTGCTGCTCTCCGACGCGATCCGAGCGCGGGTTGGCTCGAAGATCGAAGTCTCCGAGGGCCGGCCGGAGCGGATGAAAGGTGTCCGCGACCCGGTGATGGTCTACCGCCTGCTCGCCGTCGCGAATCCTCCTGAGAGGAAAGAAGCCGACCTGATCAGAAACTGACCGCATCGACCCGGTCAACCGCATCCCGAGCCCCTGGTTTTACCGGAATTTCAAGTATTTCCGTTGCGCTGAGGCCTGGCATTCCGCGTGCTTCTACTACGCGGTTATGGACATCCCGGGTGCGAGGACGGGAGATCTGAGGTTCCCGGGGTTCATGGCCGCGGCCACGACGGACCACGGGGCGCGGATGGTCGAGGACCTTCTGCAGCTGGGCATCGCGATCAGCAGCGAGGGGGAGCTGGCCCCCGTGCTCGAGCGCATCGTGACCCAGGCGCGCCGCTTCACCGGGGCCGAGGCGGCCACGCTCTTCCTGCGCGAAGGCGCCCATCTCCGCTTTGCCGTGGTCCAGAACGAGATCGGCAACCGGCGGCTCGGCGACTACGAGCTCCAGCAGCGCCTCGAGGTCGAGCGGCTGCCGCTGGACGTGCCGAGCCTCGCCGGCTATGTCGCGAACTCCGGCGAGGTCGTCAACGTGCCCGAGGCCTATCAGATTCCGAGCGACGCGCCGTACAGCTTCAACTGGCGCGTCGACCTGACGACGGGCTACCGGACCCGTTCGGTGCTGGCGGTGCCCCTCCGCGACGCCGCGCAGCGGAACCTCGGCGTGCTGCAGCTGATCAACGCGGTCGGCACCGACGGCCAGACGATCCCCTTTCATCCCCGCCTGGAGGACGTGGCCCGGGCATTCGCGGCGTACGCGGCGATCGCGGTCCGCAGCGCGCGGCTCGAGGAGCTCTCGTTCAAGGATCCGCTCACCGACGGCTACAACCGGCGCTATCTGATGCTCCGGCTCTACGAAGAGGTGAGCCGGGCCGCGCGCTACCAGCAGCCGCTCGCGCTGATCCTGCTCGACCTCGACGGGTTCAAGACCATCAACGATCGCTGGGGCCACGGCGCCGGCGACGACGTCCTCAAGCAGGTGGTCCAGCTCCTGGCGAGCCAGTCGCGGGTGGACTCGGTCGTGGCCCGGTACGGCGGCGACGAGTTCATCGCGCTCCTGCCGAGCACCACGAAGGCGGCGGCGCTCATCTACGCCGAGCGGATGCGCGCGATCATCGAGCGCTACCCGTTCCAGCACGGACCGTTGACGGCGAGCTTCGGCGTTGCCGGCTACCCGGACGATCCCGGCAACGTCGCCGACCTGATCAAACGCGCCGACCACGCGCTGTACGAGGCCAAGCGCCAGGGACGCAACCTCGTGGGAGGTCACTGAGATGACCACGCTCGCCACCGCCGCGCGGGTTACCAAGCGCGTGCTGATCGTCGACGACGACGAGTCGATCGTGCGCGTGCTGCAGGACGCGCTCGGCCTGTTCCGCCACGATCACGCCTACGCGATCGAGACGGCCGCCGACGGCGCCGAGGGCCTGGAGGCGATCGAGCGCGGTCAGTTCGACCTGATCCTGCTCGACCTGTACATGCCGAAGATGACGGGCCTCGAGCTCCTCACGGAGATCCACCGGCGCGGCCTTTCGACGCCGGTGCTGATGCTGACCGGCAACGAGGACAACAAGAGCGCGACGAGCGCGCTCAAGAGCGGCATCTTCGCCTACGTCCCCAAGCCATTCGACCTGCAGCAACTCGAGATGCTGGTCTCGCTGGCCACCGCGTCGCGGTCGGCCGGCGCCTGACCGACCCGCGCCGCCGCCACCGCCGCCGGCCCGCCGAACGCGCGCGGCGACCGCGCTCCTGGTCTCCAGCAAGCCGGCTCGGCGTCCCGCGCCCGGCGATGATACTCTCGACGCCATGAGCGATCCCGTGACGGTTTCGGTCCTGACGCATCGCCTGGAGGCCATCGTGCAGGAGATGGGCGAGGCGATGCTGCGCACGGCGTACTCCCAGATCCTCAACTCGAGCCGCGACTTCTCGACCGCGCTCTGCGACGCCGGGGCCAGGCTCATCGCGCAGGCGGAGCACGTGCCGATCCACGTGGGCGCGATCCCGTGGGCGGTCGAGTCGGTGCGCGACGCCTTCAAAGGCCGCGTGCGGCCGGGCGACGTCTATCTGCTCAACGACCCCTATCACGGCAACAACCATCTGCCCGACCTGACCGCCTTCGTACCGGTGTTCGTGGGCGACGAGGTCGCGTTCTGGTCGGTCAACCGCGCGCACCAGAGCGACATCGGCGGCTCGACGCACGGCGCCTACAACCCCGCCGCTACCGAGATCTGGCAGGAGGGGCTCCGGATCACGCCGCTGAAGCTCTACGACGCCGGCGAGTTGCGCGACGACGTGCTGCGCATGATCACGACGAACGTGCGCCACCCGCACGACTTCATGGGCGATCTCCGGGCGATGATCGGCTCGGCGCGCGTCGGCGAGCGCCGCCTGCTCGCGCTGACCGCCGACTACGGCGCCGCGACGGTGCTCGGGGCGGTCGACGAGATCCTCGACGGCGCCGAGCGCCAGGCCCGCGCGTGCGTGGCCACCTGGAAGGACGGCGTCTATCGCGGCGAGACCATCCTGGACGACGACGGCCACGAGTTCACCGACATCTGGATCCGCGCGACCGTCACCAAGCGCGGCGACGGCCTGACGGTCGACCTCAGCGACTCGCATCCTCAAGTCTCGGGCTTCGTCAATTCCTCGTTCCCGAACACGATGTCGGCGGTGCACATGGCCTTCGCGTACCTCATCGACCCGCGGACGCCGAAGAACTCCGGCACGTTCCGGCCGGTCAAGGTGATCGTCAAGCAGGGCACGATCGTCTGGCCCTTCCCGCCGGCGCCGGTCACGCTCGCGACGAATCACTGCGCCCAGGAAATCGCCGAGGCGATGATCCGGGCGCTGGCCCCGGCGTGCCCCGACCGCGTGCTCTCGGGCTGGGGCCGGCGCTTCCGCATCGCGATCAAGGGCACGAATCCGCGCACGCGCAAGCCGTTCATCTGGCACATGTTCCACGCCCGGCCGGGCGGCGGCGCGAGCGCGGCCGGCGACGGCTGGGAGACCGCGGGCGAGGGGCAGGCGGCGGGCGGGATCAAGTTCGGCAGCGTCGAGGTCGCCGAGGCGCGGTTCCCGCTCACGTTCGAGCGCCACGAGTTCCGTCCCGATTCCGCCGGCGACGGCATGCATCGCGGCGGCGTCGGCGCCGTGCTCCGGCTGCGCGTCGATATCGAGGAGCCGGCGGTCGCCAACACCGCGGGCGACGGCGTGCGCCACGCTCCCTACGGCCTGCTCGGCGGCAGGGACGGCCTGCCGCATCGCTACCGGCTGGAATCGCGCGGGCGCGCGCCCCGCGTCTTGAAGACCAAGGAAGTCGGCGTGCCGGTCCGCAAGGGCGACGTGTTCCTGATCGAGTCGTCGGGCGGCGGCGGCTACGGCCCGCCGTCGAAGCGCAGCCGTCAGGCGCGCGTCAGCGATCGAGAAAACGGCTTCGTGAAGAAATAAATCGGGGGAGCGAGAGCTCCCCCGAAGTCGCGGATGGCTAGGACGCGGCCGGCGCGCCGGCGGCCGGCGCTCCGACACCAGATCGACTTCCTTGCAGGCGACGGCCGATGCCGATCAGCGCCAGTCCGAGCCGCACGCGCAGCGCCGACCGCTCCCGGAGCGACGCCGCGAGCTGTTGTCGCGCCAGCGCGGTCCGGAGCTCGCCGAGACGCTCCTTCGCGAGCCACTCGACCAGATAGCTGTTCATGTCCATGACACCGACCCTCCTCTCGCCGGAACCAGCACGCGCGCTCGCCGCGGCACTGGCTTTTCTTGCGGCGTCAGCACGATCTCGAAGCGCGGGCTCGTTCGCTCCGCCGCGCTGAAGGCCACGGACGCGGCGTCCAGCACCTGCACCACGACGTCGGGCCGATCCAGCGGCACCGGGATCGCGAGCCGCCATCCGCCCCACAGCGTGCGGCGCACGACCGGCGAGACCACGGCGCCGAGGGCGGCGTGGATCGCGTCGGTCACGGCGATCTGCCGGGCGATCTCCGCGAGCCGCACGCGCTGGCGCCAGCTCGAAAGC
>Ga0307472_100001098_pt1 | contig 10490 bp, 7 predicted proteins | sample atmos_gasesAM5C__2_FD_204582 | JGI IMG/M metagenome (GOLD analysis project Ga0307472, IMG submission 204582) | Hardwood forest soil microbial communities from Morgan-Monroe State Forest, Indiana, United States - atmos_gasesAM5C_05 | ecosystem: Environmental > Terrestrial > Soil > Temperate... | reverse complement strand
AGAAGGGCGGCGCCCTGGTTCACCTCGAGGATCGCGTTCATCGATTTGGGGTAGGGGAAGCCGACCATGCGATTGGTCGGCGAGACGGTGGCGATCGCCTCGCCGCTCTTCCCGTCCTGGAACCAGGCGAACGGATTGCGTGCCGCGATTGCCGCCGAGCGCCCGCAGTATGCCGCCAGCTCGCGCCGGTGCGCCTCGAGCGAGAGACCCCGCCGCGCGCGGAACGCGTTCTCGACCATCGGATAGGCGACGATCGGCTGCGTGATCCCGTGGCGCAGCTCGAGCGGGCTCATGCCCATCCGCGCATCGCCCCAGGCGTCGCCGCGCGCCGGCCGGGCGGGAGTCCAGGCGGGTCGTTGGCCGTTCTTTCCGAGGCCCCGGATCGTGTTGAAAGCCTCGGCCCCCGCCAGGAGTGCCACCTCGCTGCGCCCCGCGGCGATCTCGTCGCAGAGGTGGTTGAGGAGCGTCTGGGGCGTGTTGCCCCCGAGCGTGGTGTAGATCGTGCGGACCGGATGGCAGCCGAGCCGCTCGGCGAGCAGGCCGGGGGCGTCGCCGTAGTCCCAGGAGATGATGTTCACGACGGCGACCGTGTCGAGCGCCGCGAGCAGCCGGGCATCGCCGCCCGCGTCCTCGGCGGCGCACCGGGCGGCGTCCAGCATGAGGGCGAGCGGCTCGCGGCCGGTGCTCGGATCACCCGCCCGATCGATGGCCTGGCCACCACCCACCAGCACCGGCAGGACTCGAGTGCGTTCCCCTGGCATGGGATTTCCTCGCGTGCTACGGCTTGGGTTGTCAAGGGAAGACCCGTCGTGGCTGGTCACGCGCTCCGCACTCCGATCTGCGATCTCTTCGGCATCGACTACCCGATCATCCTCGCGGGGATGGGGGGCGTGTCGATGGCCCCGCTGGTCGCCGCGGTCTCGAACGCGGGCGGCCTCGGGGTGATGGGCGCCGCGACGCTCTCGCCCGACGACCTCCGGGAGGAGATCCGCAGGACCCGGGCGCTCACGTCGCGGCCCTTCGCGGTCGACCTCCTCGCGCCACTGCCCCAGATGATCGTGCCGTACCTGCCGGTGCTCTACGACGAGGGCATCAAGATCTTCGTCGCCGGACTCGCCGTTCCCGAGAAGCACGTCGCCGAGATGCATGCGCACGGGATCACGATCATGGTGATGGTCGGGAAGGTGAAGCACGCGGTCCGCGCCGAGTCCGCCGGGGCGGACGTGGTCGCGGCGCAGGGCACGGAGGCCGGCGGACACACGGGTGAGATCGGGACGCTCGCGCTGGTGCCCCAGGTGGTCGACGCGGTGAAGCTCCCGGTGGTAGCCGCTGGCGGGATCGTCGACGGACGGGGCGTGGTGGCCGCGCTGGCCCTCGGCGCGCAGGCGGCCATCATCGGGACCCGCTTCATCGCGACGCCGGAGGCGACGGCGGGCGAGCGCTACCGCGAGGCGTTGGTCGGCGCCGAGCAGGACGAGACCATCCGGACGCGCTGCTACACGGGAAAGCCGCTCCGCACGCTCCGGAATCCCTACATCGCGGACTACGAGGCCGATCCGCGCAAGATCAAGCCCTTTCCCGATCAGATGATGGTGTCGGTCCAGCGCGGGGTCATGCGCTATCACGCGGCCGACGCGGACCCGGGGGTCACGTGCTTTCCGGCGGGGCAGGGTGTGGGCGCGATCCGCGACATCAAGCCGGCGGGCGAGGTCATGCGCGAGGTCGTGGCGCAGGCGAAGGCGGTGCTGGCGGGCGGCGTGTTCGCGGCGTCGTGATGCCCGAGAGTCCGCCGCGAAGGGCTCCGGGTGGCGTGACCGCTGCGGAGTTCGAGGCGGCGGGTCTCTACGACCCAGCCGCGCCGAACGCGGCCAATCGGCTTGTCCTGCTCGAGTGGATCGTACAGCAGGGCGTGTCGCTCGAGCAGATAGTCCACGGTCTTCGGGGTGGTGCCCTGACTGGCCTCGCCGCAGACCTGGCGCTGCGGCCCGGGGAGCGGCTGCGCCTCGAGGAGTTTGCGGCACAGCTCGGTATGCCAGCCGAGGACATCCAGCGCATTCGCCTGGCCGCGGGCTTTCCGCCCACCGACCCGGACGCCCCCGTGTTCACGCCCGACGATGCGGCCATCCTCCGCGCGTTCCAGCTCGGGGCCGATTTGTTCGGGCAACCGTTCGTCCTCCCCTTCGCCCGGGTGGTGGGGTCCGCGCTCGCCAGGATCGCCGAGGCGACGATTGCCCTCTATCTCGTGAACGTGGAACGGCCGCTCGTGGAGGCGTCGGCCGACGAGCTGTCCCTCGCGCGGGCGAATCTCGACGCGATGCGCTCGTTCGAGAGCATCCCGCCCGTGCTGGAGGCGCTCTTCCGGGCGCACCTCGAGAACGCCATCCGCCGATCGCGCCGGGCGCGGGCTCGGGCGGGCAGCGACCTCGCGCAGATGACGGTTGGCTTCGTCGACCTGATCGGCTTCACGCCCCTCTCGCGCCAGCTCACGTCGCAGGAGCTCGGCGCCCTCGTGGACCGGTTCGAGACGCAGGCGATCGACATCACGACCGCGCGCGACGGTCGCCTCGTCAAGATCATCGGCGACGAGGTGATGTTCGTGGCGGTCGATGCCGCGGCGGCCTGCGACATCGCCCTTACGCTGGTCGACCGGTTCCGGGGCGACGCCTCGGTCACGCCGCGCGGGGGGCTCGCCACCGGGACGCTCCTCATGCGGGGTGGGGACTACTACGGTCCGATCGTCAACCTCGCCTCGCGCATCGCCGACCTCGCGGTGCCGAGCGAGATCCTGGTCACGACCGCGGTCGTTGCGGAGGCCGGCGGGCATGGGCTCCGCTTCGAGCCGGCCGGGAAGCGCATGCTGAAGGGATTCGACGAGCCGGTCACGCTCTACGCGGCAGGGCGCGCGCCCGCGCCGCAGTAGGGCTCGCGGCGGCGGTGGTGGGGGCGACGCGGATCAGCCCGATACTGCCCGGTCGCGTCGCGCGAGCGGTCCAGGCGGGACGGCGTCCTCCTCTTGGTACTCCTCGTGGTAGATCTCGATGAACGTGAAGAGGATCGCGAGGATCACCGGGCCGAGAAACACGCCGAGGAATCCGTAGATCTTGAGCCCCCCGAGGATCGCGATCAGGAGGGGGAAGGTCGGGAGCCTCGCCCGCCCGCCGATGAAGAGCGGCTTGATCCAGTTGTCGGCCGAGCTGACGGCGAGTGCACCCCACAGCACGAGCCCGACCGCGCGTCCGACGTGCTCCGTTGCTGCCAGGTAGACCGCGGTCCCACCCCACACGAAGGCGGGTCCGGCCAGGGGGAGGAACGAGGCGAGACCGGTCAGGAAGCCGAGGAAGGTGGGGAAGGAGAGGTCGGCGATCAGCCAGTAGCCGAGTCCGGCGAGCACGCCCTGGGTGGCGGAGGTGATGATCATGCTCTGCACGACGGCAGTGAGAGTGGTGTAGAGCCGTGTGAAGATCGCGTCCTTGTGCTCGCGCTCCATGGGGAGGAGGTCGCGCAGCCGGGCCGCCAGGGCCTCGCCGTCGCGGAAGAAGAAGAAGAGCGCGACCAGCATGATGAGAAAGTTCAGCGCGGAGACGAGCACGTTCCGGGCGAGGTTGGTGGCCTGCTCGACGATCTGATCCGAGACCCAGTCGGTCGCGCGCAGCACGAGGTCGGAGACGTCGATCGAGAGCTGGGCGGCGAGCGGCTCGATGCGGACCCAGAGGCCGCCCAGCCGGGAGGCGCGGAGCTGGTCGACCAGCGGGGTGGCGTCTCCCTGCTGGACGGCCTGCTGCACGCGGCCATAGGCGGCGGTTGCCTGGTTCACAAGGAGCGAGCCGAGGAAGAAGGATGGGATGATCGCGAGCACCGTCACGGCGAGCACGAGCGTGAACGCCGCCAGCGAGCGCCGACCCCGGAAGGCCTGCACCAGCCGGGCGGTGAGGGGATAGAAGGTCAGCGCCAGGATCGCGGCCCAGACCAGGGGCGCGAAGAAGGCGGCCACGAAGAGATAGAGCTGATAGAGGAGGAAGAGGAAGACGGCGAAGAAGAACGCGGCGAACAGCGCCTCCCGCGACACGACCCCGACACTGTACCGGTCGGGCTCGGTCACCTCAAGCGCCGGTGCGCGCGCTCCGCTTGCCTTGACAGCTCGGCAGGGGATTGGTAGCGAGACCGCTTCTGCGAAGGAACGTAGGCACGTAGCTCAGTGGGAGAGCGCTTCCTTGACACGGAAGAGGCCGGCGGTTCAATCCCGCCCGTGCCTATCACCTCGTTGCGGCCCGCCCTGAGGCTCGTCGTCCCCCTCTGATCCGGATGGCAGAGATCAGCGTGACGTTCGAGGACGGCGCCACGGAGCGCTTTCCTGCGGGCACGTCGGCGGCGGAGGCGCTGCGCGCGCATGCCGCCCGCAACGGGGCGCTCCAGCGTGCGCTCAAGCGGGCCATCGCGGCTCGCACCGACGGCAGCGAGCCGGCGGTCATCGATCTCGCCCGGCCGCTCTTCGCCGACTGCCGGCTGGCACCGGTCGCGCCGGAGTCCCCCGAGGGACTCTCCGTCCTGCGACACTCGACGGCGCATCTCATGGCCCAGGCCGTGAAGCGGCTCTTCCCGCAGGTCGAGATCACGATCGGCCCGGTCATCGAGAACGGCTTCTACTACGACTTCCGCCGTCCGGAGGGCTTCACGCCCGAGGACCTCGCGCGTATCGAGGAGACCATGCGCGCGATCGTGCGCGAGGACCTCGCCGTGGCACGGGAAGAAGTGCCGCGGGCCGAGGCGATCCGGCGCTTCCGTGCCATGGGGGAGCACTACAAGGTCGAGATCATCGAGGGCCTCCCCGACGACCGGGTCTCGCTCTACCAGCAGGGTGAGTTCGTCGACCTCTGTCGCGGCCCGCACGTCCCCTCGACCGGGCACCTGGCGGCCTTCCGCCTGACCAGCGTCGCCGGTGCCTACTGGCGCGGGGACGCGCGGAACGAGCAGCTCCAGCGCATCTACGGGACGGCATGGGCGCGGAAGGAGGACCTCGAGGCGTACCTCGCGCGGCTGGAGGAAGCGAAGCAGCGCGATCATCGCCGGCTCGGCCAGGCGCTCGATCTCTTCTCGCTTCACCCGATCGCTCCCGGTTCGCCCTTTTTCCATCCCAAGGGCGCGCTGGTCTACAACACGCTGGTGCAGTACATCCGGAGCCTCTACGCGCGCTACGGGTACACCGAGGTCATCACGCCCCTCATCTACAAGACGGAGCTCTACAAGCAGTCGGGGCACTACGACCTCTTCCGTGAGGACATGTTCCTGATCGCGGTCGAGGAGGAGGAGTACGGGGTCAAGCCGATGAACTGCCCCGGTCACTGCTACCTCTTCGCCACCCGCAAGCACTCCTACCGCGACCTGCCGATCCGGTATGCGGACTTCAGCCGCCTGCATCGCTTCGAGGCCTCGGGGACGCTCGCCGGCCTGGTCCGCGTCCGCTCCATGGCGCAGGACGACGCCCACATCTTCTGTACGCCCGACCAGCTCGACGACGAGATCGAGCGCTTCGTCGCCATGACCCGCGAGGTCTACGCGGCCTTCGGCTTCGATCGCATCGAGGTGACCCTGCAGACGCGGCCGGAGAAGTTCCTCGGCGCGGTCTAGCGCTGGGACACGGCCGAGGCGGCGCTCCGCCGCGCCCTCGAGCGGACCGGCTTCGCGGTGACCGTCCTCGCCGGCCAGGGTGCCTTCTACGGGCCCAAGATCGGCTTCGACTTCCGGGACGTGCTCGAGCGGTCGTGGACGCTCGCCACCGTGCAGATCGACTGCGCCATGCCGGAGCGCTTCGAGCTCGGCTACGTGACACCCGAGGGCACCACCGCCACCCCCGTCATGATTCATCGCGCCGTGCTCGGCTCGCTCGAGCGCTTCATCGCCATCCTCCTCGAGCAGACCGCCGGCAAGCTGCCGCTCTGGCTGGCGCCGGTGCAGGTCCGCCTGCTGCCGATCAGCGAGAAGGTCGCCGACTATGCCGCCCGCGCGGTGGACGCGTGCCGTGCGGCGGGCCTCCGCGCGGAGGCCGACCTGCGGGGCGAGAAGCTCGGCTACAAGGTGCGCGAAGCCCAGCTGGAGAAGATCCCGGTCATCGCCGTGGTGGGCGAGCGGGAGGCGGCGGCGGGGGCCGTCGCCCCGCGGCGGGAAGGTGCGGCCGAGGCGGCACTCCCGCTCGACGACTTCATCGCCCGCACCGTCGCCGAGGCGCGCATGCCAGGAGGTGCGTCATAGCCAAGGTCGAAGACAAGGTCAGGGTGAACGGGCAGATCCGCGCCCGCCAGCTGCGGGTGATCGGCGCCGATGGCGCGCAGCTCGGCGTGATGGCCTCGGAGGACGCGCTGCGCCTCGCACAGCAAGCCGACCTCGATCTGGTGGAGGTCGCGGCGGCGGCGAACCCGCCGGTCTGCCGGATCATGGACTACGGCAAGTTCCGCTACACGCAGAAGAAGAAGGCCCAGGAGTCGCGCAAGAAGGGTGGACCCGCAGGCGTGAAGGAGGTGAAGGTCGGCTCGGGCACCAGCGTGCACGACGTCGACTTCAAGGTGGGCCACATCCGCAAGTTCCTCGGCGAGGGCCATCGCGTGAAGGTGAGCGTCTTCTTCCGGGGGCGCGCCATCACCCATCCCGAGCTCGGGCGGGCCATGCTCGACAAGATCGCCGGGAAGGTGGCAGACGTTGCCAGCGTGGAGCAGTCCGCGCGCCTGGAGGGCCGGAGCATGTCGATGATGCTGGTCGCCAAGTAGGTAGGAGGCGAGAGGCAATGCCGAAGATGAAGACCAGCCGCGGGGCGGCCAAGCGCTTCAAGATGACCGCCAAGGGCAAGGTGAAGCGCCGGCACGGTTACCTGCGGCACATCCTGTCGACCAAGACGCGGAAGCAGAAGCGACGGCTTCGCAAGTCCGCGATCGTCGACAAGACGAACGAGAAGGCGATCAAGCGCCTTCTCCCCTATCTCTAGGAGACCCGTCCATGCCACGCGCAAAAGGCGGGCCGAAGACCCGCCGCCGCCACAAGAAGACCATGAAGCAGGCGAAGGGCTTCGTCGGTGGCCGTCGCAAGACCTACCGCCAGGCCCGCGAGACCGTGGAGCGCGGGCTCACCTACGCCTACCGCGACCGCAAGCGGCGGAAACGGGACTTCCGCGCCCTGTGGATCGCCCGCATCAACGCCGCGGCCCGACCACACGGCCTGTCGTACAGCCGGCTCGTCGCCGGGCTCCGCGCTGCGGCCGTCGAGGTCGACCGGAAGATGCTCGCGCTGCTGGCGGTGGACGACCCGCGCGCCTTCGCCGAGATCGCGGGGCTCGCTCGGGCCCACACGGCCGCGGCGAGCGCGTCCTAGCGGCGCCGGGGGTGCGCGCCGAGCTCGCCGCGCTGAGAGAGCACGCCCTCGCCGACATCGCGGCGTGCGCGGCCGAGACCGAGCTCGAGGCGGTCCGGGTTCGCTACCTCGGGAAGAAGGGGTCGCTGAACACCATCCTCCGCGGCCTCGGGGGCCTTCCGGCCGAGGAGCGTCCCGCGATCGGCGCGCTGGCCAACCAGATCAAGGACGAGGTCCTGGCGCGCATCGCCGAGAAGGCGAACGAGCTGGAATCCGACCGCCTCCGCCGCTCGCTCGCCGAGGAACGCATCGACGTGACGCTCCCCGGTCGTGCCCGCCCGCGCGGACACATCCACCCGCTGCGCGCCGTCGAGCGCGAGATCGTCGGGATCTTCGTCGCAATGGGGTTCAGCGTCGCGGAGGGGCCGGAGATCGAGGACGACTTCCACAACTTCGGGGCGCTCAACTTTCCCCCCGATCATCCCGCCCGCGACACGCAGGACACTCTCTTCCTCGACCTGGCCGACGATGCCCTCCTGCGGACCCACACCTCGCCGGTCCAGATCCGCGTCATGCGTGCCCAGCAGCCCCCGCTCCGCGTCGTCGTACCGGGTGCGTGCTATCGCCGCGACGAACCCGACGCCACGCACTCCCCCATGTTCCATCAGGTGGAAGGGTTCATGGTGGACGAGCGGGTGACCTTCGCCGATCTGAAGGGGGTGCTGGTGCACTTCCTCCGCCGGCTCTTCGGCCCCGAGACCGGTGTCCGCTTCCGCCCGAGCTTCTTCCCGTTCACCGAGCCGAGCGCCGAGGTCGATATTGCCTGTACCGCATGCGCGGCGGCCGGCCGGCCGACACCGGGCTGCCGCGTGTGTCGCGGCGGCGGCTGGCTCGAGGTCCTGGGCTCGGGGATGATCCATCCGAACGTGCTGCGCGCCGTCGGCTACGACCCGGAGGTCGTGCAGGGCTTCGCCTTCGGCATGGGCATCGATCGGCTGGCGCTCCTCAAGAACGACCTGGACGACCTCCGCCTCTTCTTCGAGAACGACCTCCGCTTCCTCGGCCAGTATCCCTCGTAGCGGTCATCCATGCGTGTTCCGCTGTCCTGGCTGACCGAGTTCGTCTCGTGGAGCGGATCGGCGACCGATCTCGCCGAGCGTCTCACCATGGCGGGGTTCCCGGTGGAGGGCATCAGCGCAGTCGGCCAGCTCGACCCGCGCATCCGGGTCGGACGCCTGCTCGCCGTCGAACCGCACCCGGATGCCGATCGCCTTCAGGTCTGCCGGGTCGACGTCGCGAGCGCGGAGCCTGCGTCCGTGGTCTCGGGGGCGCCCGGGCTCGCCGCGGGGCAGCTCGTGCCGATCGCGCTCCCCGGTGCGCGCCTTCCCCGTGGCGAGGAGGTGCAGGCGGTCGAGCTCCGCGGTGTCCGCTCGGCGGGGGCGCTCTGCTCGGAGGCGGAGCTCGGCCTGAGCGACGATGCGAGCCGGGTGTGCGTCCTGCCCGACGACGCCGTCCCCGGCCGGCCCCTGGTCGAGCTCCCCGGCATCGCCGACGTCGTGCTCGAGGTCGAGGTGACGCCCAACCGCGGCGACTGCCTGTCGATGCTGGGGGTTGCCCGTGAAGTCGCGGCGCTCACCGGCTGCCGGCTGCGACAGCGGCGCCTACGGCTACGCGAGGCGGGGACGCCGGCGGCCGAGCAGCTCCGCGTGCGAGTCGACGCCCCGGACCTCTGCCCGCGCTACGACGCGCGCCTGGTACGCGGCGTCCGCCCGGTGACCTCGCCGCTCTGGCTCCGGCTGCGGCTCAACCGCGCGGGGATGCGGGCGGTCGGCGCGGTCGTCGACGCCACCAACTACGTCATGCTCGAGTGCGGGCAACCGCTGCACGCCTTCGACGCCGAGCGCCTGAGCGGTGAGATCATCGTCCGGCGCGCGGTGGCGGGGGAGCGGATCGTGACGCTCGACGGGGTCGAGCGCTCGCTCGAGACCGCCGATCTGGTGATCGCCGACGCGCGCGGGCCGGTGGCGATCGCCGGCGTCATGGGTGGCGGCCACTCGGAGGTCACGTCCGATACCCGCGTCCTCCTCCTCGAGAGTGCCGTGTTTGCTCCCTCGGCGGTACGCCGAACCAGCCGGCGCCTGGGGCTCGCCTCGCAGGCCGCGTATCGCTTCGAGCGGCGGGTCGACCCCGCCGCGACCCCGGAGGCGCTCGACGCGGTGGCGGGGCTGATCGTGCGCCTGGCGGGCGGGCGGATCGCGCCCGGGGTGGTCGAAGCGGCGGCGGGGCTCGCCGACCTCGCGCCGCCGACCATCTTCCTGCGGCCGCGGCGGGCGGTCTCGATCCTCGGCATGCCGCTCACGCGCGGCGAGATCACGCGGCGTCTGCGCGCGCTCGGCGCGCGGTGCCACGGAGACGGGAGAGCGATCTCCGTGACGCCTCCGTCGTACCGGGGTGACCTCCGCCAGGAGGAGGACCTGATCGAGGAGATCGCGCGCGTCGGCGGCTACGAAACCATCCCGACCACGCTCCCCGAAGCGCCCATCACGCACGGCGCCGACACGCCGACCCGGAGCTTCGTCCAGCGCGTGCGGACGGTCCTGGCGGGCGAGGGGCTCGCCGAGATGGTGACCGTGAGCCTCACCGACGAGGTGACGAACGAGCGGCTGCCCGGCTTCGTCGGGCGGGCGCTCGCCCCGATTGCGCTCCGGAACCCGCTCTCCTCGGAGAGCAGCGCGCTGCGGCGCTCGCCGCTCGCGGGCCTCCTGCGCGCGCTTCGCCTGAACCTCGACCGCGGGGCGGAGTTCGTCGGGGCCTTCGAGCTCGGCAAGGGCTACGGCCGCGATGCCGAGGGACGCGCGTGCGAGCCGCAGGCCATCGCCATCCTCCTCTACGGCCTGTGGCCGCCGTGCGGCGCCGAGCGCAGCGGACCGCCGGTCGACTTCCTGCATCTCAAGGGGATCGTCACCAACCTCCTCGCGACGCTCGGTCTGGGCGACGAGCGCGTCGCGTGGCAGCCGGTGGGTGAGGTCGGCTTCCTCCACCCGGGGAAATCGGCGCTGGTCGCGCTCGACGGCGAGGCGGTCGGCGTGGTCGGGGCGCTGCACCCCGAGATCGTGCAGGCCTGCGATATCGCGGGGGAAGTATGGCTCGCCGAG
>Ga0307472_100001097_pt1 | contig 10493 bp, 7 predicted proteins | sample atmos_gasesAM5C__2_FD_204582 | JGI IMG/M metagenome (GOLD analysis project Ga0307472, IMG submission 204582) | Hardwood forest soil microbial communities from Morgan-Monroe State Forest, Indiana, United States - atmos_gasesAM5C_05 | ecosystem: Environmental > Terrestrial > Soil > Temperate... | reverse complement strand
TCCCGGCTCACCGCTCATCGCCGCCAGCGAGCTGCGCGCCCAGGATCGAGCGGTGATGATCGAGCTGCAGGGCGCCGAGGCGCATGCGCTCGAGGAGTCGCTCGAGGCGCTCGCCGCCGCACGTGGCGGCGGGCTTGCTGCCCGCGTCGAGCGGGGCGATGGCTGGGCACGGCTGCGGGCTTTTCTCCCACCGCCCGAACGCCGCGGCCTCACTTTTGTCGACCCGCCGTACGAGGACACGCAGCAGGACTTCGACCACGTCACCACCGCGATGGCGGAAGCTGCGCGCCGTTTTCCGACCGGACTGCTGGCCGTGTGGTATCCGATCAAGGACGAGCGCACCCTCGCCCCCTGGCAGGCGGAGTGTCTGCGGGCGCTGCACGGGGCGGCCGCGTCGCCTCCGGCGGTGCTCGCGAGCGAGCTGTGGCTGTACCCACGGGACTCGCGCGTGGCATTGAACGGCTCGGGACTGCTCATCGTGAACCCGCCCTGGCTCACCCTCGAGCGCATGCAGGTGTGGGTGCCCGAGCTGCAGGGCTGCCTCGCGGTCGGGCCGGGCGGAGGCACCAGCGTGCGAATGCTGTCAGAATCGGCTCGATGAACGGCCCGGCTGTGGACCAGTACGGCGTCTTCGGCCACCCGGTCGGCCACAGCCTCTCGCCCTTCATTCACGGTGTGTTTGCCCGCGACACCGGTCAGCAGATGGCCTATCGCGCCTATGACGTCGCGCCGGAGGAATTCACCGAGCGCGTGCGCGGCTTCTTCGCCGAGGGCGGGCGCGGCCTGAATATCACCCTGCCCCACAAGGTCGCGGCCGTGGAGGTGGCGCAGGAGCTCACCGCGCGCGCCGCACATGCGGCGGCGGTCAATACGCTCGCGCGGCAGGACGATGCCATCCTCGGCGACAACACCGACGGGGTCGGCCTGGTCCACGATCTGTGCGACAACCTCGGACTCATCATCACGCAGCGCCGGCTGCTGATCCTCGGGGCCGGGGGCGCGACGCGCGGCGTGCTCGCCCCGCTCCTCGGACTCGAGCCCGCGATCGTCGTGATCGCCAACCGCACACCCGAGCGGGCCGAGGCCCTCGCTGCCGCGTTTGCCGACCTCGGCGTGACGCAGGGAGTAGGCTTCGCCTACGTCGGCGACACCCCCTTCGACCTCATCATCAATGCCACCTCCGCGAGCCTCTCGGGGGACATGCCTGCCATTGCCCCGGGTGCCATCGGTCCGCAGACGGTGTGCTACGACCTCGCCTACGGGCGTTCGGCCATGGCCTTCGTCCGCTGGGCGCAGCAGTCGGGTTGCGCGCGGGCGGTGCAGGGTCTCGGGATGCTCGTCGAGCAGGCAGCGGAGTCGTTCCGGCTCTGGCGCGGTGTACGCCCGCACACCGCTGAGGTCCTCGCGGCACTCAAGGAGCGCGTCGGCAGCGTCTAACGCATCGTGACGAGCTCTTCCGCCGAGGTCGGATGGATCGCCACCGTGTCATCGAAGTCTTTTTTCGTCGCGCCCATGCGCACCGCGACCGCGAAGCCCTGCAGCATCTCGTCGGCTCCGGGTCCGACGACATGCAGGCCGACGATGCGTTGCTCGGACCCGGCGGTGATGAGCTTCATGTGCGAGCGCGGCTTGGCGGTCGTGAGCGAGTGATAAAGCGGCACGAAGCTCGAGCGGTACACGGTCAGATTGCCCACGCCATAGCGCTCGCCCGCGGCCTTCTCCGACAACCCGACCGTGCCGAGCGGGGGATGCCCGAAGATCACCGTCGGGATGTTCTCGTAGTCGAGATGCCGGTCGGCCTGACCGCCGAAGAGCCGGTCCGAGAGCCGCCGGCCCGCGGCGATCGCGACGGGCGTGAGCTGCGCGCGCCCGGAGACATCGCCGATCGCGTAGATGCCCGGAACGTTGCTCGCCTGGTACTTGTCGTTGGCGATGAATCCCTCGATGTCGAGCCCCACACCGGCACGCTCCAGGGCGAGGCTCTCGATCGACGCGCCCCGTCCGATGGCCCACAGCACGCAATCGAATGGGCCGAGCACGCGGCCATCGAAGGACCTCAGCTCCAGCGCCCCGTGTGGCGCACGGCGCAGCTCGCTCGGTATCGCATTCAGGACGACATCCACGCCATCCTCGCGCAGCAGGGTGAGGGCTAGCTCGCCGAGCATGTCGTCGAAGGCCTTGAGCGCCGTGTCACCGCGCAGCACGAGCGAGGTCTCGGTGCCGAGGCCCGCGAGAATGCCCGCGAGCTCGATGGCGATGTAGCTGCTGCCCACAACCGCGACTCGCTGTGGGCGCTCGGCGAGCTCGAAGAAGCCGTCGGAGGTGATGCCGAGCTCGGTGCCCGGAATCAGCGGCAGACGCGGCCGGCTGCCGCTGGCGATGAAGACGTGATCACCGCGCAGCAGCCGACCACCCGCGGCCACCGTATGCGCATCGACGAAACTGGCGCGGGCACGTACCAGCTCCACGTTGCGCTTGGCGAGATTGGCTGCGTAAATGCCGTTCAGCCGCTCGATGTAGGCATCGCGCCCGGCTTTCAGCCTGGCCCAGTCGAGGCGACGCATCTCGACCTCGAAACCATAGTCGCGCGCGTCCTCGAGCGCGCTGCCGAGCTCGGCGGCGTTCCACATGATCTTCTTCGGCACGCAGCCGACGTTCACGCACGTGCCGCCGAGCCGGGCCGGCTCGGCGAGCACCACCTTTGCCCCGTATTCCGCGGCGCGCTGGGCGGCGGCGAGTCCGCCGCTGCCCCCGCCGATCACGATCAGGTCGTAGTTTTCCGTCATGGCACCCTCGCAGACCTCGGCGCCATGTTATCCAAGACGCGCGGCCGATAAGAGGGCCGCTACAATGGCGGCCCTGCGACGGATGAGGCTGGTGCATGGACAATCCCTTACTCGATCAGGACGCTCTGCCGCAGTTCATGCGCATCCGCCCCGAGCACGTCGAAGCGGCGGTGCGGCAGCTGCTGAGCGTCAACCGCGAGCGCATCGGCGAGCTCGCGACGCTCGCCGCTCCCACCTTCGCCTCGGTGATCGAGCCGCTCGAGGAGCTGCATCACCGGACCTCGCGCACCTGGTCGCCGGTGAGCCATCTGAATGCCGTGCTGAACTCCGAAGCGCTGCGCGCGGGGTACAACGCCTGCCTGCCGCTGCTGTCGGCTTATCAGACGGACCTTGCGCAGAGCGAGCCGCTCTACCAGGCCTATCGCACCATCGCGGAGCGGGAAGGCGCGGCCCTCGCCCCGGTGCAGCGCGAGCTCATCGAGCACGCGGTGCGCGACTTCCGGCTCGCGGGCGTTGGCCTGCCACCCGAGCGCAAGGAGAGCTTCAAGACCGCGATGCTGGAGCTCGCGCAGCTGCAGGCGAAGTTCGAGGAGAACGTGCTCGATGCCACCAACGCGTGGACCCGGCCGGTTTCCGACATCAGCGAGCTGCGCGGCCTGAACGAGATGCTCATCGAGCAGGCGCGCCGCCGCGCCGAGGAGCAACACGCACCCGGCTGGATCCTGCGTCTCGATCAGCCGACCTACGTGGCGGTGGTGACCGACGCCGAGTCGGCGGAGCTGCGGCGCGCGTTCTACGAAGCCTGGACTACGCGCGCTTCCGACCGCGGCCCGGCCGCCGGCCGCTGGGACAACTCGGACGTCATGGAGCAGATTCTCCGGAGGCGCCACGAGGCGGCACGGCTGCTCGAGTATCCGAACTACGCGCAGTACGCGCTCGCGACGCGCATGGCGCACAGCGTGGATGAAGTGCTCGGGTTCTTGCACGAGCTGGTCGGCGCGGCACGCAATGCGGCGCAGGCGGAGTTCGCCGAGCTCGAAGACTTCGCCGGCCGCAAGCTCGCCGCCTGGGATGTCGGGTTCTATGCCGAACGGCTGCAACGCGAGCGTTTCCGCATCTCGCAGGAGGAGCTGCGGCCTTACTTTCCCCTGCCGCGCGTGCTCGGCGGACTGTTCGAAGCTGCCGAGCGACTGTTTGGCGTACGCATCAGCGAACGCGCCGGCGCACCCGTGTGGCACGCGGATGTGCGCTTCTTCGAGATCGTCGCCGCGGGCGGGGAGCCCATCGGCAGCTTCTACCTCGACGCCTACGCGCGCCCCAACAAGCGCAGCGGCGCCTGGATGGATGAGTGCATCGGGCGCAAGCGCCTGTCATCGGGCGCGGCGCTGCCGGTGGCCTACCTGGTGTGCAACTTCCTGCCGCCCGGAGGCGAGCGCCCGGCGCTGCTGACGCACGATGACGTGGTGACGCTGTTCCACGAGTTCGGCCACGGGCTGCACCACCTGCTCACCCGCGTCGACTACCCGAGCATCGCCGGAATCAACGGCGTCGCCTGGGACGCAGTGGAGCTTCCGAGCCAGTTCTTCGAGAACTACGCCTGGCACAGCCAGGTGCTGCAGCGGATCTCCGGGCACTTCGCGAGCGGCGCGCCGCTACCGGCCGGAGATCAGCAGCGTCTCATCGCTACGCGCAGCTTCCACGCCGGCCTCTCGATGATGCGGCAGCTCGAGTTCGCGCTGTTCGACTTCCGCATTCACACCGAGTACTCCCCCGAGCGCGGCGGCCGCATTCTCGAAATCCTGCGCGAGGTACGGTCACAAGTGGCGGTGGTGCCGGTGCCGGAGTGGAACCGCTTTCCCAACAGCTTCGGACACATCTTCGCCGGCGGCTATGCCGCGGGCTACTACAGCTACAAGTGGGCGGAGGTGCTGGCGGCGGACGCTTTTGCCGCCTTCGAGGAGCACGGCGTGTTCGATCGCCTCACGGCGCAGCGCTTTCTCGATTCCATCCTGAGCCGCGGCGGCAGCCGCGACGCGCTGGATGCCTTCATCGAGTTTCGCGGTCGCCGTCCCGATGTGCGCGCGCTGCTGAGGCAGCACGGCATCGACCGTGCAGGTGAGCCGGCGTGAGCCGCGCGCGCGGGTGTGCCGACCGGAGCCTGGCGGTGGCGCAGCTCGCGGCTCTCATGATCTTGGCGCCGCTCCACGCCGAGCCGCTCTACGTCGTCGAACAGCTGGTGGTCAACGTGAACAGCGCACCGGACGCGAGCGGCGAGCGCATCGCGACGGTCAAGAGCGGCGAGCGCGTCGAGCTGCTCGAGCGCGCGGGCGAGCAGGTGCACGTGCGTCTTGCTAGCGGGCGCGAGGGCTGGATCCGCGCGTCGTACCTCACGGCCGAGGAGCCGCTGCGTGTACGGCTCGCGCAGCGCGATGGTGAGATTGCGCGCCTCGGCGATGAGATGAGTCAGCTGAAGGCGCAGTTGCGCGCCAACCCCGCGCCGCCGGCCTCGGGCAGCGCCGCGAGCCCAGCGGTGAGCGGTGGCGCGCCTGCCGCGACGGCTCCCGCCGCGGCACAGGAGGCGGGCGCACCGCCCGCCGGGTCGCTCTTCAGCACGGACGAACGCCCACACCCGCCGTGGCCCTGGGGCATCGCGGCTTTGCTCGTCGGCTTCGGTCTCGGCTTTGGCCTCGGCGCGCTTATGCTCGACCGGCACATCCGCCGCAAGTACGGCGGCTTGCGGATCTACTGAATTGTGCGGCGCGTCGCGGCGCGGAGCTACCAGCTGTGTCTAAATTGTTTAATAAGTCAATGATCTGATGGCCCAAGGGGAAGGTCGGCCGAGCCTCCAAACATAACGAATGACCAACAGCCGACGCAGTGACTTCGATGTAACCAACAGCGTGCAGGTGAGCTCGCCGAAAGCGGTGCTCGCTGCGGTGGAGGCCCTGTATCGCCCGACGTGGCCCGGAATGTCGCTCGATCCGCTGCACCGTGCGTTCGCACACTTCGAGCGGCTGTTTGCCGGCGAGGTGCCCGGTTACCACGGCGTCGACACCGTCTACCACGACCGCCAGCACACCCTCGACATAACACTGGCGCTCGCCCGGCTCATCGTCGGTTACGAGCGGCAGCAGCAAGAGCACCTGCGCCTGGGCGGCGCCCGCGCCACGGTGGGGCTCGTCACCGGGCTTTTCCACGATGTGGGTTACCTGCGTCGTGCCGACGATCACGAATCGCAGAACGGCGCCGAGTTCACCCGTACCCACGTATCGCGCGGCGCCCGTTTCCTGCAGGAGTACCTGCCGGTGCTCGGCTTTGGCGCCTGGGTGCCGGTGTCAAGCGAGATCATCCATTTCACCGGCTACGAAGTCCCCTTCGGAGAGATCGAGTCACGGGTCGCCGATCCCCGCGACATCACCCTCGGGCACCTGCTCGGCACTGCCGACATGATCGCGCAGATGGCCGACCGCTGTTACCTCGAGAAATGCCGCGACCGGCTGTACGCGGAGTTCGTGCTGGGCGGGGTAGCGCTGCCGGTAAGCGACAGCGGCCCGCAGGTGAAGTACGCCTCGGGGCTCGACCTGCTGCGGCAGACGCCGGAGTTCGTGAGCGACGTGCGCGAGAAGCGCCTCGAGCGCGACTTCCAAGGGGCCTACCGTTACCTGGAGACCCTCTACGACGGCCATAACCCCTACATCGAGGCCATCGAGCGAAACCTCGACTACCTGCGGCAGGTCCTGCGCAGCGAGAGCTGGCAGCTGCTGCGGCGGCGGCCGCCGATCTTCGCTGCCACCGCCGACCCCATGGCGACCATGCGCGGCCTCATGCTCGGGCATATAAAGAGAGTCTGGTCGGGCAACTGAGGCTAGGGTCTTTCCCGCCGGTAGCCTTAGGTCCCGAGCGGCGGTTAATATCCCCGTAATAATCTGGGGGATCCCACACGCGCGGACCACGCAGGTGAATGCGGCCAGTTTCAGGCTGAAATACGCCATTGCGAGCTTCGTCGTGGTGCTGCTCGCCGCGGCCGCGGTGGCGGTGTTGTTCATGGTGCGCTACGCCGCCGACGCGCGCTCGCTCAGCGCGCTCGCCGAGCGCGCAGCGCGTGAGCGCATCGACCCCGAGCTCGAGGCCCGGGCCCTCAGCCTCGCGGCCCACGCCGCGGATGACATCGCCGGCGCGGTGCGCGCCGGAGATGCCGAGGGGATCGCGCGGCGGCTGCAGCCCTTCAGCGAAGACCGGACCGTGGAGGCGATCACCGTGACCGCCCGCAACGGTAAGCCGCTCTTCAACTGGCACCGTGAGGCGGCGCTCGTCCCCGGCACACTCACCGCCCAGGCGGCGGCGAAGGTCAGCACGTATGCGGAGAACATCCCCGGCGCCGTCACGCCCGAAACGCTCGCCACCCTCGGCGTGACGCTCGCGCAGGCCTCACCGGCCCCCGGTGTCAGCCTGGCGGCACGCCTCGAGCAAGCCACCGCGAAACGCACGCGCTTCACCTGGTGGCTGGCACTGGCACTTGCCGCAGGCGGTGCGCTCCTCGCCGCGGCCCTCATGTGGCGCGCGGTGAGTCATCTGCAGCGCCCTCTGTACTCACTCATCCGCAGCGCCGAGCGCATCGGCCAGGGCGATTACACGCGGCCGGTCGAGGTGCAGCGCCGCGATGTCCTCGGGGAGCTGCAGCAGGCGCTCGAGCGCATGCGTGGCCGGCTGCGCCAGTCGACGGTCAACAAGAGCTATCTGCACAGCATGCTCAACAGCATGACCGATGCGGTATTCGTCACCTCTCCCGACGGGGTCATCAAGGTGGCGAACGCCGGGGCCTGCAAGCTGCTCGGCTTCAGCGAGGAGGAGCTGCTCGGGCGCAGCATCCTTGCGGTGCTCGAGGAGCGCGAGCGCGTGGACTTCGATCTGCAGCAGGCATCGCAGGAGACGCGCGAGACGCTGGTGCGCACGCGCTCGGGGCAGACCATCCCGGTGTCCTTCACCGGCTCGCGCATCGAGAGCGACGACCCGCAGTTCCAGGGCAACATCTTCGTCGCGCGCAACATCACCGAGCGCAAGCGGGCCGAGCGGCGCATCCGCTATCTCGCGCGCTACGACGCCCTCACCAAGATTCCCAACCGCATGCAGTTCCACCACGTCCTGCAGCAGACCATCGCCCGGGCGCTGCGCGCGGGACAGGTGGTGGCGGTGCTGTACCTCGACATGGACCGCTTCAAGGAGGTGAACGACACCTTCGGCCACGGCGCCGGCGACCGCGTGCTCGAGGTGCTGGCGGAGCGTCTGACGCGCGCGGTGCCGCGCGAGACCGTGGTCGGGCGCCTCGCCGGCGATGAGTTCGCGCTGTTCGTCGACACCCTGCCGGCGGATGCCGACAATCGCGGCCCGATCGCGCAGCTCGCGCGCGCGCTGCTCACGGAGGTGAGCCGTCCCTTCCAGCTCAACCAGCACGAGGTGTTCCTCACCGCGAGTGTCGGCATCGCCTTCTGCCCGCGCGATGCCGAGAACGTCATCGACCTCATCCGCAACGCGGACGCGGCGATGTACTACTCCAAGCAGAACGGCGGCAACACCTTCGCCTTCTATTCGCCGGAGATGAATGCCGCGGCAGTCGAGCGGCTGATGCTCAAGAGCAAGCTGCGCCGCGCGCTCGAGCGCGATGAGCTGGAAATACGCTATCAGCCCAAAGTGGACCTGCGCACCGGGCGGATCAGCGGCGCGGAGGCACTGCTGCGCTGGCGGCTGCCCGGACACGGAGACATTCCACCCTCGCAGTTCATTCCGCTCGCCGAGGAGACCAACCTCATCCTCGACATCGGCGAATGGGTGCTGAATCGGGTCTGTCTCGACTACCGCCAGATGCAGGACCAGGGCGGCGACCCGGGACGCATTTCGCTGAATCTCTCGCTCAAGCAGCTGCGCCAGGCGAGCTTCATCCTGCGCTGCCGCTCGGTGTTCCGTCGCCACCACGTCTCGCCCACCGCTTTCGAGCTGGAGATCACCGAGACGACGCTGATGGCCGATCCGCAGCGCACCGTGCGCCTGCTCGATGAGCTGTACGCGATGGGCCTGCACCTCTCGATCGATGACTTCGGCACCGGCTATTCCTCGCTGTCAGCACTGCAGCAATTCCCCATCGGCACGCTGAAGATCGACCAGTCCTTCGTGCGCGATGCCACCGAGGACGCCGGCGATGCGACCATCGTGCGCACCATCATCGAGATGGGCCGCAGCCTCGGCATGGAAGTCATCGCCGAAGGGGTGGAATCGCAGGCGCAACTGCAGTTCCTGCGCGTCAACGGCTGCCACTACGGACAGGGGCGGCTGTTCGGCGAGCCGTGCGCCGTGGAAGACCTGCTGGCGCTGTTCGCGAGGCAGGCGGCGGGCGGCGCGGCGCCCTTCGTGCACCTGCTGCGCGAGGGGAGCGAGGCCGCTACCCGTTCGGCCTGAGCACCGGCTCGCCGCTAGCGATTGCCAGAGGGCGGCGCCTCGTCCTCACCCTGAGCGGGGCGCTGTACATCGCCGTGCACCACCTGCGCAGTCTGCTGTGCAAGTGCGTTGAGCGCCGTCCCCGTCGCCTGCTCGAACGCCGCCACCACCTGGCTCAGGTGGTTGGCCGGAGCCGCCACCTCTCCGCTGACGGTGAAGTTCGCGAGCACCTCGCGCCCTTGACGGCGGCCGAGGGTGCAGTCGAACACCACCCGCGCCACCGGTGCGGTCTCCGACCCGGTGTAGTCGGCCTCGAAGCGCCGCACGTGCAGCTGCAGCAGGTAGTCGGAAGGGAACGGGCTCGAGGAATCCTCCACCGAGGCCCACTCGCCCGAGGTGCGCAGCGTCTGCACCGTGAGCGCCTCGATCAGCTCGGGTGCGCGCGCCGGCCAGCGGCTGCCGCTGTAGAAGTTCATGCGGTGATCGCCCTGCACCAGCATGATGTGCGCGCTGTCGAGACCCGGATCGGCGACCGGGCGCACCACCCGCAGCGACGCGGGTATCGCTGCCGCGGGAGCCGCCGGGGTGGTGGCCGCGGCGGGCGCGCGCAGGTAGTAGATCTGCTCCGGCTTCGATTTGCTCTGGAACAGCCCCGAGCAGCCCGCGAGCCATAGACACAGCAGCGGCACGGTCCGCGCCGGCATGCGGGCGCTCACCGCGGGATCTCCACGCCGCGCTCCGGCGGCTGGTACAGCAGCTGCGTCGGGTTCTCGCGCAGGCTGTTCGCGAGCGCACTGATGTCCTCGGCCGCGGCGCGGCCCTCGCGCACGAAGCGCTCGACCTCGGGCAGTCCGTCGCGGGTGAAGGAGCGCACGTCCTGGCGGTTCTCCGCGATCAGCTTGTCGAGCTGGGAAGTGGCGTCCGCGAGGTTATCGCCAACCTTGTGCAGCCGCTGCACGATCGCCTCCACGTCCGGCTGCACGGCATCGAGCAGACGGTGGGCGCCGCGCGCGGTGGCCGTGAGCTCGGTGCTCGCCGCTTGCAGCTCAGCGATGAGCGCGTTGAGATCGTGAACCGTCTGCGGCAGATGGCTGCTCGCCTTGTCGAGGTTGCCGAGCGCCGCGGACACGGCCGCCAGGTTCTCGCTGCTCAGCAGCTGATTGGCGCGCTGCACCAGCTCCGGCAGGCTCGCCAGGAACACATCGAACCGCGAGGGGGCCGAGCGGATCACCGGGTACTTCAGCCCCGTAACCGCCGGCGGCGCGAAGCGCTTGTTGT
>Ga0307472_100001096_pt1 | contig 10495 bp, 9 predicted proteins | sample atmos_gasesAM5C__2_FD_204582 | JGI IMG/M metagenome (GOLD analysis project Ga0307472, IMG submission 204582) | Hardwood forest soil microbial communities from Morgan-Monroe State Forest, Indiana, United States - atmos_gasesAM5C_05 | ecosystem: Environmental > Terrestrial > Soil > Temperate... | reverse complement strand
GAGAGAAATCTCGTGTGGTTTCCGCGCGCGGGACAACACGACCGACAGCGCCGTTCCCCAGCTTCCCGCCCCGAGAATGGCGATTCGGGTCATTCCTCGCCCTTATTCTTGGAAAAAGAGAATTTTAGTTCGGTTCCTTCGACGAGCCGCCGCAAATTTTCCCGATGTTTGTAAATGATGAGTAGGGCTGCCGCCAGAGATCCAATCATAACCGCTACCGGCGGTGCGTGGCGCGGCGCCCAAAGAGAATAAATCAGGAGCGGCATCGCAGCAGCTGCGGAGACCGAACCGAGCGAGACGTAGCGCCAAAACATAACTACGAGCAGAAACAGAAGGAGTGCCCCGACGCATGCGAGCGGAGATAAAACCAGAAATATTCCCGCTGCTGTCGCGACGCCCTTGCCCCCTTTGAACTTCAGCCAAACTGGGAAGCAATGTCCCAGCAATGCAGCAAATGCGGCGATCATCATCCAGGTTGCGCTGTCGTTCGAAAGTCTTTCCGCCAGTAAGACCGCGCCCGCGCCTTTGGCCACGTCGAGCACCAAAGTAAATACCCCCGCCAACAGCCCTGCAGCGCGCGCGACGTTAGTGGCACCGATGTTTCCACTGCCCACCTTTCGGACGTCGCCGCGCCTGAATGCCTTTGTCAAAAGCAGTCCAAAGGGAATTGAGCCCAGCAGGTAGGCAGTGATTGGGATCGCAAGAAGAGTCATCGAGATGTGTGGCGCGATCAAGCGATGTTATTCCACATTTGGAGCGAACTGGAAAGTTGCGATCGTAGTGTACTCCGCCCCGCCAGGTTTCAGCTTGCTTTGAATCAAGTGAAATTCGCTCGCGTGTAGCGAGCCAAACGCGCGTTCTTGATTCTCTGCGATAAGCTTTCCCAGCGCTTCCGGCAGGCGCGGGCGTTCGAATCGGGCCAGCGTCAGATGAGGAGAAAACTCCCGCTTCTCGCGTGGAATCCCGAGCTTCTCCATTGCTCCTTCGATGTCTCCCGCCAGCGTCTTCAGATTCGGTGATGCTTCCATGCCTACCCAGAAAACTCGCGGGTGTTTTTCATTGGGGAAAAATCCCAGGCCACGAAACTCCAGAGCCACAGGCTTGTCGGAACGAATCTCACGGAGCGCGCTGCGGATCGCGTCGATCTTTCCTTCAGCGACTTCTCCAAGGAATTTCAAGGTGACGTGAAGATTTTCCGCACGCACCCAGCGTGATTCCTTGGTGACAGATCGAAACGAATTCAGCAAGGTTGCGAGATTTTGCCGTACAGCGGAAGGAATTTCCAGCGCGACGAAGAGGCGCACAGCTTAGGACCTTTTTGCGCCTTGGCTTGGCGGCTCTCCGCCGTTGTAGAGAAAATGAAGGCGCACCATGTCGAGCGCAAGCTGGGAGGCGTGCCAGCGAATCGCTTCCCGGTCTCCAGGAAAGCACACGCCGCGCTCTTTCACTCCGCCCGCGTGCGACAAGGCAATGTGTACGGTGCCAACCGGTTTTTCTTCGCTGCCGCCGCCGGGCCCGGCAATCCCTGTAATGCCCACCCCGAGCGTGCTCCCCACGCTACGCCGGATGCCTTCGGCCAGCGCCTTCGCTACTTCGCTGCTCACCGCGCCTTTCGATTGGATCAGCTCCGCCGGCACATTCGCCCACGAGGTTTTTAAATCGTTGCTGTAGCAAACCACGCCTCCAAGAAAATACGACGAGCTGCCCGCAATGCTGGTCAGCCGCTCGGCCAGCAAACCTCCGGTGCAGCTTTCCGCCGCGGAAATCGTCGCCTGATTTGTCCTGAGCAGTTGCGCAATCACTTCTTCCATCGAAGAGCCGTCTTTCGAGTAAATCCTGTCCGTCAACGCCAACTCGAAACTTTGCACGATTTCATCAAGCGTTTGTTGCGCCTGCATCGCGTTGTCGGTCCACATGCGCAGATGGATCTGGATTTCGCCCGGGGCCGCGAGAATCGTGGTGTTCACATCCGAATAGCGCGTATAAATCGGCTTGATCCGCTGTTCGAGGGCCGACTCTCCCATTCCCGCAACACGCAACTCGCGGTGAAACATGCGCACGCCCGAACGGCGCTTCTCGAGCCGCGGCAGAACTTGTTCCATGTACATCGGCTTGAGCTCGCGCGGCGGCCCGGGCAGGAGGGCAAGGTAGCGTCCCTTGTCTTCGAGCCAAAGCCCCGGCGCCGAGCCGCGTGGATTGTCCAGCACTTCCGCGCCTTCCGGCACCATGGCTTGCCGCACATTCACCGCAGGCATTTCCCGACCCAATTGCCGGAAGCGCCCTTCGATGTATTTGAGGATGGCTTCATTCAGGATGAGCTTGCGATGGAGCAGCTCGGCAACGGTTTCGCGGGTCAAATCATCTTCGGTGGGCCCAAGTCCGCCGCTCGCCAGAATCAGCGGCACACGCTCGAGCGCATCGTGGAACGCTTCCGCCAGCAATTCGCGATTGTCGCCGACGATTGTTTTACGAACGACCTCGATGCCCAGCTTATTGAGTTCTTCGGTGAGAAACAGAGAGTTGGTGTCCAAGCGGTCCGGAGTCAGCAGTTCCGAACCAACCGCGATGATCTCTGCTTTCATTAGCTCAATGATCCGACCAGCGGCAGGCCGCGAACGTCCCAATCCAGCGTGAAAAGCGCGCCGGTTGTGGCCAGAATCGCGCGGCCGGAGGATTGCAGCGCCAGCCCCACCAGGCCCGAACCGCTCAGTGCAATATCCGCATGCGCCTGCGTGTCAATGCGTACGATGCCTCGCCAGCCCTGGTAAGACGCGGCCACAAACAAATTGCCGTCGCGGTCGAACGCCAGCCCTTGTGGCCGGCCCAGCCCGCGGAAAAATGCGCTTACTTCGCCCCCCGGCGTGATCCGATAGACGCGATCGAAGCTGGAAGTTGTCGGGCCCGAGACGTACAAGTCGCCGTTGGGGTGAAACGCCAGGTGATAAGCGGCCACAGAGGGCTCAAGCGTCGCAAAAACAAAAATCTCTCTCGCCGGGCTGATCTTGAAAATCGTTCCGCTGCGGTCCCCAACGTACAAATTGCCCACACGATCGAACGCGATGCCCGTGGCGATGCCCATGCCTTCAATCCAGGACTCGGAGCGGCCGTCGGACGTAACGCGGTGAATCGTTCCGTCATTTCGGCATGAAACGAAAAGATTCCCTTCTCGATCGAGAGCCAATCCCGTAGGATTCACCAGCGAAGTCAGAAACGGCTTCACGTCATAGTTCGCCGTGATTTTGTACAGCGAAACGGGAACGCGCTGGCCGCGCGGCCCGGAGAACGTTACATAAGTGTTTCCCTCGTGGTCCACCGCCGGATTCGCCACAGGATGCAAATTGTCCGCGATTTGTATGCCGATGTGGACTGGATGCGGCGAGCTCTCGCGCCCGTCGGACGCCACGCGCACGGTTCCTCCACTGGCGCCCTCCGGAACGCGCGCAATTAACCGGCTCTCACTGGCCAGAGCCAAGCTGGCTTCCGCTTCGCCAAAGCGCACCACGGGCCGTGCCTGCGCGCGGGAAACGAATCCGCGCCCGTGAATGGTCATTTCGCCGCCCGGTATAGCTGCTGCGGGCGCAACTCTCTCGATGTGCGGAATGCCGTTCTTTTCAGCCGAGGAACCGAAGCCGAATTTCATACCCAGCCAATGTGAAACGTGAGAAGGCCGAAATACAACGCCACACGCAACAGGATTGCGGCGTACACTCCCGCCATCCAGTCATCCGCCATGATGCCCCAGCCGCCGCGCAACTTCTCCAGCCGGCGAATGGGCCACGGCTTCCAGATATCGAATACCCGAAAAAGTATAAAACCCAAAAGCAGGTATTTCCAGTTAGCGAGGCTCAACGCGAAAAAGATTGCATATTCCGAGAAGTCGAAGTGCGTCATCAAGTGTGGCAAGGCGATCGGGATGAGCGGCAGAAGCAGGGCCAGATGCTGGCCGGCCACTTCGTCAATAACCACGTGCTGCGGATCTTCGATGCGCTCGTACGAAGCGACGCGCGAAGCGCTCCACACGCCGAGAGCCGACAGCAAAACGAAAAGCACTCCGGCAATTAATAACGGAAAGGCAAACGTCGTGTTGTGGACGTTTGTTCCCGGTGCGCCAAACAAATTTTCTCTCAGAATCGTTTCTGCGAGCGGGTGCAAGGAAAATAAATCGCGAACGGACCGTGGGTGCAAAAAGAATATGGCCGAAAGAAAAGCCATCGCGACCCCTGCGAGCGACCCGAAGGTCCCGGGCGCTTTACGAATGTAGCCAATCCGCAAGACCGTAGCGACCTCCAGGGCCAGCCGCGGCTTTTCGGGAGAAGCATCCAATGCGCGCGCAGGACTAGGATTCGTGGTCATCGGGTTTGTCGAGGTCGAGCAGAATCGTCTTGCGTTCGCCTTCCGTTGCTTCTTCTTCGTCGAAAATGAGATCGGAAACCACGTACTTCTCGCTGGCCCAGTTGCCCAAGTCCTGCATCCGGCAACGCTCGCTGCAAAATGGAAAATCCCGGTGGACTTCCGAATCTGTCTCCGCTTTGCAAATCGGGCATCTATGCTTCATGTTGAAATTCTTCTCTGCGTTCTCTGTGTCCTCTGCGCTGAGGAATCCCAAAGCGCCCGGGCCGAGAAATAGGCTCGCAGAGGATGGCTCTTCGACCGAGAAGTATAGCCTACCCGAGCACGCGCAGCGGCGCTCCAGTCGCAATTCTATGAAGTTTCTCTGTGGGGAAAACTGTCGACATAACAGGGACGCTCGCGTCTATACCTCTTGCTGGCCGCGGCAGAATCTCCGCCACGCGCCCAATCAAGTCGTACGCGTCAGATTTCGTAATTTGCACTCGCACCACGTCTCCCGCTTCTGCTATTTCGCCGCCGGGCAACTCGATGTCCGTCAGATACAGCTTTCCATCAATCTCAGGCGCCATGCTTTCCAGACGCGCTTCCCACACCAGGGGATTGTCCTTTGACGGGCCCTCGGCCAAAGCTACAAACGTCTCGTGTTTAACGTTGCGATATTTTGCGCGCAGATTCTCTCTCGAAATCTTCTTCTGAATCGCCATCAACCGGTTTCGCCGGTCCGTGATCGTTTCCGCATCCACTTTTTCACCCAACGAATAGCTCTCGGCGTTGTCCACGTCCGAGTATTCAAACACGCCCATCCAATCGAGCTTCGCAGTCCTCACGAAATCGCACAGCTCCTTGAAGTCCTCTTCCGTTTCGCCCGGGAATCCCACGATGAACGACGTCCGCAGTGACACGCCTGGAATTGTCTTCCGCATGCGCTCGAGCAGATGCAGGAACGCGTCGCCGTTCGAGCCCCGCTTCATGCGTGCCAAGACCTTCCGGCTGGCATGTTGCAACGGCATGTCAATGTACTTCGCCAGTCGCGGATGCGCTGCAATCGTGTCCAGCAGTTTTTGCGTCACGCGGTTTGGATAGGCATAGAGAAACCGCACCCATAGCAACTCTTCGATTTGCGCGAGTTTTGCGAGCAATTGCGCCAGTCCGTCGCACAAGCCCAAATCCTCTCCGTAAGAAGTCGTGTCCTGGCCGATCAGCGTGATTTCTCGCGCACCAGCTGCAGCAAGATTTTCCGCTTCGCGCACCACCGATTCGAACCGCCGGCTACGGAATTTCCCGCGCAGCTCCGGAATGATGCAAAACGTGCAGGGATGATCGCAGCCTTCCGCAATCTTGATGTACGCCGCGTGTTTTGGCGTCGTCACTATGCGAGGTGTGAACTCGTGATACAAAAACGTTGGAGGCTGCGCCGGCAAAACGCGCAATTCCCCGTGCACCGCTTCAAGAATGCGCTCGACCTCGCCGGTTCCGACAACCGCATCCACTTCCGGCACTTGCTCCAGAATCTGCTCGCGATACCGCTCCACAAGGCAACCGGCGACAATCAATTTTTTCGCCGCCCCGAATTTCTTGTGCTCCGCCATTTCCAGGATGGCGTCCACGGATTCCTTCTGGGCCGCCTCGATGAAGCTGCAAGTATTGACTACGAGCACTTCTGCCTCATCGGCGCGGGGCGTCAGTTCATAGCCTTCGCGCGCAAGAATGCCCATCATCACCTCGCTGTCTACGAGGTTCTTCGGGCACCCCAGGCTCACAAATCCAACTTTGGTCATAGGAATGGAAATCGTCCCTTATGGCAATTCTTAATTCTAGCATGCAGGGGGAGTTGCACAGACTTCCGCCTGCGCCGCATTTTGAGCGGGATCGAATTGGAGCTTAGCTGGAAGTTTTTGGTTTTGAGCGGAGCGCCGCTCGCACTTGTTCGAGCAATTGCCCCAGTCTCGTGATGTCGCACGGCGCACCGCCAAAACGGGCGTGAACGTAAAGCTGCGTAAACTCCTGCACGGCCGGAGCCAACCGCGGAGAATTCATCACTGCGGCAAATTCCAAGGGAGTCTGGGTTTCTGCGCGCGACAGGCCGCGCCGCGCCAGTATACGCAATAATTCCGCATAAAGCCGCGAGGCGAGCTGAGGATCGGACCGCCCGGACTTGGCTGCGCGAATCCTCAGAAACAGACGTGCTCGACGAATCACTTCCGCAGGCACGTTGTAGCGCAGCGCCAGGAGCAACAACACGAGTACAGCCGGAAGCAAATATCCCAGCGATCCGTGTTCCATCTGCCAGGACTTCAGCCATCGCTTGCCGTCCTGTTGTTTCCGATCAAACCATGACCGCGCCGATTCTCCCCAATTCTTCGAGCCGCGCTGCAAGTTTTGCGCCAAGGTCACCTGGTGCGCAAAATCGTAGCCAATCACCCACTCATTCCAGGTAATCTGCATCCAATCGATGTACAGTCCTAGCCGCATCAAGAAGCCGTTTCCGCCTTCAATGCTGGACGGTGTCGGATCGAAGACTTGCCAGCCGTTTCCAGGGAAGTACACTTCCACCCAGCTATGCGCGTCGCTCGCGCGCACGATATAGTCGCCGCCCAGGTCGTTGTACTCTCCCGGGAGAAACCCGTTTACTTCGCGCGAGGGAATGTCCAGCGTTCGAAGCATGATGGCCATGGCCGAAGCGAAATATTCACAATGTCCGGCGCGCGTCTCGAACAGGAAGTGCGCCAGCGGATCCTGCCCCGGCTTCCCGCTGAGATTCAACGTGTAGGCGAACCGGGTGCGCAAATACGTTTCGATACGCAGAGCCTTGTCGAACGGTGTTTGCGCATTTTTCGTGATTTCTCGCGCCAAGTCTGGAATGCGCCGGTCGAGGCCTGCGGGAAGTTGCAAATAAGTCGAAGTAATTGCCCTGGAATAGTCGGTTCCCGCGGCGCGGAGCTTACCGGCGTCGCGCGGCGGCAAGCGCGAATTACCTGCGTAGCGGATCGCGGCGAAGTTAGGGAAGGGGACTTTCAGCGTCTCGGTCTCGTCGGTAAGAAGGTAATTGCGTTGCATCGCAGCGAAGGAATTTGTCGCTCCGCCGCCGAAGTTTCCCTGCACGGACAAGAGTCTTCCCGGGACAAAGATCGCGTTGGTGGCCACCGGCTCGAGATAGACCGTGTAATTGACGGTCTTCCCTGAAATATTTTCTTTCTGGGCTGGTTCCGGGGTATGAATCCAGCCATCCGCTTTCGTTCCAAGCCGCTGAGGATTCACCACGTTCGAGCTCCAACGCTTTCCATCGAAGGTCGTTAGAGCAATCCCTCTCCATCGCAGCCATTCGTACCCAATCGGCTTTCCCGTTTCCACGCGCATGACTACTGCGGAACTTTTCTTGATTTCTCCAATCTGGCCAAGCTCGACGTCTTCGGTGAAACCGGTCATGAGCGTGGGGCTGAAGCTGACGCGTCCAAAATAGCCGGCGCTGAATCGCGGGAAGAAAAAGAAAAACATTCCCCCCAAAAGGATGGTGCCTAAGGCCACACTCAGAGAGGCGAAGCTCAGCGAGCGATTGAGTTTGCGCTCCGTCTCCCGGTGTGCAGGAACCGGAGAAATGGTTCCGGCGGCCCCGCGCCGCAATTCCAATCCGATGAATGTGGAAACTCCAGACAAAAGGAAAAGGAAAAACAGGGTCAAGAACAACGTGTCCACTGTCAGGATGGCCGCCGCCAGAATTGCCGCAAACGACAGCATGCTCAAGAAGTGTGCATCGCGATCCGTCGAAGCGCTGTAAAACCGAACCAGCATGGCCACAATGAGAAAATGTACTACCGCGAGGAGCAGGGCAAAAAGCGGCGGATTCGAAGAGCCGCCGACGAAGAACCGGGACAGAAACAGCGCGTCCACCGGGAAGAATGCGAGATACACCAGCAGGCACCAGGTGGCGGCGCGAGGAGAAAGTTCGGATGGGCGTCCATGCCACCAGCGATAGCCTTTGTGGAGGGCGGCGAGCGGTGCGACCAAGGAAGTGAGCAGATCCAGTTTCCCTGTGCTAGCCAGTGTAAGGATCGAAGTAAGTACCAGCAGGGAAAGGGATGCGCGAAAGTATTGTTCGGCGGGCAATGCCGGGGCAGGCTGAGTTGTTGCGGTTGAGGCCATGGGAATTTCTTATCGTAACATCGGCCATCTCCGTGATGCGGCGGCCTTTGAGAAAACCGTCGAAAGGATAAACGCGCGGGGCCGCTATCAGTCGGACGAAGTTGACGCGAGTATCGCGCGGGCCACTTTTCGCGTGAGGTTAGAAACGGGGAGAACAGTAATTTCGTTCAGGGGAACTTGTTCTGCCCCTTTGATGCGCGGGAGTTTTTTCATGCTGATGCGAAACGGCTCCACGGTGATTTCACGGTAGGTCACCGAGTGGCGCACTTTGTTCGCGGCCACAAAATGAAAACTGCCATTTCGGCTTTGGATTTGCAATTTTTGCAGATGGCTCCTCAATTTCGCGACGGGGTCACCGTTTACGGGGATCGTTGGGAAATGCCACAAATTGGAAACAAGGGTCGGAACGTGATCGGCGAGCGCTTCCTTGTTTCGCTTTTCAGGTGGCGGAAGCAGAAGCGTCCGGCCGCACTCGTCCGCAAAGACGGCCGCGGCCAGCCGAATCTCCACAGTTGCCCGCTTTTTGCGCATTTCCGGCAAAAGGTCCGCGATGCCAAGTTTGCGGCCTTCACAAGACTGCGCGACGGGGCAGAGAAGGCATTGCGGCGATTTTGGCGAGCACAGCGTGGCGCCGAGTTCCATCATTGCCTGGTTCCAGTCGCCGGGCGATCTCGCGTCGAGATACGCGTCCGCGCATTTCTGCAACTGTTGCCAACGACCGCCTGCGCGCAAATCTCCGTGAACAGCTCCCACACGCGCAAGAACACGCGCCACGTTGCCGTCCAGCACGGCATGCTTTTTCTCGAAAGCAATGCTGAGAATAGCCGCCGCCGTGTATTTCCCAATTCCCGGCAGCGCCAGCACGTCTTCAAGGCGCGACGGGAATTCTCCTGCATGCCCAGCGACAATCTTCTGCGCCGCTTTGTGCAGATTCCGCGCGCGGCTGTAATAACCCAGCCCGGACCATGCGCGCAACACCTCTTCCTCGGGCGCCACGGCCAGCGCTTGAACATTCGGAAAGCGTTCGAGAAAACCCTCGTAGTACGGAATCACCGCGGCCACTCGCGTTTGCTGCAGCATGATTTCGGAGAGCCACACGCGATACGGATCGCGCGTGTGCCGCCAGGGCAAGTCTCGTTGGAATTGCTGAAACCAGGCAAGCAGTTGTGTGCGAAATGCGGCGAGTTCTCGTCCTTTCAGCATGGCGCGTCGCGATTCTCGCACATGTGGCGCCGTTATTCGAGAAACGCGCGCCTCAACCGGGCTGCGTTTCTCAATCGAGGAAGACGATGTAAGAGGTGCTCCATACCGCGTGGGGAAAGAAGCCGCGTGGCTGGCTGGTTACAATGATTTTGAAAATTTCCGGAGATGAGGCCAACTCACCGATAAGCTTTTGCTCTGGATCGAGGGGGATCGGTTGCACAGCGGCAAGATGGCCCAGGATGGCAAAAATGTTTCTTTCCGCTGGAGCCAGAGGCGTATCGAGGCCGGCACTGCGGAACTGCAGCATGGAGTTGGCCTGATAAAAATGCCAGGCAATATTGGCGCAAAGTGCCACAGCTCGCTCAAAGCGCTCGTTGATCGGCGTTTGCGCTGATGGCAAGGTCGCCGCGCTTGGCTCGACTGCGGCAGAGTGAGGATCGAGCACTAGAAGGACGCGAGAATCCTCTTCCCGCGTAAATTCCCGGACCATGAGCGAACCGGAACGCGCCGTAGCTTTCCAGTGCACCAGCCGCGCGCTGTCTGTGTGGACATAATCACGCAGCGCGTACAAGTCTTGGCCCCGCCCCTTGGTGACGCTTTCGAGCGCTCCCTGAAGGACGGGAAGAAGTTCCATGTATTCCGGTGTCGGCTGCACCGAGGGGTAAACGATCGCTTCTGTCTTCAGGTCCAAGCGCCGCGATTTCTGCAGAAAGCCGAAAGGGAATCGCGTGACGATGCGGAACGCATCCTGACGGTAAATTCCCCGGCGCTGGAAAGTCAGTGGAACGCTTTGCTGCAGACG
>Ga0307472_100001095_pt1 | contig 10501 bp, 9 predicted proteins | sample atmos_gasesAM5C__2_FD_204582 | JGI IMG/M metagenome (GOLD analysis project Ga0307472, IMG submission 204582) | Hardwood forest soil microbial communities from Morgan-Monroe State Forest, Indiana, United States - atmos_gasesAM5C_05 | ecosystem: Environmental > Terrestrial > Soil > Temperate... | reverse complement strand
CCCGGCGAAAGGATGGGAGCGAATTTCCAATCGAGATTATGTTGAGCCCACTAGAGAGCGCCGAGGGCATCTTGGTGACGGCGGCGATCCGGGACATCAGCGTGCGCAAAGCAGCGGAGAAACATCTAGCGCAAATGGAAGGCAGATACCGCGGGCTGCTGGAAGCTGCGCCGGATGCGATGGTGGTAGTGAATCAAAGCGGAGCAATCGTGCTGCTGAACGTGCAGGCGGAGAAGCAGTTCGGATACAAGCGCGATGAGCTGGTCGGGCAGAAAGTGAAGAACATCATTCCCGAAGGATTCGCGGAACGCCTGATCGCGGACGCCCTTCGATCCGTGGAAGACGCGCTGGCGCAGCAGATCGGGACGGGGATTGAGTTGAGCGGGCGGCGGAAGGATGGAAGCGACTTTCCGATCGAGATCATGCTAAGTCCACTGGAAAGCGCCGAAGGAATTTTGGTGACGGTAGCGGTCCGGGACATCACCGCGCGCAAGAAAGCCGAGGCGCAGCTTATCAACAAGGTAGAGGAATTGAACCGCTCGAATGAGGAATTGGGGCAGTTTGCCTACATCGCCTCCCACGATTTGCAGGAGCCGCTGCGGATGGTGGCCAGCTACACACAGCTTCTGTCCAGGCGATACAAGGGAAAACTGGATTCCGATGCCGATGAGTTTATTTCCTTCGCGGTGGACGGGGCGAGCCGAATGCAGCATTTGATCCAGGACTTGCTGTCCTATTCGCGCGTGGGGACAAAAGGGCAGGAACTTCTCGATACCTCCAGCGAAGGGGCCTTACAACAGGCGCTTCTCAATTTGCGCGGGGCCATCGAAGGAAGCAGTGCGCTGGTGACGCACGACTCTCTGCCCGCCGTAATGGCGGACGAAATGCAATTGATTCAGTTGTTTCAGAACCTTGTTGGCAATGCGATCAAGTACCAAAACCCCGGAATCCCCAAGGTTCACATCTCCGCCGCCAGGAATGGCGCCAGGAAATGGTTATTCTCCGTGAAAGACAACGGGCTGGGAATTGACTCCCAATATTTTGAAAAGATTTTCGGCATGTTTCAGCGACTCCACAAACGGGAAGAGTTCGCCGGGACCGGCATCGGATTGGCGATATGCAAGAAGATTGTCGAGCGGCACGGCGGAATCATCTCGGTCGAGTCGCAACGTGGGCAAGGTTCCATTTTTCGCTTTGCTTTGGCGGAAAGTGAAAAGAAATGAAAGCTATCGGAGGAGACGGTATGCCCATAGAGGTTCTCTTGGTCGAAGACAGTCCCGGAGACGTCCGGCTCACAAAGGAGGCCTTCCGGGATGCGAATCCAACCATACATTTGCATGTGGCCGCTGACGGCGTCGAGGCCATGGCCTATTTGAGGCGCGAGGGAGTCCACGCGCATGCCCCTCGCCCGGATCTTATCTTGCTGGATCTCAACCTTCCGAAAATGGATGGCCGCGAGGTCTTGGTTCACATCAAGGAAGATGCCAGCCTGAAAACAATCCCTACCGTCATCCTGACCACTTCCGATGCGGAAGTGGACATTGTGAAGAGTTATCAACTCCAGGCGAACTGCTACCTGATCAAGCCCGTGCAGTTGGATGCGTTCGAGATTCTGGTGAAGAGCATCAATGATTTCTGGCTGACCAAGGTCAAGCTGCCCCAACAGAGGTAAAGAGGATGTGGAAGAAATCGATCAAAATACTTCTCCTGGTCGAAGATAACCCGGGAGACGCCCGGTTGTTCCGCGAGATGTTCGACGAGCAGGGCGTGCACGAAACCGAATTGACCCACGCGGAATGCATGAGAGAGGCCGAGAAGTATTTGGCGGAGCGCGCGTTTGACATGGTCTTGCTCGATATGGGATTGCCAGACGCGCAGGGACTGGAAGCCGTAAGGCGGGCCCACGCAGCCGCGCCACGCGTGCCACTAGTGGTGTTGACAGGCTTGGACGACCAGTCGCTGGCCGCACAAGCCTTGCAAGAAGGCGCACAAGACTATCTCATCAAGGGACAAATCGAGACGCGCGGGCTTCTGCGCGCCTTGCGCTATGCCGTCGAGCGCAAGATCATGGAAGAGGCCTTGTTCGTGGAAAAGGAACGCGCTCAAGTCACGCTCAACTGCATTGGTGACGCCGTTATTTGCACGGACATCGCCGGAAATATTACCTTCCTTAATCTCGTCGCGGAAAAAATGACCGGCTGGTCGTGGCAAGAGGCTTCGAGTCGGCCAATGGCAGAGGTTTTCCGAATCATGGACGGCATTACTCGCGAATTCTGCCCGGACCCGATGGAGATGGCGGTTGGGCAAAACCGAACTGTGCATCTGCCGTCGAACTGTATTCTCATCCGGCGTGACGGATTTGAAATTCCTGTAGAAGATTCCGTTGCTCCCATCCACAACCGGGAAGGGAAGGCTACCGGGGCGGTAGTCGTTTTCCGCGACGTGAGCGCGGCCCGGGAGATGGCGCTGCAGATGACGCATTTGGCCCAGCACGATTTTCTGACCGGGTTGCCTAATCGCATGCTGCTGAACGACCGAATAAGGCAGGCAATCACCCTCGCCCCGCGCCACACAAAAAAAGTCGCAGTGCTCTTTTTGGATTTGGATGGCTTCAAACACATCAACGATTCTCTGGGTCATGCGACCGGTGACAAACTTCTGCAATCCGTCGCAACGCGTTTGGTGGATTGCGTGCGCAGCTCGGACACGGTAAGCCGGCAGGGAGGCGATGAATTCGTCGTGCTGCTTTCCGAAGTAAAACAATCGGAGGATGTTGCCATCACGGCGAGAAGAATGCTGGCGGCGGTGGCGGAGGTTCATTGCATCGACCTGCACGATCTCCGCGTCACCGCAAGTATTGGCCTGAGCGTCTATCCTGACGACGGACTGGACGCGGAGACGCTGGTCAAGAACGCGGACACAGCGATGTACCAAGCCAAGGAAAATGGGCGTCGGAACTATCAGTTTTTCAAGCCGGCTATGAACGTGCGCGCGGTGGAGAGGCAGTCCATCGAGGAGGGTCTGCGGCGCGCGATGGAGCGCCAGGAATTCACGGTGCACTACCAGCCAAAGATCAACTTGGAGACGGGAGCCATTACCGGCGCGGAAGCGTTGCTACGTTGGACGCATCCCGTTCGAGGGCCGGTCTCTCCGGCAAGATTTATTCCCGTGGCGGAGGATTGCGGCATGATTCTGCAGATTGGCAAATGGGTCCTTCGGGAAGCATGCCAGCAAGCCCGGGCTTGGGTGGATGCAGGTCTGCCGCTGGCTACGATGGCGGTGAACATTTCCGCGATGGAGTTTCGAGACGACAACTTTTTGGATCAGGTATTCGAAATCCTCAGAGAGACGGGTTTGGATCCGAGATCTCTCGAGCTCGAATTGACGGAAAGCGTTCTTATGAAGCGTGTGGAATCCACGGAATCCATCCTCAAGACACTCAGAGCGAAAGGAGTGCAGCTGGCGGTCGATGATTTCGGCACCGGTTACTCCAGCTTGAGCTATCTTAGAAAGTTCGCGATCGACGCCCTTAAGATCGACCAATCCTTCGTCCGTCAGATCGCCGCCCCATCGTGCGAAACGTCCATCGTAACCGCCGTGATCAGCATGGGCCGAAGCCTGAACCTGCGGGTCGTTGCCGAGGGCGTGGAAAAGATAGAAGAACTCACGTTTCTCCAGACCCAGAAATGTGACGAAGCCCAGGGATATTACTTCAGCAAGCCGGTACCTCCCCAGCAATTCGCCGCTCTGCTGAGAAACGGCATCCCACAGCCGTCCGTCATCGTTTGTCGGTGAGTGTGCGGCTTGCAATTGGATCGGCTAAAAGGTGCACTCGCATGAGTGTCATGCCTGAGCTTGCTCCTGATGCATTCGAAACAGCTCGCGGGCCAAAGAGTTGGACGATGGAACTGCTTAACCAAACCACCCATGGTCAGCTTTCCGCTAAACCTAGCGAAAAGCGAAGTTGCATTCGTTATCCTTTTTCGCCTGCCGTCGAGGCCATGGATATTGGGGCAGACACGCGAATATTGGGTCGGCTTTCCGATATCAGCAGGAATGGTTGCTACGTGGATACGATTAGCCCGTTTGGGAAGGGCTCAGAAGTCAAACTGACGATCACGAGTGACAATCTCTCCTTCGAGACCTGCGCGAAGGTTGTTTATTCAAACGTCGGAATGGGCATGGGCCTGCTGTTCACCACGGCTGAACCTGGCCAGCTCCAGGTGCTCGGTAAATGGCTCAGCGAACTGAGCGGCGGGAAAGTGGTTGAGCAAGGCGCGCCAAACCCCTCACTTCAACTTGAGACCGCGAAGAACACCGACCCAGAATTGCGCAAGATCGTCACTGACCTTATTGCTCTGCTGAACGGCAAAAACATTCTGAACGATTCCGAAGGGATGACTCTGCTGCGAAGGCTTTCCAAGTAGGTGCATTCGCTAAGATTCTCTCGCTCTGCATCTAGAAAACGCATTGCCCCTGCAGAACTAAACTTCAAATAGTCAATTCAACTTTCTGTCTCTGCCTTCGCCGGCTCAGATACATTTTCTTGCAAAGCTTCGTTTGCCGCGCGTTTGGCGAGTTTTTTCTGCGCCCGTCGCTCCGCCTTCTCGCGTTGCTTTTCCTGCCTCTTCATTTCCTTCTGGCGTTTTTGAAATGTGATTGCCATCGGGTCTCCTTAATTTCACAGTGAAACTGATAATGCCGTGGGACGTGTATCGAGTACTACCAGCGAGGCTCGCGTGGCTGCCGAGCGGCTTCGCGATAATCTTCGTTTGAGAATCCACCCCTGCCTCGCCCGCCGCCATCACTCCGCGGCGCACGCTGTTCGCCTTTCGGGCGCGCTTCGTTTACTTTCAGGTTGCGCCCGCCCACCTCTTTTCCGTCGAGCGCAGCAATCGCCTTGGCCGCTTCGTCGTCGTTGGGCATTTCCACGAAAGCAAAGCCCCGGGCTCGTCCAGTCTCGCGGTCCTTCACCACGTTGACGCGGCCTACCTGTCCGAACGGTTTGAACAGTGCGTTCAAATCGCTTTCTGTCGTCTGAAAACTCATGTTGCCTACAAAAAGACTTTTCATACTTCCTCTCCTTATTCGTACTTCATCCCGCTAGCCGTCTTCTTTCCGCTTCGACCGCTATCCATCTGATAATTTTTCAAAAAGCGCCCTGCAGGAAGATTCGGAACCTTCGCGAGCGGGACGGATGGCGCAGCTTTCGCAGCGCCTTCGCTTCGATCTGGCGGATTCGCTCGCGTGTCACAGCGAATATCCGCCCGACCTCCTCGAGTGTGTGTTCACTTCCGTCAACCAGCCCAAAGCGCATCTTGATGATTCTTTCCTCGCGCGGAGTGAGTGTGCTCAGCATGCATGCCATCTGTTCCTTCAAGTTGAGGTTGATGGCGGCATCTGACGGAGACACAACACCCTTGTCCTCGACGAAATCGCTCAGATGTGTCTCCTGGTCCTCGCCAATGGGTGTTTCGAAGGACAGAGGCTGCTGGGCGATTTTCTTCGTCTTACGAACCGCATCGACGGGAATCTCCATTCTCGAGGCGATCTCCTCGGACGTGGGTTCCCTTCCAAGCTCTTGAACGAGTTGCTGGCTGGTGCGGTATTGTTTGTTGATGGTCTCGATCATGTGGACCGGTATGCGGATCGTGCGCGCCTGGTCCGCAATGGCCCGGGTGATCGCCTGGCGAATCCACCATGTAGCATAAGTGGAAAACTTATATCCGCGGCGCCACTCAAATTTGTCGGTCCCCCTCATGAGCCCGATATTGCCTTCTTGGATGAGGTCGAGAAACTGCAACCCGCGGTTAGTGTACTTCTTCGCGATCGAGACAACGAGGCGGAGGTTTGCCTCGGTCAACTCCTTCTTCGCCTGGTCGGCTTCAGCCTCTCCCCGCCGGATCGACATAAGGGCATGTTTCAGGACCGCGGGCTCGACCTCGCTCGACTCCCTGATCTCCCTCGCGCGAGAACGGCACAAACGCAATTCCCTTCGCGCTTCCATTGCCGAATTCCCGTGTGCGGCGCTGGCGCGGCGTTCGAGCCGGGCACCTTCGCGTTCCAATGCGTGCAGCCGTTCGACGGCGTGTCGCAACAGATCAATCAGGCGCTTTTTCTCGCGTTCCCGGAAATCAATTGAGCGGATGAGCAGCGACATTCCAATCCGTGTCCGCGCCAATCGGCGCCGGGCACGGAGATGCGCGCGCTTGTTCGACCTCGCGATGTTTTCCAGCCGGGCCGCCTGCTGGGAACCCACTTCATAGAGCTTCTCGATCTTGTTGATGATTCGAAGCGTGCGGCGAGTCCTGTCTTCGATTTTTTCAGCGGTGAGATCTTCGTCATCGAATTGAACGATCTCTTTGATCGATCGGCTGCCTTCGCGCAGCTCTCGGCCCATCGCCATCAGGTGCTTCACCACTATAGGGGAACGTGAAATCGTCTTGAGCACCAGGAGTTGCCCGCGCTCGATGCGTTTGGCGATGGCCACCTCGCGCTCTCGCGTCAAAAGCGGTACAACGCCCATCTCGCGTAGATACATCCGCACCGGGTCACCGGTATTGTCCTGAGAACCAGCTGCCCGCTCGGGCTCAACCTCATCGCTGTGCCTGATCTCCCGCTGGGCCTCTACGGCGGTTCGTTCGTCCGCTTCGAGCGAGATGTGCGCGGCCCTGGCAGCGGAATCGTCCTCGTAAATGTCGATGCCGTCGCGCTCAAAATTGGAAAACAGGTTTTCGATCTCTTCCGCCGTGTGTTCTTCCGTCGGGAAGACCTTGTTGACCTCGTCGAAAAGCAAAAATCCGCGTTCCTTACCTAAATTAATAAGGTCGCGTATCTGCTCAGACTTTTCTTGAATTGCAAGCACGAAGGTCTCTCCCCCTCAAGCCGCCGCCAAAACTGGCCAGGCCTTCCTCAAGACCATACCCGGCGCTGAAAAAGACACATGCAGCCGTATGGTTGACGGGGAAGACGATGTACGGATTGCAGCCGTGGTTTACGTTATGCCCCGCTGCTCTTTGTGGTCTGGATTCCGACTGTTCCGGTCCCGTTGACCGGCCCGGTAACTAGCTCCAGAACATGAACAATAACATTATACACTACTTACGCGGCTTCTGCTGTCGTCCTGGAAAGCGGAAGAATCAAAGAAAGAGTGATGGTGTAGGTCCGTTTAGGGAACTTTTTCAGTGGATTGGCCGCGAACCGGCCGGGGCGGTGTCTGCACCCCGGCCAAAGTTCGGGCAAGCTTTAGTTCTCCATCTGTGCTTGCAGAATTTCACCCGGCAGGCGAACCATTCTAGTCCCTGAACTCACAGGGATGCGGTTCGTGCCTCGTTGGACCTGCTGCCTCGGTTCAGCCAGAGGGCCATCCGTTTGCATCCTCTCCATCCGAATCCCGAGCGTCCGCTCCAGTTGGAATAACTCGGTCCGCTGGTCTTTCACAAACAGCGTAGACGCAACTCCATGTCTGCCCGCTCGCCCCGTGCGTCCGACCCGGTGGATGAAGTTCTCCGCCACTTCGGGCAAATCGTAGTTGATGACGTGAGCGATATCCTGCACATGGATCCCGCGGGAAGCCAGGTCTGTCGCCACCAGCACGCGGTAGCGCCCCTGTTGAAACCCGGTTAACGCCGCAGTGCGCTGCGATTGCGACCTGTCACCATGGATCATGGCCGCTTGGATGCCATCGCGATTCAAGCTCCTAGCAATCCGCTCGGTGCCGCGCTTGGTGCGCGAGAACACCAGGCATCGGCCGCTTTCTTTGATGAGCAAGTGGTGCAGCATTCCTTGTTTACCGTCAACGGCAACCTCGAACGCTTGGAGCCGCACATTTTCCGATGGCTTCAGCGTCGACCCGAACGCGAGGCGCACCGGATTTCTCGTGTAATCCTTGACGAGGTGCGCCATATCGCCCTCCATCGTTGCGGAAAAACACATCGTCTGGCGTTCCTTGGGCAATACCCCCACGATCCTGCGGATTGCCGGAAGAAATCCCATATCCAGCATGCGATCCGCCTCATCGAGCACCAGCACTTGCAACATCTGGAATTGAATGAGTCTCCGGTCGAGGAAATCTTCCAGGCGGCCAGGTGTGGCCACGACCACGCTGGCGCCTTTGCGGAGCATGCTCAATTGCTGTGTTTCGGATAAGCCGCCGACGACAAGAGCCGCTGGCGAGAGTTGCTTGCCCCGTAGGGCGTTGTACTGATCCACGACCTGCATGGCGAGTTCGCGCGTGGGAACCAGCACCAGCGCTGCGATTCCCGGCGCGCTTCGCCGCAGGAGCTTTTCCGCGATGGGCACCAGGAACGCCAGGGTCTTGCCCGTGCCGGTTTGCGCGGTCGCGAGCACATCTTTGCCTTCAAGCGCGTGCGGGATCGCCGCGGCTTGAACGGGAGTGGGCGTCGAAAAACGAGCTGACGACAGCCGCTCCTTTACATAGGTAGAAATCGGTAGTTCTGAAAAATTTTGCATTTAGCTTTCTTGCTGGCGCAATCGCGGCGTTCACACGAGTTTTCGTGCTCACGCAACGTTTGGCGTTGCCAGTCTTCTTTTGAATTACGCTGAAAACGTACGGAGGAAACGGAGGCGGGTGTTCTCAGATCAGGTACGAAACCAGAGGAACCGCACAACACAACCGCGGTATTAAGCGCAAAACAAGTATACCACAGGGGCGAGAAAAGCGCTTGTTGGACGATCAACAGCAAGAGAATATGCCCTCTAATTCCGGCGGAGGAGCCACTTTCCCTGTTCAAAGGCGATGACCGGCGGCCAGTCCCGGCCTGGACGCCCGTACAGCGGATTGGTGACAAATCGCGACCACAGGCGGCGGAGAACGGGAGTTGCCTCCACGAAGCGGCCCACTCCGCGGAAAAGTCTGAGCAGACGTCCGTACGGCGTTTGGCTCAGCTCCGCGCTGATGAACTCATCATGGGCGCGATGACAGGCTTCGAGGTCTTGCAGCCCAAGCGAATCGCCATGCTTGCGAAAGCCCCCGATGAGAGCGTCGGCCGGATAAAGGTGCGCATGGCGAAAAAAGCGCAGCCAGAGTTCGAAATCCGCCGCGTTGCGGTGCGAGGAATCGACTCGCCCTCCCGCGCGGTCCCAAAGACTGCGGCGCCAGAATGTCGACTCCTGCTGGATGTAGCGATTGGCTCCGGCGAGGAAGCGGTAGCGGGACCAGTGCGGAGGCACCGTGGTTCCGATCTGCATTCCCTCCTCGTTGAACCAGGTGGGTCTGCCGGTGATCCACTCGACTTCCGGTAGATCGCGAAAAATGCCGCCGACAGCCAGCAGCCCCCCGGGCTGTAGCATGTCCGTGGCGCTGATCCAGCCCATGATTTCGCCGGAAGTGCGGGCGAACCCCTTGTTTAGGGCGTCGTACATGCCGTTGTCCGGCTCGCTCAGCCACCCGGAGATCCGCGATTCATATTTGCGAATAATGTCGAGCGTTCCGTCCGTCGAACCGCCGTCCACGATGAAGTAATGAAGGTTGGCGTAGTTCTGCGCCAGGACCGACTGAATGGATTGCTCGATGTATTTCCCGGAATTGTAAACAGGGGTGACCAGCGCGATGCGCGGCCAGTCTCGTGGGCTCTGCGGCGAGGTTCGATCGCTCATTTCGACGGGCAAAGCGTGTCAGGACTCCCTGTAAAGCAAATCAAACCAATTGAAGTCGCCATTGTGAAATTCCTGATAGAGGACAACGTCGAATTTCGCCGGCGCAAACATACCCAGGAGTTTCTCAAGATCGTATGGTTCGCACCAGGGAGTGCCGGGGCCATCCGTGATTTCTCCCCATTTGCTGAAGGGAGACCGGCCCTCGCGAACCCAGCGGCTCCGCGGATAAGCAAGCTGCAGCCAGCGTCCGCCCACTTTCAGGTGTCTCAGCAACTCCTGATACTCCGGCTTCATCACGCTGTCGGGAGCATTGTGCAGAGACCCCATGGCCATGATGACGTCGTAGTCGGTGTCGAGGGGCCGGAGTGTATCCAGGTCTTCCAAGAGGACGAACCGGACATCCTTCAGGACCATGATCCTGCAAAGCCGCTCGAGAACTCTCAGGTTTGTTTCCACGAGGTCGACAAACGTCAGCCTGGCCCCGTGCTGCGCAAACGTTATGCTGTCCACGCCGAATCCGCTTCCTATATCCATCACCTTTTTACCGCGCATGCCATCGGCATAAAGAGCGTGATACCAGCCGCGATGCGCGAATTCCGGGCCGGTGGTGATGTCCTTCCGGGCTTTCTCCCACTCCGCAAGCAATTCATCATCGCCAAGCTCGCTCAATTTCTTTGTGCTGACGATTCCCGTTTTCGTCGTCGGCACAGCATTCCAACGCTTCCGCAGCGTTTCATAGGGTCTCTCCCAGGCGGGGCTGTTTCCTTCGGATGGCATCCCCGTCTTCCGGAAGTTCTTCAGCTCTTTGATCCGATCAATGAGGCTCATCTTGAACTGGCTCCATGCAAATCGCAGATTCCGTTCTTGCGCATCCGATCACGTC
>Ga0307472_100001094_pt1 | contig 10501 bp, 10 predicted proteins | sample atmos_gasesAM5C__2_FD_204582 | JGI IMG/M metagenome (GOLD analysis project Ga0307472, IMG submission 204582) | Hardwood forest soil microbial communities from Morgan-Monroe State Forest, Indiana, United States - atmos_gasesAM5C_05 | ecosystem: Environmental > Terrestrial > Soil > Temperate... | reverse complement strand
CATCCACTCATCCCGTTTCGTCCAAGTGTCACGCTCTTTCACGTAAACAGTTTGCTCAGCCACCTTGCTTCTCCGGGCGCCAAACTCCTTTTGCGCGCTCGCGACTGCGCCCCAGAGCGAACTCAAAATCCAAAGATTCAACAGCACAACAACCGTGCCAGCGACAATCCACGAGAGCACGCGCTCACGCGGGTTCATTCGTTGATACCACGCCGGCATCATTTGGGTTTTCCTTCCAGGCGAAATTGCGCGTGATTGTTAGGCAAAATCCTCGGCGAAGCCATATCAAATTGAAACGTTCGCAGCTCCGGGTTCTTCTTGATCTTGTCGATGAACTCGTAAGCGAGCGCAGCCGTGTTCGCCTCCCCGTCCACGGAAATCTGACGCGCCGACTGATTATATGAAGTGACGCGTACGTCGGAAGACGGCAGGCTTTCAAACAAATGCTGCAGAATTTCGACCGGGTAGTAATGCGGATCGATCGCCGGTGCGAGCGCTTTCCATTTTGCGTCGGTCGCACGGACGAACTCGGTCCCAGGGGCGTCGCGCGCGATGCGACGATCGAGTCGGCCCAACTGAAACCGCAACAGCCCCAGATAAGTAAACAACAAAACGAGGATCGCAACGTAGGCGCCACCTATCCAGACAAGCCGTTTTCGCCACTCGACCTGCCGCATCAGTTGCAGGCGGCGCCGGCGCCAGCTTTCCGGCAAAAGATTCAGTTTGACGGGCGCGGGAGGCAGTTCGATTCCGACGATCTCAGTGGGACTTGTCAGAATTCCCTCAACCGCCGCACGCAGCTCGAAACAGGTTTCATCCAACAAAACATTTGGATAGGAAGCATCTATGCCTTGCAGCTCGGCGCTCAATCGCAGTTGCGGGAGTTCGAGTTGGAGCTGATCGCCGTTGCGTTCAATCGCACGCGCAAGGCTGAGCTTGCCGTTCTCGGTCATGGCGTAAACGAGCATATCGCCTTCGGGATAAATCAGAAGAGCATTGCCCTTCGGTGCGTACGTGCTGGCGCGCTGCGCGGCATACACAGTGACCTGCCGCGGGATGTAACCGCGATCCAGAAGCGGCGAAGCCATCTCCGCAAGTTGCTCGTTTCTGATTGCAATCGCAGACACCACGCTTTCACTTTCGCTTTGTTCGATCAATTCAAAATCGCTCGTGACTTCGTCCGCCGGAAATGGCAGCAACTTTTCGATCTGAAGACGAATCATTTCCGGAAACTCCGCAGGATCGACGCTCGGCAGACGAAAGCGTTGTGCAATGACAGCCGAGACAGGCAAGCCGAGAACAAACTCGTCGCTCGCCGAGAGTAGCGGCACTGCCTCTTCCAACGTTTGCAGCTTGCGGACTGTCCACGAACCGTTTTGCTCGGTTGTTCCCGCAGCGGCTTCACCTGCACCTCCATTGCTCTCCGAAGCCTTGCGGGCAGGCGACGATGCGGGCGCGGTCGAGCGCACAAGATTCCAGCCGTTAGAAGTTGGAATGATGAAAATCGATGGCATCCCAGTCTGGATCTTAAAGCTCCTTCCAACTGAACACTTGAGGACGGCCAACGCCTGCTGACTGCTTGAGGACTACCATCTCCATCGACCGAGAAACATCGCCCGATTTTCCGACGCTCACGATGCGAAAGACGGGGTTCTGGCTTTTAAACACGATCAGGTTTTGGATTCCGTTAGCCTGCGGTAATTGCCCAGCACCAGTTCCAGTCCCAGTTCCGACGCCTCCGAGGCCGAGGAGAGAAAAAGCCGTTTGCTGGTCCATCTGAGGGTCGTCGGCTGTTCCATCGAGACCATCCGGCCCACGCCGTGCCTGGAGGAAGCGATCGACAAAGTCATCTGGAATTCCGAACGCGCGTAACACGTCACGTGAGGCGTACGCCGCATCGATTTGCTGACAGCCACCGATGATCGTGGTGAAATCTTCGTCCCATCTTGCATGCGAAGTGTATTGAGCCCAGCCAAAAACGTTTTTGAGTTCGTCTACGGAAGTAAGCGGCGCATGTGGCGAACGGTAGTCGTCAGTCTCCTCCGGCGCATTCAAGCGACGCAGTCCTTTGGTTGGCGTTATCCAGTCGAGCAGAGAATCCATCATTACGTCGAGATCGTTTAGTTCTACGCCCTTTATATTCAGATACTGGCGCACCGCCGCTACGAGCACAGGATTCTCTACTCCGCCGGGCGCCAGCAAGTTCAAGTTAAAACGACCGCATTCGCCGCTCATCTCAACATCGTAACTTTCGTTACCCATTTTCTTATGCAGGTTTACCGAAGCAGGTTGGATCGTGGGATTCAACGCAACCTCTGCACCGGAGGAGGCCATTGCTTCAGCCGACAATACGCGGTTTGCCGTCGCAGAAACTGTCAGGCGCGAATTGATGTTGAGTGCCCATGCAAACACGACGCCGGCAAGCAAGAACAACGCCCATAGCGCTAACAGCAGCGCTGCGCCTGAATCTCGTTTGCGGCCTAGCGAAAGTTTCCTCATAAGAGATTGCTTCAGCTAATATGGAGTCCGCCTCAGCGGGATGACTGCTTCCCACGGATCGGCTGCGTCCGGGCGGCCGACGCTGACCTTCACTAGCGAGGGCATCCGGTTTCCGCCGGGCCACCGCGGCAACCAGACGTTCGCGTTCGGATCAAAGTACGTGATTTCAAGGCTGCCCACATTTTTAATCAACGGCACCCAGGTTTCGTGTCCTTCTGCAGTATCGGAATCGTCCTGCGGCTTACGCAAAATGCCCAGGTCGAGCCGATCACTCTTATCGATCGCCGGTTGCAAACGCAATACAACGGTGAACTCGCCGGGCGCATACCGCGTAAGCAGCCCGGGGCCAGCGCCGCAATTCCATCGTATCTCATCGCGCTCTCGATCATTTAGTTTGAAAGGCTCTCCAATCATTTTTGCACGAAGCGGGCTCAAGCTTTGCCATTGAGTTGTAAGCAGATCACGGAGGCCGTCATATTGCGCGTCCGCGGCGGCTGTCTCGGACGAAAACCGCAGCGCAGTCAGGTTTGCTTGCACGAAGCGGAAAATCGCGAGGGCCATCATTCCCAGGATCGTCACAGCCAGCATGATCTCTAGCAAGGTGAAACCGCGGTGGCGACGACGCGCAGCGCGCATGGAAACGGTTCGCCGATTCATCGAGCTAGCCAGACCGATAGACATAAAACTGAATTTGTTTTGATTGCGGAACACCGGCGTGCTGCCAGCGCGCAGTCAAGGTGACGAGATTGATTCCGGTGATAAGCGTATTATCAGGCTCGGTCAAAGCGGCAGGAGCGGCTTTCTGGGTCAAGATCACCCTGCCATAACCTGTTGTGATCTTGAATTCCTTTTCGGCCTCAGGTACAGGCGACGCAGCTTGAACTTGTGCCATGCGATCAGACAGAATCTGCCGCACAACATTTTCTTCCGCGCTAATCGTGCTTGCGTTGATGCAATTCTGCACCGCACGTCCCAGCGAGATTACCCCAATAGCAAAAATCGCTACACCGAGCAGGACTTCGTACAGGGCAAACGCGTATTTCGATCTTGCCCGTGTCCGAATTGGTCTGGCAGCCATGATTGGAGTATTGGAGTCCTGGAGTGCCGGAGTGTTGAAAATTTCATTACTCCATTTCTCCATTACTCCTTCACTCCATTGCCAGTCATCTTGCCGCATATTGCGTAAGTTCAGGCTGCGCTGTGAGCGGCGAATAATTCGCCGTCCACGCGCCGGGGGGACCTCTGAATTGGACGGTCGCCGGTTCGCAGGTTCCCGATGGCCAGAATATCCATTCAGCGGGAGGTTTGCCCATCAACGCAGCCGGCAGCGAGACCTTAATCCAGCTTCCCTTGCTGAGACGAAACACTGCCGTGGGTTTCTCTTCCTCGCCTTCTGCAAAGACTTCCGGCCGCAACAGGACGCTGTTTTTGCCCCAAGCAATCAGATACGCGCGGCGTTCGGTCACACTTCGCTCCTGCGCCTGGCGCACAAGCTGGTTGAAGCTATCGAGAGACTGCTTTAACCGCCTGTTTGCGATCACCCCACTCAAACTGGGCACCGCTAGCATAAGCAGCAGCAGCAATATAAAAATACTGAGGGCAATCTCGATCAGCGTAAACGCCCGAAACCGTTGCACCGCCGAAGTTACTCGATTGACGCAAAATCACAACCGGTGCCGCGGCTTAGGCAGCCCGCGTAAGGCCGTGCACTGCGGTGAAGGCAATCGTCTCGGTCCACCAGTTCGAGTCCGCGCAGCATGCGAGAAATTTATCGATTAGCGCGTCGTCGAGTTTACCCGAGCTTATCAAGTCGCCAGTCAGTTCAGTAATCGTTTCAATCCAGTAGTCCGCCCACAACGAGCCGCCGTTGTAAACCGCGGTTTCCGCTGTGCCACTGATGTTTGTTAAGCCAAGTGAAGCCAGTCGAGGCGCAAGTGTCCGCCCGATGTGATAATTGATTCCTCGCCCTCGCGACCACGCAAGCCAGCCCTCCCAGAACGCACGCACCTCTGGAGGTTCAGCAATGGTGACTGGAAGGAAATCGGGTTCGATCAAAAGAAGCGCACCACCTGGTCTCAGGCTTGCAACCATGTTAGCCATTGCCGCTTCTGAATCGGCAACATGATGAAGCACTGCGCGTGCTGTGACAAAATCGAACTCCCCGCGCTCCACCGGGCCGACAACGATGTCGGCCTCGCGCAATTCAAGGTTCGGCATGCGAACTTGAATTAGCGATAAATCCAGATCGACAGCTACCGCTGTTCCGCCGGGGCTCACACGTTCGGCGAGTCACGCACAAATCGATCCATTGCCACATCCAACTTCAAGTGTGCGCGCCCCTGGCCTCACAACACCGAGCGCATCAATGTGTCGGCGATGCATCGGATCCAGTAATTCCGACATCAACTCGAGTCGCGCTCCCTCGCCTTTCAGATGATGACCAAGAACATATTTTGGCATGCCGCGCTGATCGTAAATCACTGGCAGATGAGCAGCAAATTGGCTGTGCAACGCGACGCTAAAAAAAAGCAATCCACCAACAGCGGTTGTGTTGCCTCTGTGCTACGCTCTCACCGCAAATGAAGCTGGCCTTGCGCATCGGCGTTCTCGCAGCGGCGGCGTTCGTGGCGTCGATGTTAATCTGGCAGGGAGTTGCAGCACAGGGCGCGCCTGACCCGCTGCGACCAAACACCACTTCAACGGTGGCTTTTTTGGATATTGGAATTCTGGTCTTCCGCGAGGGCTTGGAATGCATTCTGGTACTGGCAGCCATCACAGCAAGCATGACCGGCCCTAAGCGCGAGCATCGTCGGCCAGTCGCCTTTGGTGCCGCCTTCGCATTCGTTGCCACTCTGATTACATGGTGCATTGCCGTCCGAATCGTCGGGTCGCTCAGCGACAATATGTCAGCACTCGATCTTCAGGCTGCCACCGGCTTGCTGGCCATCGTTGTTCTGCTGGTCATCATGAATTGGTTCTTTCATAAAATTTACTGGGGCGGTTGGATTCGCGCCCATAATCGCCGGAGAAAAGCCTTGCTGGAAAACGCGCGCGCAGCGGAAATTTCACAGAAGCGTCTTTGGTGGGGCTTGATATTGCTAGGGTTCACCTCGCTGTATCGGGAAGGCTTTGAAGTGGTGCTTTTCTTGCAGAGCTATCATTTGCGACTCGGTGGCGGGGTTGTCCTGAAGGGCGCGCTGCTAGGGCTCGTGCTTACAGGTATGGTGGCCGTGCTCACATTTGTTCTTCAGCAGCGTCTGCCGTATCGGAAAATGCTAATCACTACCGGCATTCTCCTCGGCGTAGTACTGCTTGTGATGGTTGGCGAGCAAGCCCAGGAAATGCAGCTCGCACAATGGATTCCCACGACGCCGATCGCGTTTCTTGAAACATACATCCCGGGATGGATGGGACTCTGGTTCGCCGTTTTTCCAACAGTCGAAACGCTCGTGGCACAACTGATCGCAGCAGTGCTCGTGGTCGGGTCGTATTTTGCTGCACGGCGATTTGGCGGTGGTTCAACAGGTGGCGCCCCCGTCGAAGCCCACGCGCCCAGCATGGCTGCGATCAACGCGTAGGCAGAGACGGCAAGGCCAGTGCATCGCGCAGATGCGGAACGAGGCGCTTGCTGAATTCCACCGAATCGCCCGCAGACAAATGCGACCATTCGGGACAATTAAATCCAGAGAGCTCGGGAAAATCAGAGTAATAAATTCCGGGCGCACCGGTCATTTTCAAGAGAGGATCCCAAGTTTTTTCTCGCGGCGTGATCCGATCTTCGAGTTCTTTCAACCCACCGGTGTGTGGAAAGCGAACGAAAACAATCCTTCCACCGCGCGATCGGATTTTTTCCACAGCCGCGGTCACGTCAGCAAAACGTTTTTGGATGCCTTCTTTCATTTTCGCGAAGAAAACGTCCTTCGGGATGTATGTGGGAGGAGGCGGCGGTGTGAAGAGCGGAATCCAGATTTGTTGGATTTGTTTCGCTAATTCGCTACCAGGTTCAGCGCATTTCTCCCACATTCGCGCGCGACGCTCGCGATCCTCAGTTTGAAAGTAGGGCGGAAACCGCGGTGGCACTAGCGCACCCGGACGATTCGGGATCGGCAATTCATTTAAGAGCGCTTCGAGAGTCAAATCATTCGGTTTCAAAAACGCGACATGCTCTTCCAGCGGCATCGCGAGATATTCGCTGACACGCTGGGCGGGCGTTTGATTGTGAAACCGCTTTACTCCTTTCTCGGCATGGTCCATCGGCGGAGACCCAGGCGGCGCGAAAAACAAATATGGGACAACACTACAAATGATCGTGCCGTGAAAATTCTTGTTGTTCGCCAGATCAGCCAAAACAGGCCAAGCGCTTGAGCCACCCATCGCGAGTTGAATCGGTCGTTTGGTTAACCCCTTTTGCAATTCGTCTAGATCGACATCGAACCATGCGCGCGAATCGCCGATAACGACAATGGATTCCGGCTCAACAACACGGCGTCGCAGCGTCCACAAATCTTCGTTGTCCTTGAGCGTCGGCCCATAACCGAGCGAGCGGCAGTACAATTCCCACACCGCGGTCGCAGCGATGACGACGATAGTGACCACGACGGCGATTCCGCGCCAGGGCGCCGGCGGAATCGGTCGCTCAAATTCGAGAGGCGGCCCGCCGTGGATCTGTTCCTCCCGCGAAGGTTTGCGGAAGAACAAACGTGGCAGCCGTAGCCGTTCTTTAAAATTGGAAATAGATGAAGGCATTACTGCTTCCTTGAGTGAGAATGATGGCACATATCATCGCGGACCCGATCGCCGCGATCGTCCACGGCGGCAAACGCATCACTGCCGTCTCAAACGTGTTGTCGCGCATGGCCCAATGCATCGCGATCACGCAGGCGGTGACGGTTCCAATTTGCAATAATTCACGCGTGGAAAGAATCGCATCGCCGTTTGGGTGTTGGCCGAACATGCCGCCGAGCATTCGGCTCGCGATCGTGAAATCGGACGCGCGGAAAAACACCCACGCAATGCAAACCGCCGCGTAAGTAGCGAAACCGGCAAGGACGCGAACAGGTAACGTGCTCGCCCACGGTTTGTCTTCGAACGAAACGCGAAACACGCGTTCAATTACCAAATAAGAGCCGTGCAGCAAGCCCCAGACAACAAAAGTCCAGGCGGCGCCGTGCCAAAGTCCACCAAGGAACATGACGATTATAAGATTAAGCGCCGCACGGAACGGTCTGACCTGGTTGCCACCGAGCGGAATGTAAAGGTAATCGCGAAGAAAAGTGGAAAGCGAAATGTGCCACCGCCGCCAAAAATCCGAGAAGCCGATCGCGGCATAGGGAAAGCGAAAATTGTCCTTGAGATGGAAACCAAGGGTCAAGGCTGCGCCGATCGCACAGAGAGAATAGCCCGCGAAATCGAAAAAGATTTGCCCAGCAAACGCGAGCACGCCAGCCCACGAGTCGAGCGCAACCAAAGGGCCGGGGTAACCGAAGACCCGATCGGCGGAACCCGAGAGCATGGTGTCGGCAAGAACAATTTTCTGAAAGAGTCCCAAAACCATCAGCGCCAGTCCCCAAAGAAATTGGCCGTTTTTTAAACGCGGAGGATGGAGAAGCTGCGGGAGAAAGTCGCCAGCGCGTACGATCGGACCGGCAACCAACTGCGGAAAAAAAGAGACGGCGAGAATGAAGTCACGCAAAGACTTCGTCGGTTGCAGCACGCCCCGATAAATATCGAGGGTGTAGGAAAGTGAATGGAAAGTGTAAAAGGAAATTCCGACCGGAAGCAGAATGTTCAGATGCGGCGGTTGATAGAGGATCCCGATTCGCGCGAGCAGCCACTGAAAATTTTCGAGCAGAAAGTTTCCGTATTTGAAGAACCCGAGCATGCTCAGATTCATGCAAACGCTCGCAACCAGCCAGCGACGTCTTGAATGTTGATCTCTGGCTTTGGCCATTTGACGGCCAAGCCAAAAATCCATCGCGGTGGTCCCGAACAAGAGCGCAGCGAACGGCGGGTTCCAGGCGCCATAAAAAATGTAACTGGCTACGACCAGCAAATTTTTCCGCGCCTGCCACGAACGAATGCTCCAGTAAAGAGTGACAACGACCACGAAGAAAACGACGAACGTGAGCGAATTAAAGAGCATGGCGAAGCTGCGATCGAATTACCTTGTCGGAAGCGCGGAGTGCGTTACGCGAGCCATATTGAGCCAGATGTTTAGAGGTTCTGGGGCGATCTAACAAGTTCGATCCGCGTTCGCCCGTAGGCTTGGCACAAGCATCGCGCACCATCGACACTTCAGGTAACAGGTACAACAAGAAAGCAGCGACGATGCACGTCCGCCGGTAGCCAGCGCGATTCCAGTTGAAGCAAGCCGCAACCTTTACACTGTAGGCGGATGATTGCTCCGCATCACCGTCTTCCTGCCCTAATTGGATTCATTTTAGCTGTTTTCATTTCACCAGCTTCTGTTCAATCGGCTGGTTCCCCCACCCCGACGCCGCCCGGAACAACCGATGAAAAGTTGTTCAACGGCATGCGTTGGCGGCAAGTCGGGCCGTTTCGCGGTGGGCGGGCGCTGGCGATCGAAGGTGTCGTAGGTGAGCCGGACACGTATTATTTCGGCGCGGTTGCGGGCGGGGTTTGGAAAACGACTGACGGCGGCGCAAATTGGACTCCGCTTTTCGATAAAGCACCGATTTCTTCCATCGGCGCCCTGGCAGTGGCGCCCTCGGATCACAACGTGGTTTATGTCGGCACGGGCGAAGCTGCGATCCGCGGCAATACGACATACGGCACCGGCGTCTTCAAATCCATCGATGGTGGCAAAACCTGGGAGAACGTCGGATTGAAAGATACCCGACAGATCGGAGCGTTGATTGTCGATCCGAGAAATGAGAATGTGGTTCTCGTTGCGGCGCTAGGTCATGCATTCGGCCCGAATCAGGAACGCGGAATTTTTCGTACAACCGACGGCGGCAAAACCTGGACGAAAGTTTTATCCAAAGATGAAAATACGGGCGGCATCGACATCGTTTTCGATCCGCATAACCCGAACATCGTGTTTGCGTCGCTTTGGCAGGCGCGTCGTCAGCCGTGGTTTTTCTCCAGTGGCGGTCCGGGCAGCGGATTATATCGATCGGAAGACAACGGCGTAACATGGAAACGCCTGGAGGGGAATGGTCTTCCGGACGGAATTCTCGGCAGGATCGGCATCGCGGTTTCCGGCGCTGATTCAAATCGTGTCTATGCCATCATCGAGGCGAAAGACGGCGGTCTATACCGCTCCGATGACGCTGGCCAGCATTGGACGCGAGTAAATGACGATGGTCGATTTCGTCAGCGCGCCTGGTACTTCAGCAAAGTTTACGCGGACCCAAAATCTGCAGACACAGTTTACGTGCTAAACACGGGCCTTTTTAAATCGGTCGATGGCGGAAAGACATTCAACCTGATGCCTGCAAGGCACGGAGATCATCACGGACTTTGGATCGATCCAACGAACCCGAACCGAATCGCCAATGTGAGTGATGGCGGCGTAACCATTTCCACAGATGGCGGCAAAAACTGGACCACTCAAAACAACCAACCGACTGCGCAATTTTATCACGTGGCTGTGGACAATGCGTTCCCCTACCACATTTACGGCGCGCAACAGGACAGTTCGAATGTCGGCATTGCGAGCCGTTCGGACTCAGGCGTGATTGGCCGGGAAAATTGGTTTGAGGCTGGCGGCGGTGAATGTGGGTTCGTCGTACCGGATCCCCGCGACTGGCACATCATCTATTCGAACAACGAAGGCTTCATCAACCGCTACGACAAAAGCAAAGAGAAAGTTCAAGACGTCAGTCCGATGCCAATCGATAACGCTGGTCACGGCGCCGTCGATTTGACGCATCGTTTTCAGTGGGTCTCGCCGCTGATGCTTTCGCCGCATAATCCGGATGTGCTGTACACCGCGGCGGAATGCGTTTTCAAATCAACCGATGACGGACAAAGCTGGACG
>Ga0307472_100001093_pt1 | contig 10502 bp, 9 predicted proteins | sample atmos_gasesAM5C__2_FD_204582 | JGI IMG/M metagenome (GOLD analysis project Ga0307472, IMG submission 204582) | Hardwood forest soil microbial communities from Morgan-Monroe State Forest, Indiana, United States - atmos_gasesAM5C_05 | ecosystem: Environmental > Terrestrial > Soil > Temperate... | reverse complement strand
TAGTGTGAACGGGCGCCCACTGGTATCCCGTTGATGACGGCGTTCTGATCAGGGTTCGTGGATGTGGCGATCGCGGGAATCGCCCCCCCAGGAGCACAGGAGCCGACAGTGTCCTGGTCAATTCCTTTTACGTTCGTTGATGGGTCTGCTGTTGCGTTGAATGTGACGTTATTGCCCGGACCGGTGAGCAGAGTTAGCGCCGCCGGAAATGTTGGAAGACTCACAACGAGCGGCGCTACAAGATACTGGACCAGCTTCTGGCTGCCATTGGGGAGGACGGCCAGCGCGGTGAGTTCCAACGCTTGTGGGCCCACGCCGGGATTATTGCTAAAGACGCGGTTTGTACCATCGTAGTAGAGCGGAGTTATGGAGTCCGCCTGGCCGTCGGCGTCCACATCCAAGTTGAGAGATTTCTCGGATATGGCATTGATCCTCACCCATTTGTAAAAGGGGCCCGCAAAGGGCAAGCCGTTCAGCGGGTTCGTGTTCCAAACCGATTGAGTTGTTTGAACGTTCGCCGCACCCAGGGCACCCGGACCAAATTCACTGTTATATTCTGTGTCGGGGTAAGTTGCGAGCATAGCGCCGGCATTGTCAGTGGGACTGGGATTGAGCACATATCCTACAGTTCCAATGGGAAGCGTCGCCCCTGGTGGCGGATAAAAAGCGGCCCAGGTGTTCTTGAAGGAATTGGGATCGTTGGGCCGCATACGCGCGCGGGCTTCTTCGACACCGGCAAGAGCGGCATAGTAAACGCCTGTGGAGGAGCGATAGTTGCCAGCCAGCGCCGACTCCGTTCCGGACGAAACAACCAGAGCAATCGCCACGACCGCAATCAGCAACAAGACGAAGATGGCGATGAGCAGGGCGATGCCTGCCTCTTTGCGGCGCCTTCGCATTGTTCTTGCAGTTCGCACCTACGGGCACAACCCTCCTTGATTGGGATTAACACGCCGACCGCGGCCTTCCAATTGTACAAGACGCGGGCGGCCAGTAGTGTCATCGGGTAACGGCGCAGCCACGATCAGGGTTATGGCCACATCCCGAATAGTTGCTGGGCAATTGTCCGTCGGCGTTAACAGGGGGCACGGTTGCGGCGGACTGTTCGGTGGGCTTGTAGCATCGCAAGTGTACTGGAAGATGGGTACAGGGTTTCCGCCCGGGAAAAGCGTTGGGTAGGCTGCGGATAGTTGAAATTGCCCTATCTGGAGGTTGGGAGAATTGTTCACGACGTTTTGGACAAAGGGTACAAGGCTCCCGGATGCCGGGGAAGTATCGATAGCGGGATCGTGAGAGATCTGCTTGTCAACAGCAGCGCGCATTAACGTAGTACCGTTGATGCCCCCCAGGAGGTAGTGAATCCATTGTGCGGGGCAGTAGGGAGCACAGATGGGGTCGCGGCTTGGGTCGGGGTTTGTTTCGATAATGATGTCGAAATCCGTTGGAGAACCGCAAGTTCCCCCACCCGCGGTGCCAATCACGCAGGAATTGGGAACGGTATATCCCGGGCTCCAGCCAAATGGAAACCGGGCAGAGACCATTGGGTGATTAGAATCAAAGAAACTTTGGGGCGGAAAACCGGCGTCGTTAATGTCGCGAACCATTTGGTCCATGCCGAGGCGCGCTTCCTGAAAGGAACTCAGGACTTGCGATTCCGTCTGGTAGCGCTGCTGGGAGCTACTCAAAAGGGTGAAAGCCGTGCCGGTGATCAAAAGAAAGATTCCGAGGGCCACCAACAGTTCAACGAGCGTGAAGCCGCGCTGAGAATTTTTGGAGCCGTGCCGTTTCATCGGCTCACCATGGTGTCGAGGGTGATAGGAAGAGAAAAGCCGCTGCCGCTTAATTGGCGTACACCGAGGATGAAGCGTTTGGAAGAAGCGGTCGTGCTGTTCCCAGTGATAATAACGGCCCAGCGCACGTCGTAGGTTGCATTGTTCGGGTCCGTGGGGTCCTGATAGGTAAACGCGTAGCCGCTGGTCGGGTAGGCCGGAGGAGCTGGGCTCCCGAAAATCCCGAAATCGATGACGGTGTAACCGTTGAGAGTCACCACATTGGACCCCTGGAGAACATTAGGCTGCGTCGGATCGCCGAGTTGGTAGGTGTTTCCCTGCAGATCGGTAAACGAATTGCCCGGCGGATTGAGCGGCTGATCTAAAAGGATGTCGAGTTGGCGCTGAGCGAACACCATAACCGCGGAATCTGTGCGGTTGTGGTAGTTCATGAGAATCGAAGCGGGCACGAGCTGCGCTACGGCCACCAGGCCAACGAGCAGAATCACGGTGGCAAACAGCATCTCGAGAAGGCTAAACCCTTGCTGGCGGATGCGCATTCTTTTGGTGGGGTGCAGCATGAGCGTTCGGGCTTTCACACCTCAGCCAACCTTGCGCCAGGGTCCGCCACTCGGAGCAGTCCAAGTTTGTGTGCTGCCGGAAGGAAGCAAGACCACGGCGCGATAACCGGAATCGGGATCGGTGGCGTTGCCGACATAAAATATGTACACGGTCGTTGAAACCGCGCCGCCTAGTCCTTGCCGGATGGCTCCGCGGGCGTCAAAGGTCACCGAGCCATTGCCCCCGGACAGAGCATTTAACGCGGCCCCGCCCAAGGCAGCGCTGATGGCGCTGGGCGTTGGAGCTACGCCTGCAGGCAGCAACGTAGGATATCCTGCAACCACCTGCTGTTTATCGCGCGGGTCAATCGGCCCGCCATTCCCGGCCGCAAAGGAATCCGTCCAGATAAGCCAGCTTGGACCGTTCTGGGTGAATTGGAGATTAATCTGCGTGTTGCGGCGTACGGCTTCGAAGCGCGTGAATTTCAACATGTCGGATACGCTGGCCGCCGCATTGTTGAGCTGATAGGCTCGCACGGAGCGCATCAACGACGGGATGGCGACCGCCGTGAGGACCAGCATGACGCAAATGGACATCACCAACTCGACCATGCTGAAACCGGCGGTGGCTCTCCGCCGAGTGCCGGAGCTGGTTGCACTCTTACTCAAAGTCGTTCCTCGTATGAAGGGCAGAACTTGCCACCTACAATGAGAGTGACTGGTCTAAAGGCCAGTTTGATGCAGCTGCAGTGCCAGGGACAATGGCTCGCAAGTGCTGTTAAACATGGTACTTCTTGAGACTCTCTAAACTAAATCATAGTACAGAGAGGCGAAGGGGGGTAGAAATGTAACAGATTGAAACATGACCGTCCCTCAGCGTAGTCAACAGGTTATATGTATTCTCTTAGTAATCCCGTGCAGGAGAACAATGGTGCGCTAAGGCTCTCGTCTCATTCCTTGAAGGCTCTTACTTCTTTTTGGAGACAAGCTCCGCGCCGCGCGTTTTCAAAGAGTCTTTCGAAAAGAGATCCTGGGGAAAGCCGGGGTTGTAGCGGCAACTGTCCAGAAAAAACTGAGCGGTGCGGCGGCCGTTGTGTTCTCGCGAAAATTGCATGGGCGTCCAAGCGCTGTCCTTCAGCTGGTAATTGCTGTAAATCGTGGTGTCGTCGTTGACTTGCTGGTTTTCCGTGTCCTCGGTGCTGACTACCACACGGTCCAGAAGATGCGTGGAACGGTTGACGGCAAGGCGGTACTTGCGGCCCTCGCTGTCGTTGATTTCCACCCAATCCACCTGCCTTAGGTCCACAGTGTCATTGCCGCCAAATCTGATAGAAAGACCGGGCTCTTTGAGCCGAAAGCGCAGCAAGTTGTCGACGCTGCGCTTAGCAGCTTCCTGAAAATCCGTGACGGAAGTTACAGGCAGTTCGCTGACGCCGCTGCGGTCAAAGGACCAGCCACGGTCGCCGTTGTAGAGGGCGATTACGATTCCGCCGTGGGCGAACTCCAGTCCATCCAGACCAATCAATGACAAGAGAATCGTGTTGCGCCCCTTTCGCGAGTATTCGATGCGGGCCTTATCCGGATATTGGCGGAAATCGATAAAGTTGATATAACCGGTGAGATCGCCGCTGTGACCAAACAACGCGCGGAGCCCGGAGCATTGGCTCTCGCGCACCTCCGTGTAACCCGGCCCGCCCAAGCCGGCAATGAGGTCGCGCAGAATCTGCTTGCCCTTGGCCTCGCTTTGCTCCGGCATCATGTTGTCGGGATTTTGCGCCGCAACGGGCGGGACGAACAAAACGGCAGCGACGAGAACTGCTGCTGCTGTGATTCCGCGGAAACAATGACCCAGATTCATCCGCACAAGACGGCGCCTCCATTTACATTGATGACTTCTCCGGTCATGAAGTTGGCCAGGTCGGAAGCGGCAAACAGAATAGGCCCGGCAATTTCTTCAGCCGTGCCAGCGCGGCGCAGCGGAATCACGGTAGTCGCCATTTTTTGGCCGGATTTGGTCTCGAGCACGGGGTTGGACATATCCGTGGCAACCCAGCCGGGCGCAACGCAATTCACCAGAATGTTGTGACGTGCGAGTTCGGTCGCGAGGCCCTTGGTGAAACTGATAATGCCGCCTTTCGACGCTCCGTAATGGGTGTGGAGCGATTCGCCGCGCTGTCCCGCGGTGGAGCTGATGGTGACGATCTTGCCGGACTTCTGCTTGATCATCGGCGGGACAGAGAAATGAATGACCGAGTAGATGCTCTTGAGGTTGGTGCGAATCATGTCGTCCCATTGTTTCTCGGACATTTTTTCGATGGGAAGATCTTCCTGGTTCCACACTCCGGCGTTGGCCACAAGAATGTCCAGCCGGCCGAGACGCGCGATGCAATGATCGACGAGGCTCTTGTTGTCCCCGTGCTTGCTGGCGTCGGCCTTGAAGGCCTCGACGCGGGTGCCGTGTTTGCCCGCTTCCTGCTGAATCTGTAGCGCTGCGTCCTTGGATTTGAAATAGCTAAACACCACGTCGGCGCCCGCTTGCGCGAACATTTTGACGGCCGCGGCGCCGATGCCGCGCGAACCGCCCGTGATGAGCGCCGCCTTGCCTGCGAGAGAAATCATGACACCCCCGATTGAAAAACTGAAAAGCAAAACTGGAAGCTTGAAACTCGTACCAAAACCGGGCCCAGAGTGCTTCGAAACCAAGAAAATCGGGAATCAACGCGAAATTCGTTGTTGCCTATGTCCTATGCGCGAAGACTTCGTGAGCTTTGGCAGCGGCCGAGACGAAATCGTGAAACAAACGCTCCGAAAATGCGTCTCCCACCATGCGTTCGGGATGCCACTGCACACCCGTGACCCAGTTCGAATCGCCGGTCCACTCGACGCCTTCAATGGTTCCGTCGGCGGCGTGGGAGGTGACACGCAAATCCCTGCCAGGCTCTTGAATCGCCTGGTGGTGAGAGCTGTTGACGACCACCTGGGAGGTTCCAGCAAGCGCGCCTAGGCGGCTTCCAGACTCCAATATATTGGCGTGAGCGGGATCGTCTTTAGCTTCGGGCTTACCTTCTGGCACGCGATCCTTCTTCCGATGGGGGGTTGCGGTGCCAGTTTCGGCCTTGAGGTCTTGAATCAGTGTGCCGCCGAGATAGACGTTCAGGAGTTGGCAGCCATAGCAGATCGCCAAGACCGGCTTTTTTTCAGCAAAAGCATGCCGGAGAATAGCACGGTCAGTCTCCTCACGAGCCGTGTCAGCGGGCGCGGACAATCCCCGGTTCACCGCGCCGTAGCTCTGAGGCTCAACATCCGCAGGACTGCCGGGGAGCACAAAAGCGTCTAGCGTAGGAATGAGACGGTCCCTTTCCTTTTGATCCTTCAGGGGAAGAAGCACCCCTTCGGCACCCGCCTTCTCGACTGCCCTGAGGTAGTCCTCGGTTTTGCCGCGTTGACCAGTAGTCTTGGCTTGATCCTCATCGGTGCTGGTGCGCCAAGGGATGCCGACGCGAGGCCGCTGCGTCGCGCTCTGGTGGGTGTCGGTGAGGGACATAGAACACTGAATCGTAGCATCCGCACGGAAGTGCGGCAACCATACGGAGTCTGGCTCCGATTTGAATCGGGGCGTTTATAAACAAGTGCCCGGCTTTCTAAGGTGCTGCGCGGTGAGCCAAAGCGCGTCTGCTGTCTCCAAAGAAGTGCTCTCAGGCCACTTTCCTCATCGCAGGCAACTCGCTAAGATGCTTGGCATGAAACACCAATTTGATCGCCGTAGCTTTATTATCGCAAGCGGACTAACTGCGCTGGCGTCAACTCGCGTTCTCGGCGCCAACGATACTCTTCGCGTCGGAGTAATCGGCGCGGGCGGCCGTATGAACGACCTGCTCAATGCCGCCGACAAGGCCGGTAACTATCAGATCGCTGCCGTGAGCGATGTCTATGCACCACGGCGTGACGCGATAAAACAGCGTTCGAACGGCACAGCGACCACACATGTGGATTACCGCGAACTGCTCGAACAACCGCTCGATGTGGTCATCATCGCCGCTCCCGACCATTGGCATGTGCGCATGGCCGTCGATGCCCTTGCCGCCGGCAAAGATGTCTACCTGGAAAAGCCGGTCACTCACACCATAGAGGAAGGCGCGACTTTGACCCATGCGGTCCGTTCCACCAAAAAAATCTTGCAGTGCGGCATGCAACAAAGGAGTTGGAGCCACTTTCGCGACGCGGTGGAACTGATTCAAGGAGGCAGCCTCGGACGCGTCCCGCAAGTCCGCACCTATTGGTGGCAGAACTACCTGGGGTGGAGGAACCGCAAAGCGGTGGATGTTCAAGCGCTGGATTGGAAGCGGTGGCTCGGAGGAGCTCCCGATCAACCCTTCAGCGAAGAAAAGTTTTACGTTTGGCGGTGGTATTGGAACTTCGGCGGCGGCGCTATGACGGATCTCTTCACGCATTGGATTGATGTCGCGCACTGGGCCATGAAGGCCGATCAGCCAACGCACGCGCAAATCCTTGCCGACAAATCGATCTTCACACAATGGGATTGCCCCGACACGATTCAGGCGGCGGTCCGTTATCCCGGATTCGATGTGGTCTACGAAGGCATGATGGCCTCGTCCATCGACGATGGCGGACTGGAATTTCGTGGCACTGACGCCACCTTGAAGATCAATCGGGGCGGCTTTGGCGTATATCGCGAAGGCGTATCGGGACGGGAGAATCCTGTGGTCAAGGCCGACAGTTTCCGCGATGGAACCCTCGACCACATGCAGAATTTCTTTGATTGCGTGAAGAGCCGCAAGGAACCCAACGCGCCAGTGGAAACCGGAGTTGCCGCAGCGCGCGCCGGTCAAATCGTGAATTTGGCCTATCAGCACGGCGGCCAGATCACTTGGCCCCAAAAAACCTAATTAAGCAAGACCCTCAACGCCTATTTGGCCCCGATTGCAGCGTGCAGACTCGCGATTCTCTTCGGGCAGGACGATTCGGGACGGCAAGTATGGCTTCATGTTTATGACCCGTTTATCTTCCTTGGAGTAGTTTGGGGCGGCGAAATTCAGACGTGGAGGAGATAGCCATGAAACTTTCAAGAATTGGCCGGCTGGTTGCGTTCGGGACAGCACTCTTGCTCGGAGGGCTTGCGGCTACGTGGTCGGCGGAGAGTCACCACTTGCTGAAGAAATATTCGATCGGGCAGGCGGAGGGCAGCACGCGCGAGTATTTCGACTACATCACTGTGGATTCGGCGGCGCGCCGTGTGTATTTGTCGCACGGAACGGAGATTAAAGTGATTGATGCGGATAGCGGCAGCGTCGTGGGCAGCATTGGCGGATTGAAGCAGACGCACGGTGTGGCGATCGCGGATGAATTTGGGCGCGGGTTCATCACCGACGGAGCGCAAGGGAAGGCGATCATCTTTGATTTGAAGACGCTGAAGGTGATCGGTGAAGCGAAAGCGGATAAGGACGCGGACAGCGTGGCATACGATCCGGCGTCGAAACGAGTTTTTGTGATGAACGGCGACCCGAATAGCGCGACGGTGATTGATGCCAAGAGCGGCAGCGTGGTGGGAACCATCGCGCTAGGTGGCGGGCCGGAGTTTGCCGTGGCCGATGGTAAGGGGACGGTGTTCGTCAACATCGAAGACAAGAACGAAACCGTGGCCATTGATTCGAATACATTGAAGATCAAGTCGCGCTGGCCGCTGGCGCCCGCGGGAACTCCCACCGCGTTGGCGATGGACACGGCCCACCGGCGTCTGTTCAGCGCAGGGCGGAATCCGCAGAATCTTGTGGTGTTGGACGCGGACAGCGGGAAAGTGATCCAGTCGTTTCCGATCAGCGCGGGCGTGGATGCCGCGGTGTTTGAGCCGGAGACGGGAATGGTGTACGTCTCGACTCGCGAGGGCTTTGTGCACATCTTCCATGAAGACACCCCGGACAAATACAGCGAAGTGGAAAAAGTGAAGACGGAGTTTGGGGCGAAGACCATGGGCCTGGACGCAAAGACACACAACATCTTCGTGGATACGGCAGATTTCAAGGCAGCCGCCGGGTCGGATCGGCCACAACCGGTTCTCGGGACGTTCCACGTTCTGGTGTACGGGAAGTAGCCAGCGCCGACGCTCAAAGAGTGGAAGAGAGATTTCTCTCTGCGCAAGGCGGCCCGCGCGCAGGAGCAGGGCGGGAAGAACAAGTCGGCTTCTTTCCTCGAAATGACAGGTTGGAGATAGGGCTAGAAGCTGGGTGGATGGTCAGAGGCGACGGCGAAAGCGCGCTCGAGGGCCATGCCGGCGCGGCAGAGCGTGCCTTCGTCAAAGAGACGGCCGATCAGAGTGACGCCGTGGGGAACGCGGCGCGGCGGAACAAATTTTGGCAGCGGGTGCTGTGGGTCGGGGGCCCAGTCGGAGCGCGCCTCCCCAACTTCGACGAAACCGGCGCGAAGCGTGAGCGAGGGATGACCGGTATTGTTGCTGATGGTGAGCATCTCGTCGCGAAGCGACGGCACGAGTAGCAAATCCACATCGGAGAAAATGCGCGCCATTTCCTGACAGACTTTGCGGCGGAAGCGGTCCGTCTGCACGAAATCCACAGCAGAAAGAAAACGCGCCTGGCGGAAAAGATTGGGCCAGGAGTCGTGCGTCTGCATTTTGAGCTGATCGACGCCGTGGGAGAGTGTGAGTTCTTCGAACGAGGCGGCGCCTTCAGCAAAAAGGTTGAGATTGAGGCAGCCGTAAGGCCAGTCGGGGAGAAAGACTTCGACAGGGCGCATGCCAAGTTTGGAGACAGTTTCGAGGGCGGAGCGGTCGACGTTGGTGGCGGGAGGCTGCTTCATCCAGTTGGGGAAGTAGCCGACGCGCAGACCCTTGATGGAGGCGCCGGAGTCGAAGTCGAGATGGTTGGGAACGCTGGAGACGTCACCAGGGTCGGGGCCGGTGATGGCTTGCAGAACGAGAATGGCGTCTTCGACGGAGCGCGTCATGGGACCGAGCTTGTCGAGCGACCAGCAGAGCGTCATCGCGCCGGTGCGCGGAACGCGGCCGTAAGTAGGGCGAAGACCGGAGACGCCGCAGCGCATGCTGGGGCTGACGATGCTGCCGCCCGTTTCGCTGCCGATGGAGAAACCGACCAGGCCGGCAGCGGTGGCAGCGCCGGGACCCGCGCTGGAGCCGGAAGCGCCTTCTTCAAGCAGCCAGGGATTCATGGTTTGCCCGCCAAACCAAATGTCATTCAGAGCAAGCGCACCGAGGCTCAACTTCGCGATGAGAACCGCGCCTGCATCGTGAAGACGCTGCACGACGGTCGCGTCTTGCGTAGGAACTCGATTGCGGAAAGGTTCCGCGCCGTACGTGGTGGGAATTCCGGCGGTGTCGAGAAGATCTTTGCCGCCCCAGGGAACGCCGTGGAGCGGGCCGCGGTATTTTCCGGCCGCGATTTCGGCATCTGCTTTCTTCGCTTGCGCGAGAGCAAGATCGCGCGTCAGGGTGATGACGCAGCGGAGTTTCGAATCGAATTGCTCGATGCGATGGAGGTAGATGTGGGTGAGGCGCTCGGAAGCAAGTTTGCGCTGCTCGATCCAGCGCGAAAGTTTGGTGACGGGAGCGTAGGCGATGTCGGCATCGTTCGAAGGGAGCGGGCCGGGATCGGAATTCGTTCGGACGAAGCGATCGCGCTGCGCGACCGCGTGCTGCCCGGGAAGAACTGAGTCATAGCGCGAAAAAGGAGCGATGGTGGATTCGAGCGCGACGTTACGCGGGCCAGTGCGGCGCTCGAGAAGAGCCGCCATGTCCACGCGCCAGGAGTTCGCCGCCTGGGTGCGCTCGGGCGGAGTGAACTCAACACGGGAGAGTTTCCCGGCTTCGGCAAAGGTGGCTGGAGAAACCTCGGGACCAACGGCGGGACCCGTGCCGAAAGCCGAAGGCGCGCCCGGCGGAGGTTGCGAAGGTTCTTGTGGCTCGGCTTCTGCGTTCAAAGAAACTGCGGCTCCGAGAAAGCCGAGTGACATTTGCGCAAGGAATTGCCTGCGGGGATTTGGCATGAGCCCTCCGTCGGGAAGCGGGAAGCATTGTATCTAAGTCTCGGAGACTGCGCAGGCGCGAGGAAAATTCCTGTCACGAACGCAACGGGAAGGTCAGGAAGGGTTCGGGTTTTGTGCCTTAGGCTCCGCGATCTGTTGT
>Ga0307472_100001092_pt1 | contig 10505 bp, 7 predicted proteins | sample atmos_gasesAM5C__2_FD_204582 | JGI IMG/M metagenome (GOLD analysis project Ga0307472, IMG submission 204582) | Hardwood forest soil microbial communities from Morgan-Monroe State Forest, Indiana, United States - atmos_gasesAM5C_05 | ecosystem: Environmental > Terrestrial > Soil > Temperate... | reverse complement strand
GTCACCGGGACCGCCATCGCCACCAGGATCACCATGATCGTGGTCGCGACAATCAGTTCGATCAAAGTGAAGCCCGCTGCGCAAGGGCGCGTTGCACCCTTGCAGCTCCCACTTTGTGTAATTCCCAACATCAACAACTTCTCCTTATTGAATTGTAACCACTGCCTGCGCGCCATTCACAGTGATCGCCTGCATCGAGGGATCGCGCGCGCCTCCCCGCGTTATCGTGAGCGGAGACTGCCCGCTTGCTTTCGCCATGAACGTAAGCGTCACCACCGTCCCTTGCCCGGAAACCCCGCCCGAGTTGGGCGGGCGCGTGGCCGTAATCTGTAGAGTTCCCGTCGTTTCATCCTCGCGGTGAACCAACGCCACTGTCTGTCCATCTTGCGACAGGAATCCGCCGTTCGATACGTTCATCAACTGCAGCTTATTCGGATCGTAATTCAGTTGCAGGGGCACCGAATACACATTCTGCGCGCCCGAGATCAGGATGTTGACCGTGAAGGTCTGCGCTTTCGCCGCCGTGATTGCACCGGGGTCAAACAGGAAGCTCGCGCCCGTAACGGGAGCAACCGATGGCGTCGGCCGCGCTGGATTGGCCGTTGGCGGAGCCTGTCCTGGTGCGCCTGCAAGCGCCGCAGCCTGCCCTGCCGGCACCGTCTCGACCTTTGAAATGTGCCGTAATTGCAGAGCGTTCGCCGTTCCCACATCAATCAGACGCTGGTTCGAATCATTGACATCCGGCCCGCGCACAATGTGCGGAACCAGCGCGAACACCAGTTCGTTCTCCCGGTGATCCCGGGTATCCTGCCCGAAGAAATATTTCAGGAATGGGATTTGCGCCAGGATCGGCCAACCACTTATCGACTGCGTCTGATCTTCTTCGATCATCCCGCCCAGTAGGTTGACTTCTCCTTCCTTCAAGCGGATTTCATGCTCGATCTTGCGCTGCCCGATGACTGGCTGGCTGATGCCGCCGATGTTGGAATTGCCCGTCACCGAAGAAATGTCCAGGCTCACTTTCAGACTTACTTCGCGTCCCGCGTGCACCCTCGGCGTGATGTCGATGTTCACGCCCACATCGAGATATTGAAACTGCGTGTTGACCAGCGGGTTGATGCCTACTCCACCGATGCCCGGCTGAAACGAACCCGTCGCCACTGGCACGCGGTCACCGATCTTCAGCGTGGCCTTCTGTCCATCGAGTGCTCGAATTTGCGGATTCTGGATGATCTTGGTGCTGCTGTCCCCCATGATGGCTGTGGCTGTAGCGCCCGGAATCGTGATGGTGAAATCGGTCGCGTTCAGATCGCCGATGCGGTTGAGGTTAATGCCACCGCTCGCCGAGTTAGTGCCGCTAGACTGCGTAACCGTGCCGGTCCCACCGGCCGGTCCGGTCGCCGTCGTCGTAGTGGTATTGATGTTGTTATTCAGCGAGATGCTCGTGCTGGTCGGCGGGTTGATGCCCAGTGTGCGGCTCTTGTCCCGGCTCACCTGCATCACCACCACGTCAATCACCACTTCCGATTTCGCCTTGTCAAGGTCGTCGACTAGTTTCTGCGCCAGCGCGATCTGGTCTGGAGTTCCGCGCACAATGATGGCGTTCTGCGACTGCAATTGCTGGATGCGCTGCACTTCCAGCAGCGTGCGCACGGCGTTCACAACATCCTGCAGTTCGGTCGCCTGCGATAAGTTCGAAAGATAAAAAGTCTTGATAACGCTTTGATCCAGTTCCTTACGCTTGGCTGGATTGTCGGTGGCCACAAACACCGTGTTCGGAGTTACCGGCCGCCAGAAGGTTTTCGATTCCAGCGCGATGATTCCCAGCGCCTCCTCAAGCGTCACCCCGTTCAACTCGATGCGGATCTTGCGCGAAGTGTAGTCCGGATCGAACAAAACGTTGATGCCCGCCAGCTTGCCCACCGTTTCGTAAATGACCTTCGTGTCTTCGGTCAACTTCAGCGTAATCGGCACATTCGAGATCGCCGACAACTCCACCGGGCCCTGCGCCTCGGCCAACCGCTTCCGCAAACCGTCGGGCATCGGCGCAACCGATTGTGGAGGATTGGTGGCCTTGTTGATCATGTCCTGAGTGCGGCGCAATTCCTGCTGGGCGATGAAGCTTGAAGGATCGATGGTACTGGCCTTCTGAAACTCCACCAGCGCCTCATCCAGTTTCCCACCATCCCGCAAAAGCTGCCCACGGTGCACGTGCGCCGCTCCCGCTAGAAATTTCGTGTGTTCGTAGGCGGTCCGATAGCGCAAGTCCTTTGGCTTCTGGCGGTATGCTTCCTGGTAGTACTCGAAGGCACGCTCGTAATCCTGGCGTTTCTCCGCATCTACTCCCTTGTTGTAGGCGGAGTGCGCGTTTTCGGCGCCCAAGGGTATGGTTACAGCCAAGACGACAAACACGATTGTCGCCAGGCTAACAAAACGTCTCATTCAGTCATTCCTCGCATGCAAGCTGGATGGGGGTGACCATCGCCCCTGGGGGAGTTCGTCGCCTTTGTAGGCCAGAAATACACGGGAAGCAGCGTGATTATAGCATCGCCCCTTACCAGTTCCGAAGTGACTGTTTCATCGGCAGTTACACTCTTTGGTCGTAGTCCCTGCGCAACCGGAACGGCTCCCAGAACCCGCTCCGTGCTCGAGGTCTCGCGCTTTTCGAGACATGAGGCGTTCCGAGCTCCGATGTTGATCACGCTTCTACGAAAAGCCCAGGCTCACAGCGACGGAAGCATTCCGTGAATCCAATGTGGTAACGTTTTTCTTCAGAATGGCCCGCCAATCCACACACCAGACCAAACCTAACCCGGAGAAAAATCCACGCCGCGACCCGACCGCCGCCGGGCAACGCGACGCTGCTGTCAATAGGATCGCTTCGCATAACTATTTCTTGCTCGAAAAATTTGAAACCGGCATCGTGCTGACCGGCACGGAAGTGAAATCCGTTCGCGCCGGCCACGCTAACCTCAAGGACTCCTATGGCTTAGTCAAAGATGGGGAACTCTGGCTTCTCAACGCGCACATCGGCCCCTACGAACATGGCAACATCTTCAATCATGCACCGCTGCGCACCCGTAAACTCCTCGTTCACAAGGACGAAGTCCGCAAGTTGATCGGTAAAACCCAGCAGCGCGGCCTCACCCTGATCCCCACCCGCATGTATTTCAAAAACGGCAAAGTAAAAGTGGAACTGGCACTCGCCAAGGGTAAGCAACTCTGGGATAAGCGCGAAACCGAGCGCCGCCGCACCGCCGACAAGGAAGCCCGGGAAGCCATCACCCGAAGCCGCAAGTAGGACAGTCTTCAGTCGCCAGTCGCCAGCTTGCGGGTAGTTAATAACCGGTAGCTCATGGCGTGGTCCGCGGTGAACTCGATAGCTCTCATCTCTCAATTGTTCAATCGAGAACACCTCTTCACCACAAAGACACAGAGGCACAGAGAACAGCAAAAGCTTGAACTACGAAGGGCACGAAGGTACACGAAGGATTTTTGCTGCAACATCCTTCGTGATCCCTTTGTGTCCTTCGTGGTTGCTTTTGATTTTTGCCTTCATCGGCCCCAGAGCGATTGGAGAGATCCGCACGCACTTGCTTCTTGAATTATTGGAGCGACGGGCGTCCTCGCCCGTCCAAAAGCAACCTATTGCTATCAGCTAACGACCATTGGCTATCCGCAATGGGCCGCGACCGGAGACTGGGGACTGTTCCAAAAAAATGGCCCGGGCATCGACCCGGGCCTTAAGGAGAGAGTTGTCCCAACGAACGACGTGCTACTGAATTGTTAAAGCAAGCGGAGCCGAGTGCGAGACTCCTCCCGCAGTGCCCACCACCATTACGGTGGTTCCCGGAGGAGCGCTGTGGTTGCTCGAGTTGCTGCATCCGACTGCCCCCAGCAGCAACCCGAGCAACAGTACGGCGGAACCCAGTGCCCATAGTCTAGTCCGCCGCAACATGCTCTTCTGGTTCCGGTCAACGCCGAAGACCAGTCCGAGCAAGCCCATCCCGAGGAACGACGCCGGCATCATGTATCCGGTCGGCGGCACGTATGTGCTACCCACCGCAATCGTCAACTTCGAACTTGCAGCCGAGCCCCCTGGCGTAATCGTCGAAGGCGAGAACGCGCAGGTCACACCCGACGGCAAGCCCGTGCACGAAAGACTGATCGGACTGTTGAAGCCGCCGGCCGCGGCAGCATCAATGGTCACGTTGGTCGAACCTCCTCGCGTCACGGTCGCGGATGTCGCCGAAAGCATCAGCGAGAAATTACTCGGGGCCGTGGCGGCCGGCACCAGAGTTGCGAACAGTCCGTGCGTTTGCGAGGCGCTGCCGGCCGTGAAGTAGAGCGTGTTTGGATCTCCCGTGCCCCCTGCTCCAAACACCATGTCCCACAAACCCGGATTCGTAATCGGCTTATTATTGCTGTCTACCAACTGGCCCAGAGACTTGCCGGTAGTGTCATAGGCATTGATCGTGCCATCGCCGAAATTGCCGACCAGCAGGTCATTGGAAAACTGGCCGAAGTTTGCCGACGCCTGCACCACCCCCCAGGGAGCATTCAACGTGCCCCCGGTGGCGAAGCGCTGCATGAACTTGCCATCATTGTCGAAGACATCCACGACCCCCAATCCTGCGCCAATCATGGGATCGTGCTTGGGAGCATCCTGCGCCGCATACGCGATAAAAACTTTGCTATTGATCACGTGCACGCCATGGGGAGCGTAGCCCGCCGGTAAACCAGGATCCGTGAACGTGCCTCCGGCCAGGGTTGCGGGCTTGAAGTTCTTGTCGAACACATCAATGGCGCCCGTGCGGAAGTTAGCCGCCAGCAGAAAATTACCTTCGTTGTTGCTCACCAGCGCCAGCCCCTTGTACACCGCGCTCGCGCTAGAGTTGTCGATCACGATCGCCGCATTTCCAACTCCGTTCCAGCCGGCCACGATGCCATCTTCCGTGTCGAACAGAAAAGAGTTGTTCATAAAGTCCGTGCTCGTGTTGGCCACGTTTCCGGTCGGACAACCGGGACTGCAGGGAGAAGTCGCGGCGGAGGGAATTCCGACCACCAACGTCTGCTTGTTGCCTTGCGCGTCATACAACGTGGAGGTGCCGCCATTGTTGTTTGCAATCCAAAATGGATTGCCAGGGACAAAAGAAATTCCCCACGGGTTCGAAAGTTGAGCGTCGGTGTGATTCGCGACGCCGGCCTGATCCGCCACCAGGTTGGTCTGCGTGTAGGCCGTCTGCTGGGCGAAGGCCGTCATGCTGAAGGCCAACACTCCCAGAAATAGGTACAGAGGTAGTTTCGTCACCGCTATCTCCTCCACCAATTCTCGAAGCCCCGGGGCAACGGGTATGTCTCAAGGTTGATAGGAGATTAGCTGCAGGCGCCACTGGCAGTTGTCATGCTTGTGTCTGCGCGGCGTAAAACCTTTTCAAGCCCGGAGTCAACGCTTGGTGACAAGTTCGTGATAATTTTCCGAACCGCTTACAAAAAGCATCGAGCTGTCGTTCTGATGAGCCTCCGCGTCCTCCGCGGCAGTGCTCTGCGTTCTCCGCGGTTTAAGATTTTGCCGTTCTCGCGAGTCTCGTCCGAGTTTTCAGAAACTGTACAGCGCGGGTGCCCCCATCCTCACCTCGCATTCTTTGCGGAGATTAGGGTGGGGATTTTCTCCTGATTCTCAACGAAGTTTTTCAGCAACCGCTCAGCCCCGGTGAGCTTGCCCTCCGACAATCGCCTCCTCGCCTTGCAGTTTCCCTCGTTGCCGAAGAAAATGGATTCACTCATGAAAACCAAACTCTCTTCCGCCACTCCTGCGCAGTTGGAAACTGAATGCCTGGTCGTGATCGCTCTCGATCGCGGCAGCAAGGACAAACCCGAAGTCACCCTCGAAACCACAGACGACGCCGTCCGCAAAGCCTCCGAGGAAGTCATCGCCAGTGGCGAATTGACCGGCAAGAGCTGCGAAGTCACCCTGCTGCACCATCCAGCCGGCCTGAAGGCGAAGCGTCTCCTGTTGCTGGGAGGAGGCAAGGTGCAAACGTTTTCCGGATTCGAACTGCGCCGCCTTGCTGGAACCGCCGTGCGGGCGCTCAAGTCGCGCGGCCTGCGCAGCTTCGCTTTCGCGCTTCCCCAGAATGGGCTATCCGCTGATCAGGCGATCAAGGCCGTCGTGGAGGGCGCCTTCGTCGGCAACTTCGATGCCGACACCTACCGCAGCGATCGCAAGGACCAGAAGATCGACGAACTCACCCTCATCACAAATGGCGACGCCGGCAAGCTCCAGTCCGCACTCGACGAAGCCCGCGCCATCGGCGAATCGCAAAACTTCACACGCACCTTGGTCAATGAACCATCGAACCGCATGACCCCGACCATCCTCGCCGAACGTGCCAAGCAGATGGCCCAGGAAGTCGGCCTCAAATGCGAGGTCTATGGCGCTGACAAGATCAAAGAGTTGAAGATGGGTGCATTCTGGAGCGTGGCCCAGGGCTCCGACGAACCGCCCGCGCTCATCGTCCTGCGCTACGAACCGGCGGGCGCGCCTGAAAAGCCAGTGCTCGGCCTGGTCGGCAAAGGCGTCACCTTCGACACCGGTGGCATTTCCATCAAGCCCGCCGATGGGATGGAGAAAATGAAATACGACATGGCGGGAGGCGCGGCCATGCTGGGCGCCATGCGCGCCATCGCTTTGCTCAAACCAAAAGTGAAAGTCATCGCCGTCGTCTGCGCCACCGAGAACATGCCCTCCGGCAAAGCCCAAAAGCCCGGCGATATCCAGATCGCCATGTCGGGCAAGTCCATCGAGATCATCAATACCGATGCCGAAGGCCGCCTGGTGCTCGCCGACGGCCTCTACTACGCGCGCCAGCTCGGCTGCACGCACCTGGTCGATGCCGCCACGCTGACCGGCGCCGTGGTGGTCGCGCTCGGGTACGTGAATGCCGGCATCTTCGCCAATGACGACAAGCTCTATGACCGCTTCCAGCAAGCCGAAACGAAAGCCGGCGAGAAGTTCTGGCGCCTGCCGCTCGACGACGAGTACAAAGAGGTCATCAAATCGAGCATCGCGGACATCATGAACACGGGCGGACGCTGGGGCGGCGCCATCAACGCTGCCATGTTCCTGAAAGAATTCGCTGAAGAAACGCCCTGGCTGCACCTCGACATCGCCGGCACCGCCTGGACCGAAGAACCCAAGCCGTGGATCGCCAAGGGGCCGTCAGGGATTGCGGTGCGAAGTCTGGTGGAGTTCGTGAAGGACTTCAGCTCGTAATCACTGAGACGCGATGGTAACCGTCAGCGAATACAAGTAGCGCCGCCGTCCCGGCGGCTGTCTGGCGGGCGTCCCGCCCGCCTTCTGGGCCGGTAAGATGCCGGCGCTACACCTTTCTCGCGCGTTCCGGGAGCGGAGACGCCCGTCTCTCCATGATCGATTTACGGCTGCGTGCCAGCGGGCACCAGCAACTCGCAATGTTCGACGCACTTGAAAGTCTGCACCTCGATCTCGGCTTTCTTGTGCGACTTGAGATCAGGCAGGATCAGCAACGACTGCGGCCCATCGGCCACATTGAACAGGCAATCGAACTCCATCGATTGTACTCCGCGCTGCTTGCATGAAGTCTGCGCCAGGGCTGAGCTCAGCTGCTCCGGCTTGTCATACACCTGATCGGCTGCCGCGGAGGGCAGCACCGCCAGCGTCATCGGCACCGGCGCCTTGATCTTCATCCACAACTTCTGGCCATCCCCCTCCGGCGTCAGGATGCTGTACAGCTTCGGCACCGGCGAGAGTTCGTATTTTTCCTTCACCAGCCGTACCCATCCATACTCCGGCTGAATGCAGTTCGCCACACAGGACCAGCTGTGATAGGTGATTTGCACGTCGTTTGGAGACATGAACACCCGCGTTCCACTCTGGCTGAGAATCGCTCCAATCCCCCGCACGATCGCGCGCTCCGGTGTACGTTCGTCGTGAATGACCAGGGTCGTGGCCTCGCGTGGCGGAAGATTGCATTCGTAAGTTGTGCTGGTGACGTGCTCGCGCAGGCAGCGAAACTCCATATTGCCCCAGACCTCCGGATGCTGCTGCGCGGTATTCCAGCTCTCGGTATTCACCATCGCCACCGTCACAGGCTGCTTGGCCTGAATAATGACGTGCATGTTCCCGCCATCGGGTCCCGGACGGTAAACACGTCCCGCGTGATAGTCGGCCGGATCCAATTGCACCACTTCGTCGTTGGCGCGTACCCAGTCGAAAGTTCTAGGTGGAACTTGCGCCGACGCGGACGCAATCCACGCACAGACGAATAGGGTAAGGACTCGTATTCTCATGAGCGCCCGCCTTAGAGAGAGAGATTCAGAGTGATTGTGGACAACGACAGGACCCTGAGCCACCGCTATTCGCAGGATGGGGTTACACAAGTAATGGAGCGACGGACGTCCTCGCCCGTCCCTCGGAAACAGAGTAGCGCCCGAAAACAGAGTAGCGCCGCCGTCTCGGCGGCTGTCTGGCGGGCGTCCCGCCCGCCTTTTGGCCGGCAAGATGCCGGCGCTACGCGAAAACACGGGCTCCGCATTCACCCGGGATCAGGTTCGAAACCCTGGCAGATGCGACGTCCGTGTCCGCTTACTGCAACTTGTTGATTGAGTTATTTGCCCGACTTCGGCTGTACCCCTTCAAAACCTTTTTCGAATGCCGTGACTAGCGGCGTCTCGCCAGACTGCAAACCATCGCGCCCCATCGCACGCCACAAATACTGTCCGCCGGGCGTGCGTCCATCGTACACGGCCAACACATCTTCCGACGGGCGGCTCTGCACCAGAATGACGATGTCGGCTTCCGACGGTCTATACACCAGCATCAGCTTGCCCCACTTCTGGATGGACTCTTCGACGGCCGCAATTGCCAACCGATCCTCAGACAGTAGGTTGGGATTGAATTGGTCGCCATCATAGGAGGCTACGTACACGTAGCGCGCATTCCTCAAAACTCCAGGAAACGGCCGGTCCCCCATGTTCGTCTGAGCCTTCGGTGCAGCAAAGGACATCGCTGTCATCAGGAGCAACAAAACGACAACAGCAGAATGTTTTCGCATAATAATCGACTCCCATCTCAGATTGCTTAGATGCTCTCGCCGAGGACCGGGTTGCTCCGACTGCCAGACGAACGGCAAGTTGATGAAAAGATTGTAGCTCTTAGATAATGATAAACGCAACTCCAAAAAAGGCACCAAAGACCCGGTCCGAACGTCACCAGAAATGCCATTTCCCGCAGCAGAAATGGGCACAGGATCGATTTCTCGCCTTAAGGCCGACCTCCAGGCCTTCTCGCCCTTCGCGGCTCGCCACAGGCTCGCTAAACGCATCTGTGAGAGTAACTATATCTTTAAGTTTTGAACCGTCTGGGCTCAACTCGACTTGCGACCCGTCGAAGCGCGCCTTCGTGCCGCCTTTTTTCCCTTGGTGGTTCAGCCTTTTCCATTCACCACAAAGGACCACGAAGTCACACGAAGCCTTTGCTAAGAAGCCAAAAGCCACTAGCTGCACTCACATCACGGGAGGAACGGAAATCCCGAGTACCGCGAGGGTTCGAATCAGTTCCCTTCTCACGACCGCAACTGTCGCCAGCAGAAACTTCTTTCGCCCTTCGTCGGCTTCCGTCAGGATGGGATGCCGATGGTAGAAATAATTGAATAGTTGAGCCAGCTGGAAGGCATGCTTGGCAAGATAAGCCGGCTCGGTTGTCGCGACACACTGGTCGACCACATACGCGGTCTTGGCAGCGGTGAGCCAGAGTTCCCAAATCTCCGTGCCGGAGTGCTCGCTGAAGTACCTCGCGAAATCCTCCGGGGTGATCGAATTTCGATCGAACGTCTCGGGATCGAGGCCGCCTTTTCGAAAAATATTGGTCGCGCGCACCACCGCGTATTGTGCGTACGGACCGGTCTCGCCCTCGAAGCTCAACGCTTCCTTGAAATCGAACGCAATCACCGACGGTTTGGTGTACTTGAGCATGAAATAGCGCAGCGCACCGATCGCGATCTGGGTGGCAATCGTCCGCCGCTCGTCGTCGCTCAATTGCGGGTGCCGCGCATCCACTTCACTCTTCGCCGATGCGATCAGGCGATCGAGCAGATCATCCGCCTTCACGCCGAACCCCTTGCGTCCCGATACTTCGATGTAAGACCGCGCCTTGTCCTCCTCAGAGAGTTGATAGCCCAGTTCAGCCGCGCAGCGAGGCGTAAGCGCCACCATTTCGTAGGAAAAATGCGTGTAGTGATCCGCAGCTTCGTTATGACCGAGTCCGCGCAGCGCCTCGATCACGGTGCCCTGTGCTTCCGCCTGGCGTGCGTCGATCACGTTGTAGATTTCAGAGACGTCGCCGAAATGCGGATGGTCTTTCTCGCCTTCCGTCGCCGAAATCCACACTTGGTGCTCATTCGGATACCTATAGAACTTGCGATATTCGAAATCGCGCCCCAGCAGGCCGAACTTCCACATGTGGT
>Ga0307472_100001091_pt1 | contig 10507 bp, 9 predicted proteins | sample atmos_gasesAM5C__2_FD_204582 | JGI IMG/M metagenome (GOLD analysis project Ga0307472, IMG submission 204582) | Hardwood forest soil microbial communities from Morgan-Monroe State Forest, Indiana, United States - atmos_gasesAM5C_05 | ecosystem: Environmental > Terrestrial > Soil > Temperate... | reverse complement strand
GCCCGATCTGGCAGCCGCGCTTTGCGTGATCGCGCTGACACAGTACTTCGCCAATACTGGTGTCGTGGCCCTGTGCATGGCGCTCAAGCACCAACAGTCTTTCTGGCAGATGTGGAGCCGGAATTACCTCTGGTCCTTCATCACTTATTTTGCCGGTGCGGTTGGCGCCGGGTTCATTGCCAGCCGGGTTGACATGATCGGTTTGTACCTGGTGCTGGTGGCGATCCCGACCATCTTCATTCTCTACTTCACCTACCAGAAATATCTGGAAGATGTGCGTACCAACGCGGCCAAGGCTGAGCAAGCAGAACGAGCCCGCGCCGATGCCGAACGCGCTCGCGCGGAACAGGCAGAATGTCACGTCGAGGAGCTCAATCACTACATTGCTGAACTAGAGCGAACCAGCCGTGCTCTGCAGGAGAGCAAAGAGCACTTCCGGCACGCAGCCTTTCATGATTCCCTCACTGATCTTCCCAATCGTGGTTTGTTCTCGGACTACTTGAGATTGGCGATGGAGCGCTGCAAGCGGCAGAGCGATTACGTGTTTGCCGTGCTGTTTCTTGATCTCGATCGCTTCAAATACATCAATGACAGCCTTGGCCACAGCTGTGGCGACCAGCTTATCGTCGAATTAGCCCGGCGGTTGCAATCATGTCTCCGCCAGGTGGACACGGTTGCTCGTTTTGGTGGCGACGAATTTGCCATCCTGCTTGACGGCATCAAGGATGCCAACGATGCCGTGCGGGTAGCGGAAAAGATTCAGCAGGAATTGCTGAAGCCTTTTCTGCTGGGCGGACATGAAGCGTATACCTCGGCAAGCATCGGCATCGCCATGAGCTCGGCCGGATACGAGGAGGCGGATTACATTCTCCGCGATGCGGATACGGCGATGTATCGCGCGAAGGACGCCGGCAAAGCCTGTTACGAACTATTTGACCTGGAAATGCATTCCCGCGCGGTGATTCGGCTGCGGCTGGAAAATGATCTGCGCCGGGCGCTGGAACGAAACGAATTCCGTGTGTTCTATCAACCGATCATCAGCGTTCAGTCGGGAAGGCTCTCAGGTTTTGAAGCGCTGGTCCGCTGGCAGCATCCGGAACGCGGTTTGGTGGCGCCTTCAGAGTTCATCCCCATTGCCGAAGAGACCGGCATGGTAGTCACGCTCGGATCATGGATTCTGGAAGAGAGCTGCCGCCAGTTGCACGAGTGGCATCAGATCCATCCAACGAATCGCAGCCTGACGATCAACGTCAATCTTTCTGCCAAGCAGTTGCTGCAGGCCGGGCTGGTCCAGGAAGTGAAAGAGATTCTGGAAAAAACACAACTGCCGGCGCGAAATTTGAAACTGGAGATCACTGAGAGCGTGGTGATGGAAAACGCGGAATCGGCGGCTACCATGCTCAAGCAACTCTCCGATCTAAACGTTCACTTGTGCATCGATGACTTTGGCACGGGCTATTCCTCGCTGAGCTACCTGCACCGGTTCCCGGTCGATACCCTGAAGATCGACCGCTCTTTCGTCAACCGGATCGAAGAGAAGGACGAGAACGTTGAGATTGTGCGCACGATCGCAACCCTGGCGCGGAACCTCGGGATGGAGATCGTGGCGGAAGGCGTTGAATCGGAAGATCAGCTCGCTTGTCTCAAAGCTCTGAACTGCGAATACGCCCAGGGTTATCTTTTCTCTCAAGCCCTCACGGCAGAAGCGGCAGGGCGGTTCATCGAAGAGGATCAGGAGAAGCGGCAGAAGATGGGTTCCGGTGCGCACGCCCTCTATGGCGTACCTTCCGAAGAGCCGATGGAACTGGTCGCGTAAGAAAGTCCAAAGTTCTCAAAGACCAAAGACCAAAGACCAAAGTCCAACATCCGAGCCTGGTCTTTGGACTTTGGTCTTTGAACGTGTAGCATGGCGCAGCAAGCCACACCTTGAACGCGCCAGAGTAATCCCATGTGTACAGATCGAAGAGACTTTCTGCGCCGGTCCGCTGCAATGGCCGGTGCTACGCTTTTCGGCAGTCATCTAACTCAGGCACGCGGGGCCGAACTCTTTCAGCAACGCGAACCTCCTGAAAGTATCCGCAGACTCAAGAAGATGACTGACGGCGTGGTGCCGATCACCCTGGCAGAGCGCAAGGCGCGCATCGCCAAAGCGCAGCTCCTGATGGAGCAGAATAAGATCGACGCGATCTATATCGAGCCCGGCACCAGCATGTCGTATTTCACCGGCATGCGTTGGGGGACCAGCGAGCGAATGTTCGCCGTGGTCATTCCGGCGCGTGGCGAAATTGCCTGGGTCTGTCCCAAGTTTGAAGAAGAACGCGCGCTCGAACTGATTAAGTTGGGCAAAGACGTGCGCACCTGGGAAGAACACGAAAGTCCTTACAAACGAGTCGTCGAGATCCTGAAAGATCGCGGGCTGCGTCACGGACGAGTGGGCATCGAAGAGCGAGTCAGGTTTTTCCTCTACGACGGCATCCGGCAGGAAGCTCCTAAAGTTGAATTCGTCAGCGCTACTCCGATAACAGCAGGGTGCCGGATGTTCAAATCGCCCACTGAATTGGCCTTGCTGCAGCGAGCTAATGACATCACCATTGTCGCCTTCAAGGCGGCCACCGAAACGCTGCGCGAAGGTATGCCGCAACGCGAATTTGAAGGAAATTGCGCCGCAGCTTTTCGCCAACTCGGAGTCAACGGCGGCATCTTTTGCAGCTTTGGAAAATACACGGCGTTCCCCCACGGCAGTAGTACACCGCAGATACTCAGGGAGGGTGACGTGGTGTTAATGGACGACGGCTGCAATCTGGAAGGTTATCAATCCGATATCACGCGCACGTTTGTGTTTGGCAAACCGACCCAGCGCCAGCGAGATGTCTGGGAGATCGAGCGCAAGGCCCAGGACGCCGGCTTCGCGGCGGCGAAAGTCGGGGCGCCGTGTGAAGCGGTCGATGCTGCCGCGCGTAAAGTGATCACTGATGCCGGCTTTGGCCCGGACTACAAAACGCCGGGGCTGCCTCATCGTACCGGTCACGGTATCGGCATGGACGGGCACGAGTGGAGCAACTTTGTCCGCGGCAACAAGACTCCCATTCAACCCGGCATGTGTTTCAGCGACGAGCCGACGATTGTGATCTATGGCGAGTTTGGCATTCGCCTGGAAGATTGTCTCTACATCACCGAAAGCGGGCCAAAGTTTTTCACGGCGCAAAGCAAATCGATCGACGAGCCATTTGGTTAACATTAGGCAATGACCAAAGCCGCGCATACGCATAGCGACGACAAGATTTGGTTTGATACCAACCACAAGCTTCAGCAAATCAGTGGCGAGATTCAACACTTCACCAGTTATGGCCAACCGGTTATCGTGATTGCCCATTTTGCGGTGACGCTGGCAGCGCTGGAACGAACCCTGCGAAGCGCCTCGGTTCAGTACCAGCACTCTTCAAGCAGTGACATGTTTGAGCCGCCTGAAGTCGTGCCGCCAATGCCTGGCGAGCCGGCCACCGGTGAGCCCGCAGGTGCGACCTGGCTTGGTTTGGCGGGATCGTGTGCCTGGTTCGCCGGCTGGGCCAGTCAGCAATCGAAATTGCCGCTGAGAATCATTGTCGCCGAGCATCACCCGCGGTATTCACCAGATCAGTCGATCATCGAGCTTGCCGGGAGAGCGACTTATGGTTCCGAGCTTTGCTTTCATATCTCGCTTGACGACCCGCTGCTGAAATATTTCGGCGGCGCGTCTTTGCAGTCCTTGCTGGAAAAGCTCGGCCTCAGCGCTGACGGCTGTATCTCGCATCCGCTGGTGACGCGGGCTATCCGTAATGCGCAGGAAAAGATCGAGCGCAAGGTACCAAGGGAACTACCCGCTGAATCGATTCAGGACTGGTTCAAATACAATTTGCCTGAAAAAGCGGAGTAACTATGAAAACTAACCAAACTTTTTTGCGACTGCTTCTGGCCATAGCCTTTCTTTTGGTTTTGTCCTTTTCCGCTTTTGCCCAGGGTACCCTGGTCGTTCCCGGCAAGAGCGTCGGTTCGCTGCGCATCGGTGATACCCGTGATGCCGCGCTCAATACTTTTGGTAAGCCAACCAGGACTGAGCGGCTCCGATCAGGGCTGTTGAAAGATTCGTGGCTGGGTCCGGAACCACGGTCCGGTTCGGAAGAGACGCAGGTTTTTCTGCACGTCATCTATCGTGCCCGGCGCGTGGTCCAGATCGAATTCAACGATCCCAAATACCAAACCGCCGGCGGAGTTTCGATCGCCAGCACCCTGGCTCAGTTTCGCGCACAACACAAACGGCCGCGAGCCCGCGCCTACGTCTACGATGATGGTGAAGGTAGTGGTTACGTTGGTTATTACTACGATGCCATCGCCGAGGGGATCGCTTTCAGTTTCGGCACTCAGGATTTGTTCGACGCGAACACCGTTCCTGAAGCGCTGCGTATTCACGCGCCGGGAATTCCCGTGATCATTGATCCAGGCGGCAAACCAACGCGCGCGAATGACGAGCGGCCGGTTGAGAAACCAAAGCGCCGCCCGCAACATGTGACAGGTTTCTTAACTCTGCCGGCGGCGCCGGATGACATTCTGCCGCGTTTATGGAGCAAGTAGAGGGAGGCGCACTCACAGAATCCCATTCTCTAAGAAACTGAAATAGCTCGTGCGCGTGAATATCACGTGATCGAGCAAAGCAATTCCAACAGCGTCGGCGGCCGATTTGAGTTGACTGGTCGTCTCGCGGTCCCAGTCGGAGGGTTCAGGTCCACCGCTCGGATGATTGTGCGCCACGATGATTCCTGAAGCCCGATCGGAAACTGCGCAAGCAAACACCTCGCGAGGATGGACTGGGCTGCGATCAACGAGACCAATAGAAACAACCCTTATCTCGATCACCTCGTTGGCCCCGTTTATCGTGGCGCAGAGAAAGTGCTCCTGTTTCCGGTCGGCGTAGTGACGAACCAGGGGCAAGATGTCAGAGGGACTTTCAATCTTGAGGCCTTCCGGCTTAATGCGCCGCCGAGCGAATTCGATGGCGGCAACGACGAGCGCTCCCTTCGCGTCTCCGACTCCCTTAAACTGTTTCAGGTCGTCGACCTCAATATCCAACCCTTTCTCGTCAATCACTCGCGCCAACTTTCCGGCCAGCGTCATCACGTCCATTGAGGCTGTGCCTTTACCTAGCAACACGGCCAGCAACTCCTGATCGCTGAGAGCCTCCGCACCTTTCGCAAGCAGTTTTTCGCGCGGGCGATCTTGCTCAGGAATCTGGTCGATCGTCTTGCTCATACGCTCACGCCGTGGATGAAAGATGATACTCGATTACGGTGAATGCCATGATGTCGAAGATGCCACTGGGGTCGGTGTATTTTGGGTCCGACAACTCCTCGTAACGTCCGCGCTCGTCATACGCAGTCTGAATCTCGCCGTTGACTTGTCCTCGATATGGGCCGTCCAGGTAGTGCCGGTCGTCCCGGTGTGTCGTGACTGTGCTTTTGATGACCGGGTCTGCGGCTTTCTCCTCGGTGACTTGCCTGATATAGAGGGCTTCCTCATCAGTAATTGGGAACCGGAGCTGGATGTCCGCGATCATATCCTGAACGGAAACCTTCTTGGGCGTCGGACCTGTTCCCTTCTTACCCTTACCTGGTTTCAATTTTATTGGGCTGCCGCTGCGCACCTCGCCCTGATACTCCACCGCCGCCTTGATGACCTCCGTCTGACGAATCTGCTTCATCAACTCAGACACGCTGCCTATTTTGATGAGCTGCGGGCCGACGTATTCCGAGAACGTGGCGAACTCTTTGATTTCCTGAGAATAGGTGAAGAAGCAACTTAAGAAGTGGAAGCTCGTTACAAAGCGGGCGAGCAGGTAGACGAAAGCCTTGCGCTCCTCCATGTCCGTGAGGGTCGCTTGAAAACGCATCCGCAACGCGTTGACTGAGAATTGGGCCTGCGCATCCGTGCCAGCCGCCACGATCTTCACAAGATCATTGGCATCTTTCTGAGTGAGCACTCCCGCGGCCAAAATTTCCGCATACAATTTCAGGCAAAGCTGTGGTTCCGGTTCGTCAGGCTCGAAGGGAGTACCTTGACGGTATTTCGCGAAGGCTTTAAGAATGGCCTTGGCATTGTTGGTGAAGTCAACCACCACCACCTCTTTCTTGCCCTCGTAACAACGGTTCAGTCGTGAAAGCGTCTGCACGGCATTGCGGTCGATAACAGCCTTATCGAGGAACATTCCGGCAAGCAACGGTTGGTTGAATCCTGTTTGGAATTTGTTCGCGACAACCATCAGGCGGTAGTCGTCGCCCTTAAAGCGCTCCTCGATCAATTCACCGGCCTTTAGTTCGTTGACTGCGTGTTCGCTGATCGAAGCGTTGGTCTGCGGATGGACAAAGTCGGTGAAGGCATAAAGCACTTTGTAGGCCGCACCGCGCTCTTTGAGCTTTTCCTGAATGATCTGGAAGTATCGCAAACCGGCTACTCGTGAGCTGGTTACGATTATCGCCTTGGCGCGTCCTCCAATAAGCTTCATCACGTCTTTCTCGAAGATTCGCAGCATCACCTCGGACTTGTATTGGATCAGACCGTCGTCCTGGAACGCGACGTTCTTGAGCGCCTTGGCTACTACACCCGCCGGATACAGCTTTTCCTCGCCCGCCTGCGGCACGATCGCACAATGCAGGTTGTAGAGAGTCTTATAAGAAATGATGTTGGCCGCGACATCCACGATGTAGCCTTCGGCGATGGCCTCGGCTTCGGAGTAAGTGTCAAACGGCTGACCGAACAAGTTGACGGTGGCCGGCGCCGGCGTGGCAGTGAACGCCACCAACATCTGGTTGACGTCGTGTTCGCGGATGACCTTGGCGATTTCCTCCTCTGGATCTTGCTCCGGGGCGTCGGCATCGGGTTCATCGGTCCTGCGGAAAGGGAGGCGAATGGCAGTTGCCATCTTGCCTTCCTGCGAGCGGTGGGCCTCATCAATAAGGAAGGCGACCCGCAGTTTCTTCAGTTCCGGTTTCTTCTCGATCTCGTCCAGCACCCAGCTGAACTTCTGCTGAGTGGTGACGATAATCGGTTTTCGCTCTTTCAGATAAAGCTTCAGTTGCGCGGAGTCGTCCGTTAATCCGACCACGTCCTTGAGGTGCGTGAAAATCTCGATGTCTTCGCGGACGTTCGTGTCGAGCGACTTGCGGTCGGTAATTATGAACACCTGATCCACCAGCTTTTCACTGGTGCCAGGCTTGTACAGGCTGTGAATACGATCCGCCAGCCAGCAGATGGTGAGCGTCTTGCCGCTCCCCGCGGAATGATTGATCAGATACTTGCGACCAATGTCGGACTTTGAGGCGAAGTGCGCCGAGATGTCATCCGCTGCCTTTCGGACGGTGCGGCTTTGGTGGTACCGCGGAAACATGGTAGAAGCGGGACGCTCCGGCTTGTCATCCTCCGCTTCGCGATGGGGCACTCTAACGAGGAAGAACGACAGCGCTTCGAGCAACTGTTCCTTCGCCAACACCTCGCGGTAAAGAAATTCAACCGGATACTCAGTCCCCGTCTGCGAGGTGTTCGTCAGGCCCGTATTGTGCCAACGAAAGTTCTGTTCCCGGCGCGGGTCGGTGGCGGCCATCACGTCGGTTGTGTCGGCGGCAAGGTAGAGAAATGGATGGTGGAATATCTTGTGTACGTGTGTGCGGGCGGCGAACTGCGCCATGGCATGATGCACGGTCTGGTTCTGCTCGTGTTTCAACTCCAGCGCCACGATCGGCAGGCCGTTGAGAAAGAAGACAAAATCGATTTCTGTGTTTGTTTCTCCGAAGTAGCAATGAGGGCGAAAGGTAATGCGGTTTTCATCGTACTTAGCGGCCGCAGCGCTCTCGGCGGAGCGCGGCTTTGGGTAATAGAGGTGGAATTCCAGTTCGCGCACCTCTAGTCGCTGGCGGAAGAGCAGCCATAGCGGTGTGTGCTCCAGCTCCTTTCCTAAAGCCTTGAACACTTCGTCGCGCGCGTCTGTTCCATACTTGTCCGTCAGCTTTTTAAGCGTGTCGCTCTGAGTTGCTTTGAGGAATGCCCAGAGCTGGTTTTCAGCGATAACGTTTTCGGTGTCGGTGATGTCGGCTTGTACAAGGACGCCGTACTTGTGTTCGCGGACGAGGTAATCCGCGATGTGATCCTGAAAGGTTAGCTCTGGTGGTCTTTTGCGGGGCATGGGCGTTGAGTGACGCCGGCGCCTAAGGTAGACGATCAGTCTCCGGGGGCCCGACGTCCGGTACGCGACTCAGGTAATTTTCGAAGGGTTTGCGGAGGTCTGCAGAGTCGCGGCTATTCACCCAGCGCTTCACGATCTGACCGTTAATGCTGAACACGAGCGGCGTTCCTGTACGGGCCGCAACCTGGCGAGCGCGATGGGCGGCGCGATTGAGCGCGGCGGCGACGCCAGGTAACGGATTAGGCTCGGTTTCAGTGGTTGGTCTCATTAGTTCGTTCCGGTCTCAACCAATCGCGGAAGGTCCTCGGAATTATCATATAGCTGCCATGAATCCACAAGCGGGCGATATAAATCGGTGAAGTTGCGTCAGCCCTGCGCAAACCGGCGCCGGATCACATCTTCCGGCACGTTGTGACCGCCTTGAGCGACGCGTAGCGCTACGCGTTCGTGATAGCCAGTTCTGAGGTTTCGAGCCGCAGAAATACGAGGTGCACTTGATATTGATTTGCTCTCCACCTTGGAATCAAACGAGCATAGAAACGGCCAGCCAACGTCGCTTCAAAGGCAAAGCTTTCGCCGTTCTCGGCATGCCGCCGTATCTCTTCAATCATCAAGCGGCCAGCGCGAACCGTGGCGGCGTTTGGATCAAATGGAGACGGCCATCAGCGATCAAGTCGGCATTGATAAAGAGTGGACAGCCGGCTTCGTTAGGAAGGAACTCACGCGCGAAAGTGGTTTTGCCAGCGCCGTTGGGTCCGGCTATGATGATGATCCGCTTTCCAAAGATTTCAGCATTTGCGACTTCAGGCATCCACGACTCTCAGAGATTTGCGCCTACCCGTTGCAAGTCTGCCTCGGTCACGCGCCGCTGGCCGGTGACGCATTCGTGAATAAGTGATTTGCGATAGCCGGTTAGCGCCGTGATTTGCTCGTTGAGTGACTTCTGAATCTCTCTGATCCCCTGAATCTTTTGTTCGATGTGCTTCGCAATCACCTCTTGCTCTTTGACAGGCGGCAAGGGGATATAGTTTCCGCCGATCTGAACGTAGTTTATGTTTGGCTGCGTCGTTACAACCATTGCGCGCAGTAGCGCCGGCTTCATCGCAATCAAGAGATAATACAAATAATCTCGATTAAGGCAGTGATCAGGAACAAACCCCACGATGCTGTCGGGAAAGCATGCTTCAAACGTAGTAACGGCGACCTCAGCAATTTTCGCCCCGGTAATGGACATGACAACGGTGTCGGCAGGAAACAGCTTCGAAATTCGAAGTCCGTCTTCGTTGAGAGTTTGCGTGAACTCGGTGATGAACTTGTCGGTTGCCGAGATGCTGCCGGTTTGAATGAAAGGATAAGGTCCATCGTAGTAGGCAGGATCATTTCGAGGCCGAATCGTAAACTGCCCCCGGATCATCTCGACATGTCGCTTCAACTTAGCCTTGCTCCAATCCTTTGGAATCTCGGGAAGCCAGTCGATGTCGGAATTCCTCATCTCAACATTTGGATTGAGACCTTTAGTGACGGATTCTTGGATAACGGTTCTTCCGAGAGCGTCAAGAGTTTTGAGCTGGCCGCGTTTGGCGGCTAGGGCTGCATCAGTCGCGGCGCAACTGTCATCCAGATACGCCGCGATACTAATTTGCTCCGCCGTCGATGGAAGGGGTATCCGCGCTTCCTTAAATGCGGCTTGCGATAAGCCGAACCGCGTCACCCCAACGGCCTGCGCTTCGTACTGAGCGCGAAAGGTCTTGCACGCATGGAGCCAAGCGAGATAAGGCCCATGTGCTAGGTGTTGGCGCGGCCGAATTAACGCGAGATGGTACCCGCACAAAACTCCTGGTAGTTCTTGTGCTACCAGTGAGGAAATCGCAATGTCATCGGGGGTTTCCGAATCCTTCGTTGCGAGCACATCGTCCTGACGAATCTGGAATCGTACGATTTCGCGCGCCTCGGCTGAGGCTTCCATGAAGTCAATTTCGCCAGTTATTCGGTAGTTCTTATAAACATCTACATAGTTGCAGAGCCGTACGGGAACCTCGCCGTCAATCGTGTGCTTATCCACGTTGCTAAAGAGAATCTTAGCGACGTTCCCAAGCCTTTCCACGTCCCATTCTGTAGGAACGCTGGTAAGCCAGTCAGCGTACTTCGGCGCCGGAAGTCGGCGGTTCATTTTGCCAAGGCCTCCAACATCTTCTCTGCCTCCTTCTCGAGCCGCCAAAACTCCGCGAGCAAGTCCTTCGCTGGTGTAGGCGGCTGATAGCGGTAGAAGTATTTATTCGGCAGAATCTCGTAGCCCAGTTG
>Ga0307472_100001090_pt1 | contig 10507 bp, 14 predicted proteins | sample atmos_gasesAM5C__2_FD_204582 | JGI IMG/M metagenome (GOLD analysis project Ga0307472, IMG submission 204582) | Hardwood forest soil microbial communities from Morgan-Monroe State Forest, Indiana, United States - atmos_gasesAM5C_05 | ecosystem: Environmental > Terrestrial > Soil > Temperate... | reverse complement strand
CTTCGCGCACCTGGCGGAGCACCATCTGCCCTCGGGCCTGACGCTCCTCTGCTCCTACCATCCTAGCCAGCAGAACACCTTCACCGGAAAGCTGACGCGGGCGATGCTCGATGCCGTCTTCGCGCGGGCGCGACGGCTGCTCAGCGTGTGACGCCGAAGCGGCGCCGGTGCACGTCCGCGTTCCCGACGTAGGTCTCGCACGTGACTCGCGTCCCGTCCACCAGCACCTCGACGGGACGGCGCACGTAGAGGCGACCTTCCTCCTCGTAGGTGTCGAGCTTGCGCAGGGAAACCGCGTCGACCGGCTCGATCAGGTGTCCGTCGACGTGCGCGTCGGTCCGCGGCACGATGTACGGATAGCCTCGCGCAGGGGTGATGCGCTCGAATCCCTCCAGGCGAGCGGGGCGGCGGGCGAACCGCCGGCCGGTGACACCCTCGAGGCATGCGTCGTCCATGAGGGTGCCGTAGACGAAGAGCGCGACGGCGCCCAGGGACGTCTCAGGCGGCCGCGTCCGGATGCGTACGGTTGCCGTGTGCCCCGAGATGCGTGTCGCGACGGACGTTCACCTGCACGCCACGATCGCCGAGCCACGCGAACTGATGCACCAGACGCGCGAGACCGTCATCGCTCACGGTCGAGGAAACGCTCACCTCGAGACGGGTCCCCCGGCCGCCGCGGAGGGCATCCTCGGCGATGGTTTCCGCGGTGTACGGCGTCAGCCAGCCGGCACGCTGCAGCTCGCTGCTCCCGTGACTCTGTGGCAGCACGACCCGCGCCCAGATGAGTGGCTCCTTCGCTCTCTCGGCACCGAGCTCGGCTTCCCGGCGGAGCCGCGCGAGAATGCACACGGCGTCCGCCAGCTCCCCGTACGTGCGCACCCCGTCGAGGGTGGCCTCCGACAAAGAGATGCCGAACTCCGCTTCGAGAGCGAGTGCCAGCTCGACCAGGTCCAGAGAATCTACCGCCAGCTCGTCCGCGAGAGAGACGTCGCGGGTCAGCTCTTCGGTCCCGACGCCGAGATGGTCTGCTACCAAGCGCCGGACGCGCGGCTCCACGAAATCAAACATGCCCAACCTCCCCCCAAGCGCGCGGTCGTGGCCGAGGAATCGGAGGAACTCGGATTGTTGTGCGAGGGTTGATTGCTTGTATCACGCATTGCCACCAGCGGTATCCTCCGAAGGGGTGGGATGCGAAAATTATCGGCGTGAGAGCGCCGTCCCGTCCGATGTGCTCCACCTGATTGTGGATTAATTTACGCACTGCGTCCGCGGCCACGAGCGTGGTTTGATCAGGTTAGAAAGACGACACCCCTCGGGACTAACACACTGCGTCGTGGACTGGACCCGCGCTCGCCAATTGAACGACCGCCAGCGATGCGGTAAGCGTTTTCGCCACCTTGCCCCCGTAGCTCAGAGGATAGAGCACTCGCCTCCTAAGCGAGGGGTCGTGCGTTCGAATCGCGCCGGGGGCGCTTGACCGGATCTCGGGCTGGGCCGTGGGTGCAGTTTCTCGCGGCCCACGACCAGTGTTAGAAGGCCGGCCATGGCCGACCTGGTGATCCGCGGCGCTCTCGTGTGCGACGGCCTCGGTGGCGAGGCGACGCGCGGCGACCTCGCGGTAGAGGGCGATCGCATCACCGCCATCGGTCGTGTGCCGCAGCGCGGCGAGACGGAGCTGGATGGGGCTGGTCTCGTCCTGGCACCCGGGTTCATCGACGTCCACACGCACTACGACTGTCAGCTCTTCTGGGACCCGACTGCCAGCCCGTCGCCCTGGCACGGAGTCACCACGGTCGTGATGGGGAACTGTGGGTTCACGATCGCTCCCTGCCGCGAAGCCGATCGCGACGTTCTCATGCGCCTCCTCCTCTTCGTCGAGGGCATGCCGCTCGAGACCCTGCAGGCCGGCATCCCATGGGCCTGGGAGGACTTCGATGGATACCTGGGCGCCCTCGAGCGCCAGGGGGTCGGGCCGAACGTGGCCGCCTTCGTTGGGCACTCGGCCATCCGTTACCGGGTGATGGGACGGGCGGCCGTCGAACGGGCCGCGACCGCCGGCGAGCGGGCCCAGATGGGCGACCTCGTCCGAACGGCGATGGCGGCGGGTGCCATCGGCTGGTCCACGTCGCTCTCGCCGACCCACTTCTTCGGCGACGGGACGCCGGCGCCGAGCCGTCTGGCGGACGAGGAGGAGCTGCTGGCGCTTGCTGCGGTGCTGCGGGAGGTCGGCCGAGGCGTTATCGAGCTCGCCCCGAGGAGTACCATCGCACCTCCCGCCGACAAGGCGGCCGAGCAGCGGTTCTTCGCCGAGCTGGCGCGCACCAGTGGCGGCGTCGTCACCTGGGCGCCGCTCCACGAGACGCCTTTCGCCCCGGGCGCGGCGCAGCAGGTGCTCGCCGAGGCGGCCGAGTACCAGGCCCGCGGGCTCGCCGTCGTGCCGCAGGTCGGGTGCCGCCCGCTCGAAGTACGCTTCGACCTGCGCGAGCCCGCCTTCTACCTCGAGAACAACCCCTTCTGGCGCGCGATCATGGCGCGGCCGCATGCCGAGCGGCGCCGCCTCCTCGCGACCCCCGCGTTCCGTGACGAGCTCGGCGCACAGCGGGGGTTCGTGGCCGGGCTCACCCGGAGCTGGGACCAGCTCTACTGTCGTCTGCCGGCACGTGCGTCGACCGCGCGCTGGCAGGACCTGAGCGTCGCCGAGATCGCCGCGTCACGGGGCGCGGCGCCACTCGACGCGTTCCTGGATGTCGTGCTCGAGGACGATCTCGCGACGCAGTGGGGGGTCGTCCTGCTGAACGGCGACGAGCACGCCGTGGCGGAGCTCATCCGGCACCCGGCGGGCCTGCTCGCGCTCTCCGATGCGGGGGCGCACGTCGATACGCTCTGCGACCAGGGGTTCACGACGTCGCTCCTCGGACGCTTCGTGCGCGAGCTGGGTGCGCTCCGGCTCGAGGACGCGGTGCGGCTCCTGACGAGCGTGCCCGCCGGGCGCTACGGCCTCCGCGGCCGCGGCCGGCTCGCCCCCGGCTACGCTGCCGATCTCGTGCTCTTCGACCCGACCCGCGTCGCCACCCGCCCCACGCAGGTGGTGCATGACCTGCCGGGCGGACAGCACCGGCTCCTCCAGGGAGCGGAGGGGGTCGAGTACGTGTTCGTGAACGGTGAGCCGCTCGTGGACCGCGGTCGACCCGTCGACCGCCGGCCCGGGCGGGTGCTGCGCGGCGGCTGACCGCGCGCGACGAGGAGATCAATGCGGACCGACCAGGAAGCGAAGCAGCAGATCATCCAGATCACCAACGAGCTCTTCGAGATGGGACTGCTCACCCCGACGGGCGGGAACATCAGCGCCCGCGGCGCCGATCCGGAGCTCTACTGGATCACGCCGAGCCAGATGTACAAGGGCGGCCTCACCATCGACGACCTCGTCTGCATCCGTCCCGACGGTACGGTCTGCGAGGGGGCGAACAAGCCCTCGGTCGAGTACCAGATGCACTGGGCCTCGTATCAGGCACGCCCCGACGCGACGGCGGCGGTGCACACGCACGCGCCGGTGGCGACCGCCTTCGGCATCACGCATCAGAGCTTTCCCCCCATCAACACGGACGCGATCTTTCTTGCCGATACCCGGATCGTCCCGTGGTTCATGCCCGGCTCGAAAGACCTGGCCGACGCGGTCGGCGAGGCGCTCAAGGTGAGCCGGGGCGCGATCCTCCAGTGCCACGGTCTGATGACGGTCGGGAAGACGATGCGCGACGCCGCCACGCGCGCCATGATGCTCGAGGAGACGGCGAAGATCGTCCTCTACTGCAAGCAGTTCGGCGGCGAGCTGGCGCTCATCCCCACCGAGTGGGTCGAGCGCCTCGCCCAGTTCGCCAACTTCATGTGAGAAACCGGTGACGGGACCCGCGCGGAAAGGACCCTGGGGACCTCCCCGTGAGCCTTGCGGGTTGCCGTCCATCGCGGCATTGAGCAGGTGATGAAGCGGCATCACTGGTTGCTGGTCGGAGCGGCGGCGGTCCTGGCAGCGGGATGGCTCCTGTGGAACGTCCTCCTGGTCGAGAGCGACGTCGCCACGCCGCCGGCGAGGGAGGCTCCCGCCCCGTGATCGGGCATCTCCTGCTGTCCCTCGTCCTTTCGGGAGCGGCCGTCGCGGTCCTGGTCAGGGGCCTGCGCTTTCGTCCGAGCAAGCCCGTATGGAGCCTCTTCCTCCTGCTGTTCTTCGGCATCTGGGCCGGGGGACTGTGGCTGGCGCCCGTGGGGCCAACCCATTTCGGGATCATCTGGCTGCCCTTCCTGCTGATAGCGGTCCTGCTCTCCGTGCTCCTGGTGGCAGTCTCACCCCATGAGCGTCAGAGCCATCGACAGGAGGTCGAGCTGGAGCGCGAGGTCCTGGTGGGAGTCGGGCTCTTCTTCTGGGTGCTGATCGGGGCGCTGATCGCGGCGATCGTGGCGGCGTATCGTTGAGGTCGCACCGACCTCCGGCGATTGTCGCGAAGTGGCAAGACGCTCTCACCCACGACTTGATATCGGGCCCTCCATGAAGACCTGGCGAGCGACGATGGCAGTGGCCCTAGGGATGCTCGGTCTGGCGGCGCTCGTGGCTGCGGCGGAGCCCGAGAAGAAGGGCAACAAGCCGGTGGTGAGCTGCGCCCAGATCGTCGAGACCTACAAGGTCAACCAGTCCGTCGACGAGACCGCGGATGCGCTCGAAGTCGACCAGTCACGCGTCGCAGCCTGCCTCAAGGCTGCCGGCATCAAGATGCCAGCCGAGAACGACCGCTGACGCGTGGCCGGGCAACGACGGTTCGTTTGCCCCTGATCGTCCCGAGCGCAGGGAGAATTCGCGGCTGACTCAGGCCGGCTGCTGTCGTGCCCTCATGCCGAGCATGACCAGCGACCAGCCGTCGAAGATCAGGTCTATCCCGACAAACGTTCCGATCACCCACAGGCCCGAGATCGGCCACTGCCTCCAGATGACGATGCCGAGGAGAAGCGTGACCACGCCGCTCAGCAGCGTCCACCCCCGGCCCGGAAAGCGGATCGCGAGCGCCGTCATGATCCGCGAGACGCCACCCACGACGAAGAAGGCGGCGAGCAGCAGTGTCAACGATAGGGCTCCCGCAACCGGACGCGCCACCATCAAGCCGCCGACCACGATGCCCAGGACGCCACCCAGGAGGTGCCGGAAGAACCCGCCCCAGCGGCGGAACCAGAACGCATGCACCGCCTGCACGGCGCCACCGATCACGAGCAGCCACCCGAAGAACAGCACGGAGGCCAGGGTGACGATCCCCGAGGCGCCGAGCGCGACCGTGCCGAGGATGACCGAGGCGATGCCGAGGACGACGCACAGCCCCCAGTGCCGGCGGAGCTTCTCCATCCCCGGTGCCACGGCCCGCCCTCACTTCCAGGCGGGCGAGGCCGCCGCCTGTGGGAGCTTCGCCGGGTCGAAGAGCGCGTCGGGGATGTCGGCCCCGTATCTCACTTCGCTCACGTTGATGTCCGTGCTCGTCCCCGTCTGCCGGTCCTCCATACGCCGGTGGAGCACCGTGGGTATGCCGTTGATCTCCGTCACCTGGTCGTAGCGCTCGACCTTCCAGAGCTGGTTGGCCGGGTCGTAGAACTGCCGCTCGAGCGGGAGCGAGGAGTCGATGGCGATCCAGGTCACGATGCGGGTGTAGTACCACTGCGAGCGCGGGACCTCCTGCACCTTGTAGGCGCGCACCCCGTCGTGCTGCTCCTCGCCGAGAAGCTTGTAGGTGGAGTGCAGATCGACCAGGCCGAGATCGGCGTAGGTGAAGTCCGAGCTCAAGAACACCTCGTACCCCTCGAGTGGGATCAGCGTTCGCACCCGCCGGAATACCGGGTCCCACACCCACTGGGTGCTCTGCTTCGGGCCCTCCTGGATCAACCAGGCCATGCCCTGTGCCCCGGCAGGAGATTGCACCACGGTGAGCATCCGGCCGCCGTCGGCGGCCTTCTTGCGCGCCTGCCTGGCGATCGACTCCGTGACCTCGCCGCCGAACTGGGGCGTCGTCACCTTGACGGTGAGCTGGCGGACGCTCGGCTGGGCCGGCCAGACGGCCGCTCGTGTCTTCGCGACCAGCTCCTGCACGGGAGGAGGCTTCGCCGCGGCAGGCGCGGTCAGCAGGGCGGACAGGGCCACGCTCGCCAGGACGATCCGAGTCGAGACGGCCATTGATCCTCCTTCTTGTTAGCGGGCTTGCGAGGACTACGACAGGTCGCCGCCCGCCTGCAACAGGGCCGCCCGGCCGTCTCTGAAAGCTATCTGGGAGGATTCAATACACGCCGCCGAGCTTCCGGTGATCCCAGCTGGCGACGTGCTCGGGCGTGATGCGGAGGACCACCCGTTTCGAGGCCTGCCCGCGCATGGCGGCCCGGAGCCCTTCGGCCGGCAGGCCGGGGTTGTACTTGGTCTGCACCCGCGTGAGCACGTCGAGCACGTGCTCGACGTCGCCGTCGATCGTCGCACGGCCGCGGATGAGGAGGCCCTTCAGCTCCTCGTAGGAGCGCCCGCTCTCGATCAGGAGGGAGCAGCGCGGATCACGGCTCACGTTGAGCGTCTTCTGCGATTTCGCGTAGGTCGTCATCTGGACGGTCCCGTCGGGGTCGGCGACGTACCACATGGCGACCGTGTGGGGATACCCGTTTCGATCGATGGTGCTCAGGATGATGGTGTCCGACTCGTCGAGATAGCGGCGTTGTTCCTCGGGCGTGAGGGCGATGGCTTGCCGGCGATTCATGCTCGGCCCTTTAATATGGGGCGGATCCGCCGGCAAGCCGTTCGGCCTCCGCACTTTTCTTCCCGGCGCCCAGCCGGTATGTCCGAGCCATGCGCCGGGAGATCTATCGGGGGCGGATCGTCGATCTGCGGGTCGAGAGCGTCACGCTGCCGAACGGCACGGTGGTCGACCTCGAGCTGATGCACCACATCGGTGCCGCCGCGGTGGTGGCGGCCGACGACCGCGGGCGTGTGGTGCTGCTCCGCCAGTACCGCCACGCCGCAGGGGGATTCCTCTGGGAGCTCCCGGCCGGCATCCTCGCCTCGCCCGACGAGGCGCCCGAAGCCTGCGCCGCGCGCGAGCTCCGCGAGGAGGCGGGACTCGTCGCCGCGCGCCTCCGCCGCCTGGGCGCCATCTTCACCACCCCTGGCTTCTGCGACGAGCGCATCCATCTCTTCCTGGCGGAGGGACTCCGCGACGAGGGCCATCGCCACGACCACGACGAGGTGATCGCCGAGATCGCGCGCGTGCCGCTGGGCGAGGCGCTGGCCTGGATCCGGAGCGGCACGATCACCGACGGGAAGACGATCGCGGGCCTCCACCTGGCGGCGGCCACCCTCGGGAGCGCCGGATGAAGGTCGGGCTCACGGGTTTCGCGAGCGCCGGGAAGACGACCGTCTTCAATGCGCTGACGGGCCTCCAGGCGCCGACCGGCGCGCAGAGCGAGAGCCGCCGGAACCTCGGGGTCATCAAGGTCCCCGACGCCCGGGTGGATGCCCTCGCGGCCATCTTCCGTCCGCGGAAAACGACCTACGCCGAGGTGAACTTCGTCGACTTCCCGCCCTCGCGCGCCGCGGGCAGCCGCCGGGCGGTCCTCGACGCCGACACGGTGGCGCAGCTGCGCGACGCGGATGCCCTGGTCGAGGTCGTACGCGGCTTTCCGGATCTCACGGGCACCCCGGCGACGCCCGTCCAGGACCTCGAGGCGTTCGCCGCCGAGCTCGTGCTGGCCGATCTGGCCGTAGTCGAGAAGCGGCTCGAGCGCGTACGGAAGGAGAAGGGGCACGAGCGGGAGAAGGCCCTCCTCGACCGCATCGTGGCGGACCTCGAGGCGGGCCGGCCGCTCCGCACGCTCGGCCTCTCCGCCGACGACCGGCGAGCGCTCGCCGGGTTCGCCTTCCTGTCGCTCCAGCCCCTGCTCGTCGTGATGAACGTCCCGGAGGCAGAGGCGGGAGGCGCGCTCCCGGCCGACGTCGCCGAGCGGGCGCGCGCCGAGGGTGCCGAGGCGCTCGTCCTCTCCGCCCCCGTCGAGGCCGAGCTTTCGCAGCTCGAGCCCGGGGACCGGGCCGCCTTCCTCGCCGACCTGGGGCTCGAGGCGAGCGCGCGGGATCGCTTCATCCGCGCGAGCTACGCCCTCCTCGACCTGGTGAGCTTCCTCACGGCGGGCGAGGACGAGTGTCGCGCCTGGCCGATCGGTCGCGGCACCACCGCGGTCAGAGCGGCCGGCAAGATCCACAGCGACATCGAGCGCGGCTTCATCCGCGCCGAGGTCATCGGCTGGGAGGACTTCGCCCGTTACGGGAGCGAGGTGAAGTGCCGCGAAGCCGGGAAGCTCCGTCTCGAAGGCAAGGACTACGTGGTGCGGGACGGCGACGTCATCCACTTCCGCTTCAACGTGTAGCGGTGCGGAAACGGTCTCGCGATCCCGCCATCAGTCCTTGCCGGTGAGGTAGTCGCCGAGGATGCCACGGGCATGCTCGTCCTCGTGGCAGTCGACGCAGAGGTTCTCCCAGTTGCTGCCGTCCGGCGGATTGTTGTCGTGGTTGCCGTCCTTGTGGTGGACGGTCAGCAGGTGGAGGCTCGCGCGGTCGAACTCGCGCGCGCACTTGGCGCAGATCCAGCCATGCAGCGCGAGGGAACGCTCGCGGTAGCCCTGCTGCCGGGCGCGCGCCTCGGCATTCGCCTCGCGGATCAGGGCGTCGACGTCGGTCGGGTGGCGCGGACCGCGACGGGAGGGGCGAAAGCTCCGGGTGGACACGGGGCAATCATACCTCGGCCGGATCGCGGCGACAGCCGGGTGAAGCAGGTGCCCCGGGAGCTTGCCCTCATCGTCGTCGCAAACCACATCGGGCAGGGCGTCGAGGCGAGCGGGGCACGGGCGGAAGCAAGCGCGCCGCGGTTTCCGGAGTGAAGCGGCCGGGTCGGGAGTCGACCCGGCCGCTTCGCGGATCTCACGGACGCACAGCTATTGCTCGGTGATCTCCACGCGCCGGTTCTTGGCTCGGCCCTCGCGCGTCGCGTTGCTGGCGACCGGGTTCGCCTTGCCGAAGCCCTTCGTCGTGATGCGTGACCCCGCGATCCCCTGCGAAACCATGTAGTCGCGGACCGCGTCTGCTCGCCGCTCGGACAGGCGCAGATTGTAGGCATCCGACCCGATCGAGTCGGTGTAGCCCTCGACGAGCGCGCGGAGCTCCGGATGCTGCTTCATCGGCGGGATGATCTCCGCGTCGACTCTCTCCTTGCCCTGCGGCTTGAGGGTGGCCTTGTCGAAGTCGAAGTAGGTGTCAGCCGAGAGCGAGATGTGCTTCGGGGCCGGCGGCGGAGGCGGTGCCGGCGCGGGCGGCGGCGGGGGTGGCATCTCTTTCGGGTCGCACAGGAGGTGGCCGATTAGGGCGCCCACTCCGGCCCCGGCCACGGCACCAGCTCCGGCTGCCTCACCGGTCTCCTGGTGGCTGCCACCCGAGCCGCCTTCGTAGGCGTTGACGAGGCCTCCGGCGGTGCCGGCTCCTGCCAAGCCCCCGATCACGCCACCCGCAACAGCGCACCAACCCCAGCGCCGTTCCTGCATGGCCGAGCAGCCTGTCAGACCGAGGAGCCCGACCATCCCGAGGGCAATCAGGCTTCGAGAACGCATAGTTCCCCCTTTCGCCTTGCGGCCGAGATGCATCGGCGAAGGGCGTAGCCCAGGTGCGAGCTAGCAGTCAATCCCGGGGGAATCGACCCCTAGCCAGCCGTCAGGAAAGCCTGCAGGGCCCCTCCGGGAATCCCCTGGGGCCCCCTGCGCGTATCTCTGAAGTCAGGCGGCGTCCAGCTTGACCCGAGGATCTCCAAGGGACCATGGAGCGCGCGCTCGATTACATTCAAGGCCGGATTCTTCCCCCGTCGTCATCGGGCTGCGGCGTGCTTGCCGGTGACCGGGTCCGCAAGGCTCGAGCATCACGCGCTGTGTCGGGTCGCCGTCTGCGCGACGGCGACCTGCCTGCGCCACGGAGCGCCCCCGCACAGGCGAAACCCTTCGCCGATCGGGGTGTTCGCTGTTCGAGGTGTTCCCTTTTGACCCGCTGGTCCACGATGACCCGCCAGCACTGGCGCGGGAGCGACGCGAGGACCGGCCGAATCGAAGGCACGACAAGTGCATTGCGCGTGTTGCGATGAAGTCGGCGAGCTTTGCATGGCAGCACGAGCCCGAGCTCGGCGCACCGTTCGAGCTCTCACCCGTTCGCGATGCGAACGACTGGCCTCACCCCACCTCGCACGAAGGCTCGCAGCGTCGCCCGTTCACAGCCGATGTCGACGGCCGACCGGGATCGGCGTCGTGGCGGTGTGTCGAGGGAGAACGGGCGCTCATGCGTGCCGTCCTCACCGATGCGATCCGGTGTCTCGACGGACGGGGCCGCGAGGGTGAGCTCCTCATGGCGGAAGCGCGCCGGTGGGTGGCGAGCCGCGACCAGCGATGGCCCTTTGCCTTCGAGAGCATCTGTGGC
>Ga0307472_100001089_pt1 | contig 10520 bp, 7 predicted proteins | sample atmos_gasesAM5C__2_FD_204582 | JGI IMG/M metagenome (GOLD analysis project Ga0307472, IMG submission 204582) | Hardwood forest soil microbial communities from Morgan-Monroe State Forest, Indiana, United States - atmos_gasesAM5C_05 | ecosystem: Environmental > Terrestrial > Soil > Temperate... | reverse complement strand
CGATGTCTTGCGCGGCCGCGAAGGCGAGGCCGCGAGAGCGTATTCCGAGTCAACCAACCAGGTGCTTCAGCGTCGAAAAATCGAGTCGGTACACACCTGGAAGCCCCGTCAAATTTGGACGGTATATGTTTACTCGATAGAGAGAGGTCTCGGACCTCAGCAAGGGCCGTGCAGAATTGGCCCTAGACTCCCAGTAATGCCTTTCATGGGTCGCCGTACGACGCAAGGAGCCGTGCCCATCGGCGTCGACGACATCGATGACGACGACATCACCCGCGAAATGAGGCGGGTCGGCATGGACGTACTCGAGGGGCTGGTCCGTCAGCCGGGTTCCATGCGCGGCACGCGGCCGCCGAGTTCATTCACGAGCACGCGCGTGTTCTCACCGTAATCGATCGGCACAGCCACGAGATGGACGCCGCCCTCAGCGAAGGCCGCTTCCAGCGTCGGCACGAGTTCCGCGACGGCGGCAATCCGGTGGCCGCGCGCCCGATAGGCCGCGGCGTAGGTTACGAAATCAGGGTTGCCGAACGTCATGCCGAAGTCGGCGAACCCATCGACCGCCTGCTTCCAGCGGATCATTCCGTAAGCCCCGTCCTCGATGATCAGCACGACCAGATCGAGCGCCAGCCGCACGGCGGTCTCGAGCTCCTGGCTGTTCATCATAAAGCCGCCATCGCCGCACACCGCCATCACACGGCGGTGTGGATTGAGGAGCTTGGCCGCTATGGCCGAGGGAAGCCCCGCGCCCATGGTGGCCAGGGCATTGTCGAGCAGAAGAGTGTTGGCGACGTGCGTGCGATAATTTCGCGCGAACCATATCTTGTACATGCCATTGTCGAGGCAGACGATGCCGTCTTCGGGCATGACGGTCCGGACATCGCGCACGAGGCGCTGGGGGATCACCGGAAACTGGTCGGCCTCCGCGCGCTCGTTGATATGCGCGAGGATCGTCTTGCGGAGGGCGAGGATCTCGGGATCCGGATCGAGCCGCCCGCCCAGCCGGCCGGCCAACGCGGTGACGGTCGCGCCGATGTCGCCGATCAGCTCGGCATCCGGATGAAACACCTGCTCCACGGCTGCGGAGACGTAGCCGACATAAATCACTTTGGGGCCACCCGCGACCTGGCCCATCAGGAAGGGTGGCTTCTCCACGGTGTCGTGGCCGATCGCGATGATCAGGTCCGCTCGGTCGATCGCGTCGTGGACATAGTCGCGCTCCGACAGGGCGGCAGTCCCCAGGTAGAGATTCGATCCGCCCGTCACGGCACCCTTGCCCATCTGCGTGTTGAAGAACGGGATGCGGGTCTGCCGCACGAAATCGGAGAGCGGCTCGACCAGACGCGGCCGGTTGCTCGCGGCCCCAATCATGATGAGCGGGCGCTTCGCCTCAAGGATCATCGCAACAGTCCGTTCCAATGACGAGGGCGAGGCGACAGGTCGATCAATCGGATGGGGCGGCACCAGGACGACGTCGGCGTGTTCGCTGGCAATGTCCTCGGGAAGTTCGAGATGGACGGGTCCGGGGCGCTCTTCGACGGCCACGCGGAAGGCGTCACGCACCATGGTGGGAATCGCAGCGGCCGAGATGATCTGTCGTGTCATCTTGGTCAGCGGACGCATTGCGCCGACGATGTCCACGATCTGGAAGCGTGCCTGCCGCGCGCTCTTGATCGCTTTCTGGCCGGTGATCATGACCATGGGCATGGCGCCGAGATGCGCGTAGGCCGCGCCCGTGGTGAAGTTCAGCGCGCCTGGCCCCAGGGTCGACAGGCACAGGCCGGGCCGGCCCGTGAGGCGCCCTTGGGTCGCAGCCATGAAGGCCGCGGCCTGCTCGTGCCGCGTTAGTACGAGTTCGATCTTGGAATGACGAAGGGATTCCACGATCTCCAGCGTCTCCTCACCGGGGATGCCGAAGATGCGATTGACCCCTTCGTTTTCCAATGCCGCAACCAGCAGATCGGAGCCCCTGGCCATTGCTCGTTTTCCTGCCTTGTCTGGTCTGCGTGCGTCGGCAGTTAGGACTTCTCTGGACCGCGGCACCGCAATTCGCTGCCCGCGGACGGCATTCGCATCCTGGTCGATCGGTTGGCCCTCTCGGCAAACAACGCCGGCGCCTGCGCAATTGCGGTCACGTGATGGCGCAGAGCCGAACACCGCTCCGGCCAGGGATTCCCCCACACACCCGAGTCGGGGTGGGTCCCTGGCGGACCGATAAAATCTATCGCAACAGCAGGCGCATTGCGCGCGCGGCATCACGTACGCTGATGGCCTGAACTACGCCTTCGCGCATTCCGGAAGGCTTACGGAAGCGATTCCTCCGCGCATCGCACCGCGTCGGCTCTCGGCAAGACGGCACCGACCTCGACGGCACCGACCTCGGCCGGGACGGATCGGAGGGTCGTCACGCCCGCCATTTGCTCCATAGCCAAAGGTGCCAGCGGCGCCAGATTGGTGGAGCGGGAGGCAACGCCACGCGCTCGCCACCGTACATCGCTTGGAATTGCTCAGCGTCATCGGCAACGCGAAAGCAATAACGCACCGCCTCGCGATCTGGTTTGTGCCACAGCCTGCCGACGCCGAAGGTGGCGAATTCGATTCCCCGAGATCGGCAAAATTCGTTCATGTCGTGCTGCCCGGTGCCGAGACCACCAAACGGAATCGGAATCTCGATCTGGTGCGGATACTCGTAGTCGATCCGCGTCAGTGTCATCTCGCCCTTGCGATGGATCATCGGCGTTTGCAGTTTTTCTGCCGACGCCAGTGGCGGACGACCGAAGATAGGCACGATCGTCCGCCAGGCGCTCGGAGGCGGTGTGACAGGTGCCTCCGAAGACACCACGTTTCAACGATGTGAACAAATTGCTGTTCCGATCTGAGCGGCAATTCACCTTTTCCTCGGCCGATGAATGCGGCCTCCGCCGCACCTTAGCCTCAGCTCTGCCATTCAGCCTCACAATTCTTTCGATGATTGTCTTCCGCCGGTTATAATTCCGCTCTATGGGCAAGAACGAATACGCTGGAACAGTGTTCTCATTCGAACGACGCCGGACATGCCGATCGGCAGCGTCAAGGCACCGACGCAGCGTCCGCGATCAAGAAGGCGATTGACGTATTTGAAATTTCCGATCTGCAGAAGCAAGCTCAACGACAATGATTCCCGCCATGACTCAGCGCGGGCCGCCTGTTTGCGGGACGTGCCCCTGCCGCTCTCGAGCAACGGCAGAATTTGCATAGACAAATTGGCTAGTCGAACTGTCTCGAAGCTCCGTTTGACCAACGGATCGACGTTTCGCCGCTGCTGGAGATTTGCCAGCTGCGACGTCAGTTCCGCCGCCTGCCATCTTGTAGCTTTCGAATTTCGGCTGCCAATGCATCCCGCACGCCAGCCGCCCTTAACGCGTCTAAACCATACCAGCGGGACACTGGGCCGCTCCTCAAGCCAAGAACAACACTCGGCGTCCCGTTCACCTCCCCTATGCCAATGTGATGATAGTCGACGACCTCAACATGCAGTTGGACCGGTTCGCCCGGCTTGGGACCCGATGCAGGCTCGAAGAGCGAGGCACGACTTTCAAGACCTTGCAGGGCGGCTATCAGTGCGGCCAGATGATCGGCTTTGATGATTAAAGTTATGGGCCCCTTGTCGGTCCCAACATTGATTGAAAACCGCTGTCGGTCGCTCGACATCGCGGCATCTTTGAGCGCTGTGATCTGGTAGGACGGCATCTTGCCCTCCTTGGACATCAACCCTAGGCGCTGGGGGCCATGCGGTGCACCATTCTAACGCCTACCCTCTAATGGGCGCCCACCTTACGGATGCCCCCGCCGGCCCGTAGCGACGCACTGATGGCCCTTTGATCTCGGCGTTGATGTCGTGGCCTGCCCAGCGTCTTGCTCGCAGCCTTGGCCGCGCTAGCGCAGCGTTGACTCGCTCACGGATCATCGATCGCTCGAACTCGGCAAACACGCCTATCATGCCGAACATCGCCTTGGTATCGTCGTATCGAGGCCTGCTGATGCAGGTACGAGTCAACCTTAACAGGAACGCCAGCCGGTAAAATGGTTGTAAAACGACCTACCAGGTCAAAATTCATGGGGGAAAAAAGGAGCTGGCTGGGGGACTAGGATTCGAACCTAGATTAACGGAGTCAGAGTCCGCTGTCCTACCATTGGACGATCCCCCATAGCTCCAAGGCGTCAGGAACTTAGGGCGCGACGGCGGCCGGGTCCCGGTCAGCGGAGCGAAGGCTCGCGTGGGATGCGTTGGCAGCCGCGACGTGGCGGACATTTAGGGCATTTCCGCCGCGTTTCCAAGCATGAAGCGATGTTGACGCGAGGGCGCGTCTGGAGGCAAGACACCGATGGCCGGGAGCCCGGCTATGACGGCGGAGGTAGTGGAGGGTACCGCCTGCTCTTTAATTCTTACGCCAATTCTTACGCCGCCTTGCAGCCCTTGGCCGCCTGGATCGCCTGCCACACTGTCTCGGGCGTCGCCGGCATGTCGATGTGCTTGATGCCGAATTCGGACAGCGCGTCGGCGATCGCATTCATCACTGAGGTCAGCGCGCCGGCGCAGCCGGCCTCGCCACACCCCTTGACGCCGAGCGGATTGGTCTTGGCCGGCACCGGATGAAATGCGGTGACGAAATCCGGCGCGTCCTTGGCGCGGGGCATGCAGTAGTCCATGAACGAGCCGGTGAGGAGCTGGCCTTCGGCGTCGTAAATCGTGCGTTCGAGATAGGCTTGGCCGATGCCCTGCACCACGCCGCCGTGGATCTGGCCTTCGACCAGCAGCGGATTAATCACCGTGCCAAAGTCGTTGACCGAGACATATTTTGCGACGGCGACAACGCCGGTGTCAGGATCGACCTCGACCTCGGCGACGTGGCAGCCGTTCGGATAGGCGGCGGGCACGCCCTCGCTGACATGCTTGACGTCGAGCGACGCCGGCACGCCCTCGGGCAGCTCGAGCCCGCCGCGCAGCCTGTCGGCCAAATCCATGATGCCGATTGCGCGATCGGTGCCGGCGACGACGAAGCGACCGTTGGTGAACTCGATATCGCCGGCCGCGGCTTCGAGCACGTGCGAGGCGATTTGCCTGCCCTGCTCGATGACCTTGGCAGCGGCCTCGACAATGGCGGCGCCGCTGTTCATCATCGACCGCGAGCCGCCGGTGCCACCGCCGGCAAGAAGCTCGTCGCTGTCGCCCTGGTGCAGGCGCACGCGCTCGAACGGAACGCCGAGCTTGTCGTTCAGCACCTGCGCGAACGGCGTGGCGTGGCCCTGACCGTAATCGAGCGTGCCGGTGAGGATCGTCACCGTGCCGTCGCGCTCGAAGCGGATGCCGCCCATCTCTTTGTTGGCCGGCGCCGTCACCTCGAGATAGCAGCCGACGCCGATGCCGCGCAGCTTGCCCTGCTTCCTGCTCTCGCGCCTGCGCTTGTTGAAGCCCTTCCAGTCGGACAGCTCGATCGCCTCCCTGAGCACGGCCGGGAAATCGCCGCTATCGTAGATCGAGCCCGATGCCGCCTTGTAGGGCAGCTCGCGCGGCTTGAGCTGGTTGCGGCGGCGCAGCTCGACGCGGTCGATGCCCATCTCGGCGGCGGCAACGTCGACCAGGCGTTCCATGTAGTAGTTGCCCTCCGGCCGACCGGCGCCGCGGTAGGGATTGAGGAACGTGGTGTTGGTGAACACGCAGCGGGTCGACACCTCGATCAGCGGGGTGCGGTAGAGGCTGGCGACGTTGCGCACGGTGTTGAGCGTCGGCGGCTGCGGTGCCATCGTGCCCATGTAGGCGCCGAGATTGCCGTAGCCGGTCAGCCGCAGTGCGAGGAAATGGCCGTCGGCGTCGAGCGCAAGCTCGGCGCTCTGCACGTGGTCGCGGCCGTGGTTGTCGGAGAGGAAGCTGGTCGAGCGCTCGTCGGTCCACTTGACCGGGCGGCCGAGCGCCCGCGCGGCGTGCAGGATGCAGACATATTCCGGATAGATCGCGGCCTTCATGCCGAACGAACCGCCGACATTGCCGGTGACGATGCGCACCTTGTCGCCCGGCGCGCCCAGTATCGAAGCGAGCTGCGCCTTCATGCCCATCACGCCCTGGCTGCCGGAATAGAGCGTCCAGTGCGACGTCGCCGGATCGTATTCGCCGATTGCCGAGCGCGGCTCGAGCGCGTTGACGACGAGCCGGCTGTTAACGAGATCGATGCGCGTGACGTGCGCCGCTTGCGCGAACGCTTCGGCCACTTTGGCGGCGTCGCCGTAGTGAAAGTCGAGCGCGGTGTTGGCCGGCGCATCGTCGTAGATCAGCGGCGCGCCGTCGCTCACCGCCGCGCTCGGCTGTGTCACGGCGGGGAGGGTGTCGATGTTGAGCGTTACTGCTTCGGCGGCGTCCTTCGCCTGCTGCGCAGTCTCCGCCACCACGCACGCGACCGGGTCACCGACGAAGCGCACCTTGTCGGTCGCGAGCGCGAGGCGCCCGGTGCGGCGCATGTCGGAGCCGTCGCGGTTCTTGAACGGCAGCGGCGATTTCATCGGGCCGTAGCCGGAAAGGTCGGCGCCGGTATAGACGCCGAGCACGCCCGGCATTTGACACGCGGCATCGATGTCGACGCCGCGGATGACGCCGTGGGCGTTGTTGCTGCGCACGATCGCCGCATAGGTCTGGTTCGGCAGGCGGATGTCGTCGGTGTAGCGGCCCTCGCCGCGCACGAGCCTGGGGTCCTCGGTGCGCGGCACCGGCTGGCCGATGCCGAATGAATGAGAAGCCCTTGCCGTCGGGTCGTTGCGAATATCCATGGCCATGCCGGGGTTTGAGCTCGGGGGCGCAGAGTTGAGATAAACGAGGGAACCCGCTTCCACAAGCAGGGCCGTGAATGGCAGTTCTCCGGATCGGAGTGTTTGGCCCATAGCGAAAAAGTATCGCGACCGAGCCGCTTACTCAGGCGTGATCCCTCGGCCCTTGCCGGGAGGGCTAGGCAGGGCGGGTGGCGCACCTGAACGCGGGATGGGCTTCGCCCTAATGCCCGGACACGCCGTGGATTTCCGGGAAGAACATGTCCTGCCATGCCTTCGGCCGGGTCTTGATGCTGCCGACGTCGGCCATGAAGTTCGCGTATTTCATGAGGTTCTCCGGCGACGTCGTGAAGCGGATGTCGGGGTCGCTGAGGAAGTCGACGATCTCGTTGAAGGTCCAGCCCTTGCCGTCGCTCGATTCATGGAAGATGCGCGCGGCGCCGTGCCGGTCGGTGTTGATGAAGGCGATCGCCTTTTCCAGCGCCTTGAGGATGGCGCCGTAGGTCTTGGGATTGTCGTCGTGAAACTTGCTGGTGGTGTAGAGCATGGTGAACGTGCTCGGGCCGCCCATCACCTCGTTCGAGGTCATGATCGTTCGCACGTCGGGCGTCTTGCGCTCGCGCTGGTGGAACGGCGGCGAGGTGAAATGCGCGGTGATCTCGGTGCGGCCGGAGAGGAGCGCGATGACGCCATCGGGGTGCGTGAGCGACACGGTGTAGCGGTCGTAGTGCGCGTGGCCGGCCTGGCCGAAATCCTTGATCGCCGCCATCTGCAGGATGATGGCGGGGATTGAGACCTTGACCGCGGTCACCGCGATCTTGTCGTTGGCGCCGAGGTCGCGCAGTGAATTGAGTGCCGGCGAGCGCGTGTTGAGATACATCGGGATCGCGGTCATGGCCGCGATGCCTTTCACCTTGATGTTGCCGCTGCTCTTGTCCCACAGCGTGATGAAGGCGGGCGGCCCCGCGGCAGCGACGTCGGCCGCCCCCGACAGCAGCATGTCGTTGACGACTGCCGGGCCACCGAAGCTGACCCACCGCACCTTGAGATCGTTAAGGCCGCCCTCGCGCGCCGCCTGTTCGATCAATCCCTGCTTTTCCATCACCAAGTAGGGCAGGAAGCCGACGCCGCCGGCGCCCAACGGAATGCGCAACTCGTTGACTTCGGCGCGGCTGGCCGCCGGCCAAAGCAGCACGGCGCAGCACAGCGACCGCCACAGATATACTCTCATCTGCTGCCCCCTTAAGCGCGTTCCGGCTAAGTTCAATCGGAAACGCGCTCTGGTTTCTTTGGTCAATCTGCGGAAAACCGGTGCCCACTTTTCCGGAAAATGCGCTTAGCTTGTTTTCTGCCGCTTCGCCGCGAGTTGCACTGAGCGGCGGTGCTGTTACACTTTGCCCCGATTGAAGGGAACATTGCCGCGGCTGTCGAGCCCCAAAGAGGAATGGCTTCGGCGCGGCAGGAAGGCGTTTGGAATGGACGACGAGGCCCGGGCAACCGGCGGCCTCGGCTCTGCGCACGATCGGGAGCGGCACGACCGCCCCGGGCGGGGCCGGCGTTCGCCCTTCGGGTATCCGCGCCGCGACAACGGCGGCGGCGACCGTGGCGGGCCGACCTATGCCGCGCTCGATCTCGGCACCAACAATTGCCGCCTGCTCGTCGCGCGGCCGACCGGTGACAGTTTCCGCGTGGTCGACGCGTTCTCGCGCATCATCCGGCTGGGCGAGGGGGTCTCGGCCTCGGGCCGGCTGAGCAATGCGGCGATCGACCGCGCCGTGTCCGCGCTCTCGGTCTGCCGCGACAAGATGCGCAACCGCGGCGTCACCCGCGCGCGCCTGATCGCGACCGAAGCCTGCCGCGCCGCCGAGAACGCCGCCGAATTCCGCGCCCGCGTCCTCGACGAGGCCGGGCTCGACCTCGAAGTGGTCGACCGCGAGACCGAGGCCGCGCTCGCTGCCACCGGCTGCACGCCGCTGATCGATCCGGACGCGCGAGGCGTCATCCTGTTCGACATCGGCGGAGGCTCGTCCGAGCTCGTGCGCCTCGACCGTTCGGCGCCGGCGCATCGCGGTCCGCCGGCGCCGACCATCCGCGGCTGGACCTCGCTGCCGGTCGGCGTGGTGACGCTCGCTGAGCGCTACGGCGGCTTGCGGGTCGACCGCGCGCTGTTCGACGCCATGGTAGGCGAGGTCGGCGAGCATGTCGGGCGGTTCGCCGCCGAACACGGCGACGATCTCGACGGCATGCACATGCTCGGCACGTCCGGCACGGTGACCACCATCGCCGGCGTCTATCTCAATCTACCGCGCTACGACCGTCGGCGCGTCGACGGCTGCTGGATGCGCGACCACGAGGTGACCGGCGTGGTCGACCGCCTGATCGCCATGAGCTACGAGGACCGCGTCGCCAATCCCTGCATCGGCTCGGAACGCGCCGACCTCGTGCTCGCTGGCTGCGCCATTCTCGACGCCATCCGCCGCTTCTTTCCGTTCGCCCGGCTGCGCGTCGCCGATCGCGGTTTGCGCGAAGGCATGCTGGTGCAGATGATGCGCGAGGACGGCGCGTGGGGCCAAACCGAGGCGGAAGCGACGTGACCGGCACCCGCGGCGGCGGACGCGACCTCAAGCAGCGCGTGCGCTCGGCCAAGAACCGCACCCCGTCGTCAAGGCAGTGGCTCGATCGCCAGCTCAACGATCCCTACGTGGCACGCGCCAGGCGCGAGGGCCTGCGTTCGCGCGCCGCCTACAAGCTCGCCGAAATCGACGACAAATTTCGTTTTCTCAGGCCGGGCGCGCGGGTGGTCGATCTCGGTGCGGCGCCGGGCGGCTGGAGCCAGATCGCGGCCAAACGCGTCGGCGCTGGCGCGGGCAGGGGACACGTGGTCGGCATTGATCTTCTCGACATGCCGGAGATCGCCGGCGTCGAATTCCTCCATCTCGACTTCATGCGCGAGGAGGCGCCCCAACGCCTGAAGCGACTGCTCGACGGTCCTGCCGACGTGGTCCTCTCCGACATGGCGGCCAATGCCACCGGTCACCGCAAGACCGATCATCTGAAGATCATGGCGCTCGCCGAGGCGGCCGGCGCGTTCGCGCGCGAGGTGCTCAAGCCAGGCGGTGCGTTCCTGTGCAAGGTGCTGCAGGGCGGCACCGAGCACGAGCTCCTCGCCGATCTCAAGCGCGACTTCGCCAGCGTCAAGCACATCAAGCCGCCTGCCAGCCGGTCGGACTCTGCGGAGCTTTACGTGCTGGCGATGGGCTTTCGGCCGGCAGGGCGGTAACGGCGGGCTGTGGGGTGGGTTGAGCTGTTTGCGAAGCCTATCGCGACCACAGCAGCGGCCGGTATCTCACCCCGTGCGCTGATCGGTCGGGTCGGTCGGCACCGGCGTGCGGTTGGCGAGCTCGGCACCTGCGTCGGGCGGCAGCCGGACGAACACCAGCGCCGACAGCGCGGCGAAGCCGCCGACGAACAGGAACGCGGTCGAAAAATCCTCCGCCGTCAGCGTGGCGCCGTGCCGGAAGTGCACGCTCGCCTCGACCGCAAGCGCGCCGACCGCGACGCCCATCGACGTCGCGAGCTGTTGCGCGACGCTGGCAATCGAGGTCGCCTTGCTAATGCGAGGCGGATCGACGTCGGCATAGGCGATGGTGTTGATGCTGGTGAACTCGAGCGAACGGAAGAAGCCGCCGACGCCGAGCACCGCGACCATGACTAGGATCGGCGTC
>Ga0307472_100001087_pt1 | contig 10526 bp, 10 predicted proteins | sample atmos_gasesAM5C__2_FD_204582 | JGI IMG/M metagenome (GOLD analysis project Ga0307472, IMG submission 204582) | Hardwood forest soil microbial communities from Morgan-Monroe State Forest, Indiana, United States - atmos_gasesAM5C_05 | ecosystem: Environmental > Terrestrial > Soil > Temperate... | reverse complement strand
GTCCGGGTCGCCACGGGCCAGCAGCAGGAGCCCCTGGCCCGGCTGAGGATCCGTGCCCAGAGCGTGGGCTTGACGGAACGCTGTCTCGGCCCCCTGCTGGTCGCCGAGCCGAAGACGGATCTCACCTAGCTCGAGATAGGCTTCGGCCGCATATGCGACGAGGAATCGCTCGAGCTCCTCGCCTGCCGCCCGAGCCTCCCGTTCCGCGTCGACCCATGCGCCTCGCAAGCGCATGACTTCGGCCCGCCGTACGCGGCAGATGCCGGGAAAGCCGTGGATCGACTGTCGCTCGCACCATCGTGCCGCCCTCTCCGCCCATTCGCCGGCGCCGGCATAGTCGGCTGAATCTCGGTAAGCCGAAATCGCATTGCAAAGAACGACGCCAGTCGCAAACGGACCCAGTTCACCACCAACGGCGGCGGCGCTCACCTCGTCAACGAGGGCGAAACCTTCGTCTGCGCGCCCCGCTTCGATCAGGTCAAGGGACTTCCATGATTCCGTGAGCGCCACGAGGTCGGGATCGTTCAGGCGATGCCCGATTCCTAGCGCCTTGTCGTAAAGCGGAAGACCCTCCTCGCGATGGCCTGTGGTGCAGAGCTTGCGGGCATCGAGGCGGATCTGATACCCGTGTTCGCAGCACTCGTCAAGGCCCTCCAGTAGCTTCGCGGCCTTCGCGCTCCAGCCCATTCCGGTCTCTCTGTCACCCACACCGTTGACATAGTTGAAGCGAAGCATCTGGGCGCACTTTGCCGCTCGGCGGCGATCACCTTCTTCCAGGTACTTCCCGTACGCCCGCTCGTGAGCGTCCAGGCAACCTTCTCGATCGCCGATCCACCAAGAAGCCTTGCCCAGACGCTCCAGGTCGGAGCCGACCAAGTTCTCCCCTGACTCCAGCGACTGGCGATACAGCGCAACCGCGGCGCGCCAATCATGGCGCTCGTACGCGGTTCGGGCCTGGGGGAGTAAGGAGGGCGTCACTGCCACGAAACGCATTTTGCCACTCGCGTGGCGATTCCAAGTCTGCTCGGGTCGACGAGGGTCAGTTGGACGGCGAGGCTAGGTCGAACACCGCCAAACCTTCTCGTCAGACGAGCCCGATGAGGCGGGGGCTTAGCTGCGCTGGCGCTCCAGTGAATCGCGGCGCATCCGCTCGGCCGCGGCTCGCATTACATGCGACAGCAACTGATCGTTGGCCTTGATGGCGTCGCGGAACTGTGCGTGGCTCATCACCATCAGTTTCGCGGGAGTCTTGGTCACGACCGTCGCCGTGGCGGGGCCACGATCCAGCATGCTGATCTCGCCGAAGAAGCTTCCTGGTTGCATTGAAGGCCTGGCGAGCCCGTCGACATCGACATCAGCCTCGCCTTCAAGCAGGACGTAGAAGGTGTCGCCCGGTTTGCCCTGCCGGATCAAAGTCTTCCCGGCTTGGACGTTTACGTCGTCAGTGCGCGTCACAAGGAATTCCAGCTCTTCGCGGCTGCACCCCGCGAACACTGGAACCCGACCGAGGGCTTCGGTCTTCGGATCACTCATCGTGGGCAGGATAACGCGCACCAGGGGCAGCCACAAGGCTGCCTTCCATGCATCACCTTGATCGCGACAAGACTCGAAAACCGAGCGGGAACTCGAGGGTGCTCGCGAACTCGACCGGGCGTGAGCAAGTGCGCGTCCCCACCCGGCGGCTTCGCCGCCGACCTCCCCGCCAGCGGGGAGGTGCAGCTCGCGTCCCCACCCAGCGGCTTCGCCGCCGACCTCCCCGCAAGCGGGGAGGTGAAGCTCACGTCCCCACACGGCGGCTTCGCCGCCGAACTTGCACACTAGATCTGGCTCCGGTCTAGATCTGGCTCCGGGACAGGGACTCGAACCCTGAACCTTGCGGTTAACAGCCGCCTGCTCTACCGATTGAGCTATCCCGGAACAGTCCTCGAATTCTAGGAGATGCCGTCGGAGTCACCGCCGACTCGCACGGCCAACGGACGCCCGACAATTCCAGGCGATGAAACTCCGGCCCGCACCGCTGTCACGCTAGCCCCGACCCGCGTCAGCCCCATCCGGACGCCGCGGCTCGAGCTGGTCGCCTTCGAGCCGGATGCCATCCGCGCGCTGGTCGACGGCGATCGCGGGCGCACCGAAGAGCTGATCGGCATGCAACTGCCCGAAGAGTTTCCGACCCACGACGAGCTCGATGGGTTCCTCACCGTGCAGCTGCACAGGATGGAACGCGCGCCAGCCCGACGAGCGTGGATGGCCCGACTCATGAAACGCACCCATGACAACGCGCTCATCGGCCACTGCGGATTCCATGGCCCGCCGGAGATGGTCGGCCGTGCCGAGATCGGGTACAGCGTTTTCACTTCGCATCGCGGCCAGGGCTACGCCAAGGAAGCCGCGGGCGCGCTGGTCAGGTGGGCATTCCGGCGCGGCGAGAAACAGGTTTACGCGTCCGTGTCGCCCGACAACCAGGTCTCGCTCGCCGTGGTCAAAGCGCTCGGCTTCACGCAGGTTGGGACGCAGGAAGACGAGGTCGACGGTCTCGAGCTGGTCTTCGTCGTCGAGCCGCCCGCGCGATGAACGCTGCATGCGCCCGCTCGACCTCGCGGGCGACCGCGACCGCGGTCTCGACGAATGCGGCCGCCGCGGGCTGACGGTACCGGTCGCGATGCCACAGGATGACCAGGACGCGTGGCGGCACAGGTTCCTCGAGCTGGAGCACTTGCACCCGCGGGTCGTTCTCGTCGACCGCCAGCAGCGGTGACAGCGAGTAGCCGAGCCCCGATGCGACCATCGCCTGCACCGTCCCGTTGTCCGTCGACCGGAACACCACGTGCGGCCTGACGCCGCGGCTGAGCAGAAATTCCTCGGGCAGGTCCTGCGCGTTGCCGTGCCGGTAGCCGACCATCGGTAGCCCGGCGAGGTCTGCGACCTTCGGGCGGACGCGCGAAAGCGCCGACCCCACCGCGGTCAGCACGACATACGGGTCGGTCATCAGCTCACGCACCTCGAAAGGTCCCTCCGGGATGGGCTGGATGGCGAAGCTGAGGTCGACATCGCCGCGCTCCACCGCGTCGACCAGCTCGTTGTCGAACGACGCCTCCGTGACCTGGACGTCGACGGCGGGCCAGCGCGCCTGAAATCGACGGAGCACCTCCGGCAGCACCTTGTTGGCCACGCTCTGATAGATCCCCACGCGCAGCGAACCCGACAGGCCCAAGGCGTACGCCTTGAAATCAGCCTCCGCCGCATGCAGCCGCGACTCGATCGCCTCGGCGTGCCCCAGCAGCACGCGCCCAGCCTCCGTCAGCTCCACCGTCCTCCGGCCGCGCGACCGCTCGACCAGCCGCTGCCCCACTAGCGCCTCCAGCGCGCCGACGTGATCGCTGACCGTCGACAGCGAGGCGTTCAGCTGCTCGGAGGCCGCCCAGAACGTGCCTGTCTCCGCCACCGCCCGCAGCGCCCGCAGGTGCTTCAGCTCGATGCTCTGCCAATTATCCGGCATGCCGAAATCTTACGACGAAAATGGATGTTGCTTCGGAGATTGAGACTGGGGACACTAAAGCCATGGGATTGCTCTACACGGCGCTGATCATCGTCGCCTTCGACCTGGTCGTCGCCCTGGGGTTCGTCGACAGCCGGCCGGTCGACGCCGAACGGCCGACCCGGTGGATGTTCCCCATCGACCGCCGGGACTGAACTCAGGCCTGCCGATCGGACCGACGAAGGCAGAACCACGCCGCCGCCGCCCGGTTCATGGCCGACGTGCTCCTGGAGGCGTCGGGCCGCGACCACTCCAGCACCCATCCAGAGCCGAGGTGCGCCAGCAGGTCTTCGGCGGTCACTCCCCGAGTCACCGGTGGCAGGGGTCTCGTGAACCCCATCAGCAGCAGCGTCGCCCCAGCCGCGGCCAGTGAATTCACGCCCCGGCCATAGGCCGAGCGCTGCGACGGGTTCAGCCCGTGGTAGCAGCCGAAATCGAAGACGAACGTGTACCCCGGTTCGAGCCCCAGCTCCGCCAGGCGCGTGACGTCGCCAGGACGAAAGTCGATCCGCACGCCCGCCTTGTCCGCGCGCCGGCGCGCCTCGCGCATCGCTGACGGGACGTTCTCCACCGCGGTCACGCGCCACCCGTGACTGGCCATGTACACCGCCTTGCCGCCCTTGCCCGAGCCGAGGTCGAGGGCGCGGCCGGGGGCCAGCGCGTCGGGACCTTCGATCATCGCCATTAGCTCACCCGGCAGCACCGAATCCCATGGTGCGAAGCCGAGCCGGTACATCAGCCGGTAGGCGATGCTCACGGGTCCGACCGGGAAGGATAGAGAGATGGATGGAGGGCGGTTGCCCGCCGCCCTCCACCTGGCGACGTCAGGACCCGGTTGCGAGCTCGGAAGACTTGTCGATCAGATTCTGCGCCTGGTCGATCCAGGCCTTGGCGTCCTTTTCCTTGATCATCTGCCCGTCGAAAGCCGCCCCGTCGAGCGCGCCGCGGATCTGCGCCGCGAGCGCGTCCCGCTGGCCGGTGAGCGAGAGGATCGACTGCTCGATCGACTCGTACCGCGTCTCGTCGGTCTCGAGGACCGCGTGCGTCGATGCGGTGAGCGTGTTCTGGCCGAACTGGCCGAATGGCGCGTTGAGCTGCTCGTAGATCGCGCCCAGCGCGGTGGTCGTGTTGCGGTGCTCGAACAGCGCCTGCGGGATGGCGTGCTTGTCCATCACCTCCGTGATGACCCTGCCGTCATGTACGTAGTCGTCCTTCAGGCCGAGCAGCGCCAGCATCGTGGGCCGCACGTTGGTGTGGTCGCTCCACGTCGACGAGTCGATGCCGTTGTGCGCCACCCCGGGACCGACGAATCCGACCCATGTGGTGGCGATCTCCGGCTGGATGTCGCCGTGGCTCCAGGCGAAGTGGTAGTCGATGCACGGATTGCTTCCGCAGGAGGGACCGCTGTTGCCCGCGGTCACGAAGTAGTCGGGATTCCCGAACGCGGTGAAGCTCGGCGTCCGGGCGGGGTCGGTGGTCTGCATGTGCAGCGTCTTCTCCTCCACCGCATCGGCGAACTTCAGAAAGACAGGCGCGGCGCTTGACCCCGCGTAAGGATCGATCGCGTTCAGGCCGGCGACGTCGCGCTCGAGCTGGCGCAGCGTCGCGTCGTTCCGCGCCGGTTGCCCGTTGACGTAGAAGGTCGGGGACGAGTCGCTGTGGACCACGAAGGAAGGCGAGGTGGCCGGCAGCTTGGGCTTGATGTTGAGGTTGACCTCGCCGATCTGGTTCGACGGGCAGGCCGGGGTCGTCGACCACGAGCAGTTGGAGTGCGCGTACCCCAGCGACCCACCCGCCTGGGGCGTCCCGATGCCGCCCGCGAAGTGGTCGCCCTCATCGACGGTGACCATGAACAGCGTGTTCGACCTGTCGATCCCGTCCGCCGCCAGGCGGTTCATGAAGGTCGCGAAGGCGGCGTCGTAGGCCGCCAGCTGCGCCTTGTAGTCGGCCTCGCCCGGGCCTGAGGCGCGCGGGAAGTTGGGGTTGAACGGCGCCGGGAACGAAGAGGTGTGGTTGTCGTGCGCGTCCGAGATGTAACCCCACGTGACGGGGATGCCTGCCTCCTGCATCGTCGCGATGTACCCGAGCGTGTTCTTGGCCAACGCACCGTCGAAACCCGGGAAGCCGCACTGGCCGAACGGGTCGGTCACCGCCGCCCCAGAGGTGTCATTGACGCACGCGCTGCCGTGGTTGATGGCCGGATCGACGTACTTGGCGCCGTACAGGGCCTGGAAGCCGGCATAGCCGCCGGCTTCGTCGGGCAGCTTGTCCGGCCGCGAGTTGGAAACGTTGGTGGCGTTGGCCGCGCAGATGTTGCGCGACGACTGACCGCAGTGGACCGCGATGCCAACGAAGTCGGTGAGCGCCTTCGCCCGGGCGGCCGTGCCCGAGGGAGCGGCGTTCGAGGCGAGGGCGGCCTTCCACTCCAGCGACCCAGCCCCGAAGGCCTCGCTCATGTCGCCGAACGGGCCGGTGCCGGTGTTCTCCAGCTCGATGTTGGCCAGGGAGATCGCGCCGAAGTCGCATCCAGCACGGGTGAACGGAACCCAGGGCGCTGGTGTCGTCTTCTGCCCGTCGGAGACCATGTTGGGCAGCGGGTCGTTGACGCCGGTCGTGTCGTCGACCAGGTCGGTCCAGTACTTGAAGGCCGAGCTGAACGCCGGAACTTTGCTCGGCGGAAAGTAGGCGTAGCTGTTGGACACCGCCAGCCCGTGCCGGTCCGGGTACAGGCCGGTCTGCGTGGACACGATGCCGCCCGCCGTGTGCGAGATGAGGATCGTGTGGTCGTTTGTCAGCAGCGTTCCGTTCTGGGTCAGGAAGTCGAGCAGGTGCGGCATCTGCTCGAGGTCCGACGCCACGCTGCCGTTGTCACGCATGTAGTGCGTGTTGTCGAACTGCAGATAGATGACGTGCTGGATCGAGCTGTCCGGCGCGCTCAGCTGGCAGCCGGCCGGGGCCGCGGCCGCGACCGACACGGTGGCGGGCCATGCGGCACCCCCGACGGCCAGCACCATGGCCAGGACGCTCGACAGCGCGGGCACACGCAAAGGCTTCATGGCGATCCACTCCTCCTCAACCTCGACCCCAGCGCCGCCCCTACGGCGCCCCGACCAGAAAACCTTACTCGGCTCCGGTTAACGGCGCAAACGAGTTCGGCGAAGCGAACAGGTACCTGATTTCAGGTACCGGCGGCCGCCGTTTTCAGGTGTTTCCATCCTTTTGAGGCCTCCCCCTCGACCCCTAGCCTCGTCCTCAACGGAACGCGACCCCCGCGAACCGAAAATCAATCCAGAGAGGAGAAAGAAGTTGGAAGCCAGGGCAACCGTAAACGGAGCGAACGTCTCGAAGACGTTCGTGGCGGCGATCCTCGTGTTGGTGGCCATGGGCCTCGGAGCCATGGGCGGTTACGTGGCCAAGGGCCTGAGCGTCAGCGGGACCGCCGCTGCGCAGGGCCAGCAGGTGCACGCCGCGGCGGGCACCGTCCTCCGCCAGGACAACCCCCCGCAGGGCGAGCAGGTGCACGCCGCGCCGGGCAGCGTGCTCCGGCAAGACAGCGGGACGCTGCCGGCGACCGAGCCGATTCGGCCGATCCGCAGTGGCACCCGTGGCGATCACGGGGAACTTCCCTAAGACGCCTTCGGCCGCACCCCGAATCCCCAAGGTGCGCCGCGTGGAGAGACGGATCCCCCATCCGTCTCTCCCATTTCTGTTCATCCGGCAGTCTTTGAATTGCCGCCGAACTGCGGGAAGATACCCGGATGGGTATGGTGGCTGGCCAGGGCCACCAGGCGACCTCGGCTCCCCACAACCTTCCCCTCCACCTCACCGCCTTCGTGGACCGCGAGGCCGACCTGCGCTCCCTGAAGTCGCTGCTGCGCACCGCGCGGCTGGTCACGCTGACCGGCACGGGCGGCGCCGGCAAGAGCCGCCTGGCCGTCGAGGCCGCTCGCGCCAGCAGCGACGCGTGGCCGGACGGCGTCTGGTGGGTGGCGCTGGCCGATGAGACGGACGTCCCGCTGGCCGTGGTGGCCAGCCTCGAGCTCCCCGGCCAGGGCGCGCCGCGCGACGTGGTCACGTCATGGCTCGAGCCGCGCCGCGCGCTGGTCATCCTCGACAACTGCGAGCACGTCGTCGCCCAGAGCGCGGCATTCAGCCAGGAGCTCCTGCAGCGGTGCCCCGAGCTCACCATCCTGGCCACCAGCCGTGAGCCGCTGGGCGTGCAGGGAGAGGTCCGGTGGGCGGTCTCGCCGCTGGGCGACCCCGACGCGGTCAGCCTGTTCGAGATCCGCGCCCGTCTGGTCGCGCCCGATTTCAAGATCGCAGGCCCCAACCGCGCCCCGGTGGTGGCGATCTGCGACCGACTCGACCGCCTGCCGCTGGCCATCGAGATGGCGGCGGCGCGGCTCGACCTCATGTCCGAGCATGAGCTGCTCGCCAACCTCAACGACCGCTTCCGCCTCCTCGCGTCCGGGCCGCGCACCGCGCCGGAGCGCCAGCAGACGATGGCCGCCGCGATCGACTGGAGCTACCGCCTCTTGACCGAAGACGAAGCCAGACTGTTCCGGCGGCTGTCCGTCTTCCAGGGCGGCTTCACCCTCGAAGCCGCGCGGTCGGTCGGCGCCAACGGCGACACGCTCCCGCTGCTGAACGGCCTCGTCCAGAAGTCGATGGTGGTGGTGGACAGGCTCGACGAGGGCAGCACGCGCTACCGCATGTTCGAGTCCCACCACGACTACGCGGCGGAAAAGCTGCGCGACTCGGGCGAGAGTGAGTCACTGCAGCGCCGCCACTACGACTTCTTCAGGACGCAGCCCTGGAAGTGGCGGGAGTCGGCGAACTTCTGGGCCGCTCTGGCGTGGGCCCGCGACAACGTCGAGGACGCCGGGCTGGGCCTGGCGGTGGAGCTGGGCGAGTCCGAGTTCTCGGACCAGGCGCGCGTGCGCCGGCTGCTGACGGAGAGGCTGGAACGTGGGTCCGCCAGCAGCGCCGTCCGGTCCCGCGGGCTCAACGTCGCCGCCCGCCTCGCCGCGCGGCAGAGCGACGACGCCGGCGCGCTGAAGCTGGTCGACGAGAGCATCGCGCTGGCCCGCGAGGTCGGCGACCCGCACCTGGTCGCCACGATGCTGCGCGGCGCGGGCGTCGTCTACCACACCGCCGGCCGGCTGGACGACGCCAGGCGCATGTATGACGAGGCGCTCGAGCTGCTCGAGCGGTCGGGCGACAGCCGCCTTGCCATCGACATCCAGAACCAGATCGGCATCATCGCCAACGAGCGCGGCGATTTCGAGGCGGCCCTTGCCATCCTGAAAGACTGCGTCGCCGCCAGCCGAACGACGGGCGACCGCCGCCAGCTCAGCCGCCACCTGGAGAGCATGGCCAACGCCCAGCTGGGCCTGGGCGACCTCGACGGTGCGGCGGCGAGCTGGACCGAGTCGCTCGGCATCGAGCGCGACCTGAACAACCCGCTGGGCATGGTGTACTCGCTGGGCGGCCTGGCCCTGGTGGCGGCCGCGCGCAAGGACGACGAGCGCGCCCTACGGCTAGCGTCGGTCGTCGACCGCCTGTCCCGCGAGTCCTCCTTCTCGACCCTGCCGCAGAGGGTCGACCAGCTCCGGGTCGCCGTCGAGCGCATCCGCAAGAAGCTCGGCGCCCAGAAGAGCGACGGGATCTGGGGCGAGACCGGGAACATGACCAACCCGCAGGCCATCGACTACGCCCTGGGGCAAGCCCAGCTCGACTCGCTCGCTGCGGCCGACGCCGGGCCGCTCTCGCGCCGCGAGCGCGAGGTGGCGGCGATGGTCGCCGGCGGCATGACCAACAAGGAGATCGCGACGCGCCTGTTCATCGCCGAGCGCACCGCCGAGGGCCACGTCGAGCGAATCCGGAACAAGCTCGGCGTGCGGTCGCGCACCGAGGTGGCGACGTGGGCTGTCGCCCACGGGCTTGTGCCTCGCCAGTCTTGACAAGTCATTGAGCGTGTGTAAGGTCATTCACACCGCAGCCGCCACGCGTACTGAGGAAGGGAGGGGTTTGCCATGAGTGTCACCTGGAAGCCAGACGACAGGTTTCTGAGCAGGAAGGGCCAGGAGGGTGTCGACAAGATCAAAAAGGCGCTCAGCGATCACGGCTTCAGCGCCAACCGCGACACGATCCTCACCTCGCAGGACCCGAACATGGACCAGGTCATCAAGGACCTGACGCGCACCAACCTGCCGCCAGGCTGGACGGGGTACCAGGTGCCGCTTTTTCTGCTCCAAACCCCGCCGACATTCTTCTTCTACCAGGTGGCCGACGCCGGGGCAGAGCTACCCGCTCACTCGCACGGTGTGGACCAGATCCGCTTCGTCATCTCCGGAGGCCTGGTCTACGGCGACCTGACGCTGCACGCCGGGGACTGGATGTTCATCCCGGCGAACGTCGAGTACACGATCAGCGCGGCAAAGAATCCGGGCCTGGTCGTCTGCTACATGTACGGCTAGCGCGTCAGGCGGAGCGGGGCTGCAGCAGTTCCGCGATCGAGCCTTCGAACTTCGCCAGTCGCCTGTGGACCTCGATCACCTCGTCTGAGGTGACGGGGTCGGTGGGGTCGATGTCGACGTGGTGCTCGGTCCACTCCACGCCGCACTCACAGCGGTGGAACAGGAAGCGGTCCGAGTGGGAGCGGTAGGTGTAGACGGCTGCGTCTTGCAAACGCCGGCCACAGGTGCACTTGCTCTTGTCTGACTCCAGCTTCGACCTTTGCACTGACGTAATCCTTGACCTGTATAACGATCCTCTTCCGAATTTCGTTGCATGGTACTCCGGCGTCCCCGAATTGCAACGTCTAAAAACTATGTAAAGAGTCGACGACACCCTAGCCGGCGGCGTTCAGCTCTTTCAGCAAACCGTCCAGGTCGCGGAGCCTGTCTTGGCGGGCGGCGGTCTCCAGCGTCTGATACTGGGAGAGCACGTCGCCGAACCCTTCGCCAACGTCGTAGCCGTGCTCCAAGAG
>Ga0307472_100001086_pt1 | contig 10527 bp, 8 predicted proteins | sample atmos_gasesAM5C__2_FD_204582 | JGI IMG/M metagenome (GOLD analysis project Ga0307472, IMG submission 204582) | Hardwood forest soil microbial communities from Morgan-Monroe State Forest, Indiana, United States - atmos_gasesAM5C_05 | ecosystem: Environmental > Terrestrial > Soil > Temperate... | reverse complement strand
GTGCTACGGCAGTTCCGCTTCGACAAGGTGCTGCGCGGCGTCACTTTCGGTGAGAACGCCGTAATCGTCGCAGGGAGCGACGCTCAGATCGAGCGCGGCGCGGCCTGTCAGGTGAGTTTCGATTTGAGGACTTAATCCGCGCGTCAGTTCTCGTGCGCGCTGCGGGTCATCACCGAGCGGCGCCGCGCCGCCTCAAACTGTGCACAGCGCACGGCACCCCCCGGCCGGTTCCGCCACACTTCATGAGACATTGGCCGGGGCAAAGTGTGAACCAGTTGGCATTCGTGGTCGGAGCGCTGGCCGGGCTCGTTTGCGCAGCAGGCGCCGTTGCGCTGCTGTGGCGTCTGCGTCGGCGGCCCGCTTCGCCCTACGACAAGCAGCACCTGGCGGTATTCGAGCAATGGCCGACCACCGCCATGGCGCTCGATCCGGTCACCCTGCGCTGGGTATCGGGCAACCCCGCATCACTCCGCAACCTCGGCTACACGCTCGATGAGCTGCGCGCGCTGAAATTCGACGACATCTTCACTGCCGAAGGCGTCGACGGTCGCGGCCTCATCCTCAAGCTCCAGGACGCCACCACGCGCGCGCCGCTCGAGATGCGCCAGCGCTGCGCGGACGGCTCCGAGCGCAACGTCGAGGCCACCGGTCACCGCATCCAGGTGGACGGACGGCAACTGCTCGCCGTGGCGGTGCACGATGTGACCGTCCGCAGGAAAGTCGAGACGCAGCTGCTCGAGAAGCACCAGAAGCTCGACCACCTGGCCCACCACGACCACCTCACCGGACTGCCGAATCGTCTCTACCTCGCCGCGCATCTTCCCGGCGCCATCGAAGAGGCGAAGAAGAACGGCACGGTGCTCGCCGTGTTGTTCCTCGACCTTGACCGCTTCAAGCACGTGAACGACTCGCGCGGCCACGAGACCGGCGACAAGCTGCTGAAGACCGTGGCGCAGCGCGTGCGCTCGACCATCCGCGCCGACGACCTCGTGGTACGCATGGGGGGCGATGAGTTCGTGGTGGTCATGCGCGGCATCAAGAGCACCGAGCAGGTGAATGACGCCGCCGCACGCATCAACCGCGCGCTCGGTGCGCCGATGGTCGTGGACGGGCGCACGCTGGTGACGACGGTCAGTATCGGTGTGGCGCTCTATCCTTACGACGGCGCCGACATGGGCGAGCTGCTGCGCCACTCGGACACCGCCATGTACCAGGCGAAGGACCGCGGCCGCAACAACTACCAGCTCTTCAGCCAGAGCATGGACAAGCGGCTCAAGGAGCGCATCGCCATCGAGTCGAGCCTGCGCACCGCGCTGCAGAGCGGCCAGCTCGATGTGCACTACCAGCCGATCGTCGATATCGAGTCGCAGCGCGTGGTCGCGCTCGAGGCGCTGTTGCGCTGGAAGCATCCGTCGCACGGCTACGTGCGCCCCGAGCGCTTCGTCTTCATCGCCGAGGAAGCGGGTCTCATCGTGCCGATCGGCGACTTCGTGCTCCGGCGTGCGATCGAGGACATGGCGCGCTGGCGCCAGTCAGCCGGGCATCTCGTCCCGGTGGCGATCAACGTCTCGGCGGTGCAGCTGCAGCGCTCGAATCTCGCCGAGCAGATCGCCCGACTCACCAAGGAACACGGGCTGGAACCCTCGATGCTGCAGATCGAGCTCACCGAGAGTGCGGTGTTCGAGCGGCGCGAGGCGCGCGCCCCGGAAGCGAGCCAGGATGCGGTCTCGAAGCTGCGCGAGCTCGGCGTGCACATTGCCATCGACGATTTCGGCACCGGGTACTCGAGCCTCTCGTACCTGAAACGCTGGCGCGTGGACACTCTCAAGATCGACCGCTCTTTCGTACGCGACCTGGTGACCGACCTGAGCGATCTGGCGATCGTGAGTGCCATCATCGCCATGGCGCGCCACCTGCACATCCAGGTGGTCGCCGAGGGCATCGAGGGCTGGCAGCAGCTCGAGAAGCTCCGCCAGCTCGGCTGCACCTATGCACAGGGCTATCTCTTTGCCCGGCCGGCTCCCGCGCAGGAGTGCGTGCGCTATCTCAACGATCAGCCGCTCGATCTCACTCAGCGCCTGCCGACGCTGGAGAATCTCGAGGCCACCGGCAGCGGCGAATCGGTCGCGATGCGGGCCTAGACCCAAACCCCCGCTCCTTCCGCGCCCGTACCCGCGCCGTGCCCGAAGTCATTTCGGGACGTGAGAGAATGGGCCATGCAGTCAGCCGCCGTCCCGCCCCGGGAGACACGGCCGCGCCAGCAGTGCGCGGATGCCGTGCTCATGGTGCGGCCGCACGCCTTCGGCTATAACCCCGAGACCGCCGGCACCAACACCTTCCAGGAGCGCCCGGATCCCGCCACCGCCGATGCCCCCGCCCGCGCGCGGCAGGAGTTCGAGCAGCTCGCGCGCGCGCTCACGAGCGAGGGAGTCACGGTGTGCGCCGTCGAGGATTCGGCGCTCCCTGCCAAGCCCGATGCGGTTTTTCCGAATAACTGGGTGAGCTTCCACGAGGACGGGACGCTCGTCCTGTATCCCTTGCAGAGTGTCAGCCGCCGCTTCGAGAGAAGGCCCGAGGTGATCGAGACCGCAGTGCGGGAGCTGGGATTCAGGGTGTCGCACCTGCTCGATCTCACCTGGTACGAAGGCGAGGGTAAGTACCTCGAAGGCACCGGCAGCCTGGTACTCGACAACGTTGCGCGCGCGGCCTATGCGTGTATTTCCCCCCGCACCCATCCGGAGGTCGTCGCCGAGTGGGCCGAGGCGCTCGGCTACGAACCGGTGACCTTCAGTGCGACCGATCGGGCCGGTATCCCGCTCTACCACACGAACGTACTGATGTGGATCGGAGCACGCGCGGCGGTCATCGGCGCGGCGGCCATCGCACCGGCCGATCGCTCACGCGTGCTCGATCATCTCGCGGCGAGCGGTCGCGAGATCATCGAGATCGGTCACGATGAGATCGCGCGGTTCGCAGGCAACATGCTCGAGCTCGGTAACTGGGACGAGGCACTGGGGGATTCGCGGGTGCTGGTCATGTCGGACACCGCGCGTCGCGCGCTCGACGGCGATGCGTTCGCGCGACTCTCGGGCTGCACCGATGCAGTGCTCGCGGTTCCGGTGCCCACCATCGAGCGGCTCGGCGGGGGTAGTGTGCGCTGCATGCTCGCCGAGGTATTCCGCACGGCATGATCGAGCTCATCCTCAAGGCGGGGCTGTCCTACCTGCTCGGCTCGGTCGTGGGAAGCCTGGTGGTCGCGCGCATCACCGGTGGGGCGGACATCCGCACTCTGGGGAGCGGCAACGCCGGGGCCACCAACGCGCTGCGGACGCAGGGAAAGAAAGTGGGGCTCGCGGTACTCGCGATCGATCTCGCGAAGGGGTGGATCGCCACCGGGGTGATTGCTCCCTGGACGATGCCGCAGTCGCTCGTGCCCACCGCTGCTGCACCCCTTGCGGCGTGGTGCGCACCGCTCTGCGGTCTCGCGGTCATGCTCGGGCACGTCTATCCGCTCTGGTATGGCTTCCGGGGGGGCAAAGGGTTCGCGACGCTCCTCGGCGCGGTGCTCGGAATCAACGGATGGCTGCTGCTGCCGATGCTCCTCACGTGGCTCGCGGTGGTGGTCGGCTGCGGTTATGTGGGCCTCGCCTCGATCCTCTCTTCGGTAGCTCTGACGCTGGCGATCGCAGTGATGCGCCTGCGCGTGCCGCTCCTCACCTTCGGCGCCTCGTCGGCGCTTCTCATGCTCTTCACGCATCGTGCCAACGTCGCACGCGTGCGTGCGGGCACCGAGCCACGGGCACGGCGGCTGTGGCTGTTCGGCTCGCGGCGCGGACCTGCCGGATGAGCGGGAGGGCGCGCCGGGTCGCGGATGGCGGCCGCGCGGGGGGCACGCCGCTTGTCGCCCGGGTATTTGCCGAGCTGGCCGATGGGCGGTTCCACTCCGGTGAGGCGCTGGCGCGGACGCTGCGCGTGAGCCGCAGCGCCGTCTGGAAAGCGGTTGCGGCACTACGGACGCAGGGCGGTGAGCTGCACGCCGTACGCAACCGCGGCTACCGGCTCGCCCACGGCAGTGAGCCGCTCGATCCGGCGAAGATACGCGCGCAGCTCGCGCGCGAGGCGCGCGCGCACGTTGCACGGATCGATGCGACCTGGTCGATCGACTCGACCAACACGGCGCTGCTTGCGCGGGCCAATCCCGGCGGCAGGACCGCCGAGGTGCTGCTCGCCGAATATCAGACCGCCGGACGTGGGCGCCGCGGCCGCGCCTGGCTCGCACCACCGGGGGGCGCCATCTGCCTGTCGATGAGCTGGACGTTTCGCGAGGTGCCGCAGGACCTCGGCGCACTCGGGCTCGTGATCGGCGTGTGTGCGCTGCGGGCTGTGCGTGCACACGGCGTCGACGCGCTGACCCTCAAGTGGCCCAACGACCTGCTGCTCGCGGAACGCAAGCTCGGCGGAGTGCTCATCGATCTGCGCGCGGAGTCAGCGGGCCCCGCGTGCGTCGTCATCGGTATCGGGCTCAACCTGGCGCTGGGCCCCGCGCTCCTCGGACGGATTGCAGCAAGCGGCACGGCGGCCACGGATCTTGCGAGCGCCGTGCAGCCGCTGCCGGCGCGTAATACCGTGGCGGCATCGCTGGTGAGCGCGTGCGTCATCGGCCTGCTGGAATTCGAGCGGCAGGGGCTCAGACCCTTCATCGAGGACTGGCGGGCGGCGGATGCGCTCCGCGGGCGGCCCGTGGATGTGAGCGCTGCCGAGGGTGTCGCGCGCGGAGTCGCGCGCGGCATCGACCTGCGCGGCGCGCTGATGGTAGAAACCCCGCACGGGATACGGCGGTTCGTTGCAGGTGATGTCACCGTGAGGCTGTGAGCGGTGGCGATGCTGCTCGTCGACATCGGCAATACCCGCATCAAGTGGGGGTACCTCGACGGCGCCCGCATCGGCCGCAGCCGGGCCGCCGTGCTTTCCGCCTGGGGTCCCGCGACCTATGCACGGCGGCTGTTCAGCCGGCAGGTTCGCCCCAGCCACTTGTGGGTCTCGAGTGTCGCCGGCCGGCAGGTGAACCGCGCTCTGGCGCGAGCGGCTCAACACGCCGGCGTTGCGGCAACGTTCGTGTCGGTGCCGCGACGTGGCGGAGGGGTGAGAGTGGGTTATCTGGAGCCCTGGCGGCTGGGAGTCGACCGCTTCGTTGCCGCAGTGGGAGCTCATGAGCTTTTCCCACGCGTACCGGTGTGCGTGGTGGGCGTCGGTACTGCGATGACGGTGGATCTCATCGGGCCCGATGGGCGGCACCGCGGCGGTGTCATCATTCCAGCGCCCGACCTGATGGTCGAAACGCTTTTCACCCGCACGCACGGCATTCAGCGGCGTGCGCAGGGCGGCGGTGCCGGGGACGGCGCGGGGTTTTTCGCACGCTCGACGCGCGCCGGAGTGCTGCTGGGCGCGCGTCAGGCGGCGGCCGCTCTGATCGATCGCGCAGCAGAGGAGGGTCGCGCACCCTACGGGCGGCGGCCGCTCGTGGTACTGACCGGCGGTGGCGCCGGCGCGGTGCGACCGCTGCTGAAAAGTCCCAGCGTCGGGGTGCCGGATCTGGTGTTGCGGGGACTCGCGGTGCTCGCACAGGGCGAGGCGCCTCAGCGGCGTTAGAATCCGCCCGTGCGCTTCCTCTTCTTCGCGTTGCTCTTCATGAATCTCGTGTACTTCGCGTGGGCGCACTGGATCGATGCGCCGCGGCCTGCGCCCGTGAACGAGGCGATCACGCATCTGCCGAGGCTGAAGCTGGCCGATGAGTTACCACCCGCCGAGCGCCCGCAACCACACACTGCGCAGAAGACCTCACTGGGCTCGACGAGTGCCTGCCTGTCCGTGGGGCCATTCGCGGATCCGGCGAGCAGCGCGCAGGCGGCAGAGCTGCTCCAGGCCAAAGGCTTCGATCCGCGGCCGCGCACCGAACAGTCCCAGGTGTCGGAGAGCTACTGGGTGTACGTGGGCGGCCTCGGCCAGGCGGAAGCCGACCACGCGCTGGTGGCACTCGAGCGTAATGGCATCACGGATGCTCTCGTCATGCCGGACAACGGCGCGGTGGGTCGCCGCCTTTCTCTCGGGCTCTACAGCGAGCGTGCCCGCGCCGAGCGGCGCGCAGAGGCTGTACGGCAGTCCGGACTCAAGGCAGAGATTGCCGAGCGCAAGCTCTCCGGCGTGCTCTACTGGCTCGATCTCACCCCGCCGCCGGGAGTCAACACGGTCCCGCTGCAGGATCTCAAACCAAGAATCGGCGCGCGGATCGCCGTGCAGCTCTGTTCCGCTCCCGCGCGGCCTGTCGAAGCCACCGCCGCCGTGAACGCGACGACAGGGCTGACGGTGGATGAGCCAGCGACCGCCAGCAACCCCTCATTGAGGGCCGCGGTTACGCCGAGACTGCCTTGAGTCTCCAGGGTCGGTGCCGCCGGTCTGGATTGAACAGACGACCTGCCGCTTACAAGGCGGCTGCTCTACCACTGAGCTACGGCGGCGATAACCATTCATTGTAAGGCCATTTGACGATATGGCGGTTGCGACAGCCGGCAGCGCGCTCAACTTCCTCCGAGCAGCTCCGTGAGCGCGCAAGCAACCGTTGCGGTGGCGCCGCGCAGGTCATCAAGCCGCAGGCACTCATCTGCCGCATGCCCGTGTGCCTCGGCGAGCGTGCGCGGTCCGGCACCGTAGAGCACGGTAGGAATGCCGGCGGCAGCGTAGTGGCGGGCGTCGGTGTAGAGCGGTACGCCGTGTTCGCCAATGGGTACGCCGAAGAAGCTCTCCCCATGGCGGCGCAACGCGTCTGTCAATCGTGTGGCGCCGGCCACGGGGGTCAGCGGCAGTGCCAGCAGAATCCGCTGGATCTCCACGCCAATACCGCTGCAGTCAGCTGCCGCCCGCTCGATGAGGGTGCGCAGCTCCGTTTCGGCCTGGGCGGGGTTCTCCTCCGGGATGATGCGCCGATCGATGCGAAAGCTGACGCGATCGGGTACCACGTTTGTATTGATGCCGCCTGCGATCAGGCCGACGTTGAGCGTCGGGTGTGTAATGCCGGGGACGGCGGATCGGCGCTCCCGCAATGCCGCACGCGAGTCGTAGATTCGGGTGAGGATCGCGGTCGCGGCCGCCAGCGCATCGACACCCGACTCCGGCATGGCGGCGTGCCCCTGGCGGCCGCGCACCGTGACTTCAAGGTGCAGGCAGCCGTTGTGCGCCGTGGTCACCGCGTAAGAGAAGCCGGCACAGATCGCGTAGTCGGGGGAGGACAGACGCTCTGCCAGCAGCCAGCGGGGTCCGATGTCGCCTCCAGCCTCTTCGTCATAGGTGAAATGCAACTCGACGCTGCCGCGGAGCTCGAGCCCCTCCCGGGCGAGCGCCTGCAGCGCGCGTAACGCGTAAGCATAAGTGGCGAAGTCCGACTTGCTCACGGCCACGCCGCGGCCGTACATGGTCCGACCGTGCGTCGGGTCACTGACGATCTCCGCGCCATACGGCTCGCGTGTCCAACCCAGACCCGGAGGTACCACATCGCCATGGGCGTTGAGTGCGATGCACGGTCCGCCCTCGCCAAAGCGCTGGCGCACGATGAGATTGACGGCCGAAACCATGCCGGCTGACCGAACCAGAGCAGCCGGCACCTGATGAGCTTCGACGGTGAATCCCAACCCTCGCAGCAGCTCACCGGCTCGCTCGGCGTGCGCCGCGCAGTCGCCGGGCGGATTGTCCGTGGGCACCCGGACGAGCGCGGCGAGAAAATCGCACTCGGAAGCGAAGTTGTCATCCACGATCGCGCCCACCGCCGTCTCGAGCGGGGAGGTTCCAGTCGGATGTTTGTGTTGAGTCATCGCATTGCGCTCAGGGTGGCAGCGGAAGGTTGAGCAGGAAGTCTCTGAACGCATGAGCGGCGAGCTCGGCGTCCTCGGCGCTCACGGTTTCCGCGGGGTGATGGCTGATCCCGCCGTTGCCGCAGCGCACGAACAGCATGCCCATGTCGGTGATCTGCGCCATCACCATCGCGTCGTGGCCGGCTCCGCTCGGCAGGCGCAGCACCTCGGTGGCGCCGGTGACACGGCCGATGCTCTCGGCCCAGCGCTGCTGCATGGCGGACGAACAGCGTACGCCGGCGACATCCAGGACCTTGCGCCACTCGATCGCGACCTGCCGCCGTGCGCCAATGCTTTCGGACTCGGCGACCACGCTCGCGTACGCCGCGTCGCGCAGCTCATCGCGGTCGGCGCGGATGTCCACACTCAGTTCGCAGCGGCCGGGGATCACGTTGGCCGCACCTCCGGGGATCTGCAACTCGCCGACCGTGCCCACCAGTCCCGGCGTACCGCTGCAACGCTTCTCGACGGCCAACACCACTTCGGCGGCCGCAGCAGCGGCGTCGTGACGCAAGGGCATGGGCACGGTTCCCGCGTGGCCCGCCAGGCCGGTAATGGAGACGAGGCTGCGTAGGCTCCCGGCGATCGAGCTCACCACACCGAGTGGCGCCGCGGCGTTCAGCAGCACCGGACCCTGCTCGATGTGTACCTCGACGAAACCCAGAAGCTTCCGTGGGTCGAGTGCCGCCGCGGGAATCCCCGCCGGATCGAGCCCCGCCGCCACCATGGCCTGACGCATCGTGATGCCGTCGGCGTCGCGACAGTCGAGTGCTGCCGGATCGAACCGGCCGGTGAACGTGCGGCTGCCGAGGAACGTCGACTTGAAGCGCACCCCTTCTTCCTCGGCAAAACCGACAATCGTCAACGTGTACGGCAGTCGCGCGCCGGCGCGGCGCAGCCGGGAAACCACCGCTATGGGCAGCAGTATCCCCAGGCGTCCGTCGAACCTTCCGGCGTCGCTCACCGTGTCGTAGTGCGAGCCCGTCACCAGCGTGCGCTCGCTCGCGGTGGAGTCACGCCAGCGCCCGATGACGTTACCGACGGCATCGATCTCGACCTCGAGCCCCGCCGCCAACATCCAGTCGGCGAGTCGCGCGGCGGTCGCGCGATGTGCCGGTGTCAGATACGAGCACGAGAGGCCCTGCGGCCGATCGCTGAGGCGTGCCAGCTCGTCCGCCATGGCGATGATCGCGCTGCCGAGCGGTTCGTCGACCAGGTCGGCCAGACGAAATGCGGCAATCCGCCCGATTTCGTGTAACGCCTGCCCGCGTTCGTGCTCGTGCGTGTTCGCGACCCGCCGCTCGAGCGCCGCGATGACCGCGGCGCGATCGTGGCCCCTGACCGCGAACACGAACGGAAAGCCGAACTTCTTCGCATAGGCGGCGTTGAGGTGCGTGAGGCGCGAGAATTCCTCGGGCGTGCACGTGGTGAGGCCCGCAGCTCGTTGCTCCCGTGTCGATTCCGGAGTGAGCCCGGTGCCGGGCCGCTGCTGCGCGGCCAGCTCGGGATGCGCCCGAACGAGCGCCAGCTGCTCATCCGCGGCTGCCTGCTCGACGGCCGCGCACATTGCCCGGTGCAGCTCGAAGCGCGAGCGGAACGGGCGCAGCGCCGCGACGCGCTCGGCCACCCAGTTGGTGCGCTCGAAGACGCCCGACAACGCGGCCGCAAATTGCGCCGCAGGGAGCGAGTTGAGCTCATGAAGAGAAATCACGGCGGTCGATCGTCTCAGCGGCGCGAGGGCGGCTTGCCGCTCGCGGACGGATGGGTGGCGATCCAGTGCCGGGCGATATCGATTCGCCGGCAGACCCAGACGCGCTCGTGCTCGAGGACGTAGTCGAGAAAGCGCTCGAGGCACGCGATACGGCCCGGCCGCCCGATAAGCCGGGCATGCAGTCCGACCGACAACATCTTTGGCGCATCGAGCCCCGCGGGATCTCCCTCGCGATAGAGCGTGTCGAATGCATCGCGCAGATAGTCGTAGAACTGTGTACCGGAATTGAACCCCTGCATCGTCGCGAAGCGCATGTCGTTGCAGTCGAGCGTATACGGCACTACCAGGTGCGGTACCGTGCGTGTGGTGTCGCGGCCGGCAACCCGGGTCCAGTAAGGGAGGTCGTCGGCGTAGGAGTCGGCGTCGTAGAGAAAGCCACCGTGCTCTACGAGCAGACGTCGGGTGTTCGGGCTGTCGCGTCCGGTGTACCAGCCGAGCGGGGCGCTCCCGGTCAGCTCGGCCAGTACTGCGACCGCCTCCGCCAGGTGGGCACGCTCGGTGGCTTCATCGATGAGCTGGTAGCTGATCCAGCGCAGCCCGTGTCCCGCGATCTCGTGGCCCAGCGCGCGGTACGCCGCGAGCGCCTCGGGATGACGCTTGAGCGCCAGCGCGCTGGCGAACACGGTGAGTGGCAGCTTGCGGTGCTCGAACGCCCGTAGTACCCGCCACAGTCCGGCGCGCGCGCCGTATTCGAACAGCGACTCCATGCTCATGTGACGCATCGGGAAAGCGGCCGCCCCGATGATCTCGGAGAGGAACGTTTCCGAGTGAGCGTCCCCGTCGAGCACGCAGTTCTCGCTGCCCTCTTCGTGATTCAATACGAATTGCACGGCAATACGCGCCCCATCCGGCCAG
>Ga0307472_100001085_pt1 | contig 10528 bp, 13 predicted proteins | sample atmos_gasesAM5C__2_FD_204582 | JGI IMG/M metagenome (GOLD analysis project Ga0307472, IMG submission 204582) | Hardwood forest soil microbial communities from Morgan-Monroe State Forest, Indiana, United States - atmos_gasesAM5C_05 | ecosystem: Environmental > Terrestrial > Soil > Temperate... | reverse complement strand
AAGTATTACTTTAACTCCCCACCTTTTGGGAAAAGAAAGGACGCGCGGACATGGTCGTTAGGGTGATCAACCCGCCGAGTCCGGACTGGCGCATCGGCGTTAGAATGTCACGTTGCGGGAGGGACCGAAAGATGAACCTCAAGACCAACTTGCCCGAATGGATTCTTCCTGATCACATCAAGGATGCCCTCGTGATTGGTTTTGTCCTCAGCGTTTTCAGCTATGGTATGGAAGTGTTGCTGTTCTGGTTGCGGATACCCTCAGCGGTAACGGTGTTCAACGACCTGGCGATTGGGATTCTTGGCGCCGGACTCGCATTGTTCTACATGTCTTCCGTCAGAACGAATCAGGTTTACTTGCGCGCCAAAGAAAGAATGATTCTCATCGCTGAGCTCAACCATCACGTGCGCAGGGCCCTCACGACCATTCATCAGGCTGCTTCGCTCGAGGACCCGGTGACTCGAGCGCGGGAGGTGAATGGAGCCCTTGAGCAGATTGACCGTGTGCTCTTGGATCTCGTTCCCACGATAGGAAGCGCAAACGCGCCACGATACTCATTCCCCGAACAGAAATAGCACGCAACTGGACAGCCAATGACCGAAACTACGGGCAGTGATAGACTGTGCGGGCGGCGGAGGTTACAAACATGGCAAAAAAAGCGAAACAAAAGAACGCGAAGCGCGGGGCAAAAAAGATTACGGCGAAAGCGAAGTTGAGCCGGAAGAAGGCAGCGCCGAAGAGAAAAGGGGCGCGCAAGTCGGCGCGCAAGCCTGCAGCTCGCAGGCGGCCTGATCGCGAGACACAGGCGGTGATGGGCAGCCAAAGCGTTCCAACGGTGCCGTTGAAGCGTCGCGCGCGCACGGCGGCTGCGGGAGCGGGCGGCGGGGACTTCGGAGGAGCTTCCGTGGTGGAGGGCGTTGATTCCGAGAGCGCGGACGAATTGTTGGAAGAAGGCCAGACGTTCGAGGCGGGAATCGTGAGCGGCGTGGAAAACGCTCCCGATCCGGATCAAGGCGAAGTCCGCACGCGCGAAGTCCCGCAAGACGACGTGCCGGAAGAGTACGACGACAAAGACCGCCCGTAAGCTCTAGCTTTCGAGAATCCGATTCCGCTAATTCCCGGTAGCGGGCCGCGCCACCACCCGTTTCGGAGGCTTGAATGGACGTCCAGGATGCGCAACGCGAAAGTCGGTCTGTCTACATTGGCGGCTTTTGGGGACAGCTTGTCTCGGCCATCATTTGGCTGGCGTCCGCAGCGGTAGGCACGTGGTCCACTCCAAAAGCGTCGATTCTGGCCGTGGTCATCGGGGGATTTTTCATCTTTCCGCTCACGCAATTGATGCTGCGTTTGTCGGGCCGCCGCGCGTCTTTGAGCAAGGAGAATCCGTTCAATAACCTCGGGATGCAGGTCGCGTTTGTGCTGCCGTTTTCGATGCTGCTTCTTGTGCCGGTAGGTCTCTACAACTTGAACTGGTTTTTTCCGGGTCTGATGATCCTTCTGGGCGCGCACTATTTGCCGTTCGCTACTCTCTACGGGATGCGCATGTTCCTGTTTCTTGCGGGGATTCTGATCGCCGCGGGCGTGGTGATCGCACAACATTTTTCGGGAACGTTCAGCCTTGGCGCATGGGTCGGCGGACTGGCCTTATTCGTCTTCGCCTGGATTGGGCGCTCCATCGCGACCGGCGAAGCGACTTCCGCGCCTTCCACTCCCTAATTCGCCTGGATGGCTCGCCGGAGTTGGCACGGGGGGGACCCGCAGACTCGGCACTGGCCCTGAACGGGTATAGAATGAATCGAAAGGAGAATTCTCAGATGGTGCTGCTGGACTGGTCGCAATGCCCTGCGGTGGAAAGCATCCCGGGCAAGGTAAGCGGCGCGTGGGTGCTCAAGGGCACGCGCATGCCCGTTTCCGTCATCTTTGAAAATCTGAAGGCCGGCGCCAACATTGACGAGATTATGGAATGGTTCGAAGGTCTGGACCGCCAACAAGTCGAAGCCGTCATCGAATTTGCCGCCCGCAGCCTTGACGCGACTCCATCATCGCCTGTTACCCGCTGATGCTGGTTCTTTTCGACCAGAGTACTCCGGTCCCTATCCGTCCGTTCCTTAGGGGACATAGAGTTGAAACAGCCGGGCAGCGAGGGTGGGACAAGCTCAAGAACGGCGATTTCGATTTGCTAAAAGCCGCTGAGGAAGCCGGGTTCGAAGTTTGGCAACTGCTGACAAAAACATCCGTTACCAGCAGAATTTGAAGAATTACACAATTGCGATCGTCGTCCTGGGAAATCCGCAGTGGCCGGTGTTGTTTCATCATGTGGATCGAGTCGTGGCAGCCGTAAATTGCGCGAAGCCCGGCACTTACTTCGAGGTTGAAATTCCGGAACCGTGAAGAATGCTTAGTGCGCTCGATCTTTGGTCTTGTCAGCCACCACGGCGCCGGTTTTCATCACCCAGCGCACGTTGTTGATGGCCACGTTGATGTCCGCAAGCGGGTCGCCTTCGACGGCCACGAGGTCGGCAAAATAGCCGGGCGCGACGGCGCCGAGTTCTTTTTCTTTGCCTAACAATTCCGCGGCGTTGGTGGTGGCGGTGCGGAGCGCCTGCTCCGGGGTCATCCCAGCTTTTACGAACCAGCCCAGCTCGCGCGTGTTCTCTCCGAACATGGTGTAAATCGCGTCGGAGCCCATGGCGAACTTCACGCCGGCCTTGTGCGCCTTGCGCGCCGTCTCCAAATTGCGCGCAATGAACGCCTTGGTCTTCTGCTGAAAACCGTCTGCATAGCCAATCTTCTGCCAGTTGTCGAGGTAATAGCGATTGTGATCGATGGTGGGGACGTAAAACGTGCCACGCTTCGCCATCTCGGCAATCGTGGCGTCGTCCATGTCGGTGGCATGCTCGAGCGAATCGGTTCCCGCGCGAACGGCGTCGCGCGCGCCGTCGGGACCATAGGAATGAATGGCAATCTTCTTTCCAAATTGATGCGCTACGTCCACTGCCGCCTTGATCTCCTCGTAGTTGTAGGTTTGAAAGCCGGTGGTGTCGTCATCCGTGCCCGTCGAGGCGTACATCTTGATGACATCGGCTCCCGCGGCTACTTGCTGGCGCACGACGCGAAGAACTTCGGGCACACCATCGGCAATTCCTCCGGCGGGGAGATTCAGGCCGGGCTTGTAAGGCGTGTTCGTGATGTACAGGCCGTAGCCACAGACAAACATGCGCGGGCCGATCATCTCGCCGCGATTGATCAGGTCCCGCATGGCAATGTCCATGTATTGGTCAGCGCCAAGGTCGCGAACGGTGGTGACACCCGCTTCCAGCGTGCGCAGCGCACCTTTACGCGCAAGAAAAACTTCGACCGCAGGCGGATTCGCCGCGAGCTGCTTGAGCATCGGTTGACCCGGGGTTTCGTCGGTGTAGATAGTCATGTGGGTGTGGACGTCAATGAGTCCGGGCAAGCCGGTGTACTTCGAAAGATCGATTACTTCTGCGCCCGAAGGGATCGCTGAGGCATCGCTCGTAACGGCCTTGATGCGCTCCCCTTCGACAATCACGATGGCGCTGGTCCACAACTTCCCTTTCGCGTCCCATAATTTGCCGAAGCGCACGGCTGTGATTGTTTTTGCGTTTGGCTTCTCTTGAGACGAGGCAACGGAAAGCCCGAGCGCAAGCAGCACAATGGAAAAGAACAAGCGGAACCGCTTCATGGAGCACACCCCTTCGGTGACACGCAATCACCACTCGCAACGTCCGCTTTCTAATTCAGTTGCCGGAGGAATGCAATCGCAAAAGAGGAGTTATTAATCCGCTTTAATTGTGAGGCTGACCGCAATAGTTGGTTACGGGTGTTATCCCCAGCGAAGCGAAGGAACTCAACCGATCCACAATCGGCAGTTTTGATCGATTGAGATTCTTCGCGCATCCTCATCGGATGCGCTCAGAATGACACGCACTTTGATGAATGAGGTTAGCGCTGGCGTTGGACCGCTTGTGTCGAGGGGGGCGTTAATTTGGAGCTTGTTGTGGAAGGAAGCGGTGGGGCTACGCCTGTGATGGACGAGCCCAGCCCTAATTGCTGAAGACTCTTGGCATCCAGTTTTCCCGTCGGATTCAGGCCGTGAGCTTCCTGGAACTTCCTCAGCGCGTCCTGCGTGGAGTCGTCCCACTTTCCGTTGGGCGTTCCCGTGTAGGAGCCGTTCTTGGCCAGCGCTTGTTGGATTTCGGCAATACGATCGGAAGTGGGCGTTTTCTGCCCGCGCTCGCGCCGTCTGGATCTCTTCGAGGATTTCTTCCCATGCGATGTGCTGCGTGCAGCGGGGCTGGCAGGCTTTCTGGCACCAGGGCTCTTGGCTTGCGCGGAATCGGAAAACACACCCAGCCCCGCTGCGAGAAGCAGCGATGAAGCCAGGTGTGTTGCATTCCGAAGTCCGATGCGCATTATTTTGGATCGTGCCCCGAGTTATTGCTGGCTTTCTGACGGAACTTTTCCCGACAGATACAGCGTCAGCATTCGATCGCCATCCTGCCGGCGCAGAACCTTGAAAGTAATGTCGTCGCCGGGCTTTAGACCGGAAACCGCCTTACGGTAGTCCGCAACCGAGTAGATGGGCGTGCGATTGATTTCGGTAATCACGTCCCCGCGTCCGAGGTTAATGTCCTCGGCAAAGGAAGCCGGCTCAACTTCGGTTACGATTACGCCTTTTTGTCCTTCGACGCCCACGCGCTTGCCACGATCCGGCGTAAGTTCCTCGACGTGGAGACCGAATTCGGCCGGACCGGCCTCGGCTGGCTGCTCGCCCGCGATACGGCCGGCAGTGTTCGGGAAAACTCGGGTGCGGTCGCCCACTTCCAGCGTGGCGTCCTTTTGGACGCGGTCACGCATGTAGGTAACCTTAACCTTGCTGCCAATCGGCGCATCCGCGATCGGATTGACCAGGTCATTGCCCGTCTTCACGGGATGACCGTTCAGGCTGGTGATGACGTCGCCGCCCTTGAGTCCGGCCTTTTCCGCCGGGCTGCCAGCTTGCACGTTCTCAATTACCACACCGTAGGGTGCGCCGAGCGATTTCAGCGTAATCGGGTTGGTACTGATTTCTTCCTGGAAGCTGACGCCAATCGAGCCGCGCGTCACGCGTCCCTGCTTGATAATTTGATCGTAGACGCGAATCGCGGTCGTGGAAGGAAGCGCGAAGCCCACACCTTCGTACCCACGGCTGCCGGTGATGATGGCGGTATTGATTCCAATCACCTGCCCGGAAAGATCTACGAGCGGCCCGCCGGAGTTGCCCGGATTGATGGCCGCGTCCGTTTGCAAGAACCTCTGGAATTGCTGGCCGATACCGCCGCGATCCTTGGCGCTGATGATGCCCGCCGTGACCGTCGCCTGCAATCCAAACGGGCTGCCGATGGCCAAGACCCAGTCGCCCACTTGCACGCCATCCGAATTGCCAAGTTTCGCCACAGGCAATTCTTTATTCGCGTCAATTTTGACGACCGCGAGGTCGGTATCCTCATCCACGCCTACAAGCTTCGCCGTGTACCGCGTTGTGTCCCCATTCAACTGCACTTGAATCTTCGTGGCTTGCTCGACGACGTGATTGTTGGTGAGGATGTAGCCGCGCTTGTCAACAATGACGCCGGAACCGAGGCTGCGGTCCGCTTGCGGAGGCCCGTCCGGACGGCCATCAAAGAAGCGGTCGAAGAAATCCTGCATGGGATCATCTTGATCGTAGGGCTGCGAGCGGCGCTTGCGCGTTTGCTTGCGCTCGAGCACCTGCGTGGTGGCGATGTTGACCACCGCAGGCTCGACTTTGTTCACGATGCCCGCGAAAGTATTTGTCGCCGGAATGGGGTCCGGCACGGTAAGCGGTGTCGCCGTGGTGCCGGCAAATCCAAACCCTTTCGTCGCGGAAACCCGGCCAGAAACCACCGAGCCGATCAGGATTCCCACGAGCAATGTCAAAGTGACAAATGCGGCGGCCAGGATTTTTCGTTGGCGCGCCCAGTTCAATATCTCCCTAACTTGTTCTCCCATTTCCCCTTACTCCTTATAGGCTGGCCCCCACGCCGGTGTGATTATAGACAAACAACGCTCATCGAGAGTTTGGATCGTCCTCCAAAACTACCGGGCTCCAAAACTGCCGGGCAGACTGCTTCGCCCGCCACGTAGTATAACACTGCCATCTCGTTGTAGTTGCTGCCCTTCCGGTGAGTCACCGAAGCGATAACTACCCGCCTGGCCGGGCGCCTTCTCATTTTTCCCACATTTATATTGGACGCAGGAACCCGCCATTTTGTTGTCAAAGGCTATTTCAGCGGAACGGGCCGGCGTAACTTGCTGGCGCGCAAGGAGTAAGCGGGGACCTTGTTATGCTCCACCGACCCTTGCTTGTTAACAGTGCGGGTGCTTTGCGCGTCTGGATGATTTGAAGGGGGCGATTCGGTTATCGTTCCTGGGATTGAATTGGGACACGTCCTTGACTTTCGAGCCGCGAGCATGGAACGTCGGGCTGTGATTGCCCAGCCTTCGACGGGCACTTCCGCTGACGACGCGCTGGTGAGCGCGGCGCGCGCGGGCGACCGCTCCGCTTTTGGCCTGCTCTACGATCGCTATGCGCGGATGGTACATGGAATTTTACTCTGCCGCGTGCCGCCCCGCGAGGTGGACGACCTCGTCCAAGAAGTTTTTTTGCTGGCACTCAGGAAGCTCGATTCGTTGCGGGACATTTCGCGTTTTGGCGCGTGGCTCGGCACCATCACCCGCAATCGCGCTAACGATCACTATCGCAGGGCGAACCGCGCGGAGCAGCCTATGGAGCCGGCGGAAGAAGAAAAGGCCCAGAGCCGTTCGAACGATCATGTCGCCGAACAGGAAGCAGCGATGACGCTGGCTGTGCTTCGCACGCTGCCGGAAACGTATCGCGAGCCGCTAATGCTTCGGCTCGTCGAAGGAATGACGGGCCCGGAGATCGCAGCGCGGATGGGGCTGACGCACGGCTCGGTGCGCGTGAACCTGCATCGCGGCATGCAGATGCTGCGGGAAAAGCTGGCCGAGAAGGCGGCGCCCGGGGCGGAACGGAACGCCAGGGCAAACAAAGCGAGTGGCCAAAATGAGTGAGAAGGATCGCGCCATGAAAGACGATTATTTGTGGGACGGCTCTGGCGAGCCGGACCAGGAAGTGCAAAAGCTGGAGAATGTGCTGGGGCGCTACCGGCACGAGCAGACGTCGCCGGCATTTGATCAACTTGCTGCCGAAAAGCCTGCGCGACGTCACTGGAGTTTTCCGTTGTCGCGCCTTTCTTTCCAACTCGCCGCTGTCGCGGCTGCGGTTTTGATTGGTGTAACTTTCCTCGTTATTCGTGTCAGGCAGGAAAAGTATTCTGGCCCGGTTTGGGAGATAGCACGCATCGAAGGCGCGCCGCGCGTGGGTTGGCATTCGCTCAACGCGAATTCTGAAAGCGCAAAGCTGAAAGTTGGACAGACGCTGGTCACAGATAATTCATCGCGTGCGAGCATTACGCTCGATGAGACCGGGCGAATCGAGGTCGATCCTGCTTCGCGCCTGCGGGTGGTTGCAAGTGGCCCGAACCGGAAGCGCCTGTCGCTCGAGCGAGGAACCATTCATGCGACGATCTGGGCACCGCCGGGCGAATTCGTTGTGGACACGCCTTCTGCTGTGGCCGTGGACCTGGGATGCGTGTATACGTTGCATGTGGACGATTCCGGCGCGGGTTTGCTGCGCACGACGATGGGTTGGGTCGGCTTCAAGCTGAACGGCCACGAATCGTTCATTCCTGCCGGCGCAGTCTGCGCGACGCGGCCGAAGATTGGTCCGGGCACGCCGTACTTTGAAGACGCGGCCGCTTCTTTTCGCGACGCTTTGACGAAGTTTGATTTTGCGAAGATTACGCCGCAGGAACGCAATGCGTTGCTCGGAATTCTCCTCGTTGATGCTAGGAAAGAAGACGCGCTCACGCTGTGGCATTTACTGTCGCGCGTGAGTGATGCGGACCGCCCTGGCGTTTTTGATCGGCTGGCTGCACTGGCTTCGCCGCCTGAGGACGTCACGCGGGAAGGCATTCTGCGGCTCGATCAGAAAATGCTGGATTCGTGGTGGAATTCGTTCGGCTACGGCGACGTTTATCTCTGGCACATGTATGAGCGCACTTGGTCGGAGCCGTCTAAGGCTAAGTGAGTCACTCGAGTCGCGCCGGGCGGGGGCCTACAGGTCGGCAGGTGATTTTGAAAGTTGAAAGCATCCTCCGGTAAATTGGGTAATTCCGCAGACTTTCAATACTGGAACCGTCCTTGCCTTGGAACGAGATGGCAAATGTCTTTGAGTTACAAATCACATAGACGGCTTCCATTTCGTATCCCCTCCCCGAGGGATTTCTGTAGCGGACTTGGAACGCAAGAGAACTATTCAACGTGGATTTCTCTTCCTTAATTTGAGGGTTTAGGCTGTCAGTTCTCTTTACCTCGGCCAACCACTCATCCGCACTCCGATCTGCCGGCTTGTCCGCCAGGTGCTCCACCACTAGCCAACCTTCATCGTAGTCCTTCTCCACAGGAGGGAAGAAATCCACAAAGACGTTGGGTGCCGTGACATCTGAACAGGAATGGCAACTCGAAATCTTCCAATCAGCCGGGTACTCGATACTCCAACCGGCGCGATTAGAAAACGTCTTCCATTTTGCAGCTTCATGGTGCCGCTGGTGAGGCGCTAGAAGAAATGAAAGTAGGGCTAGCAGCGATGCCATTTCTTTCTATTCTACAATCAAAAAGCCGCTCTTACGCTTCCTCTGTTAACAGCCCCGCCTATGGAAGCGTCTTGTCTTCTGAAGTTCGAAACGCACAAGAAGGAGACAAAAGAAAATGAAACTCAAGAAGATTCGGCCATTTCGGTTTTTCGCGACGCTAGCCGCCGCGATACTGTTTTTCGCCAACGTCGCGCAGGCGGGACCGCCGCTCATTTGCCACGCATTTGATATTGGGCAGGCGAAATCCTTGCCGCTTGCGAGCAACAGCTGGAACCTGAGCGGTTCGGAAAACTACGACACAAAAAATCTGGCGAGCGACACACTGGAAATTCTCAAGCCGGACACGCCAGTACTTGTGCGCATGGAAACGCTTCGCCGGGCCACTCTCTATGCCCGTAAAGACCCTCTCGTGGCCAAGGAGCTACTTGCGCGGCTTCACGCACGCGCCACGTCCGCGGAATCGGCTGGACATCCCGATGCGCTGGCGTGGTTCGACGCTGGCTATCTCGTGGAAACCTACAAGCAGTGGATCGGGCAAAACTTGCCGCACATGACTGACGGCATGCGTTTGGATGCAAATCCAGCCGCGGGGGTGGACGGTTACGCCATGATCAAGAAAGCAATTGCGCTTCGCGCCGCCGCATTGAAGGGAGATGACGCTCAAATGGAGTTTGCCGCCGCGCTCGTCACGCTTTCCGGTCCTCGCGACGAACACGCGCAGCACGCGCAGAGAGCCATCGCCGGCGCCAAGTCCGACGCGTTGCTTGCGCAGAACCTTGCCACGCACTTCCTCGGCCCTAACGAGACCGTGTCTCAAATGCTGGCGAAGAATCTGACAACAAAATGACGCATGAACTGGGTGGGGACGTTGGAAGCGAGCGGCGGTGTAGACGCCCCCACCTCTTGATGGCGCTGGTAGGTAGTCAGTTTCCCGTCAGCCGACAATCCGCCCGTAAGGTCATCTTTATGCTTCCCAGAACTCCGCTTGCGCAGGTATCGTAGCTCGGGCCACGCTCTTCTCGGTAGGAGGATGGGATGTTTTTTCAAAGACGCCAGCTGCTGCGAACTCTGTCATTTGCTTGCGGGTCGAGCTTCATCTGGAAACGGAACCAACTCGGCATCGCTGCGCAGACGGCCACGCAGCCAAAGGTCTCCCCTCCTCCTACGGGGGCCGCTGTTCGTGATGGGATCACTGGCGGAACGGAAGTGGAAAAAGTGACCGGAATCGGAGGATTCTTCTTTCGAGCCAAAGATCCGAAAGCATTGGGGCTTTGGTACCAGCAACACCTGGGGATTTTGACGATACCAACGACCTACGAAGAACACGGGTGGCAGCAAGAGGCAGGACCAACCGCTTTCGCTCCTTTCCCTGAGACCACCAAGTATTTCGGAGATCCCAACAAGTCCTGGATGCTGAACTTTCGGGTCCGGGATCTCGACAAGATGGCGGCCCAGCTACAAGCTGCGGGAATCGCGGTCAAGATTGACGCGCAGTCTTATCCCAACGGCCGGTTCGCTCGCATGCATGACCCTGAGGGGAATCCGATCGAATTGTGGCAGCCTAAGGTTCCAGACACCAAAGGCTAGGTTGCCGAACAGTTCAGGACTGTTTCTGGAGTTCTCCTGAGTTAGGGCAAGTCGGAAGCAATTGACGCAGCGGCTCGCTTGGCCGAGAGGAAGATGGCGAGCGGGGCATCAAACCCCGCACGCCGTACGATGGTCCACTTTAGGTGTTCCCCCGGGCTGCGCGCACGAAGGATCAGGAGAAG
>Ga0307472_100001084_pt1 | contig 10545 bp, 5 predicted proteins | sample atmos_gasesAM5C__2_FD_204582 | JGI IMG/M metagenome (GOLD analysis project Ga0307472, IMG submission 204582) | Hardwood forest soil microbial communities from Morgan-Monroe State Forest, Indiana, United States - atmos_gasesAM5C_05 | ecosystem: Environmental > Terrestrial > Soil > Temperate... | reverse complement strand
CTTGTGGCAAATTCGGCTGCCACCTTCTTTTTGGGATCCAGCTTCAAATCTGCGCGGATCGTTCGCAGCGCCCCCACCACTTCCTGAATCTGCGCGGCCTCGCCTAGAGCCTCTGTGTCCTCCCATTGCGGCTCTGCTTCCGGAAACCGCCCCAGCGCAATGGATCTTGCCCCCGCCATCTGCGGCAACTGGTGCCACAGTTCCTCAGTCAAGAACGGCATGAACGGATGTAGTAATCGCAAAGCGGCGTCGAACGCAGCAAACAAGTTCTTCCAAGCCACCGTCGCCCGTTCGCGGTCCGCGTTGTGCAATTCCGGCTTGATCCACTCGATATACCAGTCGCAGAAGTCTCCCCAGAAAAATTGGTAAACGCCCTGGGCGGCTTCGTGAAACCGATAATTGGTCAGCGCGTCATTCACCATTTCGATCGTAGCCGCCAGCCTCGCGAAAAGCCACGCATCCACCAGAGGGATTTTTCCGCCGGATGCATACGGCGCCTTCGCTCGCACTTCCGGTGCAGCCAGTTCTTCCAGCTTTGCTCCGGTCTGCTCGAATTTATCCAGGTTAACGAACAAAAACCGCGCCGCATTCCAAATTTTGTTCGCGAAATTTCGCGAACTTTCGATTCGGTCTCCCGTCCAAATCAGGTCCGATCCGGGCGACGCCATCAACGCCAGCGTGAACCGCATTGCATCCGTACCGTATTCGCGATTCACCTCTATCGGATCGATGCCCGTCCCTTTGGATTTGGACATCTTCAACCCCTCGGCGTTTTTCACGATGTTGTGCAAGTACACGTCTCGAAACGGCACTTTTCCCGTGAAGTGGATGCCCATCATGGTCATCCGCGCCACCCAGAAAAACAAAATCTCGTGTCCCGTAATCAGCACGCTTGTCGGATAGTACGTGCGTAGGTCCTGCGTATCCTCGGGCCAGCCGAGCGTCGAAAACGGCCAAAGCGCCGAACTGAACCACGTGTCCAGCACGTCTGGATCTTGCACAAGGCTCTTTGATCCACACGTCCCGCATGCCGTTGGAGTCTCTCGCGCAACCGTGATGTGGCCATTCTCGCAATACCACGCCGGAATCCGGTGTCCCCACCAAAGCTGTCGCGAAATCGGCCAATCGCGAATATTCCGCATCCAGTGGAAATAAACCGCCTTCCAATTCTCAGGAATAATGCGGATTTCGCCGCGCTCCACCGACGCAATCGCTGGTTCTGCTAGCGGCTTCATCTTGCAAAACCATTGCGTCAAGGCCCGCGGCTCGACGATAGTCTTGCACCGCTCGCATAATCCCAACGGGACGTTATGCGCCGTCGTCTTGATCAGCAACCCTTGCGCCTTCAAATCCTCAACAATCTTTCTCCGCGCATCGAAGCGGTCCAGCGCTGCATATGCGCCCCCATTCGAGTTGATGTGTGCGTCGTCCGTCATCACATTAATTTCGGGCAGCTTATGCCGCTTGCCCACCTCAAAGTCGTTCGGGTCGTGCGCTGGCGTAATCTTAACCGCCCCGGTTCCAAACTCCCGGTCCACCATCTCGTCCGCAATGATCGGAATCTCGCGGTTCATCAGCGGCAGCAGCGCTTTCTTGCCAACCAAATGTTTGTACCGCTCATCGTCTGGATGCACCGCGACCGCCGTATCGCCTAGCATCGTCTCTGGCCGCGTGGTAGCTACGACCAGTGATTCATCAGAGTCAACCAGCGGATACCGGATGTGCCACAGATTTCCCTGCCGCTCTTCGTGCACCACTTCCAGGTCGCTCAGCGTCGTCTGGCAGTTCGGGCACCAGTTCACCATGTAGTACCCACGGTAAATCAGCCCCTCGGCGTACAGGCGCACGAACACTTCGAGTACCACCCGTGAAAGCTCCGGCGAGAGCGTGAACTTTTCTCTGGACCAATCGCAGCTCTCCCCGATCTGCTTCATCTGCTGCGTAATCGTTCCCCCGGTTTCTTCTTTCCACTTCCACGTCCGTCGCTCGAACTCCTCGCGCCCCAGCTTTCGATAGTCAATTCCTTGGTCCGCAAGTTGCTTAACCATGACGCGCTGTGTCGAAATTCCCGCATGGTCTGTGCCCGGCAGATAGAGCGCGTTGTATCCGCGCATGCGGTGCCACCGCGTCAAAATGTCAATTTCCGTGTGGTCCAGCATGTGGCCGATGTGCAGTACTCCGGTCACATTGGGCGGCGGAATCACCACGGAAAACACCGGCCCTGGCGCGCTGGGGTCGGCCTTGAACAAGGCCTCTTTCACCCAGAATTCCGCCCAGCGCGGTTCAATCTGCTGCGGTTCGTATGCTCTGGTAATCTCGCGAGCCATTCCCCCCGCTTCTCCGCGAAAATTCAGCTTAAGTTGCGCGCAGCGCTTTCCTGCGCGGACTTTCACTTCAGGGTAATATTCGACTATACGGTGCGAAAAGCGGCTCCGTCAAATTCGCCGCATCGCGGCAGAAAATAGCTTCCATACAAACAAGGGGATTAGGTTCAGAAACGATCCGGGAAATTCAAAGCGGGGCAGGGAATTACGACTTCTTTGACTTCAGCTCTTCCTTGACCATCGCTTCCACGACGGGCTTCAGAATTTCGCGGGTCACGGCTTGCAGTACTTCGGGGCTCATCTTGGCCAATACTCTGGCCACCAGATCATCCGTATTGGGGGCCGAATTGGGGGCTGCCGGCGGGGCGCTGTTAGGTTCCAGGACTCCTTCTTCCTCTTTCGCGTAAAAACTACTTCCTTGCGTTGAGGTTTCCGTCTCCAATTCGAATTTGGCGTTTTCTGTTACCAGTGCCGCTTCCTCGCGAATCGTCTCGACCGCCGCCGACGGAAGCGCGGCTTCTTCAATCACTGCTTTTGCTTCTGGGCTGATCTCACTCGCCTTTTCGGTTCCGTTCTTCGGTGCCACGGCAGGATCCGCCATTGCAGGCGCATCCCACGTCGAAGCCAGCTCGCTGGCCTTCTGAATTTCACCTTCCCACGGACTGGACGAAACGGAAAACCACGAATCCTTTCTTCCCTTCTTCTCTGTTGCCGGCTTCGCCTCATTTTCTGTCTTCGGCTTGTCCTCGACAACGGCGGTTGCCGTTCCTGTCACACGCGTTTCGCTCGCGGCTGGCGGTGCCACAGGAACTGCGGGCGGCGCCCAGGTCTCCGTCACAAACGGCTTGCTAGGAACCGGCGTTACTACCTCCCGTACTGGTTGTACAGGGGCTGGGGGAGGCGTCGCCGGCGTTTCCGGCGCGCGAGTACTCGCTGCCGGCGCGACGGTTTCTACGGGCGCTGGAGTTTCCTCCTCCGGCTCCCATCCCATGCTTCGCGACTTGCCGGCCGCAATCTGTTCAAACCCGCCCATGCGCCAATCGCTTGAGCTGCTCTTTGATTTCTTGGTCGTGGCCGTGGGAGCTCCTTCCACAGTGTCTGCGGTGCCCTCGGGCCTCCAGGCTGCTGGCTCCTCTTCTTCCTCTTCCGCGTCCATTGGTTCATCGTCCCGGTCTCGCCAATCGTGTTCCATGGCAAATTCCGGGGCGTTCGCGGCCGCAAGACTGGAATCATCCTCTATCGTTCCCTTCGTTTCCGCGGGCGTTTCCAGCAAGCTGCCGAAGGCCACCGGCTGCGAGCCGGAATCAATCCTTATGGGTTCCGGGCGAGGAGGCACGTCTTCGACAAAACTCTCGCTCACGGTTTCTGGGGCACTTCCGAGGCTGAATTCTTGTATCGGCGGTGCTGGCGCTGCTGGCACACTCGCGTTCGCCGGGGGCAATATTTCCTTGGCGCCAAAGGGTGCCGGCTCTTCGAGTTTTACAGCAGGCGCCGCGCTCATTGGCCCTGATCCGGAGCGTTGCAGCGCGGACTTTACCATCGAGATGAGCGGGTCCGGTGGAATGAAGGGCTTCTTCAAAACACCGTCCGCCCCCACTCTCTGTGCTTCCTGCTCATCCAGCGGATCGAACGCACCCACCAGCAGAATCACCGGAATATGCGACAGCGCGGAATCCATCTTCACAAACTGGCAGACTTCATAGCCATTTCTAACCGGCATGAACACGTCGGCGAGCACCAGATCCGGCCGCACATCAGCGATCTTTCGCACTGCCGCTTCGCCATTTCCAACGGCGACCACGTCAATGCCCTGATCTTTCAGTGCAAGACTGACCATCTTCTGGATGTTGCTGTTGTCGTCCGCAACCAGAATTTTCGGCACTACACGCCCTCCGGCGATACGTCACCGCGCAAGCCACTCCGGCTGCACCGCAGCCAAACGGGTGCCCTGCTTTCATTTTATTGGAGCATTCGCAGGTGTGCGCGTCAATCACCCTGCGGTAGGATTGTGTCGCAAATCAATACTGCCCAATTGCACACTATTCGCGGCGTTGCGCCCCCCCCAAAAAACCAGGGGTGCAGGCCCACTTGCCGCACCCCTAGTCTTATTTCTGAATTGTTACTGATTAGCCTAACCGCCTACCACGGGATGATTTTCTTCAACCCCTTCTTTTTCTTGCTGCTGGACTCTTTCTTGCTGTCCTTTGGATCATTCTTGCTTCCTGATTGGGTGCCGTTTTGCGCGGCTGCATCTGGGTTCGTTCCATCGCTGGTTTGGCCGGCCGGGGTTGCTGCTCCATCGTTTTTCGCTGTCCCGTCTGCGCCTGTCGCCCCGGCTGCTCCATCGGTCTTTTGCGTGGCCTCGTTAGCTCCCGCGGCAGTTGCGCCATTCGCTGGGTCATTCGTTGCTGGAGGCGCCGCAGAATCCGGTTTTTGCGCGTCAGGCTTTGCCTCAGTTCCATCTCCAGGTGGCGTTACGCTCTCCGCGCCGCTCGTTGCTCCGCCCGTGCCTCCCGCCGCCACGGTGGCCACAATGGAAGTTCCCGTGCCGCCAATCCGCGGCTGATTTCCCACGGACAGAATGTCCACTCCCTCTTCATTGCTCGACTCCGGGGTCATCGTCGGCACCCCGTTCTTTGCCGCTGAGTACAATTCCTCCTTTGGGCCTGTATGCACCAGCGCCAAGGGCTTCAAGAGAAGGGCATCGTGTTTCCGCGGCGCATTCTTTTCCGCAGTCATCCAGGCGACAGCCTTCGGATCCGCTTGCGGCACCGGGGCTTTCAGCGCTTGCAGCTTGTCTTTCGCTTGCGGAACCAGCGGCGAAAGCGGGTAGTCGCGCACGAGTCTGGCGTAATAAGGTGCGGCCAGCTCCTTCTTTTCCGTGCCTTCCCAAATACTTCCCAGCATCCACAGCGCCTTGTCGGCCTTGCTGTACAACGGGTAGCGGTTTACCAGTGAAGCCAGCCGCGAAGCCGCAGCCCGCTTATCGCCTCGAGTCGTGTAATAGAAATAGCCAATCCGGAAATCACCTTCCGCCAGCACTTCCTGAACTTCTCGAAGGTGCTGCGCCGCCTTATCTGCCAGCGGGTCGTTCGGATACTTCTGCAAAAACGTCTGAAACGCGTCTTCCGCTTCGCGCGCTTGCGTGCGGTCGCGGTCCGGCTTCTCCATCTGCCGGAAATGCGCCATCGCTACTTGCAATTGCGCGTAGGCCGCCTCGGGCAGCATGGGGAAGAACACGCCGAAGTCCATGTAAGCCTGAATCGCCTGCGTCGTGTTCGCGGTCCCGCCTTCTTTGTAATAGGAATCCGCAATCGCCAGCTTCCCTTTCGCCAGGTACTCGCTGTCCGGATAAGTATTAATCAGCGTTTGCAGGGTCAGCCGGCCCACCTCATGCCTGCCGTGTTTGATGTCATCCATGGCCTTGTTGTAGAGAATCTTGTCCGGCTCCGCGGTGTTGTCCGCACTGGTGGACTTATTGATCTTTTTCTTCTTGCGCAAGGGCCACTGTGCACTGCTCGGGGCGGCGCTTAGCAGAATTAATCCACCCGCCATTAGGGCGGCCATCAGTTTCATGCCAGCGCTGGAAAAAGGAATGCGCACTCCGCACCTCACTTGCGAATCCAGGATTACCCCACGACGGCTGACAAGGCCACACCGGCCCGCAGCCCTCCCAGTTTAAACCCTTTGATTATACCTGAACGAAGGGACAGGTTGAGTCACATCTTTGCGATCCTGGGTAGGCCCCGCAGGTTTGTCCCAATTCCTTCTGATGCCGGTGCCGCCTGCTAGGGGTTGCCTCGACCTCGCCAGTTACTCCTTGAACTTCTTGCTCGGAGTCGCCTGCTTGGCCCTTTGCAGTTCAATGACGTCCGCCCCGGTATCGGAACTCCCCAGCAGCCACTTGCTGAAAAAGTCGCCCCGCGCCACGATGACATAATTATTGATGGGCATGTAGCTGTGCCGCATGCCGGGGAACACCAGCATCTCGAATCGCTTATTCGCTTTAATCAGGGTATCCGCCAAACGCATCGTGTTGACCATGCTCACGTTATCGTCCATGTCCCCCGTGGTCAGCATCAAATGCCCCTTCAAGTTTTTTGCCAATTCGGAGTTCTTGTCGATCGCGTAGAAAAACTTCTCCGCTCCATCCTTCTGCGCCTCTTCTCTCACACCGTGGTATTTCTCACTCCATGTATTGTTGTACACGTTGTTGTCGTGATTCCCTGATTCCGACCACCCTGCCCGGTAAAAATCCGGATACTGCAGCATCGCCGCCGCCGTCATGAATCCTCCGCCCGAATGGCCCCACATCCCTACGCGGCTTAAATCCATGTAGGTATGCGTTGCGCCTAGCCGCTCCAGGGCAGTCTTCTTATCTGCTAACCCATAGTCCCGCAAATTTCCGTATCCATAGCTGTCATACCATTTGTCGCGCTGAGGGCTTCCGCCGCGATTGCCCACTTCGATCACCACAAACCCCAGTTGCGCCAGCGGAATGTTAGGGCTTTTCGGCGAAAACGCTTTGGTCACTTGTTCCACCTGCGGCCCCGGATATACAAACTCAATGACCGGATACCTCTTGTTTGCATCGAAATCGAACGGCTTGTAAATCACGCCGTAAAGGTCCGTCACGCCGTCATCCGCTTTCACTTTGAACATCTCGGGATAATTGAACCCCGCGGCGAGCAATTGCGAAACGTCCGTCGTCTCCAGTTGATTGAGTGTCGTTCCTTGTCCGTCCAGCAGCATGGACTTCGGCGTTGTGTCTACCCGCGAAAATGTGTCCACGAAATACTTGCCCGAGTCCGGCCAGTTCACCCCGTGCGTAAAGTTCCCCGGCGTCAGCAGTTTCAATCCGCTTCCCTCCAGACCAACCCGATACAGGTGCGTAAAGTAGGGATCTTCACCCGCTTCTCGTCCGTTCGCCGTGAAGTACAGCGTCCGCGTCTTCTCGTCCACAGAAACAACTTGATCCGTCACGTATTCGCCTGACGTGATTTGGTTCTTCAGTTTTCCCTGCCCGTCATATAAATAAAAATGGCCCCAGCCGTCCCGCTCCGACCACCACACTAGTTCCTTCCCGTTTTCCACCAGCCGCAGCGGCTTTTGCGTCATCCACACGTTCGAACGCTCTTCAATCAATTTCTGCACTTTGCCCGTGCTGTCCGCCACGTCCACTTCCACCTGCCGGAAATCCCGGCTCCGGCTGGTGAAGTAGAGCTTGTCCGAAGTGTCCGCCACCCATCTTGGATTCGGCCGCAAAAGGGGCGCTGGATTCAGGCGGTTTTCCTCCTGATCTTCCCGCAGTTCTTCCCGGTCACGCTCGGTCTGCGCGGCATCTTCAATCGTCAGCACCTCATCCACAAAACTCTTCGGTTGCACTACCACGCGCTGTTTGCTCGTCACTTCAAAGATGTTGATCTCTCCGATCGGCGCGTTCGTCTCGCCCGGCAAGGGATAGCTGCGTGCCTCCAGGATCGGCCGCGGATTCGTCAGCGAGTGAATCACCCAGTAATCGCCCACCTTGCGGTTGTCTTCCCGCTCCAGCGCAAACTTCTTCGAATCCTTCGACCAGTGAATCGTCACCGGCGTCGTCCGTTGCCCGGCTTTGTTTGTGTCACCCTTGTTTTGTTTCTTTAGCTGTTCTTCTTGTTCCGGCAGCAGCACTCGCGCGTAGCTGTATTTCTCCACTCCCTCGGTCGTCACTTGCGTTTCCACCACGCTCGTATCGCCCGCCTTTTTCAGCGCCTTGGCATAGTTCTCGGCGTCCATCAAATAGAGGTTGTGTCCCCGCGCAAACACCACGGTCTTTTCATCGGGCGACACCGAAGCCCACATTGGTTTTTTCTTTGGCGTTTCGAAATTGTCCAGCCGCGTGAGCTTTCCCGTTGCGATGTCGTATTCAAAATAAATCGTCCGCGTTTCTTCCGGTTTTTCTCCTGCTGCGGCTCCCGCTAACACCTGACCTTGTTGCTCTCCTTGCTTCATCTCTCCTTGCTTGCCCTGCTCCTCGATGTCCTCCTGGCTCCTTTCTTTTTTTGGTTCATTCGGCACCACGGCGTCCTTCCGAATCTCCACCTCAAATCGCATCTTCGTGTCTTTCTCCACCAGTTTCAGCCGCTTGATCGGAAGGTGCTGCGCGTCATAAGGAAAATTCGTCAGTCTCGAGAGTTCCGCGGCCACTTTGGCGTTGTCCCACAGCGGATTCTTCGCCCTCTTCAACGGGTCCACCACGTAATACCGCATCCCTTCGGTCGTCTGGTAGCTATACCAGAAGCGGTCCGACTCGCTGAACCAGTGCGGCGTCACGGCCAGATCAAACACCAGCTTGTTGACCGCCTCCGGCAAGAACCGTTCTTCTAGGGCATAATTCGGCACCACGCGCGCCGCCGCATCCGCCGAACCGCCTTCCGCCTTGGCTCCCGTCGCAGCGCCCTCCGGACCAGCCCAAGCCCGCACCACGAGCAAACTCGCCGCCGCCAGCCCCGCGTAGAACCCCAACCGCGTCATCCGCTTCGGATTTGCCGTTCTCATCGCTAAAATTCCTCCACTCGACACATTTCCCCGTCCAAAGGCCGCACATTATAGACCGATTCCCCACGCGGCGCGTTTCAGAGGTGCTTCCCCGCACCTTACGCCCCTTTGGCGAGAGCAAATACCCGCCTAACGGATCCTTCTCTGGCAGGGAATATTTCTAGCTTTTAGCCAGTCTTTGGAAACAACGCCAAGGTGTATTCCGTTTAAGCTCTGAGGGGCAATGGGACAATCCTCATGATGAAACGCGCGCTTATCGTTGGTTTGCTGCTAATCGCCGCCGCTGCGGCTCCTCCGCTTGCCCATCAGGTGCATAGGGCCCGCGACGTCGCCCGCATGTCTCTCAAGGTCGGCGACATGGCTCCCGACTTCACCCTCCTTACCAATGAGTGGAAAACCGTCAAGCTGAGTGACTATCGCGGCCAGAAGAACGTCTTCCTTGCTGTCTACGTCCTCGCGTTTTCCGAAGGCTGCACGAAGCAAATGCGCGCCGTTCAGGCCGGCATTGATTCCGGTCGCATCCCTACCGCTGACACCGAAGTCTTCGGCGTGAGCCTCGACAGTCCTGCGGCGAATGCCGCCTTTGCCAAGCAGAACGGCCTCCACTTTCCTCTGTTGAGCGATATGAATCACAAAATGCTTAAGACTTACGGCATCCTGAAAACCTACAGCGTCGAAAACGAAGACTATCAGTGGGCTCTCCGCGCCAACATCGTGATTGATAAGCAGGGCATCATCCGCCTCATCGACGAAGGCGACAACGCCGTCGACCCCAACACCGCCCTCACCCTCTGCACCACCCTCCACAAGCAGCCCGCCGCCAACTAGCGACGCGTGCCGGGCGGGTGCTATAGCGAAGGTGTATCGACAGGAAGGTTCATCCGTCCCAGCAGGTCCTGAAATCGAAAGTCCGGGCGCAGGGGGTCGAACATGGGCTCCCTTTTCATGACCGCAAGTCCCTGCTTTCGCTGCTCATAGGCCTTTTCCAGGCATGCGAACGCTTGATCCTTTTCCTCCAGCCCAGCATAAATCCCCGCGATATAGACCCACAGGATATAACCTCGTTTCGATCGCTCCTTCAGACACCCAAAGATTTCGGCGAAGCGCGGGTCGGAACGGATGTTGTCGTTGGTTGGCCACGCGGTCAGGTAAACCGGATCGAAACCTGCCCGCTGCGCGTTATCCCACCACTCAAAGGCGCGATCTTTGTCTCCAAGAGCGGTGTAGATAACTGCAATCTGATATGGGGAGACATATTGCCGCTTTGACAGCTCTTTCAAGCGATGGAGAGTCTGCAGAGCCTTAGCCCGTTCACCCGCAGACGCATACACGTATCCAAGCCAGGCTTCCGATTCGGTGTTGCCGGCAAGCGCTACCGTTCTTTGCAGCTCTCGTATCGCTTCGGGAAAATTTCGCGTCCGTTGTAGGCCATTCCTGCGCACCAGTGGGCCGGCATATAATCGGGAACGAGTTCGAAACCTTCCTTCGCCGTAGCGATCGCAGGGTCGTATTGCCGCGCGAAAAAGAATTGCCAACAAACGACCGAGTTCACGCGCGATGAAAGTGGATCCGCTTCATGCGCGCGTACAGCTTCCTGCATCGCCTCCGTGGTCCTTCCCATGGCAGCGAGGTATATCGAATACATTTCGTGGGCGCTGGAATTACTTGGATCGAGCTTGATTGC
>Ga0307472_100001082_pt1 | contig 10557 bp, 11 predicted proteins | sample atmos_gasesAM5C__2_FD_204582 | JGI IMG/M metagenome (GOLD analysis project Ga0307472, IMG submission 204582) | Hardwood forest soil microbial communities from Morgan-Monroe State Forest, Indiana, United States - atmos_gasesAM5C_05 | ecosystem: Environmental > Terrestrial > Soil > Temperate... | reverse complement strand
GAGTCCCGAGAACGAGGCCTTGGCGCGGATGAGCGCGAGCTTGTAAGGCGCGTCCTTCTTGTGGATGTCCTTCAGGAGGCTCTCGTAGCTCTGCAGCGACGTCATCAGGACGGTGCCGTTGGGTACGGTGAGCCGGTTGATCGGCTGCAGCCCGTACCATGCCCACGACTCGACGCCCTTCGAGAGCGTGTCGTCGACGACCACCGTGACGTCGACGTGCTTGGGCTCGTAGCGCGCCATGTTCTGCTCGAGTTCTTCCTTGGTGTCGGCGACGATCGCGAAGTCCTTCGCGGGGATGCCGTTGCGCTGGGGGCTGTCGCCGTAGCGGCCGAACGCGATGCCCCACCGGCCCGACTTGCGGGCGGACAGCACGATGCCGCGGGTGATCCGAGCGGCGAGGTTCTTCTGAAAGATGCCGCGATAGACGACTTCACAGATCAGGGCTGCCATTCATTCCTCCTGGAGCTCGCCGGGCTTCATCGTGGGAATCATCGTGGTCGGCTGGTCTGACCAGAGAGACTACGGCCCGGGTCCGGCGCTGTCAAGACGGGGGATTTCACGAATTTGCCTCCCCGTCCTCCGAAACCGGGCTGTCTCTCGGGGCGCTAGCTGACCTTGCTCAGGAAGCCGACCAGGGCATTGGTGAACGCCTCCGGCTGCTCCATGTTCGACAGGTGAGCGGCCGACTCGAGGATGACCAGCTGTGAGCCCGGGATCTTCTCGTTCATCACCTTTGAGGCCGCGACTGGCGTCCCCTGGTCGTCCTCGCCGACAATGATCAATGTCGGCGTCTTGATAGCACCGATCCGGTCGGTCAGGTTAAGGCCCGAGATCGCCTGACAGCAGCCGATGTACCCGGCCGGGGGCGTCGAGCGGATCATGCCCGCCACCGTCTCGATGACGGGCCCGCCCTTCGCCTTGTACGGCGCTGTGAACCAGCGGTTGAGCGTCCCCTCGACCAGGGGTTCCATCCCCTTCGTCTCCGCAGTGTGGATCCGCTCGTCCCACAGCGGTTTGGCCTCGGGCGGAATCCGGCTCGAGGTATCGCACAAGCTCAGGCTCGCAAACAGCTCGGGGGCCTTGAGGGCGAGCGTCTGGCCGATCATGCCGCCCATCGAGAGGCCGACCCAGTGCGTGCGCTGGATCCCCAGCGCGCGCAGCAAGGCCTGCGCATCGTCCGCCAGCTGATCCAGCGTATAGGCGGCCTTTGGCGCGTCGGTCCCGCCGTGGCCCCGCGTGTCGTAGGACAGCACGCGCCACCGTGCGGTGAGCGCCTTGAGCTGCGGCTGCCACATGGCGAGCGTCGTCGCCAGCGAGTGGCTCAACGTGACGACCGGCGCGTTGGCCGGGCCGTCCAGGGTGTAGTTCATCGAGATGCCGTTCGCCGTGATCTTCATCGGGTCATCCTCCGACTCGTCTCATGAGCGCCTCGGCCGGCGGAGCCCCAGCCCCGCGACGGCCCGCAGCGCGCACCACCGAGCGTCGATCGTCCACTGGAGCGCGTCGGCGGCGCGGCCGTCGTTCGGCCGGCCGCGCTTGCGAAGCTCGGCGATCACCTGACGCCGCGCCTCCACGGGCCGATTCTGCCCCAGTTTGAACTTCGCGCGCCACCGGGTGATCTCGAGCGTCACGGCCGCGAGCTGAGCCAGAGCCCCGCGGTAGAGCGGGCTCTCGGGGTCGAGCGGCCGATACCCGCCTTCGGGTTGGTAGCGCGCGAGAAGCCGCTGCTGCTGGGCCGCGACCGCGCTCGGGTCTTCGACCAGCCGCGCCTGGCACTCGAAGATCACGGTCCGGTGGTAGGCGGTCGCCGCGCCCGCATACTCGCGGGAGACCCAGTACGACGGGATCACCCCGAGGACCTCGTCGACCTCGAGCGCGCAGCGGGGGCGCGCCTTCAAGTCCGTGATCTGCTCGTCCGATCGCACGAGATGCAGATCGATCGCCTTTGCGTCGTAGACGAACGGGTAGAGCCCGACGTGGGGCATCCCATCGTCGCCCACGGTGATGAGGCGCGCGAGCTCCTGCGAGTGGACGAGCCGGTCGACCTCGTCGCGCGGGATGTTCGAGTAGTAGTCGTGGAAGATCACGCGGCGACCCGAGAGGATTCAACCAGGTCGCAGAAATACCGGTGGACCTTCGTCTCGTCGGTGAGCTCGGGGTGGAACGTCGCGACGAGGACCCGATCCTGCCGGGCCATGACCGGCTCGCCGCCGTGCTCGGCCAGGACCTCGACCCCCGGCCCCACGCGTTTGATACGGGGCGCCCGGATGAACACCATCTCGAGCTGGGTCAGCTCGGGACCGAGCTTCGCCGTGCCGGCGGCCTCGAACGACTCGCGCTGCCGGCCGTAGGCATTGCGCTCGACAGTGACGTCGATCAGCCCGAGCGAGAATTGCTGGGGGCTCCGGACCTCGCGCGCCAGGAGGATGAGGCCCGCGCACGTCCCGAAGATCGGCTTGCCCGCGCGGTGGAACTTCTCGAGGGCCGGCACGAAATCCCAGGCGTCCATGAGCTTGAGCAAGGTCGTGGACTCACCCCCGGGCATGATGAGCCCATCGACCTCGCCGAGCTGGGCCGGCTTGCGTACCTCCACCGCCTCGACCCCGCACTGCGCGAGTGCCTTCGCGTGAAGCGCGAAGTCGCCCTGCAGGGCCAGCACGCCGATCCGCATCCCACTCGCCTCGCCTGGGGCTGCGGCTCGCCCCAATTTGTTCACAGACTCGCCTCGCCGGCGGCTGCGGCTCGCCCTGATTTGTTCATAGACTCGCCTCGCCGGGGGCTGCGGCTCGCCCTACCATCCCCGCGTTTGCAGCAGATCCTTCTCGGCGAGCTTCGAGGTCTCGATGCCGACCATCGCGTCGCCGAGGTCCTCGCTGACCCGCGCGAGCACATCCGGGTCCTTGAAGTGCGTCGTCGCCTGCACGATGGCCTTGGCGCGCTTCGCGGGATCGCTCGACTTGAAGATGCCGGAGCCGACGAAGACGGCCTCCGCGCCGAGCTGCATCATGAGTGCGGCGTCGGCGGGCGTCGCGATGCCGCCCGCGGAGAAGTTCGGCACCGGAAGCTTGCCGGCCTTCGCCACCCAGCGCACGAGGTCGTACGGCGCGCCCAGCGTCTTGGCCTCGGTCATCAGCTCCTCGGGGCCGAGCGTGGTCAGGCGGCGCATGCCCGAGATGACGGCGCGCATGTGGCGCACGGCCTCGACGATGTTGCCCGAGCCGGCCTCGCCCTTGGTGCGGATCATCGCGGCGCCCTCGCCGATGCGGCGCAGCGCCTCGCCGAGGTCGCGACAGCCGCACACGAACGGGATGCGGAATGCGAACTTGTCGATGTGGAAGTGCTCGTCGGCGGGCGTCAGCACCTCGGACTCGTCGATGTAGTCGACCGCGAGGGCCTCGAGGATCTGCGCCTCGACGAAGTGGCCGATCCGCGCCTTCGCCATCACCGGGATCGTCACCGCCTTCTGGATCTCCTGGATCTTCTTCACCGGCGACATCCGAGCGACGCCGCCATCGCGGCGGATGTCGGAGGGCACGCGCTCGAGCGCCATGACCGACGCGGCGCCGGCGTCCTCGGCGATCTTCGCCTGCTCGGCGTTGGTGACGTCCATGATGACCCCGCCCTTGAGCATCTCGGCGAGGCCGATGTGCTTCTTGTCAGCGATTCGCAGTCCGTTCAGGTCCGCCATGTGATCTCTCCTTGTTGGCTATACGACTGGTACCGCGCCGCGCTCCACCCGCTCCCGACTCCGCAGTCGGCCCCGCGCGGCTTTGATCGTGTCGGCGAGGCGCCGGATTCCCTCGTCGATGCGGCCGGCCGCCACCGACGAGAACGAGAGCCGCAGTGTACGCTGGCCGCCGCCGTCCACGAAGAAGGGCGCGCCCGGCGTGAAGGCGACCCCGCGCTGGATCGCCTGCGGCAGCAGGGTCCCGGCGTCCATGCCGGATGGCAGGGTCAGCAGGAGCGAGAAGCCTCCCTGGGGCTCGGTCCACGTGACTTCCGCCGGCATCCGCCGGCGGAGCGCCGTCAGGAGCAGCGAGCGGCGGCGCGCGTATTCCGCCGCGACCCGCGTGGCATGCCGGTCGAGGAGCTTGCGCTCGCAGAACCGATGGACCGCCGCCTGGATGAGGGCGCTCGTGTGCAGGTCGGCGAGCTGCTTGGCCGCCTGGAGCCGCTCGAGGATTTGCGGCGGTCCGACGAGCCACCCCAGGCGCAGCCCCGGGAACAGGATCTTCGAGAACGTGCCGATGTAGACGACGACCCCGCCGCGATCGACCGCCTTGAGCGGCAAGGTCGGCGAGCCGCCGTAGAACAGGCTGCCGTCGAACCCGTCCTCGACGATCGGCACCTGGTGGCGCGCGGCGACCTCGAGCAGCCGCCGCGCGGTCTCGGGCGCCACCGCCAGGCCGGTCGGGTTGTGCGCGCTCGGCTGACAGTAGAAGAGCTTGGGCGTGTGACGCTCGAGGAGCCGCTCGAACACCTCGGCGCGCGGTCCCGTCTCGCCCCACGGCACGCTCTGGAGCTGAGCGCCGAACGACCGGAAGACCTGCATCGCGCGCGGATAGGTCGGCTGCTCGATCGCCACGAAGTCGCCCGGATCGATCAAGGTGCGCGCGATCAGATCGAAGCCCTGCTGCGATCCGTTGACGATCAGGATCTCTTCGGGCCGCGCCTCGATGCCGAAGCGCAGGAGGTAGGTCGAGAGGTAGCGCCGCAGCGGCGGGTAGCCGCCGGCCGGATAGTACTGCAGGAGCGCGGGACCCTCCTCGCGGATCACCTGGTTCAGCACGCGGCGGAAGGCCTCGGTCGGGAAGAGCCCGCTGTCCGGCATGCCGCCCGCGAACGAGACGATGGCGCCGCTCGACGGGATCGGCGTCACCGCGCGCGAGCGCTCGTCGTCGGCACCGAGGATCTGCGCGCTCCGGGAGAAGAGGCCGGACCAGTCGAGCGCGACGGGGGCCGCGACGGCGGCGACCGGCGCCACCCCGCTCGCCGGCCGCTCGGCGACGAAGGTGCCCTGCCCCACGTGCGCGCGCGCCCAGCCGGTCGCCACCAGCTCCTCGTAGGCGAGCGCCACCGTGCCCCGGTTGACGCCGAGCTGCCGGGCGAGCTCGCGCGTGGCCGGCAGCTTCATGCCCGGCGTCAGCAGGCGCTCGTGGATCAGCCGCTCCAGATGCGCCTGGATCTGGCGCGGCAGCGCCGTGGGCTTGTCGCGGTCGAGCGGAATGTTCATGGGTTCCGCCAGCCAAGCCATTTTGGCTCGATTCGAGTTTTGGTCAAGGGCCAATTGGCCTGACTCCGCCAGGCCATTGTGCGGGCCCAGCCCGGGGCTCCGGCCGCCCGGGTACAATGGCCCGGGCCTCGGAGCGCGGCGGACGAGGATCCCAGCACAGGGGGAGCGCATGGCGGCGGGTGAAGCGCCCATCAAGCAGGCCGTGAAGTGGATCGAGGATCAGCTTCACGACAATCCCGGGGCGGACCGGGTCAAGCTCGTCGACGAGGCGTCGCGGCGCTTCGATCTGTCGCCCCTCGACGCGGACTTCCTGTTCCGTCACCTCGCCGAGCGGACGCCGAAGAAGTGACCGACGCCCAGGCGCGGCGCGTCCAGGCGCAGTTCGGCGCGAGCGCGGCCGCCTACGTGGCGAGCCCGCTCCACGCGGCCGGCGAGGATCTCGGGCGGCTGCTGGCCTGGGGCGCCGCGCGGCGCGCCGACCGCGTGCTCGACGTCGCCACCGGCGGCGGCCACACGGCCCTGGCCTTCGCGGCGGGCGTGCGCCGCGTGGTCGCCTACGATCTGACCGAGCCGATGCTCGCGGCCGCGCGCGCGCACGTCCGGGCCCGCGGCGCTGCCAACGTCGACTTCGTCGCGGGCGATGCGGGCGCCCTGCCCTTCCGCGACGAGTCCTTCGACGTGGTCACCTGCCGGACCGCCGCGCATCACTTCGGGGACGTCGCCGGCGCCGTCCGCCAGATCCACCGGGTCCTACGTCCGGGCGGCTCGCTCCTGCTCCAGGACATCCTCGGCCACGACGACGGCGAGGCCAGCGCCTTCATCCTCGAGGTCGAGAAGCGCCGCGATCCCTCGCACGTGCGGAGCTACCGGGCGGCGGAGTGGAAGGCGTTCCTGCGCGCCGCCGGGCTCACGGTGATGGAGGATTCGATCATCTGGAAGCTGCGCGAGTGGAACGAGTGGACCGGCCGGATGCGGATGACCGTCGAGGCGCGGCGCGACCTAGAGGACTTCGTGCGCCGCGCCCCCGAGCGCTGCCGGGCCGCCTTCGAGTTCCGGCTGACCCCCGACGGTGTCGCGTCCTTCAACGATCGCCAGATCCTGATCCGCGCCGACCGGGACTGAGTCGACCGTCGCGCGGCGCCGGCGCTCAGCGCGCGCGGGGCTGCAGGCGGACGATCGTAGCGCCGGCGCCGCCGCGCTCGGGCGGCGCATCGGCGTAGCCGGCGACGAGGGGATGGCGGGCCAGCACGCCCTGCACGATCCTGCGCTGCACGCCGATCCCTCGACCGTGGATCAATCGGACCTCGAGGAATCCCCTGGCTTGGGCGGCGTCGAGATACTCGGCGACGACCGACGCCACGTCGCGCGGCGCGAAGGCGTGCAGATCCAGCGCATCCTCGATCGGGATGCGGACAGGCTCGTCGGCTACAGCCGCGGCCCTCCGAGCACGTGCTCCTTCCAGTGGTCGAAGGTCAGGAGATCCTCCCCCGACAGCTTGCACTGTCAGAACGTGGCCGCGCGCTCGAAGAACGTCACGTCCACCACCCCGACCTTCTCGGCGCGCGCCGTCTCCGCCACTTTCTCGGCCACCATCTGACGCACGAACGGAATCGGGATCCGGCCGAGCCGGTGCAGGACCTCGTCGGTGCAGCGAATCCGGGTGCCGGGCAGCACCGGCCCCTCCGCGACGACCGCGTCGGCCTCTCGCTCGGGGTGCTCGCACGTCTCCGGCACGAGCTGCTGCAGACGCAGCGACACGTACTCGGTCACCCACGCCTGGATCCCTCGGCGGGCCTCCTCCACGCTGGGCGCTGCCCGATCGAGCTTGTCGTTCACGCTCGCCAGAAGCTCTTCCAGTCGGCCGAGCTTCGACTCGAGCGCGGCGAGCCGCGCGTCCACGTTCGCGTCGGTCATCGAGTCCTCCGAGCGCCCCACGCCGCTCACGCGGCCGCCGGGCGGCGAGTATGCCAGTCGGTGATGCGCTGATAGGCGTCGACGACGCGGAGCACGGTCGCCTCGTCGAACGGCCGCCCCACGACTTGTAGCCCGATCGGCAGGCCGGCGGCCGTGAAGCCACACGGCGCCGCGCATGCGGGATGGCCGGAGAAGTTGAACGGACGCGTGCAGCGCAAGAGCGCCGCACGCACGTCCGACGGGCCGTCGCCGAGCGTCGTCTCGCGCTCGCCGAGCACAGGCGCCGCCAGCGGGGTCGCCGGCGCCAGGAGCACGTCGCGCCGGGCGAGCGCCTCGTCGACCTCGCGGGTCAAGAACGCGCGGACCTGCTGGCTTCTGACGTAATGCGCGCCGGTGACGAAGGCGCCCATGCGCAGGCGCTCGCGCACGTCGGGCTGATAGTCCTGCGGCCGCGAGCGCATCCACGGCGCGTGATACGCGAGCGCCTCCGACGCCACGATCGCCGCCGACGCGGCGGCGACGTGGGCGACGTGGGTGAGGCTCACCTCGTCGACGACCGCGGCCGCCCGCTCGAGCGCCTTCGCCGCGGCTTCCACCGCGGCCCGCACGTCTTGTGCCGCGACGTCGGTGAAGTGGGCGCGCAGGAGTCCCACCCGGAGCCCTTTCACGTCGCCGGTGAGCGCGGCGCCGTAGTCGGGCACGGGCAGCACGCTCGTCGTTGGATCGGCCGGGTCATAGCCCGCGATCGCGCTCAGCATCAGCGCGCAGTCGCACGCCGAGCGGGTCATCGGGCCCACGTGATCCATCGACCACGCGAGCGGCACCACGCCCGCGCGGCTCACCCGGCCGTAGGTCGGCTTGAGCCCGGTGATGCCGCAGAGCGAGGCCGGGATACGGATCGAGCCGCCGGTGTCGGAGCCGAGCGAGCCGGGCGCCAGGCCCGCCGCGACGGCGGCTCCGGATCCCGAGGAGGATCCGCCCGCGATGCGGTGCGCGTCGGCGCCCCACGGATTGCGCGTGTCGCCGTAGTGCGCGTTGATGCCCTCCGGCCCGTATGCGAACTCGTGCATGTTGAGCTTGCCGAGCAGGATCGCGCCGGCGCGCGCCAGCCGGGCCACGACCGTCGCGTCGTCGCCCGGCACCGAGTCGGCGAGGATCTTGGAGCCGCCGGTGGTGCGCACGCCCTTCGTCGAATAGAGGTCCTTCGGCGCCCAGGGCACGCCGTGGAGCGGGCCGATGGTCTTGCCGGCCATCAGGTCGGCCTCGGCCGCTCGCGCCGACTCGAGTGCTGCGTCCGCGCAGACCGTGATGAACGCGCGGAGCGAGGGATCGAGAGCCGCGATGCGATCGAGATGGACGCGCACGACCTCGACGGGCGAGACCTGCTTGGTCGCGATCATCCGGCCGAGGTCGGCCATCGACGTCCAGCAGAGGTCGCCCACTCAGAGCACCCGGTACTGCGTCGTCGGCTCGACGCTGCCGAGCGGCAGCCGCTCGAGCGCGGCGAGCGACTCGAGGAGCCGCTGCACCGCCGGACGGATCGCCTCGAGCTCGGCGTCGGTCCACGCGAACCCGGCGAGGGCCGCCGTGCGCTTCAGCGACTCGAGGCTTATTTCCATGCGCGCGAGCATACCACTAGAATGTGAGGCCATGGCCGTCCCGCTGACCTTCGTCGCCGATCCGCGCCACCCCGCCGCGCGCCGCACCGTGACGGTCGCGCCCGGCACGACGATCCTCAAGGCGGCGCACGCGGCCGGCATCGACATCACCGCCACCTGCGGCGGGCGGGGCCGGTGCACGTCGTGCCGGGTGAAGTTCCTGGCCGGCCTGCCGCCGCCGCCGACGATCATGGACGAGGTCCAGCTCGGCGACGACCTCGTGCGCGAGGGCTATCGCCTCGCCTGCCAGTGCGTCCTTCACGAGGCCGTCACCGTGGAGCCGGCGCCGCCGCTCGACGAGCGCGCGTTCCAGATCCTGGGCGCCGGTCCCGGCGTGCGGCAGCTCGGCCGCGTCGCGCTCGATTCGGGCATCGCCAAGCAGGTCGTCAAGGTCACCCTGCCGCGCGAGGAGCACCACCAGACCTCCGACCTCGAGCAATTGCTCGAGGCGGTCGGCCTCACGACCGCCGACGTCGGTCCCGCGGTCGTGCAGGGACTACCCTCGGCGCTCCGCGACGACCCGGCCGGCGTCACCGTGACGACCTTCACGCCGGGCGCCGACGCGGCCGGCGCCTCGCGAGGCCGGCAGAAGATCCTCGCGGTCGAGCGCGGCGACACCGCGGCCATGAAGTTCGGCCTTGCGATCGACATCGGGACGACGAGCGTCGTGACGACCCTGGTCGAGCTCGAGTCGGGCGAGCAACTCGCGTCGGTCTCGAGCCTGAATCCCCAGACCGTGTTCGGCGGCGACCTCATGTCGCGCATCGCCTTCGCACAGTTCAATCCCGGCAATCTGCGCAAGCTCCACACGCGGATCGTCGGCCTCCTGAACCGGCACGTGGAGCAGATCTGCCGCGAGTCCGGCGTCCTGGCGAAGTGGATCTACAAGGTGGTCGTCGTCGGCAACACGTGCATGCACCACATCCTGCTCGGCATCGATCCCTCGCACGTCGGGCTGGCCCCCTATGCACCGGTGATGCGCCACGCGGTGACCCTCGCGGCGCGCGAGCTCTTCCTGAAGGTGGCGCCGGAGGCCCGCGTGTGCCTCTTGCCGCTCGTGGCCGGCTTCGTCGGCGCCGACGCGGTCGGCGTCGCGCTCGCGACGCGCATCTACGACAGCACCGAGATCCGCATCGCGGTGGACATCGGGACCAACGGCGAGGTGCTGCTCGGCTCGCGCGACCGCCTCTGGGCCTGCTCGGCGCCCGCCGGGCCGGCGCTGGAGGGTGGCCAGATCCGTCACGGCATGCGCGGCGCGCTCGGCGCCGTCGATCGCGTCACCGTCGACGACGACATCCACGTGCACACGATCGGCGAGGCCGACGCGCTCGGCATCTGCGGCTCCGGGATCATCGATCTGCTGGCCGGCCTGCTCGACCGCGGGGTCATCGACTGGACGGGGCTGATCCAGGTCGACCGGCGCGACGCGCTGCCGCTCCGGCTCGCCGAGCGGGTCGTGATGCGCGGCGAGGAGCGCCAGGTCATCGTGCTCCGGCCGGGGGAAGCCGGCGCGCGGCAGGAGATCGTGCTCACCCAGGACGACGTCCGCCAGGTCCAGCTCGCGAAGGGCGCGATCGCCTCCGGCGTCACGATGCTCCAGCACGTCGCCGGCGTCCCGGCCGAGCGAATTGCGGAGCTGATGCTGGCGGGCGGCTTCGGCAACTACGTCTCGATCGACAGCGCGCTCCGCATCGGATTGATTCCGCCGCTCCCCCGCGAGCGGATCCGCTACGTCGGCAACGCCGCCTCGCT
>Ga0307472_100001081_pt1 | contig 10564 bp, 7 predicted proteins | sample atmos_gasesAM5C__2_FD_204582 | JGI IMG/M metagenome (GOLD analysis project Ga0307472, IMG submission 204582) | Hardwood forest soil microbial communities from Morgan-Monroe State Forest, Indiana, United States - atmos_gasesAM5C_05 | ecosystem: Environmental > Terrestrial > Soil > Temperate... | reverse complement strand
TGCCCTGTGGCCGGGGCTTGCATAGGCCCACTAGCGATATCGCCGTCATTTCTAGGCACAACCCGCTCATCTTTCAACACGCCGCGCGTGCGGTTTCAACGCTGCTTGAGACGGTTACACAGAACGTGAGCAGTAACTCCTCGCGTTCGGCGCCTTTAATCGAGCGTACTGCGGAAGTTCCAGACTTGCCGAGGAAGCACGTTCCGGCTTTTCGGCAATTCTCGCAACGGCAAGGCTTACTGCTTCTTAGAACAATCAATGACTGGCTTGAATCGAGGCGTGTCCGACGATCCGTAGGTGGGCGTGGCCGGTCGTTAGTTCGCGCGGGCGTTCATCTTTACTCTTACGTGGCAGCTAGGGAGGCTCGTTCCCTAAAGCGGTAGCTTTTGTCCCACTTCTTCCCTCAGGGTCTTCCTCAAAATCTTCCCCACATTCGACTTTGGCAGATCCTTCTTGAAATACACGTGTTTCGGCACTTTGTAACCTGCAAGAGACTGCCGCATATATTCAATAACAGCCCTCTCGGTGAGCGCCGGGTCCTTGGCGACCACGAATAGCGCCACCACCTCTCCTGAATGCTCGTCCGGCTGCGCGACCGCCGCGGCCTCGAGGATCCCGGGATTGGCGGCGGCGACCGCCTCGACTTCGTTCGGATACACGTTGAAGCCCGAGACCAGGATCATGTCTTTCTTGCGGTCCTCTATGAAGACGAAGCCGCGCTCATCCATGTGGCCGACATCGCCGGTGCGTAAGTAACCGTCGGGCAGCATCACCTTGGCGGTCTCGTCGGGGCGGTTCCAGTAGCCCCTCATCACCTGCGGGCCGCGCACGCAGATCTCGCCGATCTGTCCCAAGGGCAGGTCGTTGCCGGCATCGTCCTTGATGGCGATCTCGGTGGAGGGAATCGGGATACCGATCGAGCCGTTGAACGCTTCGGACGGCGGATTGATGCAGGCGGCGGGGGAGGTCTCAGTGAGGCCCCACGCCTGCGAGAGAACGTTGCCGGTCGCTTCCTTCCATTTCGCCGCGACCGCGGCCTGCACCGCCATGCCGCCGCCGAGGGAGATCTTCAGCCCGCTGAAGTCGATCTTGTCGAACCCCGGGGCGTGCAGCATTGCGTTGAAGAGCGTGTTGACGCCGGAGATGAAGTTGCAGGGATAGCGCTGCATGTCGGCGATCATGGACTTGAGGTCGCGCGGGTTGATGATGAGGAGGTTCTGCCACCCGAGTCGCGCGAACACCATGCAGTTACAGGAGAGCGCGAAGATGTGATAGAGCGGGATCGCGGTGAGGATGGTCCCGTGATCCGGCAGGCTCTTGCCGATCCACACCTCGGCCTGCAGCACGTTGGCACTCACGTTGCCGTGCGAGAGCATCGCGGCCTTGGCGACCCCGGTGGTGCCGCCCGTGTACTGAAGGAAGGCGAGGTCGTCGGGACCTAAGTCGACCGGGGCGAGCGGGAGGCTCCGGCCTGCGCTTACCGCCTCCTTGAACGAGGTCGCGCTCGCGATGTGCCAGGGCTGCACCTGCTTCTTCAACCGCCGCACGACGAAGTTGACGATCGCAGACTTGGGGAACTTGAGGTAATCGCCGACCGCGGTGACGAGCACGGTCCGGAGCTTGGTGTGGGGGAGCACCTTCTCCATCACGTGGGCGAAGTTCTCGAGCACGACGATGGCCGTCGCCCCGGCGTCGGTGAGCTGATGCTCGAGCTCCGGGGCGGTATAGAGCGGGTTGGTGTTGATGACGATGAGCCCGGCGCGCAGTGCCCCGAACATGGCGATCGGGTACTGCGGCGTGTTGGGTAGCATGATCGCGATCCGGTCGCCCTTGCGGAATCCCTGGCTCTGCAGCCACGCACCGAAGGCGCGCGAGAGCGTGTCGAGCTCGCCGTAGGTGATCGTCGCGCCCATATAGATGTAGGCGACCCGGTCGGCGTGCCTCGCGCAGGTCTCCTCGATGAGCTGCTTGAGCGAGCGCAGCTTCGAGGGATCGATCGTCGCGGGCACATAGGGCGGGTACGACTTCAGCCAGATCTTGTCCATCAGCTACCCCCGGTCCGGTGTTTCTTATCTAAGAGCGGTTCGAGGTACGGCCATACGTTATCGAGAACCGGGGCTTCCCCGCGGGCATTCGGGTGCATCCCGTCGCCCTGCATGAGCGCCGGATCGAGCGCCACCCTCTCCAGCAGGAACGGCACCAGCGGCAGATGATATTGGTTTGCGAGGTCGGGGAACACGCGCTCGAACTCACCCGTGTAGCGCGGCCCGTAGTTGGGCGGAATGCGGATGCCGACGAGCAGCACGCGCGCGCCGGCCGCCCGCGAGAGCTCCACCATCCGCTCGAGGTTGCTGCGCATCTCGGCGACCGGCAGCGCCCGCAGCCCGTCGTTGGCGCCGAGCTCGAGGATCACGAGCCCCGGATGGTGCAGCTTCAGTGCGCGCGGCAACCGTTCGAGGCCGCCGCCGCTCGTCTCGCCGCTTTCGCTGGCATTGACCACCTGGTATCCGTACCCTTGAGTACGCAGTCGCTGCGCGAGCAAGGCGACCCAACCCTCCCGCGGAGCGAGTCCATATGCGGCGCTCAGGCTGTCACCGAATACGAGGATCGTGCGGCTCAGCGCCGCTTCCGCTCCGAGCGCGATGAGCAGCAACCCCACGCCGAGCGTGACCGCGCCGACGACTCTGGACTTCGTTCTCAAAGCCGAAAACCTCTCCAAGCAGGTTAGCAGCCCGGAAGGCGCGCTGACCATCGTCGATTCGGTGTCGCTCGGCATTGCGCGCGGGGAGTCGGTGGCCGTCGCCGGCCCCTCCGGGGCCGGCAAGTCGACGTTGCTCGCGCTCCTCGCAGGCCTCGACACACCCTCTGCCGGGCGCGTAGTGCTCGAAGGTACCGACCTGACGAGCCTCGATGAGGACGGGCGCGCGCGCCTGCGGGCGCAGCGCGTCGGCTTCGTGTTCCAGTCCTTTCACCTCATTCCGGCGCTCACCGCGCTCGAGAACGTGATGCTGCCTCTCGAGCTCGCCGGCAGCGCGGATGCGCGCCGCGCGGCGACCGAGACTCTCACGCGCGTCGGGCTCAAGGGGCGGACCGGCCACTATCCGCGCCAGCTCTCGGGCGGCGAGCAGCAGCGGGTCGCGATCGCCCGCGCCTTCGTCACCCGGCCTGCGGTGCTGTTCGCCGACGAGCCCACCGGCAACCTCGACACCGCGACTGGAGCTCGGGTGGGGGAGCTGCTCTTCGAGCTCAACGCCAATGCCCACACGACGCTCGTGCTCGTGACGCACGACCGCGAGCTCGCCGCGCGCTGCGGCCGAATGCTGCGTATGGAGGCCGGACGCATCGTATGAAGGCCATGCGGCTCGCGCTGAGGACGCTCGCCCGCGAGTGGCGCTCGGGCGAGCTCGGCGTGCTCCTGCTCGCCCTCACCGTGGCGGTCGCAGCGCTCACGGGCGTTGGATTCCTCGTCGGGCGGATCAGCGCCGCCGTGGCGCTGCAGGCGAGCTCGGTGCTGGCGGCCGACATCCGCCTGAGCTCGCCCCGACCCTTGGGCGATGCCTACTTCGCCGAGGCCGCGCGCCGCGGGCTCGCCTACTCGCACACTACCTCGCTCCTCTCCGTGGTCTTCAACGGCGATGCCAGCCAGCTCACCAACGTAACGGCGGTCACCGCGGGTTACCCGCTCCGCGGCAGGCTCCTCGTCGCCCCCGAACCGTTCGCGCCCGGCTCGCCCGCCTCCGGCATCCCGGCTCCGGGAGAGGTCTGGCCCGCCTCCAAGCTCCTCGCGGCGGTGGGCGGCAGGGTCGGCTCGCAGCTCACGATCGGCGCGGCGACGTTTCGCGTGACGCGCGTTCTCATCTCGCGCCCCGACCAGGGGGGCACCTTCGCCGAGCTCGCCCCCAGCCTCATCATGAATGCGGCGGACCTCGAGTCGACGCGCCTCATCCAACCCGGCAGCCGCGTGAGCTACCACGGTCTCTTTGCGGGCGAGCGCGCCGCGATCGAGGACTTCAAGGGCTGGCTCACCCATCACAAGCTGCCCGCAGAGCGGCTGCGCGACATCACCGACGCGAGCCCGCAGGTGCGCAACGCCGTCGACCGCTCCGGCCGGTTCCTGAGTCTCGCGAGCCTGGTGAGCGTGCTCCTGTGCGCGATCGCGGTGGCGATGGCGGCGCGGCGCTACGTGCACCGGCACCTGGATACCGTGGCGCTCCTCAAGACACTGGGCGCGACGCGCGCCTTCACGCTCAGCGTCGCGGTGCTGCAGCTCCTTGCGCTCGCGCTGATTGCCGCGCTCATTGGCTCGGCGCTCGGCTTTCTCGCGCAGGAGTGGCTGCTGCGCACGATCCGTGGGCTGCTCGCGGTGACTGAGCTCCCGGCCCCGAGCGCGGCGCCGCTCGCCCTCGGGTTCATGACGGCGATCGCGGTGCTCGCGGGGTTTGCGCTGCCGCCGCTCATACAGCTCGGGCGCGTGCCGGCGCTGCGCGTCCTGAGGCGCGACGTGGGTCCGCCGCCGCCCCTGGTGCTCCTCGCCTTCGGCCCCGCGGTGGCCGTGGTGGCCTTCCTCATCTATTGGGTGGTGCGGGACGCGCGGCTCTCTCTCTATCTCGGCGTGGGGCTGGCAGTGTTTCTGGCGGTGCTGGCGCTCGCCGGCACCGGGCTCGTGCTGCTCGCCGGGCGGCTGCGCGGGCGCGTCGGGGTGGCGTGGCGCTTCGGAGTGGCGAACCTGAGCCGCCGCCGCGCCGAGAGCGTCGTGCAGCTCGTCGCCTTTGGCACCGGCATCATGGTGCTGCTGCTCCTCGGCATCATCCGCGATGACCTGAACAGCGACTGGCGGCGGACGCTCCCGCCCGATCTCCCCAACTACTTCTTCATCAACATCCCGCCCGGCGAGCGCGACGCTTTCATCCGCTTCGTCGAGGCGCAGGGCGCGCGCACCACGCGCGTGCTGCCCATGATCCGCGGGCGGCTGACGGCCATCAACGGCCGCGTGGTGGAGGAGGGGCGCCGCGGCGGGCGGGACGAGGAGGGCTTTGCGACCCGCGAGCAGAATCTCACCTGGACGACCGAGCTGGGCGCCGACAACCGCATCGTCGCCGGGCGCTGGTGGACACAGGAGGATGTCGGCAGGCCCCTCGTGTCGCTTGCGACGGAGTTCCAGGAGGCGCTCGGCGTGACGCTCGGCGACCGGCTGACCTTCGACATCGCCGGCGAGACGACAGAGACCACGGTCGCGAGCATCCGCAAGGTGAAGTGGGACAGCTTTCGGCCGAATTTCTTCATCGTGTTCGCGCCGGGCGTACTGGATCGGATGGCGGGCACCTACATGACGAGCGCCTACTTCACGCCCGGCACCGCGCGTACGCTCGCCGAGCTCGCGCACCGCTTTCCCAGCGTCTCGATCTTCGACATCGACGAGCTCCTCACGGAGGTGCGCGCCGTGCTCGATAAGGCCGCGATCGCGGTGCAGAGCGTCTTCGTCTTTACGCTCCTCGCAGGCCTCACGGTGCTCCTCGCAGCCGTGCAATCGAGCCGCGACGAGCGCCGCTACGAGAGCGCGATGCTGCGTACCCTCGGTGCGAGCCGTGGCACCGTCTTGCAGGGGGTGCTCGCCGAGTTCGTGACCTTAGGGGTCCTCTCGGGATTCATCGCCGCGGCGGGGGCTTCGCTCGCCGCGTACTTCCTCACGACGCGCTGGCTGGAGCTCCGGTACGCGTTCGATCTGACACCCTGGGGAGTCGGCATCGTCGGGGGGGCGCTGCTGGTCGCCGCCGGGGGCTGGCTCGCCACTCGCAGCGTCGTGAATCAGCCGCCGCTCACGACGCTGCGGGCTTGACGAAGGGCGCTGAGGCCTGACTGACCGAATATCGGGATTCGATGACGCTTCCCGTCGGTCGACGGCGCGGGGCTATGATCCCTGTAGACTCCGTCTTACTCAGCCCCGCGGTGACGTCTGATGTACTGCCCAGCGCTTTTTCGTGAGGACCGGCTCGAAGTTCAGCATGCACTGATTCGAAATCACCCCCTCGGTCTGCTGATTTCAAATGGGGCGGGTGGGCTGCTCGCGAATCTGCTGCCGTTCGTCCTGAAGACCGGGGACTCCGGGCGCGGCGTGCTGCAGGTTCATATGGCACGCGCCAATCCGCAGTGGCGCGAGCTCGACGATCAGGCGGTGCTCGTGGTGTTTCGAGGTCCTGACGCCTATGTCAGCCCTTCCTTGTACGCGACCAAGAAAGAGACCGGCAAGGTGGTGCCCACCTGGAACTATGCGATGGTCCAGGTCCGGGGCAAGGCCAGAGTACGTGACCAGGTCGACTGGCTCACGCCGCAGCTCAACGCCCTGACGACCTCGCGTGAGGCGGCCCGTGCGCAGCCCTGGTCGATCACTGATGCTCCGCCTGACTATATCGAGGCGCAGAAGAGGGCCATCGTCGGCATCGAGATCGAGATCGCGGTGATCGAAGGCAAGTGGAAGGTGAGTCAAAACCAGCCTGAGGCCAACCGCCGTTCCGTCGTTGGCGGTTTCAGCATGGACGAGAGCACCCGCGAGATGGCCGAGCTCGTACGGAGCTATGGCAAGATCGAATAGTCCGTAAGGATCGTGGCCTCGCCCACAGTAACGTGGGAAATCGCCCAAGCCCTGGGTCTGTGCGCGGTCGCCGGTTGCCTCACCCTGTGCGTGCTGGCAGTGCGGCCGCGGGCGGGCGCCTCCGGCGCCTTCCGGCTGCGCAGCCACGAGCTCCTCGGCTGGCTCACACTCGCCGTCGCACTCGCCCACGTCGGCTTATCGCTCGGCGCCGATCGAAGCGTCATCGAGCACCTCAAGCTGACCGCCCCGCGCTACGAATACGCCGGGATCCTGGCGCTCTTGACTCTGCTCTTTCTTACCGCGCCGGCCGGGGCTGCCGTCCGCCCGCGACTCTGGCCGCGCCACCGCAGCTTTCAGGCGATACACGTCGGTGCCGCCTGCCTGCTGGTGGTCGCTGTGGCGCTGCATGTTGTGACCACCGCTCGCTACGTCCACGGTGGCGCGCAGCAGGCCGCTTACATTCTGTTGTCGGGTGCCGTGCTGCTCGCACTCCTGCGTGCGCGCCCCCGGCGACCGCCCGCGCCGCAGCCGTCGCTCCTCTACGCCCGGCTCGTGTTCGGGCGTCACTCGCGCCTCGTGCTGGTCCTGGTCCTCGGGGCACTCGCGGCGCTCCTCGCGTTGCTCCACCCCGGTGCGAGCCTCGCTCTGCGCGAGCCGTTCGTCATCCGCAGCGAGCGACTGGCCCTGGACTTTCCCCACGACAAACACCGCGCCGTGAGTTGCACACAGTGTCATCACGACTTCATTGATCGCAGCGGCGAGGGCTCGTGCGTCAGCTGTCATCGCAGCGGCCGCGCCGACCTTCGGGCCGGCGCCGAGGCGCGCTTTCACGACTTCTGCCTCGGTTGTCATCGTGACCCGCCGGCGTACCTGACCCGTCACGGGCCGGTCACCGGATGCGACACCTGCCATGCGCCGCCGCCCGCCGGGGGGCATCGATGAGGCGGGGCGATGGTCGCTCGAGTGTGACGAGCCGCATATCGGGGCGGTCCCGGTTGGACGGCGGGAGCGAAAGCCTGTACCCTGCGCGCGCTAAAACATGAAGGGGTGCGCGGTCAGCACCCGTTTTGCTCGCAGTCTGTCCCTTCCGGCTTACTTCGATTCCTACGATTAACCACCCTCGCGACTGACCGCCGCAGCCTACGCCTGCAGGCCAATCTTCCGGTCTGCGGGGCCACCACGGCGCTGCCGAGCGAGCTCACGATTGAGGCTTTGATGTCATTTGCAAATCTCGGACTCACGTCCGAACTCGCGCGTGCCGTATCCGAAAAGGGCTACGCCACGGCGACTCCTATCCAGTCACAGGCGATACCGGTCGTGCTCGCGGGTCGCGACGTTCTCGCGGGCGCGCAGACCGGCACGGGCAAGACGGCGGCATTCATACTGCCGATCCTGCAGGGGCTCGCGCGCGCCACTGGACGGTCACCGCGCGCGCTCATACTCACGCCGACCCGGGAGCTCGCCGCTCAGGTAGCCGAGAGCGCGCGTACCTACGGCAGGTATCTCGATCTGCGCACCAGCGTCGTCTTCGGCGGCGTGAGCATCAACCCACAGATCGATTCACTGCGGGCCGGATGCGACGTTCTGGTGGCAACTCCCGGACGGCTGCTCGATCTCGCGGACCAGCGAGCGCTCGATCTGGGCAGTGTGCAATGTTTTGTGCTCGATGAAGCCGATCGGATGCTCGACATGGGATTCATCCCTGCGATCCGCCGGGTGCTGAAGCTCCTGCCGCCGCGGCGGCAGAATCTGATGTTCTCCGCTACCTATTCGGACGAGATCCGCAGCCTCGCCAGCCGCTTCCTGCGCGACCCCGCCACGATCGAAGTGGCCGTGCGCAACGCGACCGCCGACCGCGTCGATCAGCAGACCTACCGTGTTCCGAAGGAGCACAAACGGCACCTGCTCGCCCATCTCATCAAGAGCGGCAACTGGCACCAGGTGTTGGTGTTCACCCGCACCAAGCACGGCGCGAACCGGCTCGCGCAGCAGCTCGAGTCGAGCGCCATCCGCGCGGCGGCGATTCACGGCAACAAGAGCCAGGGCGCGCGCGTGCGCGCCTTGGCGGATTTCAAGGCCAACAGGGTCACCGCACTGGTTGCGACTGAGGTGGCGGCGCGCGGCCTCGACATCAAGGAGCTTCCGCACGTCGTCAATTACGAGTTGCCCAACGTGCCGGAAGACTACGTTCATCGCATCGGACGCACCGCGCGTGCCGGCGGTACCGGATGCGCCGTCTCGCTGATCTCGCCCGACGAGGCGCCGCTGTTGCGGGACATCGAAAGACTGCTGCAGCGCTCGCTGCCGGTAACGGCCCTGCCTCCGTACCCGGTTTCTGCTCCACCACAGCACTCCGCCCAGCCGGATCGCCCCGGCCAGCAGTCAGGGCGCGGGGGTGGGCCGCGCTCGCAGGGACAGCACTCCCGCGAGGCGCAGCCGCGGCGGGAGCGTCATTCCCCCGGCGGCCGCAGCGATCACTTCCCCGGTGGCAACCGTCCCTCCGGCGGTAATCGTCGCCGCGACCGCTCCGATGCGCGGCCTCGCGCCGCCACGCCGTTGCGGACGACGCGCTGATGCGGTGAGCGTCCTGCGGTGCCCTAGTCAGGCTGACTGATGATCCGCATCAACCTGTAGGTATATTCGACGCCTTCATCGAACTCCTCGACGCCGACGCGCTCGTCGCGCCCATGCGCTCGGTTCTCATCGGCGTCGATCCAGATTCCGCTGACGTCGTAACTCGGAATGCCGGCGTTGCGTGTCCGCCGGTCGTCGCTGAAGCCGGTCGCCATCGTCGGTACGATCGGCACGCCCGGCCACATCGAGTGCGTCACCTGCGCGACCCGGCTCATGAGGGCAGCGGTCGGTACTGACTCCGGGCTGATGATGGGCGGGGCATCCAGTGTCAGCGCTATTTTGACGTCGTCGAGAGCCTGCACCAGTGCGGCGCGCACGTGCGGCTCGCTGTCGCCCGGCAACATCCGGCACTGGATCGTCGCCCGCGCCCGCTGCGGCAGCGCATTCTCCGCGTGTCCGCCGCTGATCAGCGTCGCGACGCAGGTAGTCCGCAGCTGTGCATTGAAGTAGACCTTGTGGCTCAGGCGTTCGGCGGCCGCCGGGTCGGGCGGAGTGCGCGCCACCGCGTGCATGTCCGCGCTGTCGGGCCCATGCGGCAGCTCGGCACGCGCCTCGAAGCTGGCACGCGTCGTGGCCGTCAGCATGACGGGAAACTGGAACCGTTCGAGGCGGCCGAGGCCGTCGGCAAGCCGGTAGATGGCATTGTCCGGGCCGGGAAGGGAACCGTGCCCGCCGGGACTGGTCGTCTCCGCCGTGTAGGTCACGTAGGTCTTCTCGCTCGTGCCCACCTCGAGATACGCGCGCGTGTCGTTGCGATAGGCGCCGCCGCCCCCATCGAGGTTGATCACGAGCGAGGCATCCACCAGGTCGCGATGGCTCCCGAGCAGGAAGGCCGGTCCGTTGGCGTCGCCGCCGGCCTCCTCGTCAGCCGTGAAGGCGACGATCAGGTCTCGGGCCGGCCGGAAGCCCTCACGCCGCAGACGGATCAGGGACTCGAGCATCGCCGCGTCGCCGTCCTTCATGTCGATCGTGCCGCGACCATAGAACCAGCCATCCTTCTGCGTCAGTTTGAACGGATCGAACGTCCAGTCCTCGGCTCTCGCCTCGACGACATCCAGGTGTCCGAGGAAGAGCACGGGACGCCCGTGCCCTTTACCCCGCAGGCGCACGACGACATTGCCCTTCGTCGGATGCTCAGGCGGCGCGATCAGGGCCACGTCAGCCGCAGGAAAGCCAGCGGCGATCAGTCGATCGCGGATCGCGGTGGCCGCGGCAGTCGACCCGTAGGCATGGGTCGTGTTGATCTCGATCAGCTCCCTGAAGATGTCGCGCGCGAGCTTTCGATCCGCGGCAGGCGGCGCGGGACCTGGGGTCGCGCCCGTGGCGGCATTGGCTAAGCTC
>Ga0307472_100001080_pt1 | contig 10566 bp, 6 predicted proteins | sample atmos_gasesAM5C__2_FD_204582 | JGI IMG/M metagenome (GOLD analysis project Ga0307472, IMG submission 204582) | Hardwood forest soil microbial communities from Morgan-Monroe State Forest, Indiana, United States - atmos_gasesAM5C_05 | ecosystem: Environmental > Terrestrial > Soil > Temperate... | reverse complement strand
CCACCGGTGAGCGGACGAACCGGCATCTCGAATTTGCCTAACGCAATTTCGAGCGCCTGCTCGGCCGTGCGGACGTAGTGAACCTGCACGCCCTCGAGCATGTGCGGCGGCAAATCCTCCATGACGTTAGGCTCGTTCTCTGAGGGAAGGATCACTTCGCGAATGCCGGCGCGCTTTGCGCCGAGCACCTTCTCCTTGATCCCGCCGACCGGCAGCACGATTCCGGAGAGAGAAATTTCTCCGGTCATCGCCACTCGTGGACGGACTGGACGGCCCGTCAGCAAGCTGACCAGCGCTGTGACCATGGCCACACCCGCCGAAGGACCGTCCTTCGGCACGGCGCCGGACGGCACGTGGATATGCAGGTCGTGCTTGCGGAAAAAGTCCGGATCGATGGCGTAGCGCTCGGCGTTTGCGCGGACCCATGTGAGCGCCGCGCGCACGGACTCCTGCATTACGTCGCCCAGATGCCCGGTGATGGTGAATTGCTTTCCGCCGCGCATCTTGCTGGCCTCGATGAACACGATATCGCCGCCCACCGGTGTCCAGACCAAACCGACCGAAACGCCGGGCTTCTTGACGCGCTCCTCGACTTCTTTTTCGAGGCGAACCTTCGGGATGCCCAGCGATTCGCGGATCACTTCGGGCGTTACCACCAACTTGTCCGTCTTGCCCTCGGCCATACGCCGGGCCTGTTTGCGCACCAGCGTGCCGATTTCACGTTCGAGGTTGCGCACGCCCGCTTCTCGCGTGTAGTGGCGAATCAGGTCATGCAGCGCCTCGTCGGTGAATTCAATCTGCTCGCCCACAGTGATGCCATGCTCTTTCGCTTGCCGCTCGATCAGGAACCTCTTTGCGATGTGGACTTTCTCCTCCTCGGTGTAGCCGGGGAGTTCGATGATCTCCATGCGGTCGCGCAGCGGCTCCGGAATCGGATCGAGCCAGTTGGCGGTGGCGATGAAGAGCACCTTCGAAAGATCGAACGGTACGTCGAGATAGTGATCGCGGAACGTGGAATTCTGTTCCGGGTCGAGCACTTCCATCAACGCTGCGGCCGGATCGCCGCGGAAGTCGCGGCCGAGCTTGTCCACCTCGTCGAGCATCAGCACGGGGTCCATCGTTTCGGCACGACGGAGTCCCTGAATGATCTGGCCCGGCAGAGCGCCGATGTAGGTGCGGCGATGGCCGCGGATTTCAGCTTCATCATGCATTCCACCAAGCGACATGCGATGGAACTTGCGGCCCAGCGCCCGAGCGATGGATTTTCCAAGCGAAGTTTTGCCCACGCCTGGCGGCCCCACGAAGCAGAGGATCGGGCCTTTCATTCCCGGCTGCAGCTTTTTTACTGCCAGGAAATCCAGGATGCGCTGCTTCACCTTTTCGAGGTCGTAGTGGTCCTCATCCAGAATCGCCTGAGCTTTCGCAATATCGATGTCATCGGTGCCGGAAGTCTTGTTCCAGGGCAGCGAAGTCATCCACTCGAGATAGGTCCGTGAGACCATGTATTCGGCGGAAGCCGGCGTCATCTTTGCGAGACGCTTTAGCTCGCGGTCGCATTCTTTGCGAGCCTCGGCAGACATGCCGGACTCTTCCACCTTCTTGCGGAGCTCTTCGATTTCCGACTGGGTGTCGTCCGATTCGCCGAGCTCCTTCTGAATCGCTTTCATCTGCTCGCGCAACAGGAATTCGCGCTGAGACTGATTCACCTGCTCCTGCACCTGTTCGTGAATTTTGTTGCGCAGCTCGAGCACTTCCTTTTCTTTGGAGAGCTCGTTAATCAAAGTCTCGAGGCGCCTGCGCACACTGAAGGTTTCGAGCAGCTCCTGGCGAACGATGGAGCTGAGCGAAGGCAGAGTCGAAGAAACAAAATCGGCCAGCCGTCCCGGCGTTTCCATGTTCATTACTTCTGTTTGAAGATCGTCCGAGAGTTGCGGCGAACGCGCCACTACTTCACGGAATAACTCCTGAACGTTGCGGGTGAGCGCGGTGAGTTCAGCCTCGGGCTGGTCTTCGAGGTCTGGCCGCCCTTCCACGCGTGCACGGAGAAACGGCTTCAAGCCAATGACCTCCATCACGCGGATGCGGTCGAGTCCCTCAAGAAAAGCCACAACGTTACCGTTGGGCATGCGCACCATCTTGTGAACCTTCGCCAGCGTTCCCACACCGTGAAGGTCTGTACCCGCCGGATCTTCGACACGCGGGTCAAGTTGGGCGACAACGCCCAGCAGTTTTTCGGGACCCTCAAGCGAGTTCAGCAACGCCAGGGAGCTTTCCCGGCCCACCGGCAGAGGCATGATCGCCCCTGGAAATAAAACCGTGTCCCGCACGGGCAGGATCGGTAGCTCCGGCGGGGTCACAACCTTTGCGGATTTAGTCACCTTGTCCCCCTTAAACCATGAAACCGTATGAATCCTCTAAAACAGCCACTCGGCTGCTTATAACCTTAGATGCGGCAGAATGTAAAAGGATTTCTAGGGTTTCGTTTGTCGTTAGAAGAATACCTGAGTGGCCTACACTAACATATATTCCCTCTGCATGCAAGGAGAAGACGTCCGTCGGTGTAATGCGGCAGCCCTAAGAACAGGAATGAAGTCCGGCGAGGTGATTATTAAGTTACAGAGATTACAGGCTTTATTTTTGCTTAGTGGGAGGGGTGAAAGAGTCCTCTACGTATTGCGCGGCTTCTTCGTGGGTGCGAAGCTTGCCGTTGAGTTGCGCTTCCTCAACGGCGTCCAAAATCTCCTTGAATGAGGGGCCGGGTAGAAAGCCCATGCCAACAAGATCGTCCCCGGTCAGCAGGCGAGGAGGGCGCACCTGTTCCGGTGGGGTTTCGGCCAGGAAGCGGCGGACGAATTCGTAGGCTTCGAGGTTTCGATGGCTCGAGAGGCAATCCAAGCGGTGCAACTCGAGGTGTTCCTCGAAGCGGTTCAAGCGCACGAATCGCTTCAGAGTGGAAAGCCGCATCTGCCCGACATCCTTGAAACGCAGATGGTTCGCCACCAACGCGGCGATCTGCTCGGTGTCGTCATTTGAAAAACGCAGGCGACGGCAGATTGCCTCGGCTATGCGCGTGCCCACCTCTACATGCTGGTCGAAGCGGATGCGGCCATCGGGTCCGGATGGTGGCGTGAAAGTTGGGGGCTTGCCGACGTCGTGCAGCAGCACGCCCCAGGCGAGCGTCGGTGAACTACCCGCTTGCAATTGATTGAGCATCATCAGCGTGTGTGTCCAAACGTCTCCTTCCGGATGAAATTGAGGCGGCTGCTCGACGCCTTTCATGCGCGCGACTTCGGGGAGAATTTCGGGCAGGAGGCGCGTCTCGTCAAGCAGTTCGAAGCCGCGGCGCGCGGCACCTTCGGTGAGAATCTTCGTTAGCTCTTCGCGAATGCGCTCGGCTGAAACCTGGCAGATGTCGGGCGCTAGTTTCACGATGGCGCTGAACGTGGCTGCTTCGATCGCGTAGTGAAAGCGCGCGGCGAAGCGGACTGCGCGAATCATGCGCAGCTTATCTTCGCGAAAACGTTCGGCAGGCTGCCCAATGGCGCGAATGATTCCGGCTTGCAGATCGTCACGTCCGCCAACGTAGTCGAGAACTTCGTTCGTTTCCGGGTCGAGTAGGAGAGCATTGATTGTGAAATCGCGCCGCTGGACATCTTCGCGAACCGAGCTGGCAAACACGACTCGGTCGGGATGCCGGCCATCGGAGTAGCCGACGTCCGAGCGAAACGTAGCAACCTCGACCTGCTCGGCGCCATCCGTAACGATCACCACGCCAAACTGCGCGCCGACGGCCAGACTCTGTGGGAAGAGCGCCTGGACGCGATCCGGCGTCGCGTCGGTGGCGACATCGTAATCAGCCGGCTCGCGGTCGAGCAGGATGTCGCGCACACACCCACCCACCAGATAGGCCTGATGGCCCGCGCCGCGCAAAGTGCGGCAAACGCTCTCGGCTAGCTCGCGCGCGTTCATAGGCGGATTATGAGGGAAAACACCAGACGTTGGAAGTTTGACATCGGCGGGCGAAAAGCGAACCCTGCCCGACAGTAGCAGCGACTTATGCGCTCACGCGCAGGACGAGGCAGGTAATGTCATCGTGCTGGCGCGCAAAGCTGACGAACTGGTTCACGTCGGTCATCACGCGCTTTAGTGTTTCCGCGACCGTCTCGGGTGGCGCGGCTTCGAGAAGCGACGCCAGCCTTGACGCGCCGTATTCCTGGCCCGCTTCGTTCGCCGCTTCCACGACGCCATCCGTGAAAATGAAAAGCAAGTCGCCTGATTGAAGCCGCACCCGCCCGGCCTGGTAAGGGAGTTCGCTTTCGGAGAAGAGCGGCAAGCCGAAGGGCGGGCCGCCAGTGGAGAGGCGCTCGATTTGCCCCGAAGCGCGGCGAAGAATTGGGTCATTGTGCCCTGCATTGACGTAACGCATTTCGCGGGTATCGGGATTGATTTCTGCGAGGAACGCGGTCGTGAAGCGGCGCCCGTCGAGACTGTGGGCGCGTGTGTACCCGTTGAGCCCGGCGACAATTTCGTCGAGAGAAGCGGGGGTGGACGAAAGCGCCCGCAAGCTTGCTTGAAATGTAGCCATCAACAGTGCAGCAGGCACACTTTTCCCCGCGACATCGGCAACGACCACGAGAAGCGGGCTATTGCCGGAACTGTCCGCGGGCAGCGGGCGCAGGAAGGCATCGTAATAATCTCCGGCAACGGTATTTTGCGGGCGCGTGGCGAAGGCGATATCCATTCCTGAAACAAGCGGCGGATGATCGGGCACCAGCCATTGCTGAATCTCTCGCGCGATTTCCAGGTCGCGCTTCATCGTGACGCGGTCGCCCAGCTCGAGCGCCAGCAGGACAAACAGGATGGCCGCTCCGACCCAGCCGAGACCCAGAGTCACCTCATTTCCACCGAAGCGTATGTCTGGCTGAAAAATCAAGAGAATGACGGCGATCAACAGAAGCACGCGCCGAGCGGGCGACAACTTCATCAAGAGCGCTTGAAACAACGCCCAGGCCGCGAGGAAGTAGCGCTTGATCTTCTTTTCTTTTTGGATGGAATCCCAGTCCACGTCCCTGGAGTAAAGGCCGTAGCTGGCATGTGCCTCGGATTTGAATTGGCCCCAGACCTCACTAACTTGGAAACCTTCGGTGACGCGGGCCCAAAAATCTCGCAGGCCCTGCCAGCGTTTGCGTTTGATGGGTTGCGCGGTGTTGGGGGTGGTGGACATGGGATGCGGGATTATAGAGCAGGAGTGGAGAGTCTGCGAGAAAGTTGCAGAGGTGGTCAGTCGCGGCGATCGCGCGCGCTGAGGGAGCCGCCCAACTGCACTTTCGAGAAACCGAAGCGATCCCGGAGCTTATCGGTCGCGCGCGCGAGGCGTTCGAGTTTTTCGCGGCGGCCTGGATCGAGCAGCTCAAGTTGACCCGAGCCGGCTGAGAAAGTGGACAGGTCAACGCCCACCAGTCGCAGTATGGCTGCGCCATCCCATGCGCGTGTGAAAAGTTCACGGAAGGCTTTCAAGAACTCAGTGTCGAGATCGGACGGCTCCTTGAGCGTGTGGCTGCGCGTGATGGTGGTGAAATCGGCGTATCGCAGATTGAGCGTGACGGTGCGGGCATGCAGCCCGGCATCGCGCAGACGTTTTGATGCTTTCTGGCAAAGATAACTCAGTGTGGATTCGAGCTCGGTGCGATTGTTCGTATCCATGCCGAATGTCTGATTGTGTGAGAGCGATTTCGGTTCCGCATCCACAAAAAATTCGTAGGAATCGATTCCGTGCGCTTTGCGGAAGAGAGCTATGCCCCAGCGGCCGAAGATTTCTTCGAGGCGGTCGAGAGGGAGCTGCTGCAATTGGCCGACGGTTTCGATGTGCAGGCCATTCAACGCCGCTTCCGTCACGCGGCCGATACCTGGGATTCTGCGCACGCTGAGCGGAGCGAGAAACGCGGGCTCGCTCCCGGGCGGCACCCAGACGAGCCCGCGAGGTTTGGCCTGGTCGCTGGCCACTTTTGCGACTAATCGAGTTGGACCGAGGCCGCCGGAGCAGGGCAAGCTTGTCGTGGAAGTGATTTCGCGCAGCAACTTGTGCGCTGCAGCCAACGGCGGGCCGTGCAGGCGTTCTGTGCCGAAGAGGTCGAGGTAAGCTTCATCAATCGAAGCCATTTCGACCGTCGGTGAGAACTTCGCGAGGATTTCGGCAACACGGTCGCTCCAGCGTCCATAGAGCTCGTGATGGCCGTCGAGAAAAATAGCGTGAGGACAGAGCTTAGCTGCCGTCCGCAGCGGCATTGCTGAATGAATGCCGAAGCGGCGCGCTTCATAGCTGGCTGATGAGACGACGCCGCGCTGGTCGCGTTGTCCGCCTACAACGACCGGCTGACCGCGCAAGTCCGGCCGCGAGAGAAGTTCGACCGAGACGAAGAACGCGTCCATGTCGATGTGCAGGATTGCCGAGGAGGATTCTGCCGCCTTGTCCGTCGGCGCGCCGTGTTTCGCGCGGAAATGGGCCAGCTTCGGCATAGCAGGCTTGCTCCGAGGCAGATTCTACCGCAGGGCGAAGAAAATGCGAAGCTATTGAATCTGACCTGGGGACGATTGCATTGGTCAGAGGGTCTTTTCAGGGGGAAATTCAGAGGCGCTCGCCGGCGATGACGCGAGGGATGCCCGCGAGATCGCTGGTGAAGCTGACATTCGTCCAGCCGGGCTGCGCAGTGAATATATCGCGGACATGATTTGCGGAGTCGTAGCCGAGCTCAAGTACAAGAATCCCACTTTTGCGCAGAAGCGTTGCCGCCTGGTCAATCAAGCGCGCGTAGATTTCCACGCCCGTTGGTCCGGGAAAAAGAGCCACATTCGGTTCGTGGTCGCGGACTTCTCGAGGGAGTTGATCAACTTCGTTACGCGCAACGTAGGGAGGATTGCTGACGATGAGATCGAAAGGTCGTGATTCGTGAGTCGTGACTTGTGAATCGTGAAGGTGATTCTCAAGCAAGTCTGCCTGCTCGAAATGGATGCGATTGGGGACGCCATGGCGCGCGGCATTTCGCTTCGCGACGGCAAGCGCCGGCGCGGAAATGTCGGTGGCGAAGATTTCGGCGTGCGGTAGTTCGCGCGCGAGAGCTACGGCAAGACATCCCGAGCCCGTACCGACATCAGCGACACGCAACGGGGAGTTCGGAGCACCCGTCTGGAGATTGATCTTGATGCCGCGCGGGCCCAATCGTTCGAGCGCGACTTCGATGATGTGCTCCGTCTCCGGGCGGGGGATGAGCACGGCGGGCGTGACTTCAAATTCGAGTCCCCAGAATTCCTGCTTGCCGGTGAGGTACTGCGTGGGCTCGCCCGCGGCGCGGCGAGCAACCAGCGCAAAATATTTCTCCGCAACCGCAAGATCGAGCGACGCTTCCGAGTGGGTGTAGAGCCAGGTGCGGTCGCGCTCGAGCGCGTGCATTAGCAAGAGTTCTGCGGCGAGCTTGTGTGATGGCGTGTTTGCGGCGCGCAGGCGGGCGATGGCTTCTTTCAGCGCAGCGCGAATGTCCATCGGGTTCACGAGGAGAGCCACAGGCAGGATTCCCTGCACCACTTATGCCTCCACCAGCTCTTGCTTCAGGCGCTCGGATTCGTAGTGCGTGACGAGCGCATCCACCAGCGGGCCGAGCTTGCCCTCCATCACTTGGTCGAGCTGGTGGAGCGTGAAATTGATGCGATGGTCAGAGACGCGGTTTTGCGGGAAATTGTAGGTGCGGATTTTTTCCGAGCGATCGCCGGTCTTGATTTGGCCGCGGCGCTCGGCGGCGATTTGTGCGTGCTGCTTTTCCTGCTCCATCTCGTAGAGCCGGGCGCGCAGGACACGCATAGCCTTGGCGCGATTCTTGATTTGCGATTTCTCGTCCTGCTGCGAGACGACCAGGCCGCTGGGGATGTGCGTGATACGCACGGCCGAATACGTGGTGTTCACGGATTGTCCGCCGGGACCCGAGGAGCAAAAGGTGTCTATGCGCAAATCTTTTGCTTCGATCTTGATGTCAATATCATCCGCTTCGGGCAGCACGGCCACCGTTGCGGCGGAAGTGTGGATGCGGCCCTGCTGCTCTGTAGCTGGAACGCGCTGGACGCGATGCACGCCGCTTTCGTACTTCAGCTTGGAATAGACCTTGTTGCCCTGAATCGCGGCAACAATTTCTTTGGTGCCGCCGATCGAGGAAGCCGAGCTTTCGAGCACTTCCACTTTCCAGCCCTGCGATTCCGCGTAGCGCGAATACATGCGGAAAAGCTCACCGGCAAAGAGCGAGGCTTCGTCGCCGCCGGTGCCAGCGCGGATCTCGACGATGACGTTCTTCTCGTCGTTGGGATCTTTGGGGATGAGCAGAAGTTTCAACTCGCGTTCGACGATCTCGAGGCGCGTCTCAAGCGCATGCTCCTCATCGTGCGCCATCTGCTTCAATTCGGCGTCTTCGGTCTCGACGAGCATTTGTTTTGCGCCCTGTAAACCCTTCTCGATTTCTTTCCACTCGCGGAACTTCGCCACAATCTCCGCCATCTCCGCGTGTGTCTTCGCAAGCTTCTGGAATCGCGCCGAATCGTTGTGGATTTCGGGCGAGGAGAGCTGTTGCGTCAGCTCTTCGTATTTCGACTCGATGTGGTCGAGTTTTTCGAACAGCGTCAAATTTGCCATGACAAGACCCCAAGACAACGGAAAATAGAAAAAGGAAATCGGAAAATGGATGAGCTTCAGCGAAAGCGTCGCCCGAGACGGGCGGGGAGAGAAAGCGCTAATAAAACGCGGCGAACATCGAAGTCATACCTAACACAATAATAGCGGCAATCTCGAAGGGAGTCAAACAGCCAATCTTTGGGGTGCCGGAAGGCTCGGATCGCAGGCGGAACAATGAACAACCCCCGAAGGCGTGTGCTATCGAAGTTGATCAAGATCGAATGTCGCCTCAACCTTTTCGCCTTCCGGGGGGATGACTTCCACGGTAGCGAGCGCGGATTTGACTTTTTCGGCGTTGTAGTCGAGCACCATCCACGCTCCAATCAACTGCGAAGAGCCTGATTCATCCGCAAGCGAGTAGATGGGGCTGCCATGGACGGATTGCGAAGGGATCTCTTCGTCTTGGAACATGCGGACCTTGAAATCCTTCCAGAAATCGTCGGGGCGAAGCCGAATGCCGCCACTCGAGGCGGGCATGGTCCAGCCATAGGATCCGGTGAGATCGATGCGGATGCGGACCCGGAAAATGCCTGGCTTGTCCGTGAATTCCTGTTCGGCGTCCTGAGCAAAGTAATTGGCGACGGACTGAGCGGCGCGCTCAATGACAACGACGAATGGCGTTTCCAATTGTACGAGCGCAATCTGCGGACCCGTCTTGGGCGGCGGCAAGAGCTTGCTATACTGGCTGAAAAATTTCTCGCGCCGCTGCTGGCTTGCGCGGCCAAGGAAATAGGCTTCGCGGATGGACGTGGATGATAACGGATATTCGAAAGCGAGCGCAGGCAATGCCACGGTGCCGACCAGAAGAAAAGTGAAAAGCTTCAGCCGGGCGTTGGCTTTCATGGGCGCCTTCCTATACTTGCTTAGCTATAAGACGCCTAAGACAGTTGGCAGGTTGTGAGCAAGGCATCAATCTTGTGGCCGCTTTGATGCCAAGGTGGCAGCGTACTATGATGGCCCGCGGCGATGAGTGATGTGGCAAATTCGGGCGCGGCCAATCCCTCGGGCGAAATGTTGTGGGGTTTTTGGTATCCGGCGCTGCGCAGTGAACAGGTGTTTGGGCGGATGCTCGTGCGTGCCATGCTGCTGGATGTTCCGCTCGTGCTGGGGCGCGACGCCGCTGGAAAAGCATTCGCGCTGCGTGACGTCTGCCCGCACCGCGCATTTCCACTTTCGTTCGGCCAATTCGACGGCGCGGCAGTCGAATGCGCTTACCACGGCTGGCAATTCGACGCGCACACGGGCCAGTGCCGCGCGATCCCGTCGCTCACGGCCGAATCGAAGCTCAAAATCGATCGTATCTACGCTGGCAGCTTTCCTTGCGAGGAACGCGACGGCTATTTGTGGGTGTTCATGACAAACCCCGAGGGCCGCGCGATAGATGGCGCGCCTTCTCCCGCGCCCGAGCTGCCCACGTTCAGTCAGCGCTACAAAATTGCGCGTCTCTGGGCAGACCTTCCATGCACGGTCGATCACGGAATAATCGGCTTGATGGACCCGGCGCACGGTCCGTTCGTGCACCAGGCGTGGTGGTGGCGGTCGCGCCGCAGCATCCGCGAGAAGCAAAAGCAATTCGAGCCCATCCCCAATGGTTTTCGCATGAGCCCGCACGCGCCGTCGGCTAACAGCGCGCCCTACAAAATCCTGAAGTTGCTTACCGGCGAGCCAGCCACGACAACAATCGACTTCGTACTCCCCAATCAGCGCTTCGAGCAAATCCGCGCCGGCCGCTACTGGCTTTCGAGCCGCACGACTGTTACGCCCATCCGCCGCGACCTGTGCCGCCTCGATTTCTGCGCTGCGTGGAACATCCTTCGGTGGGTGCCGGTCGTTTCGTTGATCATCCATGTGTTGGG
>Ga0307472_100001079_pt1 | contig 10571 bp, 6 predicted proteins | sample atmos_gasesAM5C__2_FD_204582 | JGI IMG/M metagenome (GOLD analysis project Ga0307472, IMG submission 204582) | Hardwood forest soil microbial communities from Morgan-Monroe State Forest, Indiana, United States - atmos_gasesAM5C_05 | ecosystem: Environmental > Terrestrial > Soil > Temperate... | reverse complement strand
GGTGATAGAAGATTTTCAGAAGATCAGCGAACGCACTCCCCTGCTCGCGAACCTGAAGCCCGCGGGAAAATACGTGGCTGCCGACGTGGATAAGGCAGGCGGCATCCCAGTGATTGCCAAGCGCCTACTCGATGCCAAGCTTGCACACGGCGCCGCCCTCACCGTTACCGGAAGATCGTTCGCGGAGGAGGCTGGTGCTGCAGTCGAGACACCCGGCCAGCCAGTAATCGCCCCACTCGATCAGCCGCTGAAGAAGACGGGAGGATTGGTCATCCTGCACGGAAATATCGCGCCGGAAGGTTGCGTGGTGAAGATCAGCGGCCACGAGCGACTCACCCATCGCGGCCCCGCCCGCATTTTCGAATCGGAAGAAGCTGCCATGAGCGCCGTGACCAGCAAACAGATCAAAGCGGGCGACGTGGTCGTGATCCGTAACGAGGGCCCGAAGGGCGGTCCCGGGATGCGCGAAATGTTGGGGGTCACAGCGGCGATCGTGGGTGAGGGCCTGGGCGACGCGGTCGCGCTGCTCACCGACGGACGGTTCAGCGGCGCGACGCGCGGTTTGATGATCGGCCACGTCTCACCGGAAGCAGCGCTCGGCGGTCCAATTGCGGCGCTCCACGAGGGCGATACCGTCCATATCGACATCAACCAGCGGAAGCTTGAAGTCGAAATCAACGATGCCACCCTCAGACATCGGCTGGCGGAGTGGAAGGCGCCCAAGCCGAAATATCCCGTCGGGGTGTTCGCCAAGTACGCCGCCCTCGTACGATCGGCATCGGAGGGCGCGATCACCAAGCCGCACTAGGCACTTGCAATCTGAAATCTTGAATCTGCAATCTAAAATCGTTTAAGTGCGATCACACCCCTGAGGCACAGAGGCACAGAGAAATCCAAATGCTTTTCTCTGGGACTCCGTGTCTCTGTGGTGAAAATTGAATTGGGGACTTTCAGACCGCGCGTGAGGGCTCGGGACCTCCGCCGAACCGGCCTACTTCAACACAATTTCTTGCAGGAGTTCCGAGCTGATGATCTCGCGGATCTCGGCCCGCTTGTCACCGAGGTCTTGTGCCTGGGCTTTTCCGCCGAGGATCTTGTCTCGAACAGCTTCGGCTTTGGCAGCCTGTCCATCGAGCGCGGCCCAGCTCTTGTACTGAATGGCGACGCAGATGTCCCAGTCTTCCGGACTATGCTTCGTCTCCTTCAGAAAGATCTTATAGTCGGTGATCATGCCCTGCTTCTTTTCCTCCTCGATGAACGGCTTGGTGGACTGGCGCAGGCTGCTAAGATAGGCATCCATCTTGGTCGGCTTGACCCGGATCAACTGGATCCGCCACACTGGCCCTTGCGTATAGTGCTCCTGGGCGAGCAGGGCAGGAGCCAGTGCCACGAACAGCGCCAGCAATGCAGTAAATCTTTTCATATCGATTCTCTCCAAAGCTAAGTTGAACGGCGGGAGGATCATACGCTTCTCTTGCTTCCCTGGCATGAGAGAAACGGCACCAGCCCCCGCAAAGGCAAAGCTTTTTCGAAATAAAAAGGCCCTCGCCGAAGCGAGGGCCTTGGCCATTGAGGCAATCTTAGCGATCCCGGTCGTGATCCCGGTCTCGGTCGTGATCTCGGTCGCGATCGTCGTCGCGGTCATTCCATCGGCCGTTCCAGCCTTCGCGGCCCCACTCGCCACGGCTCCAGCCTGAGAATTGCGCGCCGTCCACGGTGCTTCCTTCTCGGTATTCGAACATGCGGCGGCGTCCATCCCGCCCGCGAGCATAGATGTGGAGGAATTTGATGCGTCCATGGTCGGGGTCGATCCCAAAGGTGCTATTGCCCATGCGGAAGGTTATGTCGCCGCGCGCCAACTCACGCAACTGGTCGGTGACATCGACGTGGTTGCGCTCGGTGCCATATTCGGCGTGCAGAATCACGTACTGGCCTTCGTCGCGGTCGTAGGCATCGCCGTTCCAGCCGCCATTCCAGCCTTCGCGACCCCATTCGCCGCGGCCCCAGCCGGTGAATTGCGCGCCATCCACCGTGCTGCTTTCGCGGTACTCAAACATGCGCGGACGACCGTCAGGGCCGCGCGTGTAAATGCGCAGCATCTTGATCTGGCCCGGATCCGGATCGAAACCGAAGGTACTATTGCCCATGCGGAAGATACGGTCCTCGCGCGCGAGTTCACGCAGCCGGTCCGTTACATCGACGTGGTTTCGCTCCGTCCCGTATTCGGCGTGAAGAATCTGGTACTGCCCCGAGTCGCCATCGCCGCCGTTCCAGTTGCCCGCGTTGGCGCAATAAAACTGCGACCCATCGATCGTGCTGCTCTCGGGAAACTCCAACATTTGTTCGCCCCCGTTTGCACCGCGGGCAAAGATGCGCAGGGACTTTCTCATTTCCGGCGCCGGGTCGGTACCGAAGGTGCTGTTACCCATGCGGAACCGCGTCTGACTGCACACGACTTCCCGCAGGCGCTGCGTGACGTCAATCCGACGATTGCCGGCACCGTAATCGGCGCGCTGGATGTTGTACTGCTGGGCTGAGGCGAGCATCGAGGTGAGAGCAAACAGCACCACGGCGATCGAGAAGTTCAGGCTTTTCCAAAAACGCATACGAATCTCCTGAGTGGGAGGCCGTTTATCAAAGCTCGGCCGAGCGCATCCCAGGGCGCTCAACAGGGTGAGTTGAAAAACAAAGAAACCCGAGCTTGCCGGCGTGAATGCTGATGATTTCCAAGCGCGATCTCGCCGGACCTTCCCTGGCCGTGATCATACTCCCGGGTGAGGCTTTGCCATAGTTCCGAACGAAACAACGGGGCACCCGATAGTATTGAGACCTTCGTGGGCTTCGGAGGGAAGTCTATGGCTTGCTCGCATCCGGAATTAAGATATCAGCACGCAGAAAAAGAGCCTTCGAGATCGGAAGATCCTCTCAGACGGACATTGGCATGCTCATCTCTGACACGGCTAGTAGCTCACCAAAAAGCCCACTCGTCGCATTCCTTCCCTACTGCTGCTGCTGCTGCGGGCAACTGGCAGCTACCTTGTTAGCTGCATCCGCTAGTCGAGCCGCATGACATGCACCTATAGCACGAACCGTTGCGCGTCATGATGGCTCCGCAGTAGTGGCAACTGGGCGCGTCGCCCAGGTCTACGATCGCCGAGAGCGCGTCCGAGGCGTGCACCGAGCCTGGGCGCGGTTCCGGGTTACGCGCTCCCGGTTCCCCCGATCCATGCAGATCGCCCACGCCCTCGGAGGACGGCGCCGGATGCGGTGTTCCGCCCGCCTTCAGTCGAAGGTTCTCGAAGAGCATTTGCTGTTGTCCCGTCAGGAAACGCAACTGCAGCCAGCGGAAGATGTAATCCATGATCGACTTCGCAAAGCCGATCTCGGGATTGTTGGTCCAGCCGCTCGGCTCGAAGCGCGTATGCGAGAACTTCTCGCAGAACAACTTCAGGGGAACGCCGTGCTGCAATGCAATCGAGACCGCCAAAGCGAAGCTGTCCATCAGTCCGCTGACCGTGGAACCTTCTTTGGCCATCGTGATAAATAACTCGCCCGGTTCGCCATCGGGATAGAGGCCTACCGTGATATAGCCCTCATGCCCACCCACATTGAACTTGTGTGTGATCGAGGCGCGCTCCTCCTGGAGTTTGTGCCGCACGGCGCGGGGCGGGGCATTCAGGTTCTCTTCCTCCTGAGGAGTAACGCGGCCGGCGTCTTCTTTCTTGGAGAGTGCCGTCGCTGTCCCTGCTGCCGACAGCGGTTGCGACTGCTTACAGCCGTCACGATAGACCGCAACCGCCTTCAGGCCGAGCTTCCAGGCCTGAAGATAGGCTTCCATGATGTCTTCCACCGAGGCGTTGTTAGGAAGATTGACGGTCTTCGATATAGCGCCCGAAATGAACGGCTGTGTGGCCGCCATCATGCGCAGGTGGCCCATGTAAGCAATCGACCGCGTTCCCTTGGCTGGCTTGAAGGAGCAATCGAACACCGCCAGGTGCTCATCCTTGACCAGGGGCGCGCCTTCGATCGTGCCAGTCGCGTCGATGTAGGAGACGATGGCGTTCGCCTGCTCATGGGTGTAGCCGAGCTTGAATAAAGCCGTGGGCACGGTGTTGTTGACGATCTTGATCATCCCGCCGCCCACCAGTTTCTTGTACTTCACCAGCGCGAGATCCGGCTCAATGCCGGTGGTGTCGCAATCCATCATGAAGCCGATGGTTCCCGTCGGGGCGAGCACCGTGACCTGGCTGTTGCGGTAACCGTGCTTCTCGCCGTGAGCCAGAGCTTCATCCCAGCATTGTTTGCTCGCTTCGTAAATCGCTGCCGGAACGTTCGTCTTGTTGATGTTGTTGACCGAGGCGCGGTGCATGCGAATCACGTCGAGGAAGGGCTCGCGGTTGATGTACCAGCCCGGGCAGGCCGCACCCGGCATCACGTTCGATCCCAGGTTCGTCTCGGAGAGATTCTTTTGAGTGGGCTCGGTCGCCGGAACCAGCGGTTCGCAGAGCTCGGCAATGCGCGAAGACTGCAGGTAGGCTTCGCCGCACATGATGGCCGTCACGCAGGCGGCGTAGTCGCGTCCGGCATCGGAGTCATACGGAAGGCCCGCAGCCATCAGCAACGCGCCCAGGTTCGCGTATCCAAGTCCCAACGGACGGTAGTCATGCGAGTTCTTGCCGATCATTTCGGTCGGATAGCCCGCGTTGTCGACCAGGATTTCCTGCGCCGTAATCAGAATGTCGACGGCATGACGATAGGACGCAACATCAAACGTGCCGTTGGGCGCAAACTTCAGCAGGTTCAGGCTGGCCAGGTTGCAGGCGGAATCATCGAGGAACATGTACTCGCTGCAAGGATTGCTGGCATTGATGCGAGCCGTGTTTTTGGAGGTGTGCCAGCGGTTGATGGTGGTATCGAACTGCATGCCGGGATCACCGCAATGCCAGGTAGCCTCGCTGATCTTTTTCAGGAGATCTTTGGCTTTGTAGGTAGTGACCACGGAACCGTCGCGGATCGCCTTGGTGGAGAAGTCCGTGTCGCGCACCACCGCATACATGAAGTCGTCGGTCACGCGCACGCTGTTGTTGGCGTTCTGGAAGAAGATGGAACTATAGGCTTCGGAATCCGGCGAGGATCCGTCGTATCCGGCCTGAACCAGTGACCACGCTTTGGCTTCTTCTTTCGCCTTGCACTCGATGAAATCGATGATGTCGGGATGGTCGATGTTCAGGATGACCATCTTGGCCGCGCGCCGCGTCTTGCCGCCAGACTTGATCACGCCGGCGAAGGCGTCAAAGCCTTTCATGAAGCTGAGCGGGCCGCTGGCCGTGCCGCCGCCGCTGAGGCCTTCGGTCGACGAGCGCAGCGGCGAAAGATTCGTGCCCGTGCCGCTGCCCCACTTGAAGAGCATGCCTTCCGTCTTGGCAAGCGTGAGGATAGAGTCAAGCGAGTCTTTCACGGAATTGATGAAGCAAGCCGAGCACTGCGGCGTCTTGTAGCCGGTGACGCTGAACTCGACCCGCCCGGTTTGATGATTCCAGTGCCAGTTCTGAGCGTCGGAGCTGGGCTCAATGCGGTCGCAGCCGACATTGAACCAGACCGGCGAATTGAAGGCTGCGTATTGGCGCAGCAGGATATGCGCGAGCTCATCGTGGAAGATGGCGGCATCTTCATCGCTGCGGAAGTAGCCATCGGCCTTGCCCCAGTCGCGGATGGTCTCTGCGACTCGTCGAACCAACTGACGGACCCCGGTTTCTCGGTCGGGCGTGCCGATCGTGCCGTGCAGATATTTGGAGGCCACGATATTGGTGGCCGTCATCGACCAGTCTTTTGGGACCTCGACGTCTTTCTGCTCGAAGATCACGTTGCCCTGAGCATCGGTGATCTGAGCGAGACGGAGTTCCCATTCGATTTCGTCATAGGGAGAGACACCCGGCTTGGTAAAGAGACGGCGGAATTGGAGACCGGCGGACTTTCGTGCATTGGGGACGGTCGGCGGAGCCGCGGATTCGGGGGCCTTCTTTGTTTTTTCAGTGACTTCGGGCATTCTCGTTCTCTCCTACATTAGATTCCTTGGAACCAGGATCGATCTTTGCCTTTTGGCTCCGGAGGCCGCAAAATAGCGCTCTTTCCCTGCGGTGGGGCCCAGCGCCGAAAGGCCTCAATTCATACCCTGTCCTACAGCACGCTTCGGCTGCGCTCTTTGTTTGTTCGCCGCCGGCGACGTTAGAAAAAGCTACCGGGCTGCGCCCGGCTGGACAGGCGAGGGGGCCTGTCCTACGCGAGTCTGGCCGGCACCCTCGACGCCTTCTCTTCCGCAGCGCTCTAAAAGCCGGCGGGAAACCGCGGCGGACTACTGTCAGACGCGGAGACCGAGGATCCTGTTTGCCTGGAAGCGGGCGCAGCAATGGGGTCAGGTTGCGAGGCGCAATCGTTGACTATGCCGGTGGCGGCTTCGGCTGACGTAGCAAGCCATAGCTGCAAGGCCTTGCACGCGGCCTGGCGATACGCAGTGTCGGAAACCTGCACGAACCGGATAAAGCAGCGGCCTGAGGAAAGGCGCTCCCGGAGCGAGGGCGCCACCAGTTCCCGTCTCAGCGCAAAGCAGAGATCGTCACTCTCCGACACTCGAAATACGGCCAACATGCGCTTTCCGTCCGGAAGTTCGCCGACGATTTCTTCGCCCAACGTGTAAATGCCCGCGGCGCTAGGCACGAGCAAGAGACTGAAGCTGGATTCGCAGCGCAACCAACGCGACCATTGCAGGCGGCGGTGGTCTACCGGCGCATCAAAGCCATGACGAGCCATCGAGTCATCGACCAGACGGGTCAAACCTTCCATGTTGGGCTCCGACAGTAGATCTCAGCAAACCGGCTTTCAGCCTTTAGCTGTTAGCCGTCAGCTTGATTCCGTTCTCGAACGTCTGCGGGGGTCGGTGCTTCTGACCCGCTTCCTTGGGGACACGAAGAGTGGACCCCCTCTATAAAACCGCGATGACGAAGTGGCCGTCTGTGATCGTTAAACGACGGTCCAGCTTCCCTTCCTTTGTCTCGGACCGGGGACAGCGAATATTCAGTTTTCAAGCTGTGCGTTCCCCCAGGGGATGTCCGGTGTGGACCGAACGAGGGAACGGCCACCGCACAAGCTCACCCACCGTTGATGGTGGGCACCCGTTGGAGGTCCCCAGGCTGATTTCAACGAACCGGAACTGGGAACCGGTTAAGGGGCGACGCGGGTCACCTCGGCCACGAGCCACCCCTGGTTTTTTTCCCTGACGTGCCACCGTTTCCGGTGGCAATCAATGCCTATGGGAGTGCAACAGTACGCCCGTATGTTGGGGCTGTCAAGAGGGTAGCACTACCTATTGTAGCCCTAGCAATTAACCGCCCGGGTGCACCTTATTTCCACAGAGGTCGCATCGCCTGTTCAGCCCGATTCTGGCCGCACTAGGGGGAAGGTCTTAGGGCTCATGGAGTCGAGCCTCAGTCGTGCGTCCTCATCTCCGGTTTTCGTCCTCCTTTCGGTATGGATTCGACTCCGACGGGGTCAAGCTAAGCAGACTTGTGCCGCGCTGCCGCCACGCACTGCGTGTTGCGAATGCATCTGTCGTGATTGTGGTGATCTCGCCGACGCGGGTTGCGACAGGACGGATTGCGAGGACGTGTGAGTTGATGATGATGGAGAGACGGGCGTCCTCGCCTGTCCGGCGGGGGCGGCCTCTGCCGCTCCAAACTCTTGCGATTGCTCTGCTGCACTTTGCTGCGATGGGAGCGTGCGAGAGACTCGTTGCTCCACCTGCGAATCCTCGTTCGCAATCAGGGCCCATGCGGGCCACGGCCCGGCGTCCTTCATGGGAACGTAAATGTCCTCAAAAATTTCACGCGGTGCGATGCGCTGGGATCCATCGGAGGAAAGAACAAGATAGTCGCCTTTCTGTCCGGAGTGTTCGCGGCCGAGGCAGTCGACGAAGGTAAGCGGCGTGTCAAGTTGCCGGGCTTTGATTAAGAAGCGAGTGCGATAGGTTATCCATTCACCGATCATTTCATTCACTGGATCTGCATCCTTCCGGGGGAGGAGGATGGGATTGCGGATTCGGGTTGTTTGGATTGGGCCGCTTGCAAGTTCAGGTTGTGGGTTGGTGATATGCCGAGTGCGTGTCTGCGGACTCGAGTTGCCTGGCTGGGCGGCTCACGCGGCAGCGGAGAATCTTGTGATTAGTGTGGCGACTGTACTCGCGGGTGCAGGGAGGGTCAATTCCATATTGTTGGTGCAGTGGGCAAAAAGTAGCAGAGGAATTTGTGGAAGAGCAGGCCCGAAGAAAAGTTCAACAGAAGTGATGAAAAGTGCGCTATAGCAGCGTGATCCGCATGACGCCAACTCGGCAGCCAAATCTGCTACACTCGCCCGCCGGATTTCCACAGGCCGGCCACAGGAAATGCAGAAAAACAGTCATGGGTTGATGCAGTTCAGGGTTGATAGGGAGAGTCGAACATGATTCGTCGGCAACTGATTGCTTTATTCGGTACGGTGCTCGTGACGACAGCGGTGACCTTCGCACAAAAAGAAAATGGCCCCGCTGATCAACTCGTTTTTGTGCGTTGCGGAGCGTTGCTCGATGGCAGATCGGAGACTGCTCGAAAAAACGTCGTTGTCGCGATCCGCGGCGAAAAGATTACCGAAGTCAGCACGAAAGAACCGGCGGGTGCGCAAATCGTCGACCTCTCGCGCGAAACCTGTCTGCCTGGATTGATTGATACCCACACGCACGTGCTGCTGCAAGGCGATATCACGGCGGCGGATTATGACGAGCAGTTGCTTAAGCAGTCCCCCGAGTATCGGACGATTCTGGCGACCGTGAATGCGCGGCGGGCACTGGAATACGGATTCACGACCATTCGCGACGTCGAAACCGAGGGCGCCGGGTATGCCGATGTGGATGTGAAGAAGGCCATCAATGCCGGAGTGATTCCAGGTCCGCGCATGCAGGTGGCAACGCGAGCTATGGATGTAACCGGTGCCTATCCGCTGTTGGGCTACGCCCCCAATGTGAGCGTGCCGCACGGTGTTCAGGTTGTGGACGGCGCGGACGCCGCCCGCAAGACCGTGCGCGAACAGATTTCTCACGGGGCCGATTGGATCAAGGTGTACAGCGATCGCAGCTACCGGGTACGCGAAGATGGCGTGCTGGATGATATCCCGACATTCACGCTGGAAGAATTGAAAGCCATCGTCGACGAGACGCATCGGGAGCGCCACAAAGTAGCCTCGCATGCGATGGCGCTCTATGGGGTTCACAATTCGATTGAAGCGGGTGTTGATTCGATCGAGCACGGGAACTACATCGCAGACGAAGACCTCAAGGCGATGGTGGCGCATGGAACTTTTTATGTGCCGACGATCTACGTGGGCGCGTATGTCGCGGAGGGACGGGCCGCCACGGGAGCTCCGGTGTGGGTGAAGATGCTGAGCATCCACGAGGAAACATTTCGCCGCGCGTTGAAGGCGGGCGTGAAGATCGCGTTCGGCACAGATGCGGGTGGCTTCGCGTGGACGGTGAATCCCGCGAAGGAATTTGCCTACATGGTGAAGTGGGGCATGACACCGGCACAAGCTTTGCGTTCCGCGACCACTTCTGCTGCGGAATTGCTGGGGTGGTCCGATCAGGTTGGATCGATCGAGGCGGGGAAATTCGCGGATATCATCGCAGTGCCCGGTGATCCCCTGGCGGACGTTTCGCAGCTTGAGAAAGTGGATTTCGTAATGAAAGGTGGGAATGTTTACAAGAAGCCTTGATGGACGTGCGCCTCATCCGGCAATAAGGCGGAAGAGCGAGTGCTCGCCGCTCATCGCTGCTGTTTGAATCAGGAATCAGTCGGTGTTGTACGCAATTTTTCACGATTGCGTGCTCGCGCATCCAAAGCTTCCAGAAGCTCTTCAAGCAGCGCATTGAGTTGCTTATCATCCTTCGTGCGCAGCACTTCCTCACAAATTTCGCGCCAGTCTCTGCCATTAGCTGGACCCATGAAATCAAGCCCTCCCCGTTCAAATCGCTGCTTGAAAAAGCATGCGGCGTACCAAAGTCCTAAGTGATTGCGCGTGGGCGCCGCATGGCAACAAGGCATGTAGTTTGCGCTCTAATACAGGGCACAATCGGGATGCGTAAGGCGGTCCCGCACCGAGAAATGAGGTTTGCGTGTAGGCATGGTCAGGCGATTCGCTTATCAGGAAGTCCGCGGGAGGAAATACAGTCTTTCTTGTATCGACTGGTCTGCAGAGTGGACCTTAGGGTCACTTGTATTCCAGTCCAGGGTTCAGCGTTGGACCACAAACGACTTGAGGATCGAATTCACGCATTACTCGCGAAGGCTGTCGATACCGCCGATGCTAAAGAACTTGAGACTGTCATCTCTGACCTTAGGTCAGCACTGAACCAGCACGTCAAGCGGCTGAGAGAAATGGCGGCGTCTAGACCGGGCCCGCGCCGGCGCGGCACAGATTAACACCTTTGAATTGGATTCTTCGGGAACGACGCTCCTCCTAAAACAAAAGCCCCGGCTTAGGCTGGGGCTTTT
>Ga0307472_100001077_pt1 | contig 10583 bp, 13 predicted proteins | sample atmos_gasesAM5C__2_FD_204582 | JGI IMG/M metagenome (GOLD analysis project Ga0307472, IMG submission 204582) | Hardwood forest soil microbial communities from Morgan-Monroe State Forest, Indiana, United States - atmos_gasesAM5C_05 | ecosystem: Environmental > Terrestrial > Soil > Temperate... | reverse complement strand
GATGCTCAGACTGTGCGACTGCAGAACGAAATGTGGTCGGTGGTCGAGAGGCCTGCCGAGACGCAAGAGACGCCGATTGCGGCCCTAGTCGTTTCTGGCATGAACGATGTATTAAATTCCCAGGGATACACTCAAGCCGCATGGTGGAACCGTATCCCGACTGCTGCATGGCTGCTTCTGCTAACGATCTGCATTTTTTGCAACTTATTGATAGGACTGGCGGCACGCGGAAGAAACGCGTTCCTTTTTCTTATTTTGCCAGTTGCTCTTGCCATATGTCTTTCTCTCATAGCTGACATCGACAGTCCGCGGCACGGATTCATACACGTGCACCCGCTAAATCTGGAGAGTTTGGCTGCGAGCCTGCGTTCACAATAGTTGCCATCTGCCAGACGTCTTAGCACCGGCATGTGTGTCTTTTGAAGCCGATCAGTCGCAAAAGATGTTTGCCGTCTGGTATCCTACTGACTCAAGACCTTCCCGAACACAAGTAGCCATGATAGTTATCGTCCCGGACGCCTTCCGCAGGAGAATTCTGCATCGCTATTAGTTGGAATACCCTGCGCGCCGGTTCTCAGCAGACAGTGTTGCTCCCTTGTTGGCGCGCTCCGGCTCGTGGCTCTTTGACGCGAGCCTGTCGCCGTGGCGCGCCCTTCTGTGAACCGGGAAAGCCATAAGGTTTGTGAGCCGACGTCTTCGACCGATCTCGTTTAAGATCGAGCTCGGCTTGCCATCCGCGCCGCAAGATTTGGGCCGGAAGCCGACTTCTCATTGAAACAGTGAGAACATCTCTCGAGTGGGGAATTGGACCGGCGAGCCAAACGAGGGAGCTTTAAGGGAGCAATAAGAATTCCTTTGCGTTCCCTATCGTTCCTTTTCAATGACTTAGTGTTCCTTCGCATTTCCTCTAAGTCCTTGAAATCCCTCGCGTTTTTGTTTTCGATCCCCACCGCCCCTACCAACTCTCTTCAAGCAGAACTACTTAAGTCCCGCTTGCTGTACTGATAGGTACCTCCGTACCAATTGAGAGTGATGCGCGCTCCATCGCCGCGCGCTGCGACTCAGGAATCGCGCGGGCGTAGACGCGTAATGTTGTTTTTACGTCGGCGTGGCGCAATTGACTCTGCAAAACCGTCCCAGCACGTACATTCGGTGGTAGTTGAGGTATTCGCAGCGTTCAAAATCCGCTACTTCGACGCACCTCGTAAGGGTGTTTCCCCAAACGAGATGGCGCCTGTGACTTTGTGCCCATAAAGTAAAGCGAAACGCCAACGAATACAGTGATTACCTGATATGTCCCTCCTGAGTCCCAATCTATTGTGGCGGGCTATGTTGCGAATTCTCGTTGCGGACGATGTGCCCATGGTTCGGGCGGGATTAAAATCGCTCCTCGAAACTCATGAAGGCTGGAGCGTATGTGGGGAAGCCGGGGACGGACAGGATGCGGTACAAAAGGCGCTTGAACTAACGACTGACGTCGTTCTTCTCGACGTCTCGATGCCGCATCTCAACGGCCTGCAGGCCGCCGAAATTATCAAGAAGTATCTGCCATCGGCGACGATCTATTTCGTTACTCAATATCATTCGCTCGAAATGACGCGGGCCACGGCAGAAGTCGGCGCGCGCGGCTGCATCGCCAAGGTTCATATACCCACAGACCTGGTGCCGGCGATCGAAGCAGCTATCGACTTTCCGCCGGTTGAACTCAGGCCGTATGATGTGAATGTGACTTGACCCAAACTTGACCCGGCGCACCGCGCTGCATCCTTATCGCACTCGGGTCAGTCCGTACCAATTAGTACCAATTGGCTTCAAGGTGGGGGCTGCAACGCGGATAAACATTGGGTCTTTTCAATGTACCGTTATTCGATCCCCGCCGCCCCTACCGAGATATTGCTGACCCTCTTGTAGATCTTCACGGGGGCTTTCGTTTGCTCGGGCATTGGCGCCGTCCTTCCGACCACGTTCGCGACAAAGGCGCTTGGGTGATGTTTGCGGGAACCCCTTACGCGTACTTGCACGCTTGTGGCACCCCGTGGGAAGGCAACGAATACCACGAAGGCGATAAGGCGGTCTGGACCATGTCTTACGCCCGTCACTGAATGCCGACAGCCACGCTCCATCTGAAGAGCTTCAGCCCCTCAATTCCACGTTCGATTGGCGCGGCGGTCGAGCGCTTTTTGGAGAATGAGCAGATCACCCGAGGAGAATGGGTAGAAGGACTCCCATACCCATCGCAAAAAACCACAAAGCCGGCGCCGGAGTTCCCACAGGGCGGACGCGGCGGAGTTCGTAAGCTGCGGTTCGCGGATTGAGGAGTAGCCTGCGGGTATAGCTGGCTTCGAGTAAGTGGAATGCAAGGGCCGTTGTGGCGCCGTAAATTAAATGGGCCATGAGGGACGGGAGTAGCGCAGAAGCCGCGCTCGTGCGCCAGTCGATTTCGCCGGTCAGCAGCAGCGGCAGGAAGGTCAGCGGCCCCAGATACCACCAAATCAAACCAAACAGCCATCCCCACATCACACCGAGCCCTAGACTTGAAGACTCCCGACGAAACAGCAGGCCGAACGTCATGCCAATCAGCGCGCTCACCAAAAGGTGAAGAAACAGTCCGCGAAAAATCGAGAGCGGAGTGTCGAGACCAGCAATCTTGGGTAACACACCTGTTGCGATCATCACCGGGCTCGAAACGAGTCCGCCGACGAGACCAGCAAGTGCTCCCCAACTCAATGAACGCAATACGAGAAGGCCAGGGCCTTCGGGTTCCCGATTCAGGGGATCAGACTCAACGAACAACTTTAGCCAGAAGCGATCGATCGTAGCGTACGCGACTCCCAGAATCAGTCCGTAGAGAATGTGCCCTACCAGTGATCCGAAAAGGTCGCTTCCATGATCCGCTGACCAGTCCAGAGGCAGACGGGAGACGAGCGGGAAAAGAGTGAGCGGCCCCAGGAACCACCAGAAGATTGCAAACCCCAGTCCCCAGCCCATCGACGAACCGTAGCCCCGGACATCACGCTGGAAGAGCAGCCCGAAGCTGGAACCAATCAGCACAGCAATGCCGAACTGCAGGGCCACGGTTGCAATCCGAGAGTTAGCCGCGCCCAGCCCGGCGATCAAAGGGAAGAAGTCACCGGCGGAGGACCAGCGCCCGGAAATTATTCCGCCGAGCACACCCGCAAATCCCCCGACGATGATCGCGCGCCACCAGTGGAACGGCGAGTCCGCTAGCCTCCCGCGTGAACCACCACGAATTCCGAGCGTCACGCCCACGGGCATTCCTAAGCAAATCAGATACGCAACCAGTTCTGGAAACTGATTGCGGGCATCTGTGAGCTTGGCCATGGAGTGGTCAGAACCAGCTAGCAGAGACAAAATTCCTGCCGGAAAAACCAACCACAGTAGAAAGGCCGCGCCCAGCCCCCAGATTAATCCCGCACCGGAGCTGGTAGCTCGAGGTGCAAAGAAAAGGCCAAAGGCAAGTCCGAATAGAGCGCCAAGCAAGGTGCCGCTAGCGAGCGATGTAGTGAGGAGCGCACTCCCAAGTGCACCACCTGCACCGCCGACGGCAAGACCGAGCAGCGGGTCTCTCCAATCGAAGGACTTGGCGCCTTTATTCATCTGCATGGCTCGAATTGAATTCGAAGACATGGATTTCTCATCACTGCAAGTCGATCGTTTGAACGATATCGCGCGGAAAGAAAAGTTCGATCGTCCAATCCACAAGTACGCGAATCTTCCTTTCCAGCCCTGGCAATTTTGAAAGGTAAATTCCTCGCCACATCAGCCAGGCAAACAAGCCCGAAAAGCGCATGGACCTGTTTTTCAAGAATGGAACCGTCAGCTCGGCACATGCAGTCTGATGCCCGACGACGCAAAGCGCTCCCAGAGAATCGAAATGAAAGCTTTGCTTTGATCGGCCCTGCAGCTCAGCGCAAATGTTCTTCGCAACGACTTCTGCTTCGCGCAGAGCGAATTGGGCGGTGGGCGGGCACGGCTTGCTCGTTTTCGCGTTCATGACAGAGGCGCAATCACCCAATGCCCACAACCCCGGATGACCGCGCAACTCGAGGGTGTTCGTCACTATTAGGGCGCCGCGCTTGTCTTTTTCGACGGAAAGTGACTTCAGTACGGGATTAGGAGCTGTTCCCGCAGTCCACACAAGAGTCTGAGTATGGATCTCACCGTCGCTTAGGACCACACCGCTGAGATTCGCATCCGTCACACGTGTATTCAGGCGGAAAGTTACACCGCGCGCTTCCATCCTGGACTGCGCATAGCGCGCCAACGACTCACTTAATTCTGGCAGGATGCGGTCGCGGGAATGGACCAGCACAACACTCAAATCCTCCCGATGTAAGTTGGGATAATCGGCCAGAATCCCGTGCGCGAAGTCATTGAGGGCGCCGGCGAGTTCCACGCCCGCGAAGCCTCCGCCAGCGATTACAAAGGTAAGAAGAGTGCCTCGAATAGAGGGTTCGGGCTCGCGATCGGCGCGCTCAAACATCTCGATGACGTGATTGCGGATCCGGATAGCGTCAAGGAGACTCTTGAAGTTAAACGCAAGCTTCTCAATGTTCGCCATCCCCAAGTAGTTCGAAACTGAACCGAGGGCGAAAACCAGTTGGTCGTAAGGAATTTCGCGCGGCGGTTTGCTCCCATCGGAAGCGCGCTCACCTTCAAGGATCACACGGCGGCCTTCGAGATCAATCTTGTCGGCGCGTGCGCGGATGAACTCCGTGCGATACAGGCTGCTGCGCAAAGGTGTGCTGATGTGACTCGGTTCGAGGCTGCTTCCAGCCACTTCGGCGAGCATTGGAGTAAAAAGAAGCGCGTTCGTGTCGCTCACCAACGTAATTGAAACCGCGCTGTCATTTTGAAGCTGGTTTTCCAGGCACTCTGCCGTGCGCATTCCAGCGAAGCCGCCACCTAGAATCACGATCCGCTTCTTTTCGCGTGGCTCCGGCGACACTCCCTCAACTTCCGAACCGAGGACCGTCTCGGTGATATCGTTCAAACCCTGGGTGAATAGCCCTAACAAAGCTCCATACAGCACCCAGCCAACGAGCGCGGGAAAATGCATGCGCATCTGTTCGGCGCTCCACTCAGGCATGAGACCGGAAAGGAGCGGAAGTGCGATTACGCTGATCAGGCCCCATAGCGGAATCCCCAGTGCGGCGCCTGTCATGAGGTTATCCACGTAGGCGTGACGCGAAGGACGCAGGCTCGCAGAATAGCCAGTACCCACCGCCATGCCCCAAACAATACTCAATAAAGGATGGCCGAGAGTAGGTGCGAGAGCCACGCTAGCCGCGGCTCCCGCCAGCATCCCAATTAGGCCTCTCCTGAGAAATAGGTTCATGTGTTTACAGTGGCGCGGTTTGACGGCCAGGATGAAGGATGCTGCTCCGTTACTGCGTCGAAATCAAATCTATAATTGATCAGCGGAAGCGCGCACTGGGGCCACAAAGACCGTCGTAACTCCGAACGTCGCTGTTGATTTGGATGGAGCTTGGGCTTCGCCGTGCGTATTCGCCCGGCGGGTTCCAGCGGCGGGGCGCCATCACAGAAGAGAACGCCTCTCCCATTTCGTTCGATGCCGAATTCTTTCCGAAAGGCTTGGAAAAGGTTATGGACGCAGAGGCGCGAGTGTTTAGGGTGGCAGCTCGTTTGAAATTAAGCCCGAGCCGCTTTTCCCCGATAGGCCGGGACGAAAACTTCAGCTACGAAAGTCTCGAGCGTCGTCGGAGTCGTATTTGCCCGTGAGCGTGGTTCGAGCGTCTTCATGTGCCCCGAATTCAGCGCGTCCGCCATCTCCAACAGCAGGTCCGCCATGTTGGGCGACATTCCCATCTGCATTAAAGCAGGCTTCAACTGTGCCGCCGGCATTTGCCTATACTTTAGGTCAGGCTTGCCAATCGCAGCGCCCACCACTTTCGCAACCTCGTCGTAAGTCACATCACGAGGTCCTTGCAGTTCACGCGACCGTTTCCCGTCGAAATCAAGTTTTAGCAAGGCCTCGGCTGCTACAGAGCCTATGTCGCGGGTTGCGATCATCGGCAAAGGCAGATCCACCCGGACTGGCCCGGCGATCATCCCGAGACCCTGAATCACACCGACCTGCGGTAGAATGTTTTCCATGAAGTAGCCGGCTCGCAGGTAGAGAGCGTTCAGTTCGGCAATCCCGTCGAGCTTTTTCTCGAGACTATGCAGCCCAAGTACCGGCCCGGTTCCGTCTGCTTTGTCTGCGCCGAAGCTGCTTAGGACGACGGCGTGCTTTACCCCGCTCTTGATGATAGCGGTGGCCAAGTCGTCGCTTACTCGCTCTTGGTACGCGCGAACATCCGGAGAAGCGAGGTTAGGCGGAATCATCGCGTACACAGCCTTTGCGCCTGAGAATGCTTTCGAGAGTGCACCCGCATCAGTCGCGTCGGCAACGAATGGCTCCGCACCCTTATTTGTAAATCGTTCTAACCGCTTCGCGTCACGGCCTACGACGCGCACTTTCTCTCCCTTTGCCAGCAGTTTCTCAGCGATTACGCTTCCCGTGTTTCCTGTCGCGCCAGTAACAACGTACATAAATTCCTCCTCGTGGGTTATAGCCGCAAAATCTTCTCCTGATTTAAGATGTTCTCTAAGGGCATCCCGATTCTACTGCCAATGGTTTGATACTGTACGTCGTTTTTCACCAGGGGTTGATGCGATTGTTGCGCGTGTAACTCGTTGCTGGGTGACTGCAACCGGTGAGCTGCCGAACCTAATCCACATGAGAATGCATCCATAGGCTTCATGAAACCTCCGTGCGACGAAGCAGTGGTCCGATCAGTGAGTGCTGATGTCCCGTGCGGAGCACAAGCCGGACGTTGGATCCTGGCAGCGACAATTCTCGGTTCCAGCATGGCCTTTATCGACAGCACGGTCGTGAATGTAGCTTTACCAGCGCTCCAAGCAAACCTCCACGCAAGCGTCGTCGATGTGCAATGGGTCGTCGAGTCTTATGGGTTGTTCTTGGGAGCTTTGATTCTCGTTGGCGGCTCCCTCGGTGATTCATATGGTCGCCGATTGATGTTCCTGGTTGGCGTAGGGATCTTCGCGACTGCTTCGATCGCTTGCGGCTTTGCTCTCAACATTCAGCAACTCGTGATCGCGCGAAGTGTCCAAGGTGTAGGAGCTGCCTTTCTTGTGCCCGGCAGCCTGTCGATCATCAGCGCATCTTTCGACGAGAGGACTCGCGGTCAAGCAATCGGCACCTGGTCGGGCTTCACCGCGATCACAACAGCAGTCGGACCCGTTCTCGGCGGCTGGCTGATTCAGCATGCCTCCTGGCGCTGGGCATTCTTCATTAACGTTCCGCTCGCGGCCGCAGTGATCGCAATTTCGCTGCGGCACATTCCGGAAAGCCGTAACGCAAATGCCGGGCACGTAGATTGGCTGGGAGCGCTGCTGGGGACTGTCGGATTGGGTGGCGTGGTCAATGGATTCATTGAGTCCACAAATCTGGGTTGGGACAATCCACTTGTCCTCGGAGGCCTGATTGCCGGTTTGGCATGTCTAATTGGTTTCGTGTTCGTGGAAGCCAGGATAAGGTCGCCAATGGTTCCGCTGCCGCTGTTTAAGTCGCGGAGTTTTAGTGGCGCGAACCTGGTCACCCTGTTTCTGTACTCAGCTCTTGGAATCTTCTTTTTCTTGTTCCCGATGAATCTTATCCAGGTGCAGCGATACTCCACAACCGCCACTGGCGCTGCTGCGCTCCCGCTAATTCTGCTGATCTTCTTTCTTTCGCGCTGGTCAGGCGGACTGGTCACGCGTTACGGGCCGAGAGTCCCGCTAGTCACCGGTCCGCTAATTGCGGCAGCAGGCTTCGTTCTCTTCGCCGTACCTGGTGTGGGAGCTAGTTACTGGAAAGCATTCTTCCCAGCGTTCGTTATTCTCGGTCTTGGAATGACGATTAGCGTGGCTCCTCTCACCACGGTGGTTATGGGGTCAGTAGATCAGGACCGTGCCGGCGCCGCCTCGGGCGTCAACAACGCGGTTGCTCGGGTTGCGGGTGTGGTTGCCATCGCAATTCTCGGGATTGTGATGGTGAAATTATTCAGTTCCAGCTTGAATCGTGATCTCACGCCCGGAGCGCTTCCGCCGGGTATTCTTCAGTACGTTCGGTCGAACGAAATCAAGCTGGCCGGCGTTGAGCTACCCTCCATCTTAGATGTCGATACGGCAGCGCTGATCCGGGTGTCAATTTCCCATGCATTTCTATTTGGATTCCGAACCATAATGTTGATCTGTGCAGGTCTGTCCCTGGCCAGTGCTGCGATCGCGGCGTTGATGATTCCTACTAGAGCCGAGCAGATCGCGCTCAATTCGGTCGGAACCGGCTTGGTTACCGGACGATGACTCTTGCCTGCATCTTCGGATGGATCGAACAGCAGTATTCGTACGTTCCGGGCTTGTCAAAAGTGAACGAAAATCTTTCGTCCGTACCGAGCACCTTCGATTTGAAAGTTTTGTCCCTGCTTGCGACCGTGTGCTGAACGTCGTCGAGATTCACCCACGTCACCGTCGCTGCCGGCGCCACTGTGATCTCTTGCGGCATGAAGCTGAAGTAATCGATCTGGACCTCGATCTCTTGAGGTCTCATCTGCGATTGCGGCCTGGCATTGCCCATTGTTGCCTCACAAGCTTCCGCGATCTTTTTGGTTCATCTCATCTTTTCAAAGTCAGGCCGGTACAAGCCGGTTAGCCTGGACCATTTACGCCACTGAGAAATCCGCCAAGGTGGGCCGTCAGCGCGACGATCAATATGGCGAGTGCTTCGATCAGGAGGCGATACTTTGGCAAGGATTCCTGATGACGTCTGCGCGCGCGCCAGTGGATCGAGAACACCACCCAGATTAAGACACTCGATATGCATCCCAGAACCAGGTGCATCAAGAGAATTCCCTTTAACTTTTGCCCTTCGAGCGCCCACTGCCATGCCGCGAGCCCGGTCGCCACTACCGGTATCGTCGAGAGCGCTGCTAACAGCAAATTGAAATATGCCGCCGCAGCCAGCGTGCTATTCCTCGTCCGCTGCGCGAGATAGTCGAAAGCGACGGCCGCTATGAACAGCGCAATCGGGAAGTGAATCAGTACCACATGCTGTGCGTGCCTAGCTAAAAGCAGCGTCTTGATGTCGAAGGGGTTTACTTTCATCGCCCCTCACTGCACCATGACCGTGCCGGTCATTTTCGGGTGAATCGAGCAGAAGTAAGGAAAGGTACCCGCCTTATCAAACGTATAAGAAAACTTCTCATCGGTGTCCATCACCTTAGACTTGAACACACCGTCGGTGCTGACAACCGTATGCGGAATATCATCGTGGTTGGTCCAAGTGACCGTCGTTCCGACAGCCACCGTAAACGACCCGGGCGCGAAACTGAAATTATCGATCTTTACTTCCGCGGTCTTGGCTGGCGCCTGCTGCGCCTTCGCCTTGACGATTGGTGATCCTCCCAACAGCAGCACAACTGCAATCATCATCGGCAGTGCCAGGCCTGCAATCCACACACTCTTTCTCATCAGATCTCCTGTCTTTCCAAGTAGTCACAAGCTGGTTGCATTTATCAGAACCGCCGCGACGCCTGTCTTATTCCAGATTCGTTCGAAGTTTTTGCCTCTTTTGCTTGTGTGGCACACGAATGTCACTCGTTGGGAACAGAACCGCCATTCAGCCGGTCCTTACAAAGGAAGCACCAGTGACAACCACCCCGAGGGCCTTATTCCCAAGCGTCGTTCCGAGCGGCGGAATAAGTTAAGCGAAGCGTGCGGGAATAACGCGAGGGGTAAGGCGGTTTAGATAGAAGAAACAAGCTTCAACAATATCGAATGAGCACATCAAAAAGGAGCTGTGTATGAAGAAAGCCACTGTCGTGAGGAACTTTGCCACCATTACATTCTTGCTTGCATTCTTGATCGTCCTGCCTGTCGTACGAGCAGATGAAGGGAATCAAGCTACCCTGTTTACCTTCAGCCAGCCGGTTCAGATTCCCGGGCACACACTGCCTGCTGGGACCTATCTGTTCGAGATCGTCAAGAACTTCAACCACGAAATTGTGCGGATCTCCACCGGGGATCGGACCAACGTGATTGCCTTGATTCAGGCGCGGCCCACCCAGCAGAAGGGCTTGTCCGGAAAGGCTGCAATCGTTTTCGCGGAGCGAGGGGAATCACAGCCGGAAGCGATCGTTGCTTGGTCCTATCCAGGCCGCGTGGAGGGCCATCAATTTCTGTACCCGAAGCAGGTGCAGGAGGAAGTCGCGAAGGACAAGCACGACACCATCGTGTTCGGAAACTAGTCTCGGTCTAGGTTTGAAGCATCAACAGGCCGGCGGTGATATTCAGGTCACGCCGGCCGAGTTGACACAGCGCCTTCAAGGCGCAGGAATGGTTTTTAGGGTATCGCTCAATGTGCAGGCTTGAGCTGCGGTTCATATAAATCCTACAGAAGGTGTTTATTCCTATCGTGCGACTCTTCGAGATTCACGACCAAGCATGGTTTCCGCAATTCCTTCGGGATGAATTCGTCGACGCGCTGCAGATGATCCTGG
>Ga0307472_100001076_pt1 | contig 10584 bp, 10 predicted proteins | sample atmos_gasesAM5C__2_FD_204582 | JGI IMG/M metagenome (GOLD analysis project Ga0307472, IMG submission 204582) | Hardwood forest soil microbial communities from Morgan-Monroe State Forest, Indiana, United States - atmos_gasesAM5C_05 | ecosystem: Environmental > Terrestrial > Soil > Temperate... | reverse complement strand
ACGAACAGCCTGGTCATGGAGAACCACGGCGTGACCACGCTCGGCCGGACGGTGTCGGAGGCGTACCATCGCCTGAACACGCTGACCTCCGAGGTGCGCCGGAACATCGAGGCGCTTCGGCTCGCCGCACTCGCGCACACCGAGGTCCACTTCCTGGCGCCCGAGTCCGTCGAATGGATGTACCGCCACGCTGAGAGCGTCATCTATCCGTCGCGCGACGCCACGCGGCGGCCGGCCGGCGGCGACCGGCTGGCCTGAGCCGCGTACCAGGAGAGACGACGATGAAGGTCGGCACTAGTCCGACGGCGAGGCTGTTGTGTTTCGCGCGAGCCAGTTGGCGGCGTCGCTCGCATCGCTGATCGAGCCGCGCAGGACCGCCAGCAGCAGATCGTGTGTGGCCAGCGTGCTGAACACAGCGTCCACGTGCCGCGTCCGTCCGCCTTCTGGCGGCCTGACGAGGAACGGCACGCGCGGGTCGGTCTGCCCATCGTACTGCTTCGACGCGCGCCACGATCGAGTGGAGCTCACCACGATCCACGTGAGGTCGCCGAGGCGCGCACGGTCGAGCCCGCGTCGCAGCTCGCCGACGATCCGATCGGCGAGCGCGAGGTTGTCGAAGTAACCCTCGCCTTCGCCGCTGAAGCTCCATGCCGTGAGACGTTCCGTGGCCCGATCGTAAATACCCGGCGGCTGGGGAACCGGCAGGTGGAGCAGGACGAGCCCGAAGCGGTCGTCGCCCGCGGTGCGAATCGCCAGGTCGGCGAGCTCGGCCACCCTCTGGGAGAATAGCCGACGGCGATTGGCCGGGGGCGCGAGGCTCGCCCACTGGCTCCGAAGCGCTTCACTGACTGTGGCGCCGCGCGCTTGTTCGTAGTCGACGGACGGTCTCCAGAGCGCCAGCCCGAGCGAGCTGCCGAGGACCCGGGGATATGGCAGGTGCCATCCGATCAGCGCCGTGTCGTAGCCCAGCGCTCGGGCACGTGAGAACACGTTCGGCTCGGCGCTCCACAGTGCCGTCTTGCCGTCCTTGAACGTGAGCTCGAGATCCCTGGAGTTCATTGGCGCAACCGCGATGACCGGACGCCCAGTGATGAGCGCGGGGATCGTAACTTCGGTCGTGGCCGCCGGTGGGCGCGCGGCGTGGGCATAGAGCGACTCGCGCCTCAGACGATCGAGCTCCGGCAGCTCAAGACCAGTCGGTCGCGCCTCGAACGTGATGCGCTGGTCGAGCTCCTCGAACACGATCCAGACGACACGCCGCAGACTCGGCGCCGTCTGCTTGAGGGGCGCTGGGTCGACCCAGCGCCACGTCGGTCCCGCCGCCAGCTCGAGGAACATCCACAGGGCGAGAGCCATCGTGACGACGGCAAGCGGCGAGGCGACCATTGCGAGGCCACGCATCACGCGCAGGGCCGGCTGGGGCCAGCGCAGCGACGCGGCGAGCAGCAGGCCGACAAGGGCCAGCAGCCCCGCACCGCCGATGACGTCCGTCCATCGGCGGACCAGCTCGTGTGTGAGACGCGCGAAGTTCAAGGAGAGGAGGAACGTCAACGCGGCAGCGCCGGTGGCGAGACGACGCCACGCCGGTCGCCGGACGCGCCGGATCCATTGCACCCCCAGGAAGCCGAAGGCGGCGAGGCCGACGATGTTCAGCACAAAGGCCGCCAGCGCGGGCGCTCGAAGCGGCATCAGGTTGTAGAAGTCCCCGCCGGGCCGGAACAGCATCTCGCTGCGCGCCTGGCTGAAGCAGAGAGTCGACAGTGATAGACACGCGATGGCGTCAACCGTGTGTTCGCGGCTCGGCCATCGCAGTCGACGGGAAGGGGGCGGCGGCAGTGGCTCGCGCGCGTCACGGAACCACCACAGTCGTTCGGCCACTGAGCCGCTGTCCGCGCTGCCTCGAGGAGCCGGCCGTTCTCCGGCGCCGGGATCAGCCGTCGGCTCGGACACGGTCCAGACTCCTCACATGCTCTCGATCGCGGGATCCGCCAAACGACTATTTGAGCTGGGGAATGACGTACTCGTTGATCAGCCGGAGATTTTCCAGTTGTAGCGCGTACGGAATCTGGCGCCCGTAGTTGACCTCGTACAGAATCTGCGTCAGGTCCAGATCCTCGCGCAGCTGTTGGAGTCGGTCGATCACCGCCTCCGGGACGCCGAAGACTACTTTGTCCCGCAGCCAATCCTCGTAAGTCATGCGTCGCACGCGCTCGGCCTGCGCACTCCAGTCACCGGTCGTGCCGACTCGCGAGGCGCTATCCGCCACGCGATTGCCCAAGCTTTGTATGGCCGCCATCGTGCTGACCCTCGGCTCTGCGTACGCCTGCTCGGCCGTCTTGGCCACGTAGAGCGGCACCCTGAGCCCCACCTGCGGAACGCCTGCATGGCCCACCTTGTGCCATGCCTCGCGGTACTGTCGGATGTACGGCGCCAGCTCGGAGAGGGCGAACACCCTGGAGGGGTTGATGATGATCGGAAACCCCAGGCGTCCGACGAGAGGAAAGGTGACCTCGGAGGTAATACCGACGCGAATCGGTGGGTGGGGCCGCTGCAGCGGTTTGGGCCGGACCCACAGGTTGTCGCACCGATAGAATTTGCCCGCGAACGAGAAGCGCTCCTGGGTCCATGCCCTGACGATGACCTCCAGGTATTCGTCGAACCGCTCTCGGCTTTCGGCGAAGGGGGAGTTGAAGCCATCATGCGTGTCGGGAAACGTGCCCCGCCCCACGCCGAACTCGACCCGGCCCTGACTGATGTGGTCCAGAGTGGCGATGTCCTCGGCGATATGAATCGGGTGAGCCAGTGGTAAGAGCACCACCGCCAGGCCGATGCGGATGCGTTGGGTCCGGGCGGCGATTGCGCTGGCGACTGTGATGGGGGAGGACAGGACGCTGATCGGGGCAAAATGGTACTCGGCCAGCCACACCGAGTTGACGCCGAGGGTTTCGGCGGCATCGACCAGCGCAAAGCATTCGGCAAAGGCGTCCCTGTCCGTGATCCCCTCACGGCATGGGAACTCGACGAAAAGCCCGAAGTCCATGAGACCAGCTAGCCGACCCGAGTAAAGTCAGCCGCAGGGATCTCCGCTCGTGGAGGCTCCGCCGCGGTGATGTCCATCGGGACAGCTCCTCCGCGGGTAGATTTCATGTAGGCCAGGCCGATCGCGCCCTTCTCGGCCGGCCGGGCCCCCGCGGGCGCTTTGAACAGGGCGAGGTTGTGATGCACCACGCCGCAGGTCAAAAAGGCCCCCGTCCCGTCGGGGCGATATCGAGAGACCTGGAACCCCACCACATCCCGATAGAACCTGGTGGACCGTTCGACGTCGGTGACGTTGAGGACGATATGCCCGATCTCTTTGGGTACGCTCATTCTGATTCCCTCCTGTTCCGGCAGCCGGACCACGAGTCGTGGCTCGTACTGCGGGACTCTAGCTGCATCGGAGGAGCGACGCAAATTGCCCTTGACCGAGCCCGCCTTCGACGCGTAGGTTCTGGCTCGACTTTTTCAACGTCAGCCGAGGAGAGAACACCGTCGATAACCGGGCGTGGGAGTAGCACACCGCGATGGCGATCCCCGGAGAGAAGGCGATCCAGATGGTGCGCAGCGCGCACGCCCAGGCTGCGCAGCTGGACATCGCGGTGACTGCCGTGGTCGTCGACCAGAGCGGCCGAATGATCGCGCTCGGTCGCATGGACCGTGCTCGTCCCATCACGGTGGAGATCGCCCTGAACAAGGCCTATACGGCCGCGAGCTTCCAGCAGCCCACGAAGGAGCTGGCGGGCGTCGCCGGACAGACCTGGTTTCAGAGCCTGGTGGTGTCGAGCAACGGCCGTATCATGCCGGGGGCGGGTGCACTGCCGATTGTCGAAGGTGGGAGTGTCGTGGGCGCCATCGCCGTGGCGGGGGGCACCGAGGAGCAGGACCAGCGGTGCGCCGAAGTAGCGCTCACCTCCTACGTGTGACAACATTGGGTCGATAGATTCGTGTCATCGTAAAGGGGGACGCCCCATGGCCATGACGCCTGGCACCCAGACTCCGCCCCCGCCGCACCTCGGTCGCTCCGTTCGCATCGTCGGACCCGTCGCCAACGTCGACATGAACCAGACGCCGCACCCCAGGAACTCCCGCGGTGAGCTGGGCAAGGCTCTCTTCAACTGGTATCGCAACACGATCTCCAGAGACCCACTCACCCGCGTGTCGGCGCCGAACCACTTCGCCGACCAGCGAAATTTCCTGGCCGCGGTGGTGAATCAAGCCCCGAAGGGCAAGGTCAACGCCAGACAGGTTGCGGTGTCGGACCCCGCCGCCATGACTCGCCACATCAAGGCCGTGGCCCACCACATGGGCGCCGATGTCGTCACCGTGGCCCGGGCGCATCCCTCCTTCCTGTACGCCGCCAGCGCGCCACCCAAGGACAGTGCGGCCCGTGACGTGTACCAGAACCGGTCCGGCGACGTGTACCAGGGCCGCACTCCCGAGCAGATGGCGGAGCGCTACCCGTACATCATCGTGGCCACCACCGCGTGGGACTACGACAAGCTGCAGGCCCACCGTCACTACATCGGGGACGCCGCCTACCACGTCTCGCAGATGAAGGCGCAGATGATCCTCAAGGCCCTGGAGGGCTACATCAAAGAGCTCGGCTACGCCGCGCTCAGGGGTATGTCGAACCCTCAGGCGGCCGGGCTCGCCTCCGGCGTCGGGGAGCTCGGACGCAACGGGCTCCTGATCCACAGGCGATTCGGCGCGCGCGTCCACATGCCGGACCCGATCATGACCGATCTCCCGCTCGTCCCGGATCAGCCCGTCGACAACGGCGTGGAGGACTTCTGCAAGATTTGCCGCAAGTGCGCGATCAACTGTCCCACCAACAGCGTGCCGTTCGGTGACAAGGTGGTGTTCAACGGGGTCGAGAAGTACAAGATCAACTGGCTCACGTGCTACAAGATCCGGCCGTACGTCGACACGCACTGGGGAAGCTGCCTCACCTGCGCCACTGTCTGCCCGTTCACCAAGCCGAATGTCTGGTGGCGGAGCCTCACCGTGTGGGCGCTCAGCACGTGCCCCATTCCCGCACGCCCGGTGCTCGTGCGTGCGCTGAAGGCGATCGACGACCGATTCTGGGGCACGACGCGGCAAACGCGGGTGCGGTGGCTCGGCTATGACTCCGGGATCAAGCCGGGGGAGCAGGTCTGCACGGTGGCCGGCTGCACCGCGGAACATGGCACGGCTCACGCGGCAGAGCCGGTGGGGAACATCGGCTACTACGCGCCGCTGAAGGAGAACACCAACCGATTCGTCAAGCGGGACGGCTAGTGGCGTTGCGATCCGGCTGGCTCAAGGCCCCGTGGCGGCGGGCGGAGCGGCGGAGCCACGATCCCTATTGGGACTTCTTCATCCACACGCCTCCGGCAGATCGGGCGAACTCCGTGATCGACGTGATCCGACAGGCGCCGGAGGGGAACGTCTTCCCGACCAAGGCCGATCTCCACACGCCGGAGGTCACGACGAGCCACGTCAAGCAGATGGCGCGTTATCTGGGCGCCGACCTCGTCGGCGTCACGACGCTCGAGGGCGACGATCCCGGCTATCCCTTCGCCATCGTCTGCGCTGTCCGCGCTGACGATGACCCGCGCGAGGCACAGGGCATCGGCGGGCAAGTCCCGGTACAGAACGGGCTGTTCGTCACGTTCGTGCTGAGCGCGTGGATCCGCGAGCTGGGATTTCGGGCGAGCATAGCTGCGTCACCCGACGCTCCGCGGCTGGCCGCGGCGGCAAGGCTGGGCACCCTCAATCGCACCGGGAGACTGACGACCGCGGAGTACGGCACCCGGGTGCATGTGGCGGACGTGATTCGTACCGACCTGCCCCTCGTCCCGGCGTAGCGCGCGCGTCCCGCCGCGGCCGTGCCGTACGTCATCACGAGCTTGTGCACCAACGATGGAGCCTGCGTCGAGGTGTGTCCGGTCGCATGCATCCACACGCGGCCCGGCGCCCCACAGTTCTACATCGATCCCGACGTGTGTATCGATTGCGAGCAGTGCGAGATCGTCTGTCCCGTCGACGCGATCTTCAAGGACGTCGACGTCCCCGCCGAGCACGCGGATGCCATCGATCTGAACGCCAGCTTCTTTCGGCAGAACAAAGCCGTGGTCGGTCCGGTCGCCCTGGAGACGGCTTGGCAGATGGTGGATCGGGCACACGCGTACGCAACGAGTGTCGGGATCGCCGTGACCGCGGCAGTGGTCGACGAAGCAGGCGTTCCCATCGCCGTGGGGCGGATGGACGGCGCCGTCCCGTTGACCGCGGAGCTCGCCGTCAGCAAGGCCTACACCGCGGCCGCATTTCACCTCGCCACCGCCGATCTAGCGGCTCAAGCGCGCCAGCCGTGGCTGAAGAGCCTCCTTGTCGCGCATCGCGGACGCGTCCTGCCCGCGGCCGGTGGTCTCGTGATCTTCGACGGCATCGCGATCATCGGCGCCGTTGGCGTCGCCGGCGGGAGCACGACCGACCAGGATATCCTGTGCTGCCAGGCCGCCTTCTCCGTCCTGGAGACAGGCGGGCACTGAGCGGGGCGGTGCCCGCGACGGCCTGACCGGCAATGTGACGCCTGATTACGCGCGCGCGAGCGCGGCTCTCACCCGCTCCGGTGTGATCGGCACGCGGCGGATGCGCGCGCCAGTCGCGTCGAAGAGGGCGTTGGCGATCGCGGCCGGGACCGTACGCGTGGACGGCTCGCCCGCCCCGGTAGCGGGGAGGTCCGGCTGATTGATGAGCACGACGTCGATCCGTTCCGGCGCGTCCTGGATTTCCAGGATCGGATAGCTCGTCCAATCGACGCTGAGCACCCGCTCCCGATCGAACTTCACTTCCTCGAACAGCGTGCGTGACAGCGCCATCACGACGTTGCCCTCGATGGCCAGCTCGAGTCCCCGAGGGTTGATGATCAGCCCGCAGTCGTGGGCGACGGTGAAGCGCTTGGCCCACACCCGTCCGCTGCGGCGATCCACCTCGACTTCGGCCACCACGGCGACGATCGTGCCGTTGCGCTCGGTATAGGAGAAGCCACGACCGAGCATGACGTTGCCCTTTCCGCGGCTCGGATTCGGGTAGGGGCGTTTGCTCCATCCGGCTTTGTCGGCGGCGGCCTGGATCACGGCCGCGTGCCGCGGGTTCTTCACGTACTTCAGCCGGAAGGCCACCGGATCGGCGCCGGTGGCGTGCGCGATCTCGTCGATGAACGACTCGCTGGCGAAGTGCGTCTCAGGCCCGAGCGGATCGCGCAGGTGCCCGGTCCGGAGCGGTGAGGCGCGATCGAGGAGCGGCGGGATGCACTCCCAGCCACATCGCTTGTTCGCGAACTCGTACGCCTCGGCGGGCACCTGGAAGATCACCGTCGGCTTTGGCGGATAGCCCGTGAGTTGCCCGGCCAGCGTGTCCTTGGGATCGCCCTCGTTCGTCGCCACGTCCTGGCGCGTGAAGCCCTTCGCGAGGAAGTCGTAGGCCACGACGTTGCCCTGCGCGTCGAGCCCGGCCCGGCCGCGATAGATGCCGGCCGGCCCCTTGGGATCCCAGCCGGTGGCTTCGTCGCGCATGTACTGAACCCGCACGGGCTTGCCCGTGAGCTTCGACAGAAGGGCAGCATCCAGCGCGGCGTCACCCGCGTCGTTGCGGCCATATGACCCCGGCCCCGGCACCCAGCTGGCGCGCACCTTCTCGGACGGAAGCCCGATGAGCTTGGCCACGCCGTCGCGGGCAAAGTGTGGCTTCTGCGTTCCCGTCCACACCGTCGCGTGGTCCGCCCGCACGTCGGCCACCGCGCAGGCCGGGCCCATGCTGGCGTGTGACTGAAACGGCCACTGGTACTCGGCCTCGATCACACGATGCGCCCCCGTGAGCGCTGCTTCGACGTCGCCCTTGCTCACCGGCGCCTCGCGACCGGTCACGCCGGCCTGGCGGATGTGATCATAGAGTGCTTCCATCGCCGGGAACGGAGTGCACGGCGGCGCCCACGTCACCTTCAGCGCCCGGGCGGCGCGCACCGCGTCCCACTCGCGCTCGGCCACGACCGCCACGAGCTCCTTCTCGCGTATCACCCGCGCCCCGACGATGCTGCCGATCGACGCCTCGTCGACACTGACCGGCCCGCAGCCGGCCGTCGGCGGCCGTAGCACCCTCGCGTGGAGCATCCCATCGACCCTGACGTCGGTGACGTATTTCAGCTTGCCGTATACCTTGTCGGCGACGATCCCTTGCGGAATCGAGTGGCCGACCACCCTGTATTCGGAAGGCTTCTTCGGCAGGGCCTGGCCTTTGGCCAGGAGCGGGTTGCCGTAGCGTTTGTTCCATTCGAGCTTGAGCTGGAAAAACTGACCGCCGATCAGATCGCCGTACGTCACGGCACGATCGGGCGCGCCGATCACCGAGACGACGCCGTCCCGCACGACGAGCTTGTCGGCGGGCGTGCCGAGCTTCTGCGATGCGCGCTCCAGGAGCACGCGGCGAGCCTCGGCGGCGGCAAAGCGCAGCGTGACACCGCCGTTCTGGATCGCGGTGCTCCCGGATGCTCCTCCCTGGTTGCAGGTGACGGCGGTATCACCCATCACCACGTCGACACGCTCGAACGCCACGTCGAGCTCATCGGCCACGATCTGGCCGATCGCGACATCGACGCCCTGCCCCATGTCCATCTTGCCGAAGAACGCTCTCACGCGGCCGTCGGGCAGCACCGCGATCCACGAATCGAGCTCGTCGGGAGTCAGCGGCGGCTTGCCCCCGACTGGTGTCTGGCCGAGCGCGGTGCGAGCGGCGCCGGGCAACATGACGCCGACAACGAGCGCGCCGCCAGCCCGGAGAAAGTCGCGTCGCGAGCAATGTGCGTGACTCGTCATGGCCGTCCTCCTACGCCTTCGATCCGGCCGCGCGTTTCACCGCGCGCAGGATCGCCATGTGGGTCCCGCAACGACATTTGACCCCGGCCAGGGCCTGGCGGATCTGCGTGTCGCTTGGCTTCGGCGTATCGCGCAAGAGCGCCGCGGCGGTCAGCATCCAGCCCGACAGGCAGTAGCCGCATTGCGGCACCTGCTCGGCGATGTACGCCGTCTGCAGCGGATGGGGTCGGTCCGCAGTGCCGAGCCCGTTCAGCGTGGTGACCTTCTTGCCCCTGACGCTGGTCACGGGCGTGACGCACGAGCGCGTGGGACGACCGTCCACCTGCACGGTACAGGCGCCGCACTGCGCGAGGCCGCAACCGAACTTTGGGTTGTCGAGCCCCAGCTCGGAGCGTAGCGCGTAGAGCAACGGCATGGCGGGATCAGCGCTCAGCTCGGTGGATTTGCCGTCGACGATCAGGGTGATTCGCTCGGTCATACCGGGCCTCCTTGGACGGCCTACTCGATACTCGCCCGAGAGGGCGGAGTCAAGGGCCAGCCCCTGAAACGGCGACCTCTTGACAGAGGACTCCTCATTTGATAACCCGGCATCCACTGACGTTCGATCGATCCGTCCGATAGCCAGAAATCGAGGTAGGCGATGCGGCGGGCCGCCCGCAAGCGTAAAACACGTCAGCTGGAGCAAGTGTTCGCGGCTCTTCAGGGCGATCACACCCACCCGTTCGCCCATGAGATCTACCGACGGGTTCACAAGAAGCTGCCTCGGATCAGTCTCGCCACGGTGTATCGCAACCTTCACAGTCTCGTCGAGGAGGGCAAGATCCGCACTATCGTCCTGGACGAACAGGGAGCCCGATTCGATCCCGAGACCAGCGAGCACGATCATTTCATCTGCGAGCGATGCGGTCGAGTGGTCGACCTGTTCCGCCAGCGGCGCGCTCGAAGGGTAGACCTGACTTCGCTCGCGAAGCGCGGCTACGTTGTCACGACGCACGACTTGACGGTCCATGGGATGTGTCAGATCTGTGCAGCTCGACGTCGGACCTCGAGGGGCGCCGGTCCGGCGGCACGAAAGCCCTAGCAAAACCGCGAGGTGGGACGACAGCAGTGAGAGTGCTTCACAAGTAAAGGAGTCGGCGTATGGCCTACCAAGACGACATCGCGTTGATGGCTCACCTGATGCGCCGCGCGGGCTTCGGCGCAGGCCGCGACGAGCTCGAAGCGCGCGTGGCCAAGGGGTACGAGGCGACCGTCGAGGAGTTGCTCCACCCCGAGACACAGCCGGCAGTCGATATGTACACGTTGCTCCGCTATCAACCGGCGTCCTTGCTGCCGGGCGGGCAGCCCCCGATGGGGAACGTGAATTTCATGTATCACCTGGTGAACACGAAGCGTCCGCTGGAAGAGAAGATGGCCCTCTTCTGGCACCACGTGTTCGCCACCGGCAACTCCAAGGTCGACAACTATGACCAGCTGCTGGAGCAGATCGGTCTGTTCCGCCAGCACGGCATGGGCAACTACCGCGAGCTGCTCGTGACGATCGCCCGGAACCCCACGATGATTTTCTGGCTGGACAACAACCAGAACCACGGGACGGCCGTCAACGAGAACTGGGGTCGCGAGCTCCTCGAGCTGTTCAGCATGGGTGTCGGCGCCTACACGGAGAAGGATGTCCGTGAGGCGTCCCGCGCGT
>Ga0307472_100001075_pt1 | contig 10589 bp, 8 predicted proteins | sample atmos_gasesAM5C__2_FD_204582 | JGI IMG/M metagenome (GOLD analysis project Ga0307472, IMG submission 204582) | Hardwood forest soil microbial communities from Morgan-Monroe State Forest, Indiana, United States - atmos_gasesAM5C_05 | ecosystem: Environmental > Terrestrial > Soil > Temperate... | reverse complement strand
CATGACGACCGGCGGCGGCGCCTGGGACAACGCCAAGAAGTACATCGAGGAAGGCCATTTCGGCGGCAAGGGGTCGGATGCGCATAAGGCCGCCGTCACCGGCGACACGGTCGGCGATCCCTACAAGGACACCGCAGGTCCTGCGATCAATCCGCTGATCAAGATCATCAACATCGTGGCACTGCTGCTGGTCCCGCTGCTGTAGGCGGGATGCGGCGCCAGGCGCCGCCAAGGAGCGGAGGATGGCCTCCGACGAGAAGTTCGCGGTCGAGAAGACTCAGGACGAGTGGCGGCGGGAGCTCACGCCGGACGCCTACCGCGTGCTGCGCCAGCACGGCACCGAGCGCGCCGGCAGCAGCCCGCTCAACGACGAGCACCGCGCCGGCACCTTCCGCTGCGCGGGCTGCGGTCAGCCGCTCTTCGACGCGGACACCAAATTCGAGAGCGGCAGCGGCTGGCCGAGCTTCTTCAGGCCGCTCACCGGGGCGGTCGGAACCACTGAGGACCGCAGCCACTTCATGGAGCGCACCGAGGTGCACTGCGCCAACTGCGGCGGGCACCTCGGACACGTCTTCCCCGACGGCCCCAAACCGACCGGCGAGCGCTACTGCATGAACGGCGTGGCGCTCAAGTTCGAGCCTTCAAAGAGCTGAGGCGCCCTGAAACTACGCGGCGGCGGCGAATTGCAGCGGCTGGGGCCTGCCGATGGCATAGCCCTGCAGGTAGTCGACCCCCATGCGGCGCGCCGCCTCGAGCGCGGCACTGTCCTCGACCTGCTCGGCGATCACCTTGAAGTTGAGCGTACGCGCCAGCTTGATCATCGCGGTCACCATCGCCTGATTGACCGTGTCGCGGGCGAGATTGCGGATGAAGGAGCCGTCGATCTTCAGGTAGTCGAGCGGCAGGTTCTTGAGATTGGAGAAGGAGCCGACGCCGGAGCCGAAGTCATCGAGCGCGAACTGACAGCCCATGCCGTGCAGCACGCCGATGAAGCGCCGCGCGTGCTCGAGATTGGCGACCACGGCGCTCTCGGTGATCTCGAAGCAGATTTGCGCCGGCGAGACCCCGGTGCTGTCGAGGCATTCGACCACGAACTCGAGGAACTGCAGATCCCCGAGCGTCTGGCCGGAGATGTTGATCGCGACGCTGCGGTCGGGCTGCAGCAGCAGGGCGCCGCGGCCGAGTGCTGCGAATGTCGTCTGCACCACCCAACGGTCCACGAGTCCCATCAGGCGGTAGCGCTCGGCGGCGCGCATGAACTCAGCCGGCGGCAGCTCCTGGCCGTTCTCGTCGCGCAGGCGTAGCAGCACCTCCATCGCCGGCCCGCCGTCGGTGCCGTGGGTCGGGACGATGATCTGGTGGTAGAGCTGGAAGCGGTTCTCCTTGAGCGCACCCTGCAGCCGCTGCAGCCACTGGATCTCGCCGCTGTGGCGCGCCAGCGCCTCGTCGCGCGCCGAGTAGACCGCGACCCGGCCGCTGCCCTGCTTCTTGGCGACGTAGCAGGCGGTATCGGCCGCCGCCATCAGCTCTTCCAGCGTGCCGCTCTCGCGCGAGATCTCGACCAGCCCGACCGACACCCCGATGTTGAAGATGCGGTCCTTCCACACGAAGCGGTAGTCGCCGACCGAGCGGCAGACGTCGTCGGCGATCTGCCGCGCCTTCTCGAGCGGGCAGCCGATGAGCAGCATCCCGAACTCATCGCCCCCGAGCCGGGCGACCGTGTCGCTGTCGCGCACCGCATCGCGCAGCAGCTTCGCGACCTCGCGCAGCATGCTGTCGCCGGCCAGGTGGCCGCTGGTGTCGTTGACCAGCTTGAAGCGGTCGAGGTCGAGATAGCAGAGCACGTGCTGACTGTCGCCGCGGTGGCCGCTGTCGATGGCCTCCTCGAGGCGGCGCTCGAACTCACGGCGGTTGACGAGTCCGGTGAGCGCATCGTGGGTCGCCTGGTAGGACATCTGCCGCGCGAGTCCGCGCAGCTCGGTGACGTCGTGCAGCAGCAGCGCCGCGCCGACCACCTCATTGGCGTCGTTGCGCACCGGGGACGCCGACAGCTCGATCGAGCGCTCGCCGCCGTTCGCGCGCGACAGCAGCAGCGCGCGCCGGCCGAGGGTCACCGGCGCCCCGCTGGTGAGCGCCTGGTGCACCGGGTCGGCGAGCAGCCGGCGGTCGGCTTCGTCCACCAGACTGACGATCTCCTCGAGGAGCTTGCCGGTGGCCTGCGCCGCTTCGCTCCCGGTGAGGCGCTCGGCAGCGGGGTTCATGAAGGTGATACGGCCGCGCTCGTCGGTGGCGATGATGGCCTCGGCGAGCGAGTTGAGCGCCAGCTGCTGGGGGGTGGGTGTGGCCTCACCCGTCAGGCGCAGCGCGGGGGTGGTCTGCGTCGGGATGATCTCCACCCCGGTGATGAGGAGCGCGTTCCCCTTGTCGTAGTCGACGACCGTGGAGGCGACCTCCAGACGGCTCATCTGGCCCTGCAACCCCACCATGTCGATCTCGTAACGCTCCGCGGCCGATTCCCCCGCGAGCCGGCGGCGGATGTTCTCGGTGACGAGGTCTGAGTACTCCGGCGGCACCAGATCCCCGAGGCGCCGGCCGATCAGCTCGACCCGGTCGACGCCGACGAAGCTGGCGAACTGGCGGTTGGCGTAGAGGATCACCTCGCCGTGCACCAGCACGGCCTCGTGGATGCGCTCGCCGAGGTCGGCGAACAGCCGCGGCGCCTGCGCGACGTCGTGGCCGCCGGATCCGGTGCGGGTCAACAGGTGATTGACGGCGGTGACGAGCGCGGCGACCTCGGCCTTGTCGCTGTCGAGCTCGACCCGCCCCGGCAGCCGTCCGCCGATGGCAATCCGCTGCAGCTGCTGCGAGAGCTGCTCGAGGCTCTTCAGGTCACGGCGCGCCAGCCCATAGAGCACCAGGAACAAAGCTGCGATGAGCGCAAAGAAGAGGCACAACAGCCCGAGGATCGACATCTATTTGTACTTCTCAAGCCCTTCCGCTTGGGTTGGGCACACGATCCAGGCGCTCTGATTTGACTTCTCGCGCCTGCAGTCGTGGGCTCCCGCAAGCATAACGCCGGCCCGGCACGCCCCGTCGGGATTTCACCATATCTCGTCGCATTCCCGCTTGGCACCGCCGGGAAAAACCCTTAACTTCTGCGGCCTTTCCGAGGTCATGCGTTAAGTGAAGTCGCGGAGCCATACGTGATGCAATCGCCCGACGCCCGTGAACAGATGGTCGAGCAACAGGTGCGTGCCTGGGACGTCCTGGACGAGCGCGTGCTCGAGACGCTCCGTCAGGTGCCGCGCGAGTCTTTCGTGCCGCCGCCGCAGCGCTTCCGCGCCTATGCGGACGCCGAGGTACCGCTGCCCGAGGGGCAGCACATGCTGCGGCCGAGCGTCGTTGGCCGGCTGCTGCAGGCGCTCGAGCCCGACGTGGGTATGCGGGCCCTCGAGGTGGGGGCGGGCTCGGGATTCGTGACCGCCTGCCTGGCCCGGGCGGGCGGCCGGGTGCGCTCGCTCGAGCTCCACGCGGCGCTCGCCGATCTGGCGGCGCGCAACCTCGCCGCCTTCGGGATCAGCGACGTCGAGATCGTCAACGCCGACGCCCTCAACGCCGACACCGGCGAGCGCTACGACGTGATCGCCGTCACCGGCTCGCTCCCCATCTACGATGCGCGCTTCGAGCGTCAGCTCACCGTCGGCGGCCGCCTGTTCGTGGTCGTGGGGGAAGCCCCGGTGATGGAGGCCCGCCTCGTCCGGCGGGTGAGCGAGACCGCCTGGGCGACCGAGAGCCTCTTCGAGACCGTGATCGACCCGCTGGTGAACGCGCCGCGGCCGGCGCGCTTCAGCTTCTGAAGCCGTGCCGAAGGGAATCACCGTGAAGCGTGCCGCAACTCTCGCCTGCCTGCTCGCCGTTACCGGCAGCGCGCAATCCAAGGACCTGGTCGGCGTGTTCGAGGATGCGCTGAAGAATGACCCGGTGATCCGCCAGGCCGACGCCAACCGTCTGGCGGCGCGCGAGTCGCGCCCGCAGGCCATATCGGCACTGCTACCGCAGCTGAACGGTACCGCGGGCGTAAACCGCGACAACAACGTTGGCACCCAGCCGTACTTCTTCGCGACCGGAATCGTCCCCGACTCCGTGAGCGCGTACAGCACGACCAAGACCTGGGGCCTCACCCTCAGGCAGAACGTATTCTCGTGGTCGAACTGGATGACCCTCAAGGCCGCCGGCGCCCAGGTCGCGCAGGCCGAGGCCACTTACCAGGCCGCCGAGCAGCAGCTCGTGCTGCGGGTCGCGCAGGCCTATTTCAACGTGCTCACGGCCGACGACACGCTCGAAGCGGACCAGGCGGCGCTCGAGGCCATTTCGCGCCAGCTCGACCAGGCGACGACGCGCTTCGACGTCGGTCTCATCGCCATCACCGACGTCGAGGACGCCAAGGCGGCGCGCGACACCGCGGCCGCCACCGTGATCGCCGACAAGCGCACGCTCGCGACCTCCGGGGACCAGCTGCAGGAGATCACGGGAGAGAAATACGACCGGCTCTCCAAGCCCGGCACCGACATGCCGCTGCTCAACCCCGAGCCCGCCGACGAGGACCGCTGGGTCAACACCTCCCTCGAGCAGAACCCGACGCTCGTCTCGAGCCGTCTGGCGGCGGACATCGCCCGCGACAACGTGCGCGTCGCGATCGGCGGCCACCTGCCGACGCTCGATATCGTGGCCGGGCGCTCCTACCAGGACCAGACCCTTTCCGAGAAACTCGCCGGCATCCCCTCGCAGAGCTTCCCCGAACAATCCCTGGCCTACGGCACGTATTTCAACGACCGCCAGATCGGCCTGCAGCTGACGGTGCCGCTGTTCTCGGGCGGCCTCACGCAGTCGAAGGTTCGCCAGGCCGAGTACCTGTGGATCGCCGCCAAGGAGGGCGTGGTGCAGAGCTCGCGCGCCACCGAGCGCCAGGCGCGCGATGCCTACCTCGGGGTCATCAGCGGTATCTCTCGGGTGCAAGCGCTGCGCCAGGCGCTCGCCTCCAACCAGACGGCGCTCAAGGCCACCGAGGCAGGCTACGAGGTCGGCACGCGCACCTCGGTCGATCTGCTGAACGCGCGGAAAAACCTGGTGCAGGCGCAGACCAACTACGCCGTGGCGCGCTATGACTACATCGTGAGCGTGCTCACGCTGCGCCTGGCGGCCGGTACGCTCGACCGGCCCGAGCTCGCCGCGGTCAACAACTGGCTCACCGCCACGGCTCCGACGTCGCCGGCCATAGCCACGCCCGAGACCCTGGCGCCCTCCGTCCCCCAGCCCGAAGCCACGCCGCCGCCGCCGAAGCCGTAGCTAGAGCAACGGCTCGATCAGCGTAAGAAGCTTCTCCAGCGCTCCCCGGCTGCCCTCCACCGAGGCGCGGCCCTGCGATCCCATGCGCTCGCGCTCGGCCGGGTCCGACAGCAGCGCGCTCACGCGTGCACCGAGCTCCTGGGGGTTGTGCACGATCTGCGCGGCACCGCGCGCGACGAGCAGGCGCGCCACGTCGGCGCTGTTGAAATTGTGGGGACCGGTGAGCACGGGTAAGCCGAGCGCGGCGGGCTCGAGCAGGTTGTGGCCGCCGACCGGCACCAGGCTCCCGCCGACGAAGGCGACGTCCGCCGCGGCGTAGAACTCGAGCAGCTCGCCGAGCGAATCGAGCAGCAGCACGGCGACATCCTCGTCCTCCGCGCGCTCGCCGTCCGAGCGGCGCGTGAAGCTCTCGCCCCCTTCAGCGATGAGCTGCGCCACTTCGGCGAAGCGCGCCGGGTGACGTGGCGCGATGACGAGCAGCGCATCGGGGTGAGTGCCGCGCACCTCGCGCTGCGCCTCCAGCACCGCCGCTTCCTCTCCTTCGCGGGTGCTGCCCGCCACCCACGCGGGCCGCCGGCGCGCGTAGTGCCTGCGCAGCCGCCGGCCGCGCTCGGGGATGTCTTCCGGCAGCTCGAAGTCGAACTTGAGATTCCCGGTCACGTGGGTACTGCCGGCGTCGGCGCCGAGCTCGCGGAAGCGGGCGGCATCGGCCTCGCCCTGGGCGGCGACGATCGATGCCTGCGAGAGCGCGTCGCGGAACAGCGCGCCGAGGCGCCGGTAGCGCCCGAGCGAGCGCTCGGAGATGCGCGCGCTCGCCAGCACCAGCGGCACGCGCCGCCGGCCGCACTCGCGGTAGAGATTCGGCCAGAGCTCGGTCTCGAAGATGACCGCGAGCTGCGGGTCGACGCGCTTCAGGAACCGCCGCACCGCCCCGGGCAGGTCGTAGGGTACGTAGCGCACCTCGGCGATGTTGCCGAACAGGGCGCGGGCACGCGCGGCGCCCGTCGGGGTGAAGGTCGTCACCGTGAGCGGCAGGTCGGGATGGCGCCGGTAGAGCGCGGTGATGAGAGGCGCGCAGGCCTGCACCTCCCCGACCGACACGGCGTGCACCCACACGCCGTGCGGCGCGCGCCGGGGACCCAGGCCAAAACGCTCGCGGAAGTTGGGCCAATAGCTGCGGTCACGCAGGCCGCGCGCGAACAGCACGGCGGAGATGACGGGGGCGGTGAGATAGACGGCGAGGAGGTAGAGGATGCGCAAGCCGTCAGCCTTCGCTTTAAGCCGGCTGCAGCTCGGGGCCCGGGCTCCCCGAGGACTGGCGGTAGCCGTCGAGCAGGCCGTGCCAGTCGGCCTCCCCGAAGCGTTCGGCGGGCAGGCCCCAGGTGATCTTCTCGAGCGAGCGGCGCAGCCGCACCAGGTTGGCGTCGCGCCACAGGCCGGCGCCGCGCAGCCGACAGCGGTCGAAGTCGATGAGATAGACCTGCTCGTCGCTCAGGAGAACGTTGTGTGCGTTGAGGTCGGCGTGACAGACGCCGAAGTCGTGGAAGCGGCGGATGCAGCGCCCGATGGAGATCCAGGTGACGATCGAGAGCGCGCCGGTACGGAGGCACTCGGCGAGCGAGCCCACCGTCGCGAGCCGCTCGGTGATCAGATCGCCGGTGTAGGTGACGCCGGCGGCGCGCTGATAGCGCGCGGCGACCGGCGCCGGCACCGGGAGCCCCGCGCGGTGCAGGCTGTAGGTCATCTGCCACTCGGCGAAACTGCGCGTGTTGTTCTCACCGCGGTAGGCATAGTGGTCGGTGGACAGCCGCGCGGCGAACCCGCCGCGGCGGTAGTGACGCAGCACGTAGCGCTTGGCGTCGGCGCCGACAAACCAGGCCGCGCCGCGCCCGCCGGCGGCGCCCTCGAGCGCACCGAGCGACTGCCAGTAATTCGGCGTGAACCACTCGGCGCTCAAATTGCCCGCGCGGGAGGCGTCATATAGCATTGCGCCGCGCTTCAGGGCGCCCCGCTTCACTTCCGGACCGAGTGCCCAGCGCCCATTCACGTAGCTGACTCCACCATGCTGCCTCTCGCCGAACCGCCGCGCAGTCTCTGCATCCTCAGGCTGTCGGCGATCGGTGATACCTGCCACGTCGTGCCGATCGTACGCACCCTGCAGCAGGCGTGGCCGGCGACGCAGCTGACCTGGATCGTCGGACGCACCGAAGCGCGCCTCATGAGCCTCATCGAGGGCGTCGAGTTTATCACCGTGGACAAGCGCGCAGGGCTCGCCGCGCGCCGTGAGCTGCGCGCGCAGCTGCGCGGCCGGCGCTTCGACGTGCTGCTGCACATGCAGCTGGCGCTGCGCGCGAGCCTGGTGTCGCTGCTGGTGCCGGCCGACATCAGACTCGGCTTCGATCGAGCGCGCGCCCGCGAGCTGCAATGGCTGTTCACCAATGCGCGCATCGCCGCGCAATCGCGCGAGCACGTGCTCGACAGCCTGTTCGGCTTCCCCGCCGCACTCGGCATCCGCGAGCGCCTGCTGCGCTGGGACGTGCCGCTGCCGGCGGCGGCGCGCGCCTATGCCGGACGGCTGATCCCAGATGCACAGCCGACGCTCGTCATCAGTCCCTGTTCGAGCCACGCGCTGCGCAACTGGGCGCCGGAGCGCTACGCGGCGCTCGCCGCGCACGCCGCGCGCGAGCGGCACATGCGCGTCATCCTCGCCGGCGGACCGACCGAGACCGAGCGGCGCATGGGAGAGGCGATCGCCCGGGCGGCCGGCGCGGGCGTAGTGAACCAGATCGGACAGGACACGCTGCCGGAGCTGTTGGGTCTGCTCGCGCGGGCGACCGTGCTGGTGAGCCCCGACTCAGGTCCCGTACACATGGCGACCATGGTCGGGACGCCGGTGATCGGGCTCTATGCCGCGAGCAATCCGGCGCGCGTCGGACCCTACCTCTCCGGGCGCTGGTCGATCGATGCCTACGCACGCGCGGCGCGCGCCTTCCGCGGCTGCGAGCCCGAGGAGCTCCCCTGGGGGCACAAGATCGAGGAGCCGGGCGTCATGGACCTCATCGCCGTCGAGGAGGTCACCGCACGGCTCGACGAGTTGCTAGGATCTCGGACATGAACGACGTCCTCGTGCCCATCTCGCCGGGCGAGCTGCTCGACAAGATCACCATCCTCAGGATCAAGGCGGCGCGCATCATGGATGCCGCCAAGCTCGCCAACGTCAAAACCGAGCTCGCGCTGCTCGAGGCGACCTGGCGCGACTGCGGCTGCGCCGACCGCGGGCTGGCCCAGGAGGAGCGCGCGCTGCAGCAGGTGAACGAGCAGCTGTGGGACATCGAGGACCGCATCCGCGACAAGGAAGCCCGCCAGACCTTCGACCGCGAGTTCATCGAGCTGGCACGCGCCGTCTACGTGTCGAACGACGAGCGCGCCGCGATCAAGAAGCGCATCAATACCCAGCTCGGCTCGCGGATCGTCGAGGAAAAATCCTACAAGCAGTACCGCTAGGCGCTGCGCCGCCTGCGGCGGATTTCGGTTCGCCCGCCGAGGGTGTATCGTGCAGCGCCAAAATAACCAGCACAGGGTTCCTCAAGTGCGCCAGAACTCAGTGATTTCCGGGGCGATTCTTGCGCCGCTCCTCGCTCTCGGCGCCGCCTGCGGCGCGGCCCTCGCCCAGCATCAGCCGCCGGGGGCGTACGCCGATCTCTCCTGGCGGATGATCGGTCCGATGCGCGGCGGTCGCACGCGGGCGGTCGCCGGCGTGCCGTCGCAGCCGAACGTCTTCTACATCGGCGCGGTGAACGGCGGCGTGTGGAAGAGCCGCGACGCCGGGCGCACCTGGGACCCGATCTTCGACGGCCAGCCGACCCAGTCGATCGGCGCGATCGCGGTCGCGCCGTCCGACCCCAACATCGTCTACGTGGCGAGCGGGGAGGGACTGCGCCGGCCGGATCTCTCGGTCGGCAACGGCATCTACCGTTCCGCGGACGGCGGGCGCACCTGGACACACGGCGGCCTCACCGACGGTGAGCAGATTCCCGAGCTCGCCGTCGATCCGCGCGATCCGAACCGCCTGTTCGCCGCGGTTCTCGGCCACCCCTACGGCGCCAACGAGCAGCGCGGCATCTACCGCTCGCGCGATGGCGGCGCGACCTGGGAGCGGGTCCTCTATCAGGATGCCGACACCGGCGGCTCGGCGGTCGCGCTCGACCCGGTGCACCCGGAGATCGTGTACGCGGCGCTCTGGCAGTCGCGCCTCGGGCCGTGGGAGGACAAGAACGAGTTCGAGGGCACCCACGGCGGGCTCTTCAAGTCGAGCGATGGCGGCACGACCTGGAAGCGCCTGAGCGCGGGGCTTCCGGACAATCTCACCCAGATCAATTTCACCATCGCCGCGAGCGCACCCCAACGCATCTACGCGGTCGCCGGAACGACCGAGCCGGGCGATTACTCCTCGGCGGCTGGGCTCGGGGTGTACCGCTCCGACGATGCGGGCGAGCACTGGACGCGGATCACGACCGACCCGCGCGCATCGCTCCGTATCGGCGGCGGCGATCTCACGGTGCTGCGTGCCGACCCGACCAACGCCGACGTCCTCTACAGCATGGGGCTCGTCACCATGAAGTCCGCCGACGGTGGCAAGAGCTGGACGGCGCTGCGCGGGTCTCCCGGGGGCGACGACTACCAGAACATGTGGATCAGCCCGGCGGACTCCCGCATCCTCGCGCTGGTCTGCGACCAGGGCGCGATCATCAGCGTGAACGGCGGGGAGAGCTGGAGCAGCTGGCTCAACCAGCCGACGGCGCAGCTCTATCACGTGAGCGCCACGCCGACCTTCCCCTACCGGGTCTGCTCCGGACAGCAGGAAAGCGGCTCGGTGTGCATCGCCACGCGCGGCAACGACGGCTCGATCACCGACCGCGAGTGGCATCCGGTCGGCGTCATCGAGTACGGCTACGCCGCCCCCGATCCTCTCGATCCGGACGTCATCTACGGCGGCGGTCGTACCGAAGTCTCCAAATTCCACATCTCCACCGGACAGGTGCAGAACGTCACGCCCGCTCCGGTGCGCGGGGCCGACGTGCGGGCCGACCGCACCCAGCCGCTGACGTTCTCGCCGCTCGACCCGCACGTTCTCTATTACGCGCTCAACCGGCTGTGGAAGACGAGCGACGGCGGCATGACCTGGAGCGCGATCAGCCCCGACCTCGCGCGCGAGGCGGGCGCGGTGCCCGCGAGCGTCACCA
>Ga0307472_100001074_pt1 | contig 10592 bp, 7 predicted proteins | sample atmos_gasesAM5C__2_FD_204582 | JGI IMG/M metagenome (GOLD analysis project Ga0307472, IMG submission 204582) | Hardwood forest soil microbial communities from Morgan-Monroe State Forest, Indiana, United States - atmos_gasesAM5C_05 | ecosystem: Environmental > Terrestrial > Soil > Temperate... | reverse complement strand
GCGCACGCACGCCGGAGGAGACCGCGCGCGATGTGGCGCGCCTCATGAGGCACTACCTCGCGGCGTGGAGCAAGGAGCGCGTCATCCTGGTCGGGTACTCCTTCGGCGCCGACGTGCTGCCCTTCGTGGTGAATCGCCTGCCGCCGGAGCTGCGCGCGCGCGTGGCGAGCGTGAGCCTGCTCGGCATCGACTCCAACGCCTCCTTCGAAGTGAGCGTGGCCGGCTGGGTCGGGAGCGATGAGGGCGGCCCGCCCACGCGGCCTGAGGTCGCGGCCCTCTCCCACCTGCCGGTGCTGTGCATCTACGGCGAGGGCGAGTCGGATTCGATCTGCCCCGGGCTGCCGGCGGGCGCGAACCTCGCGCGCGAAGAAGTCGGCAAGGGCCACCATTTCAGCGGCGAGTACGCCACGCTCGCCGAGCGCATCCTCGCCTACGCGCGCGCCTCCCGCCCTGTGACATAACGTACCCGTCGGGGCGTATCCGAAGCATCAGGCGGCATCGTCCGGGGAGCGCATTCCGCCCGCAGGGGTGGCTCGCGGCACGATCGGTTAACATGGGGTGGCGCGGCGCGCGGGACACGAAAACAACAGTCCGCGCCGCACGATGAAGGATATGTCGTCGTATATCGACTCGGCGAGCCGCCTGCATCACGACCAGGACAAGAACCTGGTGGTGACCTGCCCGCATTGCCAGACGGTCGCGCACATCACGCCGAGCGCCGTGCCGCGCTTCGAGGACCTGCAGCTCTATCGGCCCAAGCAGCTCGGGGTCGTGTACCTGTGCGACGCCTGCCATGCGCCGATCTTCCTGCGCTTCACCGTGCGGGTGTACGGCGCCGCGCGCATCGAGCTCTCGCCGCAGTTCACCGAGGTGGAGCGCGCACGGGAGAAATTCAGCTTCACCTACATTCCGGAGGAGGTCGAGGCGCTGTTCCGCGAAGCCCTCACCTGCTTCACGCACGACGCCTTCAACGCCTTCGCCTCGATGTGCCGGCGCACGGCGCAGGCGATGTTCGCGGACCTCGGGGAAGCGGGAAAGCTGCGCCTCTTCGATGAGCTCAACGGCCTGCGCGATCTCACCGACATCGCCCCGGATCTCTTCACCCGCATGCGCAGCGTGCTGTTCGGCGCCGAGCTCGACGCGCGCACCAGCCTGCCGCTCCTCGATGGCTATCAGGCGGGGATCATGCTGGAGGTCATGAAGGACCTCCTCTACGAGGCCTACGTACGCAAGGGGCGCCTCCAGCAGGCCATCATGGTGCGCCGCTTCTTCCTCGACGAGACCGGCAGCCACAAGGTCACGCCGCTTCAGTCGGCGAGCTGAAGCCGCACGAATCGCCGGCGCAGCCGGCAAAAACCACGCTTTTTGCCGGCGGCCAACGGAGTAATGTCCGGCGAAATCGCCGCAGGCGATTTCGCCCAATCAACCAACGAATCGCCTGGCATTTCGGAACAGCCGCATCCAGCCGCTGTAGCTGCCCGCCTCGCGCGGCCGCCAGGAATTCTGCAGATAGCGGAACGAGCGCTCCGGGTGCGGCATCGTGATGGTGACGCGCCCGTCGGCGTTGCAGAGCGCGGCGATGCCGAACGGGGTGCCGCTCGGGTTCGCCGGATAAGAGTTCGCGGGGCTGCGATCGTGCTGCACGTAGCGGAATCCCACGAGTCCGCTCGCGGCGCAGGCCGCGGCCGCTGCGGGTGAGGGAAATTCCGCCCGCCCCTCGCCGTGCGACACCGCGATCGGCAGCAGCGAACCGGCCATCCCCTCGAGGAGCGCCGATGGCGAGGGCAGGAGCTCGACCAGCGGAAAGCGCGCCTCGTACTGCTCGCTGCGGTTCTGCACGAAGCGCGGCCAGTGCCCGGTGCCGGGAATCAGGCTCTTGAGCGCCGCAAACATCTGGCAGCCGTTGCAGATGCCGAGCGCGAAGCTGTCGCTGCGCGCGAAGAAGCGCTCGAACTCGCCCCTGACCCCTTCCGAGTACAGGATCGACTTCGCCCAGCCCTCGCCCGCCCCGAGCACGTCGCCGTAGCTGAACCCCCCGCAGGCGACGAGCCCCTTGAATCCATCGAGCGTGCGCGCGCCGGAGAGCAGGTCCGTCATGTGCACGTCGTGCGGCTCGAAACCCGCCTGGGCGAACACCGCCGCCGTCTCGGTCTGACTGTTGACGCCCTGCTCGCGCAGGATCGCGACCCTCGGCTGCACGCCGCGCGTGACGTAGGGGGCCGCGATGTCCTCCTCGGGGTCGAAGCTGAGATCGACGGTGAGTCCCGAGTCCGCTTCCGCGCTGTGCGCGGCAAACTCCTCGTCGGCGCACTGCGGGTCATCGCGCAGCCGCCGCATGCGCCACGAGGTCTCTGACCAGGCACGCCTCAGATCCGACCAGGCCTCATCGATCAGCGCCGTGCCGACCCGCACCCGCACGCGCAGCTCCGTCGCCGGTGCGCCGAGGCGGAGCGCCGCCTTGCTCAGGTTGTGCCGCGCGAGGATCTCGCTGAAGCGCGGCTCATCGCCCGCGAGGATCTGCACGACCACACCCGGCTCTTCGCTGAAGAGCTGCGCCGTGGCCGATCCGCGCGCAGCCGGCAGCGCGACATCGAGGCCGCAGTGCCCGGCGAAGGCCATCTCGATGAGCGTGACCAGAAGCCCGCCGTCGGAACGGTCGTGATACGCCCGCAGCAGCTTCGCAGCCCGCAGTTCCCTGAGCGCCGCCGCGAGCTCGAGGAGCCTCGCCGGCTCATCGAGGTCCGCCGGCTCCTCGCCGAGCTCGCCGTAAACCTGCGCGAGCGCCGAGGCCCCGAGGCGGTTCTTGCCGGCGGCCAGATCGATGAGCCACAGCGAGCTCGCGCCCGCCTCGAGGTCGAGCGCCGGGGTCAGCGTCGCACGCACGTCCGCAACGGGTGCGAACGCCGAGATGATGAGCGACACGGGCGCGACCACGCTCTTCTCGACGGCGCCCTCTCTCCAGCGCGTCTGCATCGAGAGCGAGTCCTTGCCCACCGGGATCGCGATCCCGAGCCTCGGACAGAGCTCCTTGGCGACCGCCTCGACCGTCGCATAGAGCGCGGCATCCTCGCCGGGCTCGCCGCTTGCGGCCATCCAGTTGGCCGAGAGGCGGATCTTCGACAGCGACTCGACGTCCGCCGCGAGGATGTTGGTAATGGCTTCGGCGACGGCGAGCCGGCCCGAAGCCGGCGCATCGAGGAGCGCGACCGGCGTGCGCTCGCCCATCGCGAGTGCCTCACCCGCTACGCCGACGTAATCGACGACCGTGACGCCGACATCGCTCACCGGTACCTGCCAACGCCCGACCAGCTGGTCCCGGCTGACCAGCCCGCCCACGGTCCGATCGCCGATGGTGATGAGGAAGGTCTTATCCGCCACCGCCGGCAGCCGCAGCACGCGATACAACGCCTCGGTGAGACCGATCGCCTTCGAGTCGACGCGCTGCCGCAGCGGTGGAACGCTCTTGACGTCGCGGACCAGGCGCGGGGGCTTGCCGAGCAGGAGGTCGAGCGGCATGTCGACCGGCCGGTCGCGAAACAGGGTATCCGTCACCGTGAGCCGTCCGCTCGCATCGATCGCGCCGACCACCGCGAACGGACAGCGCTCGCGCGCCGCGATCCTGGCGAAGCCCTCGAGCGCTTCCGCCGCCACGATCAGCACGTAGCGCTCTTGCGCTTCGTTGCACCACAGCTCCATCGGCGACATGCCGGGCTCGGCGCTCGGAATCGCTCGCAGGTCGATGCGCGCGCCGCGCCCACCGTGGGCGACCGACTCGGGTACGGCGTTGGAGAGGCCGCCCGCGCCGACGTCGTGGATGAGGAGGATGGGGTTGCGTCCGGCAAGCGACCAGCAGTGATCGATCACCTCCTGCGCCCGGCGCTGCATCTCAGGATTCCCGCGCTGCACCGAGGCGAAATCGAGATCGGCGCTCGAGCTGCCGCTGCCGAGCGAGGACGCCGCACCGCCCCCCAGGCCGATGAGCATCGCCGGTCCCCCGAGCACCACCAGCTGCGCGCCGACCGGCACGTCGGCCTTCTCGACGTGCGCGCGGCGGATGTTGCCCAGACCCCCGGCGACCATGATGGGCTTGTGGTAGCCGCGCGCGCGGTTGGGTCGATCGCCGGGAAGCACGATCTCGAGCGTGCGGAAGTAGCCGCACACCGCCGGACGGCCGAACTCGTTGTTGAAGGAGGCAGCTCCGATCGGGCCCTCGGTCATGATCTCGAGCGCCGAGGCGATGCGCGCCGGCGCGCCGAACTCGCGCTCCCACGGGCGCTCGTAGCCGGGAATCCGCAGGTTCGACACCGAGAAACCGGTGAGTCCGGCCTTGGGTTTGGCGCCGCGCCCGGTCGCACCCTCGTCGCGGATCTCGCCGCCCGAGCCGGTCGCGGCTCCCGGGAAGGGCGAGATGGCGGTCGGATGATTGTGAGTCTCGACCTTGATCAGGATATCGACCGGCTCGACGCTCGAGCGATAGATGCCGGACTCCGGGTCCGGGAAGTAGCGTGTGCCGGGGGAGCCCTCGATCACCGCGGCGTTGTCCCGGTAGGCCGACAGCACGCCCCGGGGACTCACCGCGTGCGTATGGCGGATCATCGCGAACAGCGACTCGCCGCGCGGCTCGCCGTCGATGATCCAGGCGGCGTTGAAGATCTTGTGGCGGCAGTGCTCGGAGTTCGCCTGCGCGAACATCATGAGCTCGACGTCGGTCGGGTCGCGCCCGAGCTGCGTGAAGCTCGCGAGGAGGTAGTCGATCTCGTCCGCAGACAGCGCGAGTCCGAGCTGCTCGTTCGCCTCGACGAGCGCCGCACGCCCGCCGCTCAATGAGACGGTGGCGAGCGGCGTCGGCTCGGTGTGCTCGAAGAGTCGCGCGGCCTCGCCGGCATCGAGCAGCGCCATCTCGGTCATGCGGTCGAAGAGCGCCGGCGCGAGACGCCGGAGCTGCGCCCCGCCGAGAACGCGCGCGGCGCTCAAGCGGTACTCGATGCCGCGCTCCACGCGGCGCACGCTCGAGAGCCCGCAGACGTGTGCGATGTCGGTCGCCTTGCTCGACCACGGCGAGATGGTGCCCGCGCGCGGCACGATGAGCAGCCGCTCGCCCGCCGCCGCGCTCAGATCGACCGGAAGAGTCGGGCCATAGGTGAGGAGACGGCCGAGCAGCTCCCGCTCGGAGTCCGTGAGCGGCCGCTCGAGGTCGGCGAAGTGCACGAAGCGCGCGGCAAGTCCGCGGACCGCGGGCTCGATGGCCGTGAGACGATCGAGGAGCTTGGCGATGCGAAACGCGGACAGTGCCGGTGCGCCCGGAATCTCCAGCATGCGCTACCCGCGCCTCACTTCTTCTCTCCGGGCGGAGCCGAGTAGATCGGCATGGGAAACTGCGCGACGTTGGCGCCGGTCTCGAGCACGGTGATCTTGGCGGTCCCCTGCTTCTTCACCTCGTCGATGCGCAGCACGGAGTGCATGGGAAGGAACGTGCGCTTGACCCCGGAGAACTCGCCCTTGATGCGCTCCTCGGACGGGTCGAGCACCACCGAGGAGCGCTCGCCGAACACCAGCTCCTCGACCTCGATGAAACCGAACAGCTCCCCATGGTTGACCTTGCGCGCGTATACCTCGTAAACCTTGCCTTGATTCACGAACATAATGCGGAAAATGTGACTGGCTGCCATGGCCTTGGGTTTGGGGTCCGGTAGCTTTGATGCTGGCATTATATGTCCGGGCGCGCCGGGGACGCTGCCGCGCTCCGCTGCACCCGGCAGTTTCTTGGCAACGGACGGACTCCTTTGAGTCGGGGAACCATGACGCTTCGGCTGCGTGTCGTCAGTGACCAGCGCCGGTCGCTCGCCGACCGCGGCACCGCCGTTTTTTCCATCGAGGGCGGCACCATCGGCCGCTCGGCGGACAACGACTGGGTGCTTCCGGACCCCATGCGTTACGTGTCCGCGCATCACGCCCGGGTGCAGTTCCGCGAGGGCCACTTCTACCTGCAGGACGTCAGCACCAATGGCGTCTACGTCAACGACGATGCGGAGCCGCTCGCCAAGCGCGGCTCGAGCGGCTATCGGCTGTCGAACGGTGACGTGCTGCGCATCGGTGAGTACCACATCGTCGCGGCGCTCGAGTCGCAGCGCCAGGCCCCGGAATCAGAACCGGATCAGGCGGCTGCGGCCGTGCCGACCAGCATCCATGCGCTGCGTACCCTGGGGCGCGCGCCGGAGCACGACCTGGGGGCCGCGCTCAACCTCGATGAGCTCCTGATCCCCGAGCCCCGGCGCGAGCCGGAGCTGCCGGTGAACGCCTACGGGCAGGCGATCGACGCCGTCCCGGTGCGCGCGCTCGCCGATGACCTCGCACTTCTCAAGAGCATGGAAACTCCCGCCGAGCCCGCCGCGGATCCCGACCCCGAAGCGCAGGCCCACGGCGAGCGCATGGCCCGGCTCGCCGAGGCCATGGCGGCGCGCGACCTGCGCAACGGCAACGGCGGGTTCGCGCTCGCCGACGTGCGTTCGGGACTCGACGCCTTCTGTATCGGCGCCGGCATCGCGACCGAGCGGCTGCCGGCGGAGGCCCAGACCCGGCTGCTGCATCTCGCCGGACGCCTGTTCCGCGAGGTGCTGGTGGGAATGAAGGATCTCGAGCGCACGCGCGCCAACACCCGCAACCGCTACCGCATCGAGATGCCCGCGCGCGAGCGCGACGATCCGCGTCCCTCGCTCGCCGACTCGATGGTGGAGGACCTGCTCACCAGCCTGCTGGTGCAGCACGAGGGTCGCCGGCTCGACTCGGTGCAGTGGCTGCGTGAGACGATCGATGAGGCGAAGCTGCACGAGAACGCCACCACGCAGGCGACGCGCGCGGCATTCGTCGAGTTCCTGGACCGGCTGGACCCCGCCGAGCTCGAGGGTCGCTTCGAGCGGGCCGCGAAACGCGGCAAGGCGCGCTCGGCCGACAAGTCTCAGTACTGGGATCTGTTCGTCAGCTTCTACCGCAACCTCATCGAGATGCCGGCCGACCATCTGCCGCACACGTTCGTCGAGGCTTTCAGCTCCGCGTATCGCGAGGCGATGAAGAAGACCGAATCCTGAAGCGGCGTGAGTATGGCGGAGAGGGTGGGATTCGAACCCACGTGCCGGTTTTACCCGACCATCCGATTTCGAGTCGGCGCCGTTATGACCGCTTCGGTACCTCTCCGGCTCCGCGACCAGGACTCATCTGCGGGGCTGGTATTCTAGCGGAAAGCCGTTCGCCAGGAGGGCCTCGTTCGTGAGGGCACTGACTCTCGCCGCCGCGGCGGTGCTGCTCTTTGCGGGCTGCACACGCCACGAGCCAACCGCCCTCGACGCGGTGCGCGCGCGCGGCGAGCTGCGCATCGTCACGCTCAACCTCCCCACGTGCTACTACCTCGGCGCCCAGGCAACCGAGGGCCTCGAGTACGAGCTCGCGAACCGTTTTGCGAGCCAACTCGGCGTGAAGCTCACCATGTACCCGGTCGCCAACGAGCGCGCCATGCAGGATGAGCTGGCGGCAAGCCGCGCGGACATCGCCGCCGCCTCGCTCAGCGCCTCGCCCGACTGGCAGCAGGTGGGCGATGCCGCGGTGCCGTACGCCAACATCCCGCAGCTCGTCGTCTATCAGAGAAGCGGCGTGCGCCCGCGCGAGACACTGCAGCTCGAGTCGGCGCGCCTCGCCGTGCGCGCCGGCAGCCCCCAGGAGCGCATCCTCGAGAAAATGCGCCGCACCGTGGCGCCGACCCTGCAGTGGGTGCAGACGGCGCCCTCCTCGGCGGACCCGATCGAGGACGTGGACTCGGGCGGCGCCGACTACGCGATCACCGACGCGCGCGAGTTCTCCTTCGCGCACCACCTGTATCCGAACGTGCTGGTGGGATTCGCGCTGCCCGACACGCGCCCGGTGCAGTGGATCGTGCGCAAGGGCGCGACGGGGCTGCTCGAGGCGGTCGATCAGTTCTTCGGCACGCTCGCCCAGTCGGGTGAGCTCACGCAGCTCGTGCAGTCGGCCTCGGGCGACAGCCGCCGCTTCGCATACGAGGAGTCGCGCGAGTTCCAGACTCACGTCGCCGACCGGCTGCCGCGTTACCGCAGCTGGTTCGAGGCAGCGGCGGCCCAGGTGGGCATCGACTGGCGCCTGCTGGCCGCGATCGGCTACCAGGAATCGAAATGGGATCCGCGCGCCGTCTCCGACGAAGGTGCTCAGGGCCTGATGATGCTCACCGCCGACACCGCCGAGGCCATGGGGATCAAGGACCGTAACGACCCGCAGCAGAGCATCTTCGCCGGCGCACACTATCTGGCGCAGGTGCGGGAGATGATTCCGGATCGCATCCCCGAGCCCGACCGCACCTGGCTCACCATCGCCGCCTACAACGTCGGCTTCGGGCACCTCGAGGATGCCCGCATCATCACCCAGGCGCTCGGCAAGGATCCTGACTCATGGGTCGCCGTGCGTGAGCGGCTGCCGCTGCTCGCGCAGGGGCGCTGGTACACGCGCGCCAGGCGCGGCTACGCGCGCGGCTGGGAGCCGGTGCAGTTCGTCGACCGCATCCAGCGCTGGCTCACGCTGCTCGAGTGGCAGCCCGGCGAGGCGACGCCGGCGCGGGGCGTCAGCCCGGCCGGGCCAGCGCGGGCCGCGGCGCCTGCGACCACCGCCCGCGTGATGCCCTAACGCCGCTCCGCGAAGAACTGCCTGAGCAGCTCTCCGCACTCCTCCATCAGCACCCCACCGAACACATCCACGCGGTGGTTGAGCTGCGGCAGCGCGAAAACGTCGGTGATGCTGCCGGCCGCTCCGGCGCGGGGATCCCAGGCGCCGAATACCACGCGCCGCACCCGCGCGTGCACGATCGCGGAAGCGCACATGACGCACGGCTCGAGCGTCACGTAGAGGGTGGTGTCGGTGAGGCGATAGCTGCCGAGCGCACGGCCGCCGGCGCGCAGCGCCTCGATCTCGGCGTGGGCGGTCGGATCGTGGCTCGCAATCGTCGCGTTACCACCGGTTGCGATGATGTCCTCGCCCAGCACCAGTACGGCGCCGACCGGTACCTCACCGCGCGCACCGGCCGCCGCGCCCTGTTCGAGCGCCGCCCGCATGAAGGCGGCGTCGCGTCCAGCCGCGGCGACATCGGCCATCGAGCTTCAGCCGCCGCCGTGGTTGTCGGCCGGCGGCGTGGCGGGCGCCGGCAGGAACAACGCGGGATCCACGAAATCGGCGTTGAGCGCGACCCCAAAGTGCAGGTGCGGGCCAGTGACGCGCCCGGTCGCGCCCACCTTGCCTATCACATCGCCCGCCTGCACCCGCTCGCCGCGCACGACGTCGATGGCGCTCAGGTGGCAGTACATGGTCACCAGCCCACCGCCGTGATCGAGGATGACGGTGTTGCCGTTGAAGAAGAAGTTGCCCGTATCGACCACCCGGCCGTCGGCGGCCGCCCGTATTGGAGTTCCCGTCTCGGCCGCGATGTCCATGCCGCTGTGGGGGTTGCGTGCCTCGTTGTTGAAGACACGCCGTGAGCCGTAGGAGCTCGAGCGGAAGCCCGGTACCGGGGCGAGCAGTCGCAGCGTCGGCGGCGGCGTGTCCGAATGGGTACCGACGTCCGCGTGGATGCGGGGCTGCTCGCGGTTGACGCGCGCGAGATCCTTGGGCGACAGGTCCACCTGGCGCGGCGGCACGGTGAGGCGCTGGACCGTGTACTCCTTGCTGGCGACCTCGAAGCCGAGCGTGGATCCGTCCGCGCTCCCGTCCTCGACCCGCGCTGCGGCGGGTCCCGGCTCCTGGGAGAGCGGAATCCCGACCACCGCGAGCCACTTCCCGGCTGCGCGCACCACGAGCACGCGCCGGCCGCCGAAGCTGACGGCAGGTGCGCGAGCGATGGCGTCGCCGACCGTGAGGAGCGCCACGCCCCCCGGTACGCGCTCCTCCTGGGGCAGCTGCGCGGCGCCGAGCTCGGCTGCCTCATCGGCGGCTGGCTTGGGAGGGGTCGGCTGAGGCGCCGCCGCCGCCCGCAGAGTGGGGCCTGTCGCGAGTGTGGCGAGGGCGAGCAGGCAAGCGGTGCGCGGCGCGCTCACTCCTTCTCCCTCCTGCCGGTCACCCGCGCGGTGAGAACGCCGCGCGCCAGACGTGCCTCGATGTCCTCGCCCGCGGCGACCGCTGCCGCATCCATGACCAGTGCGCCGTCGGCGCGCGTCACGATCGCGAAGCCGCGCGCGAGCGTCGCCAGCGGACTCACCGCATTCAGCCCGCGCTGCGCGAGCGCGAGCCGCTGCGCGGCCACGCCGATCCGCGCCGTTGCGGCGTGTCGGAGACGGAGCCACAGATCCTGGGAGCGCGAGCGCTGTTGCTCGAGCAGCCGATCGGGCGAGCGGGAATTCAGCCGCCGGTGGAGCCCGGCGAGGCGCAGATGCTCGCGCTGCACTCGGGAGCGCGTCGCGCCGCCGAGGCGCACCGTCAGGTCATCGAGTCGCTGCGTCTGCTGCTCGAGGTGCACGCCCGGGTGCGCCCGTGCGAGCCTGCGTTGTGCGCCTTCGACGCGCAGCGCGATCGCGCGCAGCTCGCGCCGCATCGCGAGCGCCAGCCGT
>Ga0307472_100001073_pt1 | contig 10599 bp, 10 predicted proteins | sample atmos_gasesAM5C__2_FD_204582 | JGI IMG/M metagenome (GOLD analysis project Ga0307472, IMG submission 204582) | Hardwood forest soil microbial communities from Morgan-Monroe State Forest, Indiana, United States - atmos_gasesAM5C_05 | ecosystem: Environmental > Terrestrial > Soil > Temperate... | reverse complement strand
TGGCCGGGCGGCGGGATCACATTTATGGTCGACGTGACCCGTATGCCCGAGAATGCCTTCGGTTATGTGCCGACCCCGGCACTGGTCGCGCCCATCGAATTCACATTAAAGCTGCAGGATTACGCCGATTTGGGCGGGTACATGGACCATGTTCGGGCGCTTGCGTCGATCATGCCTGAAGAGGGCCATCGCCACGTTTCAGCGCGCCCCGACAATCCCTGGCCGCTGTTCCCTGCCAAGACACCGGAGTCGCAGTCGTGAGAGAGCGAGCGGAGATTCGACTTCTTCCCGATGGACGCCGGCTCTATCTGCACGACGGCCCTATTGATGTAATACTTGAGGTATTCGGCACAACTAGCGAAACAACTTCAGCATACGACGCAGCTGCCCACCGCTTCGTAAGCGTGCTCGTTGAACTCTGCGGAGAGCTTTCGATTCTGCGTCAGCCGATCACGGCCGACAGCAGGCAACCAGCAGGGACAGTCGCCAAGCGGATGGCGAGGGCCGTCGCGCCCTATGCCGCTCGCACCTTCATCACGCCCATGGCAGCGGTTGCCGGTGCCGTGGCGGAAGAGATCCTCGCCGCAATGACCGGGGCTGCGCATTTGGAGCGCGCCTACGTGAACGATGGAGGCGATATTGCTCTCCACCTCGAGCCCGGCCAGCAATTCGTGGTCGGCATGATTGACCGGCCGGATCGGGCTTCATTGTTCGGCACAGCGGTGCTGGAGGCGAGTGAACCGGTGCGCGGAATTGCCACCAGCGGCTGGCGAGGCAGAAGCTTCTCTCTCGGAATCGCCGACGCCGTTACCGTGCTTGCGGATCAAGCGGCCATGGCGGACGCAGCCGCAACTATCATTGCGAACGCCGTGGACCTGCCGGGACATCCCAATGTGTTCCGGGTACGCGCGCGGGACGTCGCCCCCGACAACGATCTGGGCGATCATCTCGTGACCCAGGGCGTTGGTGATCTCACCGCGCAGGAGATCGTGACGGCGCTCGACGGCGGCGAGACTCTTGCCCGGACACTGTTGACCGAAGGCCTTATTCGCGCTGCCGCCCTTCATCTTCGCGGCCAGACTCGCATCGTCGGATTTCCATTACACTCGAACACGCTCGGAAATCCCGCTGGCGATCGGAGCCTGGTGCATGCCTGAGGTTGCGGTTCGAAAAAAACTGACAGCCGTCGAAGAAATTTTTCACGAGGGCGGCCCGGTGGCCGCGACTCCCCTGCGCCGTGCGGTGGCGATCGCCGTGATTCGCAATCCATACGCGGGCGGATATGTCGCGGACATTGCCGGATTCATGGACGATCTGAAGCCGCTTGGCCTGGAGATGGCGAGATCGCTTGTCGCGGCACTGGGCGGCAGGGCCAGCGTCGTTGAAGGCTATGGCAAGGGTGCCATCGTTGGCAGCGCAGGCGAACTTGAGCATGGGGCGCTCTGGCACGTGCCCGGCGGCTACGCCATGCGCGAAATCCTGGGCGGCGCGAAGGCCATTGTGGCATCCACGAAGAAAGTCGGCGGCCCCGGAACTCGGCTGGATGTGCCGATCACGCACATCAATGCTTCCTACGTGCGCAGTCACTTTGACGCCATTGAGGTGGGGATCGCGGATGCGCCGCGCGCGGATGAAATCCTGCTCGCATTGGTCATGACGACGGGCGCCCGCATACATGCCCGCGTGGGCGGACTGAAAGCTTCCGAAATCAAGGGAGAGGATGGGCTGCGATGAAGGCCAGCATCCGCAAAATCGCTGTCTTTTTGGAAGAGACACGCACCGAAATGGGCCGGAAGGTCGATCCCCCGACGCGGCGGGCAGCCGCGGTCGCCGTGATCGAGAACCCGTGCGCCGGCAAGTACGTCGAAGATCTTTCGGAGCTGATGACAATCGGGGAAGAGCTGGGCGAGTTGCTTACGCAACGCGCCGTTGCAGCCTTGGGGATTACGCCCAGCACCGCAGAGAGCTATGGCAAGGCGGCGGCGGTCGGAGAAAATGGCGAAATCGAGCATGCGGCCGCAATCCTGCACCCGAAGCTGGGGGCCCCGGTGCGCAAGGTCCTCGGCAAGGGAGCGGCGTTGATCCCGTCTTCCAAGAAACGAGGCGGACTTGGGGTGCCGCTCGACATTCCCCTTGGCCACAAAGATGCGGCTTTCGTGCGCAGCCACTTCGATGGCATGGAGGTGCGCATCAGTGACGCGCCCCGGGCAAATGAAATCATGGTCGCGGTCGCCGTGACGGATAGTGGACGTCCCCTGGCGCGCGTCGGCGGCCTGACGAAAGATCAGATCAAAGGAGAAGATGGCTTGCGGTAATGCGGGCAAAGCCTGAAGAGAAGGTCCGCACCTGCAGACTGCTGATGCCCGTGCCGCAGCTCACAGAAGACGCCTTTCTTTGCGACCTTCGCGTTCCCTTTGCGATCTTTGCGGTTAAAGGCTTGTTTTTCAGAGCAAATACGAAAAGCTTGTAACCGCAAAGTTCGCAAAGAACGGCCGCCAAGGAAGCAAAGAAAGACTCTCCACCTCGGGAGAAACTGGATCCACTAGGATGTCACGATCTCAGGAACCCGCGTGGCCGGCGGCGTGTTGCGGTAATGTGGGCAAAGCCTGGTAAGAGAAGATCTCCAGACTGCTAATGCCCGTGCTGCAGGTCCAGAAGACGCCTTTCTTTGCGATCTTCGCGTTCCCTTTGCGATCTTTGCGGTTAAAGGCTCTTGTTTTTGGGCGCAAATACGAAAAGCTTGTAACACCAAAGTTCGCAAAGAACTGCCGCCAAGGACGCAAAGAAAGGCTCTCCACTCTAGGAGACCTGGATCCACTACGATGTCACGATCTCAGGAACCCGCGTAGCCGGCGGCGTGTTGCGGCTGCGCTGCGCGCTCACTACGCCGTCAATCACCACCATTCCAATTCCGGGCAGATCTCCCGCCTGTATGCTCTTCAGAACTGTTGCCCCGGCGGAATGCTGCGCCTTATCCATGAATACAAAAGTGGCGTCGCGACCTGCGGCCACCAGTCCACCCGTGAGATTGCGAATTTTCGCCGTATTCCCGGTCGCAAAGCAGATGGCGATTTCCGCGGGCACGTTTCCCAACGATGCCAGCATCGCGATCAGGCGGATAATGCCCAGCGGTTGAACTCCCGACCCCGCAGGCGAATCGGTGCCGAGGATTACGCGCAGAAGTTGTTTGAGTTCGGTGGCCGTGCGCAAGGTCAGCAGGCCGGCGCGCTCGTTCCCGTTGTGCACGATCTCGAGCGCCCGCCTGGATCCGTCGCACAGAGCAATAATCTGGTCGTCGGGCAACGCCGTGTGGCCGCCGTTAATATGACCGATTACGTCCGCGTCGGCGGCGAGCACGATGTCTTTGTCGATCAGACTGGAGCCGGGAATCGATGGTCCCCCGGTGTGAATGGTGCTCTGGATGCCGTATTTGCGGGCCCAGCCGACCATCTGGCGCGCGGTCGAGCCATCCTTCACACTGCCCAGGCCAACTTCGCCGAGCATGGTCACGCCGGCGGCGGCGAGGTCCTTGAAGTCCTCCTCCACCATGCCGTGCTCGATCACGGGCGCCCCCGCGTGGATCCGGACTCCGCCGGGGCGGAAGGCGCTGAAGGTACGCTGCGCGAACACTGCCATCGCTTTCAGTCCGACGACATCTTTTGGGCGGCCGGGAGTGTGCACCTCGCCCGCGGAGATCATCGTGGTCACGCCGCCGTGCAGATAGCTGTCAATCCAGCCCAGTTGATTCTGACGCGGCGTCCAGTCGCCCGCCACAGGATGGACGTGGCTGTCGATCAGCCCGGGGGCAAGGGTTGTGCCTTTGGCATCGATGATGAGGGTCGCGCCCTCCGCATCGATGTCCCTCTCTTTGCCAATGGCTGCGATCTTGCCGTCGATCGCGAGAATGGTATCGGCATCGAGGATCGGTTTTTCCAGATCGCCGCTCAGCAGCAGGCCAATGTTTCGGATCAAAAGGCGCGTTTTCGTGGATTCTCCCTGAGCCATCCCTTCACCCCGTTCGCCCGCAAAAACGAGAGCTGACCCGCGGGCACGTTCCCACACTGCCACAAGTCCGCCAGTATACAAACGAACGCGCCTGGCGAGCGCGGTAGAAACAAGGTAGCGCCGGCGTCTCGCCGGCCAATTCCGAGGTCGGGACGCCCTCTAGACAGCCGGCAGGATGCCGGCGCTACAAATCTCGCGTTTTTCCGCACGCCGTGAAGCCGTGTCGCGATTGCGCTATGCTGGGAGAGGCATGATCGCTCAAGATTTAATTTTGTGGGAAGTCGATACGCAGCGGGATTTCATGTTGCCGGGCGGCAAGCTGTACGTTCCGGGCGCGGAGAAACTCCTTCCCAGTATCGAGAAGCTGACCGACGCGGCCCGCAGAGGACGCTGCTTCCTGGTTTCTCATGGCTGCTTCCATGCCCCGGATGATCCGGAGTTCAAGGTGTTTCCGCCTCATTGCGTGAAAGGGACGCCTGGAAGTGAGTATGTAGCGCAGGCGTTAACTGACAAGGTGGTGAGGGTAGCAAACGAGGACGGCGGCCTGCCTAAGAATCTGCTGGAATACAAACAGATTCTCCTCGAAAAGCAGACGCTCGACATTTTCGAGAGCCGGCACGCGGCGGCACTGGTGGAGAGTCTTCCGCGCGAAGCTGAATTCCTGGTGTTTGGAGTGGTCACGGAGTACTGTGTTCGTCTGGCAGCGAAAGGATTGCTGCAGCGCGGCCGACACGTGACCGTCATCGAAAATGCCGTTGAGACCCTGAATCCGGCCGAGGGTCAGCGCACAATCGCCGAATTGCGAGAACTCGGGGCGAAATTCACAACGACGGAAAAAGCGCTGCAGCGGCTTAGGCAGAAGGTCTAGAGGGAGTGCGCGTCGAGATTTGATCTGACGCGATCTGATCTGAGTAGCGCCGGCATCTTGCCGGCAGAGGGGCGGGGAGGATGCCCGCCATACAGCCGCCGGGACGGCGGCGCTACATCCGCAAACATCCTTGCGGAGCATGGGTGGGTCCACGTATGATGCAGCCGTTTATGGCAACGAAGAGTACGTCTGCGAAAAGCGGGTTGCGTCAAAAGGCGCAGCTGATGTCGGCTTCTGAAATCGAGCGCACCCTGGTTCGCCTTGCCCACGAAATTGTGGAGAAAAATGGCGGCTTTGAGGGACTGGGGCTGGTGGGCATCCGCCGACGAGGCGTGCCGCTGGCCGAGCGCCTGGGAAAAATTATCCAGCGCATGGAGAGCTCCCCGATTCCGGTAGGCACCCTGGACATCACCTTTTACCGCGACGACCTTTCCACCCTGGGTCCCAAGCCTGTGGTTCAAAAATCCGACATCGGTTTCGATATCAAGGACAAGAGTATCGTCCTGGTGGACGATGTCCTGTTCACCGGACGCACCATCCGCGCCGCACTCGACGCGCTGTTTGATCATGGACGACCGCGCCGCGTGCAGCTCTGCGTCTTGATTGACCGGGGGCATCGCGAACTGCCGATTGAAGCAGCCTTCGTCGGACGCAATGTGCAGACCAGCATGAACGAGGTCATCGAGGTCAAGCTAACCGAGGTGGACAGCGCGGAAAAAGTTCTGCTGATGGAGAAGTAAGCGAGCAGTCAATGAACGCTGGAGTGCCTCTCTCGAGCGCCTTGCATCAGAGACAAACCAAGAGCTAACCACGAAGGACACATAGGGCACGCACGAAGGCCCCTACGTTTTCCTTCGTGTCTTACTTCGTGTCCTTGGTGGTGGCTTTTGTTTTTTGCCCAGCCCAGCGGACCTAGCGAGACTCACAAATTTCCAGGAAATCTTTACAATCGCCAAATCGCCCACGTAATCTCGTGCGCATGAACTTTCCTCGGCTCCGACGCGGAACGCTTTCCGGCCTTGCTGTCATTCTTCTGAGTGCGACCCAGTGGGCGCAGCAATCGACCCCCGCTCACACCACCAGCGGCTCGCTCCAACAACCCGGCGCGGATCGGGCACGAGTCGACCTGCTCATCTCTGGCGGACCAATCCTCACCATGGACGGATCCCGCGCGACTTATGACGACGGCGCGATCGCCGTCAAAGGTGACACCATCGTTGCGGTCGGCCCACGTCACGACATCGAAGCAAAATACAGCGCGCCGGAAACTATCGACGCCCACGGCAAGATGATCGTCCCCGGATTCATCAACGGTCATACCCACGTGCCCATGACGCTGTTTCGCGGGCTGCACGATGACGTCACGCTCGATGAGTGGCTCCGCAAATACATCTTCCCTGCCGAAGCCAAGAATGTCACTGAGGAATTCGTGCGCTGGGGAACAAGGCTAGCCGCCGCGGAACAGATTCGCGCCGGCGTCACCACCTTCGCCGACATGTACTACTTCGAAGACGCCGTCGCCGAAGAAACCAAGGCCGCAGGCATGCGCGGAGTGCTGGGAGAAACGTTTATCGATTTTCCCGCTCCTGACAATAAGAATGAAGCCGCCATGCTGAGCTATACCGAGGCATTCCTGAAAAAATGGCAGGGAGATCCGCTGATTCACGCATCGGTAGCGCCCCATTCCATCTACACCTGTTCGCGCAAGACGCTCGAAGACACAGCCGCATTGGCCCGGAAATATCATGCGCCCATTCTGATTCACGTCGCCGAGATGAAGAAGGAGCGGGACGATTCGGAGAAGCAGAACGGCATGTCTCCGGTGCAATATCTCGACAAGGTCGGCGTCTTGGGGCCGGATGTGCTGGCGGCGCATTGCATTTTCGTCGATGCCGACGATCAGAAGACTTTGGCGGAGCGGCATGTGGGGTGCGTGCATAATCCGTCGAGCAACATGATGCTCGCCAGCGGCGTCTCGCCCGTGCCCGAGATGCGCGCGGCGGGAGTTGCCGTTGGACTCGGCACGGATGGCCCGGCGGGGAGCAACAACGATCTCGATCTGATGGAGGAGATGGATCTCGCGGCGAAGCTGGCGAAGATTACGAAGATGGATCCTCTGGCCTTGAATGCGAAGGCCGTGGTCGAGATGGCAACCATTGAGGGCGCCCGGGCGCTCCATATGGACAAGGAAATCGGCTCATTGGAGGCCGGAAAGAAAGCCGATCTGGTTGTGATCAGGCTCGACGAACCGAACGCCGTGCCCATGTACGATGCCTATGCGCAATTGGCATATGCGCTCAAAGCCAGCGACGTGGAGACCGTGATCATTGGAGGACGTGTAGTCATGCGTGATCGGAAACTGCTGACCGTCGACGAAGCGGCAGCCATCGCCAAGGCGCGCGAGTACCAGAAGCGCGTGGCGGCGTCCCTCGGAATGCAGTAGCGCCGGCGTCTCGCCGGCTTCACGGCGGACATCTCGCCCGCTTTTTTTGGCGCGGCAACCATGCCGGCAAGATGCCGGCGCTACTCCATCTATCCGGCTCAGGTTATTTGCGAGCGCGCAGCTTCCAAAGAATCTGCCGCAACATGCCGAGCAGTAGTTCCGCATCTTCGGCATCCAGGTGCAAGCGACGGATCAGGCGGCGCACTTTCGCCTCCGAAGTCTGCGACGCTTTGGGGCTGAGGTAGCCGCTGTCTCGCAATGCGTCGAGAAGAACCTCAGTGATTCGCTCGAGTTTCTCGGCCGAGGCGTGCTCAGCCGGGTCGGTCGAAATTTTCGCGTGCTGGCTGCGCACAACTTCGTATAAACAGACTGCGACCGCCTGGCCGAGGTTCATGGACGGATGCTTTTCACGAGTGGGAATGTGCATCAGCCAATGGCAATGGCTGAGATCTTCGTTCGAGAGTCCCGTCTTTTCCGAGCCAAACAGCAGGGCCACTGGTTGTGAGGCCAGGCTTCCGCGGATGCGCTCAGCGCCTTCTTCCAGACGATAAAGTTCGTGGTGCCGTTCTCGATCGCGCAGAGTTGTGGTTCCAACGACGAGAGAGCAATCCGCAACTGCATCCGCCACACTTTGAAATTCCTCCGCACCTTTGAGCACCGCCGAGGCACCCACGGCAGAACGGGCCTCGCGAAAAGCCAACTCATAAGGATTCACAACCCGCAGTCGCAGGAAACCGAAGTTACTCATGGCGCGAGCGGCCGCCCCAAGATTGAGTGGATTGCGTGTGGCGATCAGGACCACACGCAGATTGTCGGGTTCCAGTAGACCAAGCAAGACGAATATTTCACCACAGAGTCACAGAGTCACAGAGTCACAGAGAGGACATAACTCTTTTGATGGTGCGGGCAAAGAGTCATATGCTGCATTCATCCAGTGATGTCTCGGACGTTTACAGTTAAAGCCGTCATATCGAAGCTTTAAACGCCCGACAAACTACGATAAATCGAATTAATTGATTGGATCTCTTTTCTCTGTGTCTCTGCGCCTCTGTGGTGGACATTTTACGACGTGCCTTGTGCTGCAGGCCGAAGCGTGAACTGTGTTAACGTGACGCAGCCCGACTCAGGCATTGCGAACTTCTGAGGCGGTCTAGCCGTCGATATTGCGGACACGATCGGCCATATATCAGTCTTCCGGGAGCAGCGAGATCAGCGAGATCATCGACGTGAGCGGAAACAGCACGGTGACAGCGGACTTCCCACAGCGCAGCACGAAGGCGGGAGGATGGCGGACGCGCATCGATCCGGCTTTCCTGCTGATCGCGGCCCTGCCATGGGCCGTCCTTCGTTTCGACGAGAGCTGGCTGTTCGGGTACGCGACCGGTCCGTTGGGGCTTATCGATCCCTGGGTGTACTTCGGATTTTTTTTCGACCTGATCCCCCATATTCGCGCGTTCAAGGGAGCTTACTTCACCACGCGACTCACATGGACCGTACCCGGCGCTCTCGTGTATCACTTCTTCCCGCCAGTGGTCGCTACCTACGTGCTTCATCTAACGCTGTTCTATGCGTCCAGCATCGCCCTCTACCTGATTCTGAAAATGACCGTGAGCCGACGAGCCGCTGTCTTCGCAGTTTTGCTCATGGCGCTGCACTCGTATTTTTTGTGGAGCGTCGGCTGGCCTTACATGGATGGCGCGGCGAATACGTACGTGTTGTGGACGCTTTGCTCCGTCACTTTTGCGTGCCGATCCGCGCACCCAAGACGATGGCTGACCGCGGCCGGAGCATTCGCGGCCATGGCGATCTACTGCCAGTTCTTCCTGATCGTGTTCATGCCCGTGGCGCTGGGCTATGCTCATTTTGCGAGGCGAAACGCAGGCATCCAATGGGAGGCGCCCTGGAAAGCTTTCGGCTGGGGCTTCGCCACCATCACGTTGATTTTCGGCGTGTTCAACATGGCGGTGAATGGGCGGTTCCTGTTCTTCATTAATTCGGTGGGAACCGCGGCCAAACTGGTCGTGCATCACAATCCTTATAACGCTCCCACGCACGCCTGGCTACTGGACGCGACCTGGCTGGTCGTCCCTGTGATTGCATTCGTTGGAGCAATTTTGTGCCTGCGCCGCAGCCAGACCCGGCAATCAGGTTCGAATGTCGAATTCCTGCTTTTTTGGCAGCGCTATTTTGTGCTCAGTTTTCTGACGATGCTGTTCTGGCAAATCGCTGGCCAACCAGTGCTGCAGCTCTTGCACTACACGAGCTATCTCATTCCCCCTGCATTTCTGGCCTTAGGATCGCAGAGTGCGATCCTCACGCAGCGCCTGACCCGAGCTCAGTTTGTTCTGCTTTGCGCGTGTGTTGCCGTGCTTTTACTGCTCCCGTTCGCCTTGCCCCTGCAATCGGGTTTTGTAATGGCCTTGCAGAGGTACCCTTTGCTGCTATCCCTGGGGACAGGCTTGCTGGCGATCGTGATCCTCAACTCGCGAATTCGCTATGCCGGCGTCGTTGGTGTAATGGTGTTATGCCTGAGTCTGGCGACCTTGAATGCCACGTCGGGACCGCACACGTGGAGGCATCGCACGGACGATCCCGCATTCCAGAAATCAGCGTTGTTGTCGATCGTCGATAGCGTCCGGGTCGTGCAGGAACTCGATCCCAAGGGCAATGTATTTTTCTGGTACGACGGTGACGGGAAACTGGGACATTTGTATCGATCCGTGGCTTCCACATACTTGTGGTCCTACCGGCTCCAGAGCGAAGAATTCCCGAGCCTCGGGCCGAAGCTCCCACAGCTCGGACGGCGCATTCTGATCCTTGCCGAAGATGGCGAAGGGGCGCTGCGACAGGCAGAGGCTTCTCTGCATCGCGAAGGCCTGCAGTTGGAATTCGTCACTAAACGCACGATTCACGAAGGGCCGTTCGTCTGGGACGTGATAGAAATTCAAATCGAAGCGCAAGCTTCCCGTAGCGCCGGCATCTTGCCGGCCGGACTGCCGCCGGGACGGCGGCGCTACTAACCATGGACTGGCAAGCCCTCATCCTGACGTTGAAGCTTGACCTGGTGGTATGCGCGCTGCTGGTGTTGATCGGCATACCGCTGGCGTACTGGTTATCGGTCTGTCGCTGGCGTTTGAAGTTCTTGTTCGAAGCAGTCATCGCGCTGCCTCTGGTTTTGCCGCCCACCGTGCTGGGTTTCTACATGCTGCTCGCCATGGGTCCGAGAAGTCCGCTCGGGAAACTTTACGGCTGGGCCTGGGGACGCGGCCTCCCTTTTACGTTT
>Ga0307472_100001072_pt1 | contig 10615 bp, 6 predicted proteins | sample atmos_gasesAM5C__2_FD_204582 | JGI IMG/M metagenome (GOLD analysis project Ga0307472, IMG submission 204582) | Hardwood forest soil microbial communities from Morgan-Monroe State Forest, Indiana, United States - atmos_gasesAM5C_05 | ecosystem: Environmental > Terrestrial > Soil > Temperate... | reverse complement strand
ACCGCGCTACGGAAGGCCTTTCAGGAATGAGCGCGCACGAACAATTTGCGGAGGACCTCGCCCTCCACGCGTTGGGGACGTTGCAGGGAGACGAGCGCGCACGGCTCGAGGCGCACCTCGATTCCTGCGCTGCGTGTCGCCAGGAACTCGCAGAGCTGCGCGGGGATATGGCGCTGCTGGCCATGTCGACGGCGGGTCCGAAGCCGCCACAGCGATCGCGACAACGGCTGCTGAACGCGATTGCGAAGGAGCCTCATGGGCCTGCGACGGCCTCCGCACGGGCATCGCGGTTCAATTGGTGGGCAGCTTTGGGGTGGGCGGCGGCGGTGGCGATGCTGATGGTGATCATCCAACTGCGGCGTGAGAATTACTTCTTGCGCGAGTCGGTGACCAACCTCGGCGCGTTGACCAGTCAACAGACGCTGGAACTGGCGAATGCTCAGCGAGTGGTCGATACGCTCACCGCGCCCGAAGCGCAGACAGTCACGCTGGCGGCGTCGAAGAATCCACCACCGCAGGGCAAGGCGTTCTATCTGAAGAACCGGAGCGGATTGGTGTTTGTGGCGAACAATCTTCCCGCGTTGCCTGCCGACAAGATTTACGAGCTGTGGCTGATTCCGCCTACCGGCGCGCCCATTGCGGCGGGATTGTTTAAGCCAGATGCGAAGGGCAATGCGACCATTGTCAATCCACCGGGATTGCCCCCGGGCGTCGAGGCGAAGACCTTTGCGGTTACGCTTGAGCCTGCCAGCGGGCCGCATGATGCGCCTCGAGGTACCGGCGTGATGCAGGGGGGAGCTTAGGGATTTCAGATTTGCGGATTTCAGATTTCAGATTGGTTGAAAATCTGCAATCTGAAATCTTCAATCTGCAATTACGAAAAGCCCAAGCCTTAAACCGCAGAGATCGCAGAGGACATCCGCAGAGGTCGCCGAGAAAGCTTTCAACTGCTTACCCTTCCATCGTGGACACATCTCCCGCGTCTTTGCCGGTCTCCTTGGCTTTGAGGAAGCGCCGCAGGATTTTGCCGCTGCGGGTCTTGGGCAGCGACGCGACAAACTCAAGCGCGGAGGGCGTTGCGATTGGGCCGAGTTCCCTTCTGACATGCTCGATCAAGGTCGCCGAGAGCGCCTCTGAGGGGATGTGGTCGGCGCGGGTCTGGACGAAGACCTTGATGGTCTCGCCCTTAAGCGGATCGGGGATGCCGATGGCGGCGGCCTCGGCTACGGCTGGGTGCGAGACCAGCGCGCTTTCGATTTCCGCGGTGCCGATGCGGTGGCCAGCAACGTTCAGGACATCGTCGGCCCGGCCGAGGACGGTGATGTAGCCGTCTTTGTCTTTCAGGGCGACGTCGCCGGTGACGTAGCAACCGGGAATCTGCTCCCAATCGCGCTCGTAGCGGGCAGGATCACGCCACACGGTGCGCAGCATGTACGGGAAGGGGCGTTTCAAGACCAGGCGACCGCCCACTCCGGGCGCGCACGAGTTCCCTTGTTCGTTGACCACGTCGGCTTCGCAGCCCGGAACGGCGACTCCCGCTTTGCCGGGCCGCATCGCCATGGAAGGATGCGTGCCGATGGCAGGCCCGCCGAGTTCGGTTTGCCACCAATTGTCTACGACGTAGCCCCACTTGCCGTCGCCCGCGAGATGGGTTTGCGCCCAGCGCCAAGCCTCCGGATTGAGCGGCTCTCCGGCACACGCGATCACTTTGAGGCTGGTGAGGTCGTATTTCGCGGGATACTGCTCGCCGTAGCGCATGAACATGCGCAATGCGGTCGGGGCGGTGAACATCTTTGTGACGCCGTAGCGCTCGACGATTTCCCAGGCGGTGCCGGGATGCGGAAAGTCGATGGCGCCTTCGCGGAAGAGTGTGGTCGCGCCAGCACAGAGAGGCGCGTAGACGATGTAGGAGTGGCCGACGACCCAGCCGATGTCAGAGGTGCACCAGAAAATATCCTGCTCGCCGACATCGAAGAAATTTTCGAGGTGATAGGTGGTCCCCACCATGTAGCCGCCGTGGACGTGCAGAACGCCCTTGGGTTTGCCGGTGGAGCCCGAGGTATAGAGAAGGAAGAGAGGGTCTTCGGCGTCCATCTCTTCGGCGGGACACGTGGCCGGGAACTTCAGCAATTCGGCGAAGTTAATCTCGCGAGCACTGCCGGCTTCTGCGGTACCGCGCGAGAACACGACCACTTTCTCGACGAAGTCGAGGGTGTCGAGGGCTTCGTCGACGATCGGCTTGAGAGCAACGGTCTTCCCCCGTCGGAATCCGACGTCGCCGGCGATGACGATCTTTGCCTGCGCATCCACGATGCGGTCGCGCAAGGCGGTATGGCCGAGCCCGGCATAGACGACGGAGTGAATGGCGCCGATGCGCGCGCAGGCCAACATGGCGATGGCGCCCTCGATCGTCAGCGGCATGTAGATGACGACCCGATCGCCCTTGCGCACGTTCAGCGACTTGAGGCCGTTGGCGAAGCGGCATACCTGGCGATGAAGCTGGCCATAAGTGATGATGCGCTCGCTGCCATCTTCGCCAAGCCAGATGAAGGCGGCGCGGTTGCGCCGCTCGGAGTTGGCGTGCCGGTCAAGCGCGTTTATGGTGATGTTCGTCTTCGCGCCCACGAACCATTGGTGGTGGACACCATCCCACTCGAGAACTTTTGTCCAGGGCTTGGTCCATTGAAAGCGAAGCGCGTAGTCTCCCCAGAAGTCTTCGGGGTCCTGGAGCGAACGCTTGCACTCGCCAACGAAATCCTGCTGCAGGCAGTTCGGGGCTACCGACTTAGGCGACGCGTACTCTTCATCGATGGCCAGCAGGTTGGAGATGCCGTCGTGATTCAGGTCTTTCACGGTGCTCATGGAGAGGACCTCCGGACGTGGAATGGGCCGCCCCGGAGAAATCGGGGTTGGGAGATTCTGGGTCTGCGGAACACACCCTGCAGTGACGGCGATCACAGAGGAATGTGCGTCTCGCAAATCTTACGCCTGATTGTGTCCAACCGGACAGACCCTGGCATTCATCCAAACCGCGAAATGCACAGGCATATTTCGCTCAGATGGCTTTATCCGGGTGTGATTCTGTTGTTGGCTTCTCTGCTGAGCTGCATCCAGCCCGATAATCCGCAGGATCTGAAGGAGAAAACGGCGAAAGCCACCGAGGATGCAAAGCGCGATGCCAAGGCCGTGGCCGAGGGAATTCGCGAAGGATGGAGCCGCGACAAACCGCTCAATCTGAACACCGCCACGAAGGATCAGCTGCTGACATTGCCAGGAATCACTGGCACGGAAGCCGATCGCATCATTGCGGAACGTCCCTACCACGAGACCGATGAACTAGTGAGCCGGCACGTCCTGCCAAAAAGCAAGTACGACCGGATCGCCGACCTGGTCAAGGTGAAGTAGCGCATGCAGTCCGGTCGAGGGAAGATTCGTGCTCGACCGAGATTCCTCGCTGCGCTTGATTGCATAACGACGTTGGCTCGATCGCGGCGAGTACGATGGTAGCTGCGAAAGAAACCAAGGCTCTCAGAGAAGGAGCCAACGTCATGCTGATTATAGGCTGTGATTTTCATCCTGGATTTCAGCAGATCGCGATCTTTGACAATCAGACGGGAGCTTATGAAGAAAGACGGCTGAGCCACCGGGCCGAGGCCGAGCAGTTTTATGGTTCGCTGGCCGGGCAACAGGTGCGGGTGGGGATGGAGGCCTGCGGGCACTATCCCTGGTTCGAGCGCTTGTTGGCCGAGTTGGGGTTCGAGCTGTGGCTGGGGGATGCGGCCAAAATCCGGGCCAGCGTGGTGCGGCAGCAGAAGACGGACCGGCGGGATGCGGAACATCTGCAGATGCTGATGCGGGAGGATCGTTTTCCGCGGATCTGGGTGCCGAGCCTGGAGGAGCGGGACGTGCGGCAGTTGCTGGTGCATCGACACAAGCAAGTGCAGGCGCGGACCCGGACCAAGAACCAGCTGCAGGCGCTGGCCATGAGCCAGGGAGTGCAGAAGAAGCGGAAGTTGTGGACGGCGGCGGGACGGGCGGAGTTGGAGAGCTTGGAGTTGTTGCCCTACGCGGCCCAGCGCCGGAGACAACTGCTGCACCGGCTGGACGCTCTGGAGGCGGAGATCGCTGGGCTGAACCGGCAAGTGGAAGAAGAAGTGAAAGGCCGGCCGGCGGCGGTGAAGTTGATGACGCATCCAGGAGTGGGTCCGGTGACCGCGTTGGCGATGGTGCTGACGCTGGGACCGGCGGAGCGCTTCCGGGATGGGCGCAAGGTGGGCAGCTACTTTGGGCTGATCCCGAGCGAGTATTCCAGCGGCGGACGGCAGCGGCTGGGACACATCAGCAAGCAGGGCAGTTCGTTTGTGCGTTTTCTGCTGGTGGAAGCGGGCCAGAGCGCAGCCCGGAAAGATGCCGAGTTGGGCCGCTTCTATCGCCGGCTGGGGGCGCGCAAACATCGCGCGCTGGCCAAGGTGGCAGTGGCCCGCAAGTTGGCGGTGAGGTTGTACCTGATGTTGCGCGAGGACTGGACGTACGCGCAACTGTGCAGGGCCGTGGTGCAGGCGAGCCCGAGTCATTCTGTGGCGGCAAGCTCGAACCGACCGCTTGAGTAGGCAGCCTGCCTCCCCGAAGGAGCGGGGAGTTCGAAGCAGCAATTGTGGGAGCTAGGACCGAAGAGATGGGTGGTGAGACCTTGCGTCCACCGCAGGATTGAGAAAGCACGAGCCTTGGTTAAAACGCAAAAACCTTTCCGGCTAGAGCAAAATGGCGCTTCTTTTAAATACAAAGACGCCAGCGGAGAGGTGTCGTCAAAATCGCCTTGACACGGGCATTCGTCGTTAGAGACAGGATGACAACTTTGCTAAGAGAGCGCTCTAAAAAACTCAAGCCATAAATCAGAGTCACGCCCCAGGACGCGGCTCGCCAAGAAGGGCCTGAACAACTTCTTTGAAGACCCTGCCGCGGTGGTTGTAGCTCTGGAACTGATCAAAACTGGCGCAGGCCGGGGCTAGCAAGACAACGTCTCCGGGCTCAGCGACCGCCGATGCGCGCCGGATGGCATTCTCCAACGTCTCGGCGTGCACGATCTCAGCCGCTCCCTTGATGTGCGATTCAATCTTCTCGGCAGCCGCGCCGATTGTGTATACACGCTTCACTCGCTCCCGGAGCAGATCGTTCAACACCGTGTAATCGCTGCCCTTGTCTTTGCCTCCGAGGATCAGGTGGATATTCTTCGGAAACGATTCGAGTGCTTTGATGGTGGCGTCTACATTAGTTGCTTTCGAGTCGTTGAAGTACTCCACCCCTTTAATGGTCGCGACATATTCGAGGCGATGCTCGACGGCCTTGAAGTTCTGGATGGCCTGGCGGATTTTTGCGGGTTCGCACCCCAAGAGGGCGCCCGCACAGACCCCAGCGAGGACGTTCTCCACGTTGTGCGCGCCCTTAAGTGGAATCTCGCTGACCAGCATGACCTCACGCTGGGATTTGCCATCGAGGAAGAATATTTTGCCGTCGCGTACGCAGGCTCCCTGATGAACCTCTTTCTTGCGGCTGAACCAGAACACCTGGGCGCGGGTTCGATCGCGCAAAGTCCGGCAGGTTGGATCGTCTTCGTTCAGGACAGCGAAGTCCGATGCCTGCTGGTTCTCGAAGATCCGCGTCTTCGCATCGACATAGGTTTGAAAGGTGCGGTGGCGGTCGAGGTGGTCAGGAGTGACATTGAGAACAACTGCTACCTTCGGCCGGAAGGTTTGGATCGTCTCCAGTTGAAAGCTGGAAACCTCGAGGACCACGATGGTCTGCCTGGTGGAGCGCTCCACGAGGGAGATCGCCGGAGTTCCAATGTTGCCGCCAACCGATACCGGGAAGCCGCCCGCAGCAAGAATCTCGCCCGCGAGCGTTGTGGTCGTGGTCTTGCCGTTGGAGCCGGTGATGGCGACGATTTCACCGGGCAGATTCTGCGCGGCCAGTTCGATCTCCCCGATCACTGGCTCACCGGCGGCGCGCGCCTGCACCAAGGGGGCCGCGTCGACCGGGACACCGGGACTGACCACGATCAAGTCTTGTCCTCGGAACGTGCGCTCCCCATGGCCTCCCGTCTCGACCGTTATGCCGTGATCGAGCAGCACCGGAATTTCGTCACGCAACTGGTCGGGAGACTTGGTGTCGGAGACCGTCACCCGCGCCCCGCGTTCCTTCAAGAATAGCGCGGAGGCCACCCCCGATTTGCCGAGACCCACCACCAGAACCCGCTTGTCTTTGAGGTCCATCGCCCTGCTTCTTTTATCTACCTCAGCTTCAACGTGGTCAATGCGAATAACGCAAAAACCAGCGACGCGATCCAAAAACGGACAATGACCTTGGATTCGGACCAGCCCATCAATTCGAAATGATGGTGGATGGGAGCCATTTTGAAGATTCTCTTTTTACGCAGCTTGTAGGACGCGACCTGCAGGATCACCGAGAGCGCTTCGATCACGAAAACGCCGCCGATGAACGGTAGAAGCAGTTCCTGCTTGATCATGACGGCCACTGTGCCGATGGCCCCGCCGAGGGCAAGAGAGCCAACGTCGCCCATGAAAACTTCCGCAGGATGGGCGTTGTACCAGAGGAATCCGATGGACGCTCCCACCATCGCGCCACAAAAGATGGTCAACTCGCCGATCTGTGGCATGCGCTGCAATTCCAAATAGGACGCAAAGGTCGCATGCCCGCTGACGTAGGTGAGCACGGTCAAGGCTCCCGCCGCGATCACGGTGCAACCGATCGCCAGACCGTCTAGCCCATCCGTTAAGTTGACCGCATTGCTCGAGCCCACGATCACTATGCAGACGAAGATCACGAACGGGAAGAAGGCCAGCGGCCACAAGTGAGGATTGTGCGCCCAGCGCTCGATCACGAGGTCAGGCCGGAACTGCTTGATGAAGGGAACGATCAGCTTGGTAGAGTACAAGCCGCGTTTCTGCATGGCAATGAGAGCGACCGCAATCAGCAGGCTGGTAAGGATCTGCAGGCCGAGCTTGGCGCGCGCCGTCAGACCAAGATTGCGGCGCTGCACTACCTTTATATAGTCGTCAGTGAAGCCGATGGCCGCGAACACGCAGGTCGAGATGATGGCGAGCCACACAAATACATTCGTCAAATCCGCCCACAACAAAGTGGGCACCACGATAGCGATCGCAATCAGCAACCCGCCCATGGTGGGAGTGCCGGCCTTCTTCTGATGGGCTTTGGGACCTTCCTCGCGAATGTACTGCCCGATCTGGAAGTCCCTCAGGCGATTGATCACGAGCGGCCCAACAATAAGCCCGGTGAAGAGCGCCGTGAGGCTCGCGAACGCAGTACGGAACGTAAGATAGCGGAAGATACGAAATGGCGGAAAATAATGGTACAGCTTGACGAACAGCAGCCAATAAAGCAATCAGCCTCCGAATTCAGTCGTGGGTCGTTGGTCGTGGGCAAGTCGTCGGTCGTCGGTCGTCGGTCGTCGGCCAAAGAGACCCGCGCTGCTGTTGCTTGGTTCTCTGCTCATGCTCGACTCCAGGATACTTGTTGCGCCAACGACCATCAGCCAGCGACCATCAGCTAACGACTACCAGCCAGTTCCTTCCACTTCTCCAAAGCTTTCTCGAGCTTGACTCCGCGAGAAGCCTTGAGCAGCACGACATCTCCTTCGCGGGATTGCCGCGCCAGCCACTCGCCCGCTTCTTCCGGAGTGGCAACGAATTCGGCTTGCATACCTTTCGTCTTCGCCGCCTCCACCATGGGTTGCGCGAGACCGCGCACTCCGATCAGGACGTCGATTTTCTTCTCCGCGATGTGCTGCCCTGCCGCTTGGTGCATCTTTTCGCCGGCTGGACCTAACTCCAGCATCTCCCCGGCAACCACAATTCGCCGTTTTGCCGGCATGGCGGCGAGCGCGTCCACCATCGCTTCGAGTGCTTTTGGGTTGGAATTGTAGCAATCGTTGATGACGCGGATGTTACCCAACTGGACGACCTGGCCACGTTTGTCCGCGGCCCGCATGGTTGCCAGGGACGCGACCGCTTCCGCGAGCGCGATGCCGCGTTCGAAGCCCACTGCGACTGCGGCCAGTGCATTGGAGATATTATGAGTGCCTACCAGCGGCAAAACGGCTCGTTCGCGCACGCCGTTTACGACCACATCGAACGCAGAGCCTTCCGCGCCTCGGGACAGGATCTGTTCGGCGCGGATGTCGGCGTTTGCGCGGGTGCCGTACATCACAACTTTGCCATTGAAGTCGCGGCCAAACTGCGAAACATACTCATCGTCGGCATTAAGTACGGCGATGCCTCCCGCGGGTAGCGACTCGATCAATTCGTATTTCGCGCGGGCAATCGACGCGAGAGAGTCGAAATATTCGAGGTGGACTGGAGCCACCACGGTGACTACCCCGATTTCAGGCTGCGCGATTTTCGCCAGGGCGGAGATTTCCCCGGCATGCGACATCCCCATCTCGATGACGGCCATGTCGTGTTCCGGCTCAAGTTTCAGAAGCATGAGGGGCAGGCCGAAGTGATTGTTGAAATTGCCTTCAGATTTCAGAACGCGATAACCGCTGGACAGCACGTGCGCAATCGCTTCTTTGGTGGTCGTTTTGCCAGCGGATCCGGTGACCCCCACGACGGGCTTTCCCCACATGCGCCGCACGGCCGTGGCCAGCGTTTGCAGAGCATGGAGAGTATCATCGACTGCCAGCAGGCAGGTTTTCACCGGAAAACGTGCCAGTTGATCCTTACGCACGACCGCGGATACGGCTCCCCGCTCAAGCGCCTGGTGCACGAAGTCGTGGCCGTCCAGGCGCTCACCCTTGACGGCGAAGAAAAGTTCACCCGGCTGAACGGTGCGGGAGTCGATCGAGTATCCTTGCGCGATTTCTTTCAACTCACATTCGCCGGTCGCGTTCAGAAACTCCTCGATCTTCGAGAGCGGCAGCTTCATCCCTGTTGCCCCGCTCCCGCTTTGGCGGCCTGGCACTCGTAGCCTGCCGTCGCCAGAACTTCGCGGGCGACGTTCACATCATCAAACGGAGCCGAACCCTCGCGCGAGACCTGCACTTTTTCGTGACCCTTGCCGGCAATCAGCACGATGTCTCCCGGAGCCGCCTCCCGGACCGCGAGAGCGATGGCGGCGCGCCGGTCCGGCTCCATTGCGTATTTCGTGCCCGAACGCTGAATACCGACGACCGCATCATTCATAATCGCCAGCGGGTCTTCGCTGCGCGGATTGTCGGAAGTAAGCACGACAAAATCGCTGCCCTTGCCCGCTGCCTCGCCCATCAATGGACGTTTGGCGCGATCACGGTCGCCACCACATCCAAAGACGGTAATCACGCGTCTCTTGTGGTTTGCCTGAGAGACGAACTCCCGCGCCAAAGCGGTCAAATTCCGCAGTGCATCGTCGGTGTGGGCGTAGTCCACCACCACGGTGAACGGCTGACCGCAGTCGACGCGCTCAAAGCGGCCGGGGACGCGGGTCAGCGAAGCGACTCCATTGGCGATGTCTTCGTGCGAACAGCCGCGAGCCATGGCGGCTCCGGCCGCGGCAAGTATGTTGTAGACGTTCACCTTGCCGATCAACGGCGAAAACAGGGCAATTGCCCCGTTGGGCGTAATCATGTCAAAGCGTGTCCCGCGCGCTGTGATCTCGACCGACTTGGCGCGAAAGTCTCCATTGGCCCAGCCGTAGGTGGAAACCTTGGAGCCTGATTTTTTGCTGATCTGGACCAGCTTCTGTCCATATTCGTCGTCGGTGTTAATAATTGCGCTGCGCGGGGGATCGGTGCCACAGCCTTCGAAGAGCATGCGCTTGGCGTCGAAGTAACTGTCCATGCTGTGGTGATAATCGAGGTGATCGCGTGTCAGATTCGTAAACACCGCCACGTCAAAAGGCACGGCGAATACCCGCTGCTGGGCCAAGGCATGCGAGGAGACTTCCATGACCGCTTCGGTTGCGCCCTGGCCAAGCCCTTCTGCCAGGAACTGGTTCAGTTCGAGAGACTCGGGCGTAGTGTGCGGCGCGGGCAGGATCTTGCCGGCAACGTGGTACTCGATGGTGCCCACGAGCACACTCTTTCGTTTTGCGGCGGAAAAAATGGATTCGACCAGGAAAGCCGTCGTGCTCTTGCCATTTGTACCTGTGATACCGGTGATGGCGAGCCGCTCCGCTGGCCGTTTGTAGTAGTTCGCGCTCAAGCGGCCGAGAGCGCGACGACCGTGGGCGACGCATGCCCAGGCAATTCCCGGACGAGGCTGCTCAACGGCGGAATCGGTGACAATCGCGGCTGCGCCGGCAGCAATCGCCCGATCGATGAAGCGATTGCCATCGTTGGTCTCGCCTCGCATGGCGAGGAAGACGTAACCGGGCTTCAACTGGCGGGAGTCGTAGGCCAGGCCGGTGACGTCGGCGTTACCGCTCAAGGAGAGAACCTCCGCTCCCTGCAGCATCTGCTCAAAGGTCATTAAGATGATTTTATTGTACGAGGAAGCAAAGACATGTTGCTATGTTGAGCGACCCACGACAACCGTGTCGTTCTTGGGAAAATCCACCCTGCCCCCGCAAAGAACGCGAGTTTAGGATGGGACACACAAATCAG
>Ga0307472_100001069_pt1 | contig 10624 bp, 13 predicted proteins | sample atmos_gasesAM5C__2_FD_204582 | JGI IMG/M metagenome (GOLD analysis project Ga0307472, IMG submission 204582) | Hardwood forest soil microbial communities from Morgan-Monroe State Forest, Indiana, United States - atmos_gasesAM5C_05 | ecosystem: Environmental > Terrestrial > Soil > Temperate... | reverse complement strand
TTCCCAGTCGACCCAGCGGAAAAGCCCGACGGGTGGCGGGAAAAAGAAGAGCAATTCCGCGCAGCACCGCCTGCCCGGAGACCAGGAACGATCCGGTTCATGGGCCTGCTCAAGGCCGACAGGGATACGGAGACGGGCATCCTGCCGGATGAAAAACTGCTTGCGGCCATGGGAGCATTTTTCGAGGAAGGGACGAAGTCGGGGGTGATCCTAGCAGGCGAGGGACTGCAGCCGAGTTCGAAGGGCGTGCGGGTGCGCTACTCCGGAAGTAAGCGCACGGTGATCGATGGGCCCTTCGCGGAAACAAAGGAGCTGATCGCCGGCTACGCAATCATCCAAGTGAATTCGAGGGAAGAAGCGATCGAGTGGACCAAGCAATTCGTGACGGTTGACGCGCCGGGGCGCCTTGGCCAGGAGAGCGATTGCGAGATCCGCCAGATATTCGAGATTGAGGACTTCCCGGTCAGTGCGGCCGAGAAGCCCGACGGCTGGCGGCAGAAGGAAGAGCGTCTGCGCGATGGCGGCGGACGATAGGAGGCACTGCGATGCGATTCATGATGCTGATGATCCCAAGGGGATACGAAAAGGCAGCGCCGGGCACGTTGCCGGGCCCGGAAAAGGTGGCTGCGATGATGAAGTACAACGAATCTCTGCAGAAGGCCGGGGTTTTGCTTGCTCTCGATGGGCTCCACCCACCCTCGACTGGCGCGCGCGTGTCATTCCCCGGGGGAAAACCCAAGGTGACTGACGGGCCGTTCGCCGACGCGAAAGAGGTAGTTGGAGGCTACTGGATGATCCAGGTGAAGTCGAGGGAAGAGGCGATCGAATGGGCGACACGCTGCCCAGGTTCGGAAAACGAGGTGATTGAGGTCCGACAGGTGCATGAGATGTCAGAATTCCCTCCCGACGTCCATAAGGCCGCGGGCAAGTTTCCCGATCTGAAAGCTCAGTCTGAGAAGCACCAGGGATCGTGACGGCGTGGTCGCGGAGCGCCACGGCTTGCGCCGCCCCAAGAAAAATCGCTGAAGCTGTCGATTTCGCGGGGATTCGTTCGACGTATAAATGGAGGCTGAGTTCCGGCGGATGAAGCAGTCCGGTAAGCCCAGCTCCCAACTCGAAGTAAAAAGGAGATCTAACAATGCGATTCATGATGATAGTCAAACACCCCGAGAACTCGGGCCGTCCGCCCAAGGAGCTGATGGATGCAATTGCGAAGATCGGCGAAGAGGCGGTCAAATCAGGCACGATGGTCGCAAACGGCGGGCTGGCCCCAACTGCGGTGAGCACGCGCGTCCGGCTTTCTCGAGGGCAGTTAACCACTCTCGACGGGCCCTTCACCGAAGCCAAGGAAGTTGTCGGCGGGTTCGCGATATTTGAATTGAAATCGAAGGAAGAGGCGATCGAAGGGGCGTTGGAGTTCATGGGACTTCATAAGAAACACTGGCCAGGCTGGGAGGGTGAGCTCGAAATTCGCCAGATCGTCTCGTCTGAGGACTTCGCTCGTAAGGGATAGGAACACCAGACGCTGATCGCTGCGAGAGAATTGCCCGTGGCCCGCTCGGTGTTGCACCAGCGAACCAAAGGTGATGTGATTGGTAGCGGTGACGGCTACCGATACACATCGAGCGATCGACGCGGTCTGGAGGATCGAGTCCGCCAGGATCATCGCCGGTCTCGCGCGGATTGTGCGCGATGTCGGACTTGCCGAGGAACTTGCACAAGACGCTCTCGTTGCCGCGCTCCAGCAGTGGCCGGAGTCGGGCGTCCCGGACAATCCGGGCGCCTGGCTCATGGCTACCGCGAAGCATCGCGCGATCGATCAATGGCGCCGAAACAAGCTGCTGGAGCGCAAGCATGAGGAGCTCGGCCGCGAGATCGAGGTGCAGCAGGAGCTAGCCGTGGCCGATTTCGACGCCGCGCTGGACGATGATGTGGGTGACGACCTCCTGCGCCTGGTGTTCATTTCTTGTCATCCGGTTCTCCCGAACGAAGCGCGGATTGCGCTCACGCTGCGCTTGCTCGGAGGGCTGACCACGGAGGAGATCGCGCGTGGATTTCTAGTCCCGGAAGCGACCGTCGCGCAACGCATCGTGCGGGCCAAGCGGACCCTTGCGGAGGCGCGCGTCCCTTTCGAGGTCCCCCGCGGGGCCGAGCTCGCCGCCCGTCTCTCATCTGTGCTGCAAGTCCTCTATCTCATTTTCAACGAGGGCTATTCGGCGACCGCTGGTGAGGACTGGCTGAGACCGGCGTTGTGCGAGGACGCGCTGCGGCTGGGCCGAATATTGGCCGAACTCATGCCGAATGAGCCGGAGGTCCACGGCCTCGTTGCGCTGATGGAAATCCAGGCGTCACGCTCGAGCGCGCGCGTGGGCCCATCGGGTGAGCCTTTATTGCTCTTGGACCAGAATCGCGCGCTCTGGGATCAACTCCTCATCCGACGCGGTCTCGCCGCGCTCGAGCGGGCCGAAAAACTCGGCGGCGCGCGCGGCCCTTATGCGCTGCAGGCCGCGATCGCTTCCTGTCACGCGCGCGCGATTACGCCGGAGGAGACGGACTGGGCGCGCATGGTGGCGCTGTATGAGGCTCTTGCTCAGGTCGCGCCGTCACCCGTTGTGGAGCTGAATCGCGCGGTGGCAGTTGCGATGGCGTTCGGTCCTGCAGCGGGTCTCGAGATTGTCGAGGGTCTGGCCTCGGAGCCTTCGCTTGAGAATTACCACTTACTGCCAAGCGTGCGCGGCGATTTCCTCGCGAAGCTCGGCCGATTTGACGAGGCACGCGCGGAGTTCGAGCACGCGGCATCGCTCACACGCAACGCACGCGAGCGCGAGTTACTTCTCGGTCGAGCCTCCGCCTGCGCAGGCGGGTCAATAGCGCCACCGCCACAGTGATCAAAGCGGCGCATGCTGGCTGCTAGAATCGGGCAATTGGCGCGCGTGGTTTCAGGGGAACTTCTGAGAATTTCATTTCCCGGCAGGCTGCTAAGAACTTGCTGCCCTTACTATGCGGGGTTTGTGCGGCAAATTGGGCTTGATGCCAATTTGTTTAGAACCCCAGTCGCATAGGTCTTCGAGAAGAGGGATCAAAATCTGGCCGGAGCGGCTGAGCGAATAGGTGACTTTCGGCGGAGAAGAGCGCACAGCAGTCCTGCTGACGATACCATCCCTTTCCAATTCCCGGAGCTGCGCGGTGAGAACTTTCTCGCTGACGCCTCTGAGAAGATCGCGAATTTCGGCAAAGCGTCGCGGACCAAAAGAGAGATGCCAGACGGCCTGGACTTTCCACTTTCCGCTCAGGACATTGATAGTCGCTTGAACCGGGCAGCCGTGGTGATCCTTCATGGCGGGCTCCGGACTTACAAAATTGTGCGTACTTCACCCGAGTATAGCGCCGTTATACCATGCTCTTGAAGTGTTCGGCCCGCACGAGCCGGCATAAGTTTGGCAAGTCGTCGCGAGCCCGATAATTACGGAGGGAGGGCTAAAAAATGATTCTCATAACTGGCGCCAGCGGAAGTGTTGGCAAAGCAGTTTTGCTCGAGGCAATCCGGAAAGAGTCCGGCGTCCGCGCCATGTACCGATCGAAAGAGGAGGCCGCCAAGGCACCCGCAGGATGCGAGACGGTGCTGGCGGATTATTCCGATAAGCAGAGTCTGCACAAGGCTCTGGACGGTGTGACCTCCGTTTATATTGTGTGCTCGCCGATTCCTAAACTTGTGGAACTCGAGAGCAATATGCTGGACGCTTGCACAGAATCCGGCATAAAGCACGTGGTGCTGAATTCAGCGCTTGGTGCGGGGGACTACGGGAAATCGTTTCCGAGCTGGCACCGCAAAGTGGAAGACAAGCTCAAGGCGACAGCGATGAGTTACACGATCCTGCGGCCCAACGGATTTCTCCAGAACATCGTTGCCTACAATGCTCCGAGCATCCGGGCGCAGGGGACGTTTTATGCGGCGATGGGCGATGCGAAGGTCAGCTATCTGGACGTTGGTGACATCGCCGCGGTGGCCGTCAAAGCGCTTCAGGGGGGCGCCCACGCCGGGAAGACCTATGAATTGAATGGGCCAGAAGCCGTATCAAACGCAGAGCTCGCGAGGCGAATCTCCAAGATCGCTGGCCGTACTGTGAGCTACGTGGACATTCCCGAGCCGGCGCAGCGCGAGGCGATGCTCGGCCTGGGCATGCCGGAATGGCAGGTGACGGCGCTCCTGGAACTCCAGCAGTATTACAAACAAGGCGGGGGCGCAAAAACGGATGGGTTGCTGCAGAGCTTGATCGGGCGCGAGCCAGTGACGCTCGATCAATATCTGACGGTAAATGCGCGAGAATTTCGAGATCAAGCTGCGTCCGCCTGAAAGCGGAGGTCGAGGATGAGCGCATCAGTGCACTCGGGAGAACTCAAGAATCCAAAGACAGACATGACGCACGCGGAGATGAAGGAATTTGGCGCAATCATTTCGAGGAGTTCGAGAACCGGAAGAATCTGCGAATCGGCGAAGTGAATTTCGCATCCGAATTCATAGATCACGGAGCCGACGTCCCGCCGGGAATGCCTCCGGGACCTGCGGGCGCGATTCAGTACGTCGGCGCAGCGCTCAAGAAGGTTCCAGACCTGCGAGTGGTGATTGAAGATATGATCGCAGAGGGTGACAGAGTCGTGGTGCGCAACCATTGGACCGGCGCTGATGCGGCGTCGGGGCAGCGGCTGGAGTTCTCAGGGATCGTGATTTGGAGAATCGCCAACCGGCAGATTGTCGAGCGCTGGGCTTATCTGGAGAGTCCTCACCGCGTGCAAAGGTAGCGGAAGTTCAAGTCTTGCTAGTCCAAAATCCTTCCTGTCCATATGACGGCGGGACTGGCGCGAAGCTGCGACCGCTCCGCTACCTCTAAGCGTGCGACGATGCAGAGGCACTCGAGGCTATGACGACGGGTTGGTGTTCTACCGGGAAATTCACAGAACGGGCAATGAAGCACATCTCGTGCGCCCGGGCGTGAAGAGCGGTGGCCTCTTCGATGCGGCTCGGGTCGGTGATGACCGCGCGCGGTTTCAAGACCACCTTCGTGATTTCTCCCGCGCCATCTCCATCTGTCACCATGGTTCCCGCGGCGTCGTCACGGTAGTCCGTCACCACAATGCCGGCATCGGCGCACAGGTGAAGAAACCAGAGCATGTGGCAGGCAGATAGTGAACCGATGAGCAGCTCTTCCGGGTTGTAGCGCGAGGGATCGCCTCGGAAAGCGGGATCCGAGGAGCAAAGCACCGGAGCACTTTTGCCATCCGCGGAAATCACGTGGTCACGGGCATAGGCCCGGTAATTACTTGTGCCCGATCCACGATTGCCTGTCCAAATGGTGCTGATGCAATAGTTGTGTTCATGCGGCATTGGAGGCGAGGCACCAAACTCGCAGATCTGAGTTTGGAAACACGAAAATCTTAGCATGAACCGGCCATTGGGGAGCTGTTGAGCGAGCGTCATTCAGTGGTGACGGCAAAGACCAAATTGTGGAACTCTCAGGGCGCGACAACGGAATGATCAGTGAGTGATGGTGTGCCCAGACATGAACCGCATCACTGAATGCCGGACTTTGAGGCGTCCGCCGGAGTTCGCACGCACGATTTCGCTGCTTGTATCGGCGTTGCTGGCGCCGGGTGCGCCCGTTTGCGGCGAGCAACAACCGGACATATCCGTCAGGACAAACATGGCAGTAGTTCCAGCCATCGTCCACGACAAGCACGGCCAAATCATCTCGAATCTGAAGCTAGATGATTTCGCTCTCGAAGAAGACGGACGCCTGCAGACCATCAGCTACTTCGCCCGCGAAAAAGACCTCGCACTCGCCGTGGGGTTGCTAGTAGACACCAGCCTCAGCCAGAGGCGCGTGCTCGAGGAGGAGCGAAAAGCAAGCTCGAGTTTTGTCCATGACACGCTGCGAGTGGAAAAGAAGGATCAGGCGTTCCTGATTCACTTCGACCACGAGGTGGAGCTTCTGCAGGATTTTACTTCTTCGCGCGCGAAATTGGAGTCCGGGCTCAGTTTGCTCGAAGCGCCTGAGCGGCAGGAAACGAACGAGGGCGGCGGGCATCACCGGGGCGGCGGGACGCTGCTTTACGACGCAGTCTATCTCGCGTCGAATGACATGATGAAAAACCTACAGGGGAGGAAAGCGGTGATTGTTCTCTCCGATGGAGTCGACCGGGGCAGCAAGGAGAGTCTTTCTAGCGCCATCGAATCGGCCCAGCGCGCGGACACGGTTGTGTATTCGATTCTCTTCAAGGATGACCAGCAAGGCGGATCGCGCGGTGGATTCAGCGGGGGCGGCTGGGGTGGCCATGGTGGCGGCGGGCGCCATTATCCGCGTCAGGAAGAGCAGCGTCCCGACGGCAAGAAAATTCTAGAGCGAATCTCCCGGGAAACGGGCGGGCGGCTATTCGAAGTCACCAAGAAGCAAACGGTGGATCAGATCTACGATCAGATTGAGCAAGAACTGCGAGACCAATACATTCTGGGCTACGTGCCAGACAAATCGCCCAATGGCGCTGGGTACCGCAAGATTCATCTGGTGCCCAAGCAGAAAGAGTGGGCGGTGCAAGCCCGCGACGGCTACTACCCGGACCAGCCCGTGTCCGCAGCAGGCAGCCAATAAGTTGGAACTAAGGTGCTGGCTGCCGAGTAAGCGCGCAATTCATGCAGCGCTCTTGATTTCTATTTGCACGATATTGATCTCCGTGTGGCCGACGTTCTCGACGGTGTGGGGCGGCAACTTTACCTACCAGACAGGCGTATTGAGCTTCGGTACTTCGGAGGCTTGACTGGTGTCGAGCGTGACGTTGCCAAGCGGGTCGCGCCGGACGAAATCGCTCCAACTGAGGATGGGGAGCACGCTCGGGCGGCGATGAGTGTGCACAGGAGTTTTCTGCCCGGGCAGAATGCGTGTGTGCAGAACACGGACATGCTCGCTTTCAAACAGGACTGAGTGATTGCGGGGCGCTGCGGTCAATGCGTCGAGCGAATCCGGCCAGGCCCAGATTTTTTGCGCGGCGCCCGAAAGCTCAGAACTCGTTGCGCATCCTCCGGTGCTGCTGCTCGAGAGTTTGCCACAAATAGAAAAGGCCGGGCGCCTGGGCCCGGCCTTTGAAACTTGGAATGGTTGCGGGGGTTGGATTTGAACCAACGACCTCCGGGTTATGAGCCCGACGAGCTACCAGGCTGCTCCACCCCGCGCCCTAGATACTACATGTCTTACCTCTATTCTGCAAATACACAGGTGTCCGTTAAGCGTGAAATCTCGCGGTAGAGGCATCATTTGACTGTAAATCGAATGTCGGGCGATGAATCTGCCGGGCATTAGCCCGACGAGCAGCCAGAGCGCTCCACCCCGCGGCATAGCCACTACGTGACTCGCCGCTCCTGCGCGATGGATATGACCCTCTACTCAAAAAGTAGATGCTCACAATTGAATAGTGCACCCGCCTGCCAAGCAGGTCATCACACATGAGAGGCAGACCTGCCTCGTGAGCAGGCGGGTTCCGAGCAGGCGTTGTAGTGTTCTTTCGCTCCTTTCGAGGTATCGGTTTCTCGTCCGCTGCTCGCGTGGGTGCATGTTTGGGTGCAACTAGAAGAAGGACGACGGTGCTGTCAATAAAGGCCATGCTGGATCCAAGGATCGTCACGGCAAGAATCCACGGTTCCGCTTCTTCCGCGTAGGGAACGGCGACACTCCATGATTCAATTACGGCTTCATCACATGGGGGCTTCATGAGTTCGTTTGTCGGTCGGAAGGGAGGCAAGCAGCGCGCGCATGGCAAAGCAACCGTCTCACAACTTGGTCATGCCGGTGAGCAGAAGTCAGCTTTCTAATTCTTCGCGGCCTAGACGCTCTATCCGACTGAGCGACCGGGGCACTACGCAGCGTTTTTCTGAAATTATTAAGACCTATATTTTTCATGCCACATCGGGTTAGCCTGCTGAGGACACAAGAGGTGTGTTGGGTTTTAGCGACGAGTAGCAGAAGTAATATTTCATGCACGACATTGAGATAAATAACCTCACACATGCTAGGAGTACTTGACGCCAGTGCGGAATTTTAGGGGATAAAGAGTATGAAATCCGACACGACATCAGCTGCTAGAGTCGTCTTGGTGGCCGGAGGCACGGGCGGGTTGGGACGCGCTGTAAGTCTGGCGTTCCTAGAGGAAGACACCCGTGTCGTCGTCACCTATAGAAAGCAGGAAGAGCTTGAAATCCTGAAGAGTCTAGCTGTCGGTAAGGTTTCACAGCTCGACAGCTTCAATGTTGACGTCACCAATGAAGCGGAAGTGGGTAAACTCGTCGAAGAAATTGTCGCGAGGCACGAACGACTCGACGCAATGGTGAACACGGTAGGCGGTTACGCGGGCGGCGTGAAATTATGGGAGCTGGATACGAAGGTTTTCGACCAGATGCTAGCGTTGAACTTGCGTTAGGGCTATGTGCTGTCGCGTGCAGCAGTAAGCGTCATGCTCAAGCAGGGTGGTGGGGCGATTGTAAACATCGCGGCCAAAGCGGCGATCGATCACGGTGCTGGCGCCGCTGCTTATGCTGCTTCAAAGGCCGCGGCGGTTGCGATGATGGATTCCCTTGCCGAAGACTTGAAGGGTACCGGAATCCGTGCGAACTCGGTTCTCCCCAGCATCATTGATACGGAAGCAAATCGGAGAGCAATGCCCAAGGCTGACTTCGCGAAGTGGCCAAACCCGGAAGACATAGCGCGTGTCATCGTGTTCCTATGCGGCGACGATGCGAGAGTCATTCATGGTGCCGCTGTGCCAGTATTTGGCAACAGCTGAGCCTGAATTACTGGAGGTTCTTGTGTTTATTCGACCGGTCAAGCGACTCATCACTTCGCAGCCGACCATCGAAGGTGCGGGAGTTCACCTGCGTCGCGCGTTCGGTTTCCACAACACATCCGATTTTGAACCAATTCTCCTGCTGGACGATATCCGCAATGACTATCGCCGGAATTTGATTTGCACTTGATCGTTCACAATCTTGCAATCGTAAACAGGCACGCCGGCGCAGGCCGGGCCTTGGACTACCCTGCCATCCTCAAGCGCAAATCGCGAGGCGTGCCACGGACACTCGATTGTGCGGTCCACGATCGTGCCTTCGTTGAGCGGCGCGCCGTAATGCGAGCACACGGCGCCAAGAGCATAAACTGTGCCGCCCAATTTCAAGAACAGCACCGATTGTTCTTCGACCAAGACTCGCTTCAGTTGATCCTCCGCCAGCTCACGCGTTGCTACGGCTGGCTTAAAGTCATCCGGACCGGATCGATACGCATTGCGGTTGATCATGACCCCTTTATGGAACACCATGGCCCCTCCCAGATAGCCGCCGATCATTGCCAGGAGGTATCCCGCCAAAGCAACAACAAACGTTGTCCACCCAAGCCGCCAATCACGGCCCCAGCGCATGAGGATCGAAATCAGGAAGAGGCTGGTGGCACTGACGTTCACAGTCGCATGGAAGGCGCCGATGGCTTTCTCGGGAGGATCGACATCCATCCAATCTGCCAACCCCGCAGCGGCGGCGGCCAATGCACCCGCCACCCCAATACCAGCAGTAATGCTGGAGGCCAGGCCCAGTTGTGGTAACCCGAACAACAGCCCGACCAGATCAAGAATGATCGTCAAAGTCCACGCTCCGATCGGTATATCGGTCAGCATCGGGTGCAATGGATGGCCAATCCACGTTCCGTTCAAAAAAATCTTGAGCCGCCGCATCGCGGGCGCCCCAAGGCAACGACGCAGGAGCTGATCCAGGGACGCGCTAATCTTCCCGATCGAATTTGACTTAATGATCGTGGCTGAAATCCGTTCCGTGAGATCCCGTTCCATGCAGCTATCTCCCTACCTGTCTCCCAGGTGCAGTTCTTGTCCAGTGACTTCCGGACTGCAGTTATCCAATTATCGCGACGCTGCTAAATGCGATGCTCCGGTGAATCAGTCCATCCTCCCCGCCGATTCAGCAAGGGTCTTACGGTAATCTGCCGCGAACTTTTCGAGGCCTTTGGTTGTGAGTTCATGGGCGATACTGAATTCCTCCCAAGGTTGCGACAGATCGAGTTCTTCATAGGGTATGGGCTTCGTGCTGGAGTGGTATTGAAAGCCGGCTTCGGGCATCGGGAAGTTTTTCTCTGCCCAGAGCGACAGAACTTTCGCAGGCACGGTGACGAGATCCACGTTCAACCAGAAGCAGTAAAGCAACTGGTCGAGGTTGCGGATGCTGGCGGCCAGGATAAGCAGGTGTCCATCGCCCTGCGCGAGCATGCGCTTCGCATTTTTTACCAAGTCCATGCCGTTTTGCCCTATGTCGTCAAGGCGGCCGACGAATGGCGAAACATAAGCCGGCTCGTGCGTCCCCTTCGTGGCACTATAAACAGCCGCCGCTTGTTGCTGGGAAAAGCAAAGAGTGAGATTCACTCGCAGGCCCTGTTGAACTGACATCTGAGCTGCTCGCAATCCCTCAGCGGTGCACGGGTACTTGATGTAAGCATTCGGAATCCACGTGAACATTTCCTTGCCCTGGGTAAGCATTTCCTGCGCCTTTGAATTGCGATCGGAGAACACTTCGATCGAGACTCCG
>Ga0307472_100001068_pt1 | contig 10624 bp, 6 predicted proteins | sample atmos_gasesAM5C__2_FD_204582 | JGI IMG/M metagenome (GOLD analysis project Ga0307472, IMG submission 204582) | Hardwood forest soil microbial communities from Morgan-Monroe State Forest, Indiana, United States - atmos_gasesAM5C_05 | ecosystem: Environmental > Terrestrial > Soil > Temperate... | reverse complement strand
GGCCTCGGCGATCAGCACCGCCTGCGAGGCCTTCAGCACGTTGGCGAACACCTGCGTCGCGGTGACATCGAAGTGCCAGGTGTCTTTCAGCTTGTAGCCCTGGATGGTCTGACCCAGCCCGTAGAGACCGTACTGGTTGCATCCCGTGATGGGAGTGGCTGAAGCCGGCACGCAGTTGCCCGGCCCCGTGACCGGCGCACCGAGCAGCTGGGAGATTCCCGTCTCGAAGGGGCTCAGTGAGGCGTAGATGAGCTCGGGGACGTGCAATTGCAGCGGCACGTTGTGGCGGAAGGCGGCTTCGCCCTGCAGCGCGGTGCCGGTGGCCCCGATCTCCGTGTTGAAGGAGAGCCCGAGCATCTTGATGTCCCGGGGGAACTGCTCGACGACGCCCTCGGTCTTCGCGTACTCGTTGGCCGCCAGGCTGCTCGCCTGGTTGGTGACGTTGCCCCCGGCGAGCAGAGTGTTGGCGCCGATGGTGGCGTATTGGGTGGCCGCGGCGGCGCTCAGGTTCCCGCCCTGCGAGGCGGCGGCTCCCTGGCCGACCGCCGCGCCGGTGGCGATGGCCGCCGGCAGCGGCACCCCCGCGGCGACCGCCTGCGCAGCCGCGCCGACGGCTTCCGCGGCGCCGAAAGCATTGCCGAATCCCGCCTGCGTCCCGGTCTGCACCGACACCACCGGCAGACGGCTGGTGTAGTTGAGGAAATAGAGTCCGAACTGGGTCCCCTGGCCGAGGTTCGGCAGGTACCACTTGAAGTTGATGCCGAATTGGCCGGACTGAGACGGCCGCTCATCGGCCAGCCGCGGGATCGCCTGGAAATTGCTGATCAGCGAGCCGCCGAGCGGCGTGAAGTCGACTCCCTGATCGGAGAGCCCGCCGAAGCCGAGCACCACCCGGTTGCCGCCGGCGCCTGCCACGTCGTTGGTGCTGAAGTAGGCGCCGGTCGGCTCGATGATGTCCTCGTGCCAATCGAGGAGATAAATGAGCTGCGCGCTCAGGCTCTTCGTCAGCTGCACGTTGAGGACCGCCGACTCGTCCGGCAGCAGGGCCTGCTTGAGTTCGGCGCCCGGCACCTGCAGCGCCGTCACGTCGAAGTAGTCGACCTGGTTGAGGCCCCCCGGGATGAAGGTGCTCTCGCCCCAGTCGATCACCTGCCGGCCGAGTCGCAGCTCGGAGGGCATCGTGCCGAGACTGAAGCGCGCGTAGCCGAAGGCATCGAGCAGGCGCGTATAGCTGCCGACGATGTCCTTGGCGTCGTGCGACAGCGGCGTGCGGTCGGTGTTGTTGCCCATCACATAGAAGTCGTAGAGACCCGCGCCGCGCACGAACAGGCCGGCGCTGTCCTTGTACTTGAGGGAGAGCTCCGTGACGCCGGTGAGCGCCGCCGTGAAGGTGCCCTTGCCGTAGTTGAGATCGCCGTCGTCGTTGTTGGGGCCAAAGCCGCAGCCACCGTCGGCGATGGCGATCAGCTTGCAATTGTGCCCCTCGGTGCGGAAGCCCTGACCGTAGCCGATGGTCGTATCCCAGGAACCGGTCCAGTCGTCTGACCCGAACTTGAACGCGCGCGCCTCGGGTGCCGCTCCCAACGCGAGACAGACCGCCGCCGGGAGGATCAGGAGCCCACGACGCCCTATGTGCACTTTCCTCATGTCTCCCCCTGATGCCGGTGGACCCGCAGCCCGCGCCTGCGCCGGAAGTTACGTGATTGCGTTGATCTGCACCCGCTGCTCGCGCACGCACGCCGGGTTCTTGTTTGTTCCGCAACACAAAGTCTGCGCCGGGCAGTCTACGACTCGGCCACGCGGGGCGGCAAGCATCAGGCAAATCAGCCGCCTATGATGTGCTCCAGCGGCGAATCAGCGGCAGCAGGCGGCAGTGGCGCAAATGGATACTTTCCGGGGCAAGACTGTCTTGATTACGGGGGCCTCGACCGGCATCGGGCGCGCGCTGGCGCTCGAGCTCGCGCATGCCGGGGCGCAGCTGGCTCTCAACGCGCGTGACGCCGACCGGCTCGGGCAGACCGCGGGCGAGTGCGCGGCGCTCGGAGCCGCCGTACTCGCCGTTCCCGGAGACGTCACCAGGGGCGCGGACTGCCGCGAGATGGTGGCGCGGACTCTGGAACGCTTCCAGGGGCTCGACGTGCTGGTCAACAACGCCGGCATGACGATGTGGGCGCGGTTCGATGCGCTCGCGGATCTCGCGCCCCTCGAGCGGCTGCTCGCGGTCAACTACCTCGGCGCCGCCCACCTGACCGCGGCGGCGCTGCCGTACCTGAAGAACTCGCGCGGGCTGATCGTGGCGGTCGCGAGCATCGCGGGGCTCACGGGCGTCCCCGAGCGCACCGGCTACGCCGCGAGCAAGCACGCGATGGTCGGCTTCTTCGAGTCGCTGCGCATCGAGCTCAAGGAGAGCGGCGTCGACGTCACCATCGTCGCGCCCGACTTCGTCAAGAGCGAGCTGCACAAGGCGGCGCTCGGCGCCGACGGCCGCCCGCTCGGAAAGACTCCCATGGACGAGCCGCACATCATGACGAGCGAGCGATGCGCCCGCCTCATCCTGCGCGCCATGCGCCGACGGCAACGGCTCCTCATCACCTCCGGGCGCGGGCGCCTCGGACGCTGGGCGCGGCTCATCGCGCCGGCGCTGGTCGACCGCATCGCCGAGCGCGCCATCCGCCTGCGGCGCTGAAGGCGCCGCGCGCCGTCATTCGAAGGCGATGGCGGGCAAGTCGAGCGCAATGAGAAAGTATTCGAACAGGTGCTGGATCACACGGATCTGGTTGTGGAGCCGATGATCTGCCTCGAGCAGATGCAACGCCGCCCGGTAGCCCTGCGCGAAGCGCACGCTGTGCTCGTACGGCACCACTTCGTCGTGCCAGCCGTGCACCACGGCCGCCGGGCAATCGAGCGAGCCAGGGCGCAGCTCCGGCAGTCCCTCGAGGTAGAGGGCCGGCGCCATCAGGAACACGCCGCGCGCGTGCAGGAGCGAGGCGGAAGCGACCGCGACGTAGCCACCCATGCTCGAGCCGACCAGCACCAGGTCACCGGCCAACTCCTTGCAGAAGTCGACCAGCTTCGCCACGCGCGCGCGCGGCGCGTCGATCCCGCGGTAGTCGACCGAGTGCGCCTCGTAGCCCTCGCTGCGGGCGACCTCGGCGAGCGCGGTGATCTTGCGGCCCCACGGGCCGCTCTCCTGCCCGTGGGAGAAAACGACGTGACGGGTCACGGACGCCTCCACGGAGCCACGGCGGGGACTGGGTGCCGGCTCAGCATGGGCGAATAATGCAGGCAATGGAAAAGTTAAGCCAATCGGGAGAGGCGCTCGCGAGCGCAGCCGGCTGGCAGTTCTGGATCGACCGCGGCGGCACTTTCACCGACGTCGTCGGGCTCGCTCCGGATGGTGCGCTGCACGTGCGCAAGGTGTTGTCGGTACCCGCGGGCGGCGCCGCGGCCGGGGACCCGGGACTCGAAGCGGCGCGCGAGCTTCAGGCCGCGGTCGCGCCGCGCGCGCCGGTGGTGGAGATCAAGGTCGGCACGACGGTGGCGACCAACGCGCTGCTCACCCGCAGCGGCGAACCGGTCGTGCTGGTGACGACCGCGGGGTTCGCCGACGCGCTGCGTGTCGGCTACCAGAACCGGCCCGACATCTTTGCACGCAACATCGTGCTGCCGAAGCTCCTGCACGCGTCGGTGATCGAGGCCGACGAGCGGGTCGATGCCGACGGCCAGGTCCTCGTCGCCCTCGATGAGGAGCGGCTGCGGACGGACCTCGCGCGCGCGCGCCGTGCCGGCCGCCGCGCGGTGGCCATCGTGTTCCTTCACGGCTGGCGCCATCCGCGGCACGAGGCGCGCGCGGCCGCCACGGCCCGCGAGCTCGGCTTCGAGGAGGTCTCGGTGTCGCACGAGCTCTCCCCGTTGGTGCGCTACGTCACGCGCGGCGACACGACGGTGCTCAACGCCTATCTGGCGCTGCCGCTGCGCGCCTACCTCGAAGCGCTCACGCGACAGCTGCGCGCCCTCGATGCGCGCGCGCGCCTCACGCTGATGCAGAGCAATGGCGGACTCGCGGACGCGTCCGCCTTTCACGCGATGTCGAGCGTGCTGTCGGGTCCGGCGGGCGGACTCATCGGCATGCGCTGGGTCGGCGAGCGGGCGGGCATACCGAAGCTCATCGGCTTCGACATGGGCGGCACCTCCACCGACGTCTCGCTCATCGACGGCGAGCTGCCGCAACGCTTCGAGCACACGATCGCAGGCGTGCGCCTCATGCAGCCGATGCTCGACGTGCACACGATCGCCGCCGGCGGTGGCTCGATCCTCACTTTCAGGGACGGCCGCTTCGCGGTGGGACCCGCCTCGGCGGGCGCAGAGCCGGGCCCGGCGTGCTACCGGCGCGGCGGACCGTTGACGCTCACCGACGTCCAGGTGCTCCTCGGGCATCTGCATCCCGACACCCTGCCGGCGGTATTCGGCGAGGACGGGCGATCGCGCATCGACCCGCAGGTGGTCGCCCGCGCCTTTGCCGAGCTCGCGACGCAGGTCGGCGCCCAGGCCGCGCGCGGCTGCTCAGCGGAGGTGGTCGCGGAGTCGTTCCTCGAAGTCGGCGTCGAGTCGATGGCCAACGCCATCCGCCAGGTGTCGGCGCGCCAGGGGCTCGACGCGGGAGACTTCACCCTGTTCTGCTTCGGCGGGGCGGCGGGCCAGCACGCCTGCCGCGTGGCGCGCGCCGCCGGCATGCGCCGCGTGCTGATCCACCCGCTCGCGAGCGTGCTCTCGGCCTTCGGGATCGGCGTCGCGGATCGCCTCGCCGTTCGGCGCGCGAGCCTGCGCCGGCCGCTCGACCCCGAGGGGCTCGCTGCGGCCCGGGAGGCGCTCGCGTCGCTCGAGTCGCAGGCCCGCGATGAGCTCGGCGCCTTCAGTCCCGAGCCCGGGCGCGTGCGGGTGGCGCTGCTGCTCGAGGTGCGCGCGGGCGACAGCGACGTGACGCTGTCCGTGCCGCTCGGCGCGCTCGCCGAGGTGCGCGAGCGCTTCCACGCCGAGCACCTGAAGCGCTTCGGCTTCGCCGCGCGCGGCCTCGACGTCGTGATCGAGGCCTTGCGCGCCGAGGCGCGCCTGGCATCGCTCGATGCGGCGCGGCTCATCATGCCCGCGCCGCGCGGCCCCGCGGCCCTGCCCGCGAGCGCCCGCGCCTGGTTCGACGGGTGGCGCGAGGTGCCGCTGGTGTCGATGAGCGAGCTTCGGGGCACGCTCGCCGGGCCTGCTCTGATCGTCGAGCCGCACAGCACCGTGGTGCTCGAGAGCGGCTGGGCGGCGAGCCTGCTCGCGGGCGGCGAGCTGCTGCTCGAATCGGCCCCCGGAGCCGCGGAGGTGCGCGCCGCGGCCGCCGCCGATCCTGCCCGCATCGAGATATCCAACAATCTCTTCATGCACATCGCCGAGCAGATGGGCGAGGTGCTCAAGGCGACGGCCCAGTCGGTCAACATCCGCGAGCGCCTGGACTACTCCTGCGCGCTCTTTGATTCGCGCGGCGGGCTGGTTGCCAACGCGCCGCACATGCCGGTGCACCTCGGCTCGATGGGCGCCAGCGTGCGGGCCGTGATCGAGGCCCGGGGCGCGCAACTCGAGCCCGGCGACGCCTGGCTCCTCAACAGCCCGTACCACGGCGGCACCCACCTGCCCGACATGACGGTCGTCACGCCGGTGTTCATCGGCGGCGGGGAGCGCCCGGATTTCTTCGTCGCCTCGCGCGCTCACCACGCCGACATCGGCGGGATGACCCCCGGCTCGATGCCGCCCTTCAGCCGCGACATAGAAGAGGAAGGCGCGCTGTTCGAGTGCTTCCACCTGGTGAGCGGTTCGACGCTGAGGGAGGCTGAGCTGCGCACGGCGCTCGCCGCCGGCCGCTGGCCGGCGCGCTCGCCGGAACAGAATCTGGCCGACCTGCGCGCGCAGCTCGCCGCCAACGCACGCGGCATCGCTGAAATTCGCCGCGCGGTCGCACGCTACGGGCTCGCGAGCCTCAGCGAGCGCATGCGCGAGGTCCAGGACAACGCCGCGCTATCGGTGCGCGAACGGCTCGGCGAGCAGCTGAGCGGGGAATTCCGCTACGAGATGGACGGCGGTCAGGTGATCGCCGTGCGCATCGACATCGACCGCGCCACGCGCCGCGCGCGCGTCGACTTCACCGGCACGTCGAGCCAGGGAGCGCACAACTTCAACGCGCCGCGCGCGGTGTGCCTGGCGGCGGTGCTGTATGTGTTTCGCACGCTGATCGAGCGCCCGATTCCACTCAATGAGGGCTGCCTCGAGCCGCTCGAGATCGTCATCCCGCCGGGCTCGATGCTCGACCCGCGGCCGCCGGCGGCGGTCGCGGCCGGCAACGTCGAGACCTCGCAGTGCATCGTCGATGCGCTCTACGGCGCTCTCGGGATACTGGCGGCCTCCCAGGGCACGATGAACAACCTCACCTTCGGCGACGAGCGGCTGCAGTACTACGAGACGATCGCCGGTGGAGCCGGCGCCGGACCGGACTTCGACGGCTGCGACGCGGTCCACACTCACATGACCAACTCGCGGCTGACCGATCCCGAGATCCTCGAGGCAGAGTTTCCGGTGCTGGTGCGCGAGTTCGCCGTCCGGCGCGGCTCCGGGGGGCGCGGCCGCCATCACGGCGGCGACGGCGTCGTGAGGCGTATCGGGTTTCGCGCGCCCCTCTCCGGAGCGTTGCTCGCCAATCACCGCCGCATCGCGCCCTTTGGTCTCGCCGGTGGCCAGCCCGGCGCCCGCGGCGAGGCGCACATCCGGCGTGCGTCAGGCGCGGTCGAGACGCTCGGCGCGACCGCGCGCTTCGACGTGGCTCCCGGGGACGATCTCACCATTCTGACGCCGGGCGGCGGCGGCTTCGGCCCGCCAAAATAGACGTCGCTGCGCCGCGGGGAGAGTGCGAGAGTTGGGTGGGCGAGGCTCCCTGCAAATTCAGCTCTTCATGCCCCCGCGCAGTATCGAGGTATTGATCTCCCACTCGACCCGCTGCCGCGAGGTGGCGGAGCGGTTGACCGACACCGGGCGCACACGGCTGGCGCCGGCGAGATGGGTGACCAGCCAGGTGTCGAACTCGCCGGGCCGGGTGGTGGCGAAGCCGAACAGCAGATTGAGCTTGCCCTCGGCGACGCTCTGCTCACCGTTGATCCGCTCGTCGCAGATGACGAAGTGACTGTCGCGTGCCGTGGCGCCGGCGAAGGCGCCTTGCGCGGCGAGTGCGTCGAGGAATTCCTGGGCGCCGGTGCGGGCGCGCGCCCAGGTGGCCGGCCCGTTCGGCTCGAGCAGCACCCAGCGTGTGCCCTGCTCGATGCTTGCCGCGACGTACAGCGCGAGGCGGCGTGCCGAGAGGTAGCGCCAGTCCGAGGCGCCGCTTCCCCCGGCGGCCAGTGTGCGCGGACCAAGACCGGCGCGCGCGGCGGCGCGCACGGCGAGCAGCGTGTTGACGCCGGCCTGCGTGAGGCGCAGGCGGTCTCCATCCGAGACGGCGACCGCCGGACGCAGCCCGGGGCGCAACGGCGCCTCCTCCGGCTCGGCGGCCGTCCAAACCGGCCAGCTCTCGTCCGCGCGCGCAATCATCCCCGCGGCCGCCGCGCCCGAGCCGAAGACCTCGACGCGCCCGCGCAACCGGTCGAGCGCCTGAATGCGCGGGTAGTACATCACGGCGCAGTCGCTGCGGAACGGCCAGGCACGCAGCGCCGCGAGAGCCGCCGGGGCGCTGGTCCACGAGGCGGGCGGGTCGATGAGCAGCAGCGCGCAGCGCTCGCGGCAGATGCGCGCGGCGACCAGCAGCGTCGACAGCCCCACGTCCTGCTCACGGCCGAGCGGCGGAATGCACAGCATGTTGAAGCGGGCGGCGCCCTCGAGCGCGAACAGCCCGGTGCCGCGCGCGCGCGAGCCGATGATGTCGTAATCGGTGAGTGGCGCGCCGTCGTCGCCATCGGGATTTGAGAGGGTGTAGCCCACCGCGACGCCGCCCGGCGCACCGGCCGAGCGATCGGGACGATGCTTTGGCACCGCACCCTGCACCCGCACCAGGCTCGATTGCAGCAGCGCGTCGGTGACGGTGCGCGTGGCGCCCGGCGCGACCGATATCCGCCGGTAGATTTCCTGGTCCTCCACCAGCTCAGAGCCGGCAGTCCGCACCCGCTGCACCACCAGGTTGAAGCGATCCACGTCTGCGGCCGAGAGGCCGTCGTAGTCGACCGAGGCGCGCAGATACTCGCGCGAGCCGGGATTCGCCGCGACCAGCGTGAGCGTGCCGCCGCCGGCCGGAAGACTCAGTGTCGGCGGCCGCGCGCCGTTGACGACGCGCGCGATGCGCGCCTCGCGCCCGCCGTTCTCGAAGAACTGCTCGACCGCGTACGAGAGCGTCGACGGCTGCCACAGGCCGCCGAAGTGCTGTTGGAATTCGGAGAAGCTCTTTACCGTGAGCGGCCGCGACACCGGACCCTTGAGGGTACGGCCGACGAAGGCGGCGATCCCGGTCGAAACGCCCTCGATGGCGTGCAGGTCACGGCTTTGTTGGGCGAGTTGTGCGCCGGAGCTTAGGCGGTTGGCCACTCAGCGCCTCTTGGTATTGTGCCCGCAGGACTCTAGCACAGCGTGTTGACGCCGTAGCCACAATCTCGGCGCGTTGCGATTTAACTTTGTGATGCGCCGCGGCGCGATCCGACGGAGTGTGCGGCGCGCTCGGCGCGCCGCTTCGCTTCCTCCGCGCGGGCTCGCTCGAGTGCTTCGCGCTTGGCGCTGATCTCCGCCAGCATCAGCTGCAGCCACTGCGAGAGTGGCCGGTGCCCCGGGGGCTCGGCCGCCATCAGCCGCCGTCCTTGGGCGGCGGCGGCGGCGCCTTGCCGCCGGCCGCGCCGGCGGCATTCGGGGCAGCGGCGGAGCTCGGGGCGGCCGTGCCAGGGGCCGTAGCGCCGGGCTCGATCTCGGAGAACATCTGCTTGAAGGACGCCTCGTCCATCGGCAGGTCGGAGGTGCCGTCCCAGGTGGAGCCTTTCGGCAGCACGTTCTGCACCCGCGGCGCGGCGGCGAGCACCTGCTCGAGACTCGCATCCGCGCTCGAGACAGGTACGGGGACTCCGCGCGGGTCGTGAGCGAGCGCAGCGACCCGGTCCCAGTCGATCTGCTGGTGGTTGGTCTTCAGCTGCTGCTGCAGTGTGGCGGAGAGCGACTTGCCGAGGAGCTTGCGCTGCGCCTTGTTCCAGTCGCGCTGATCGTCCTCCAGCACATCGAGGGGCTGCAGGTAGAGCCTTCCGTTGGCCCAGCCGAACAGGAACGGCTGATTCACCACCCGCACCTCGGTGCCTACCGGGATCATGTTGAAGAACTGCTCGATGTCCTCGGGGTAGAGGCGGATGCAGCCGTGACTCGAGCGCAAGCCGACGCCAGCCGGCTTGTTGGTGCCGTGAATGAGGTAGCTCGGCCACTGCAGGTAGAAGGCGTACTTGCCGAGCGGGTTGTCCGGCCCCGGGCCGATCACCGGGTCGAGAGAGTCGTCGCCGTTCTCGTGGTGCTCCTTGAGCACCGATACCGGCACCCGCCAGGTGGGATCCTTCTGCCGCCGGGCGATCTTGGTCACCCCCTCGGGCGTCTTCCAGCCGACCTTGCCGATGCCGATCGGGTGGGTGAACACGATGACACGCTCGCCGTGCTTCACCGGCGGGAAGTAGTAGATGCGCATGGCGGCGATGTTGATCACGACGCCGCTGTAGGGAGCGTTGGGCAGGACGAACTGCGAGGGCACGATGATCTCGTGCCCTTCGCCGGGCAGCCACGGGTCCACCTTGGGGTTGGCGCGCTGCATTTCCTCGTATCCGACGTTGAAACGGCGGGCGATGTCGGTGAGCGTGTCGTCCTTGCCGGCGGTGACTACCTGCACCTCGCCCACGACGCTCTGGCCAGGCTCGAGCTCGAAGCGCTCGTTCGCCGAAGGAAGCGGCAGCGCGGGCGCAGCCGGCGCAGCCGGCGTGGCGGGCTTCGCTGCCTGATGGTGCAGCGGCCCAAAGAGCGAGCAGGCCGCGAGGAGCGAACTCGACGCGAGCGCCGCAAGCGCCGGTCGTATGCGAGCAATGTTCATAACCATGGAATTATGACCGAAACGCAAGCGCCCCGATCGTCTCCGATTCGCTACAGCAGGACCGGCTGGCTCGGGAGCTCATGCCCGCCGGGCGCCGTGCCGGGGAAATGCCGCCCGAGGAGTGCACCGACGCCCAGGATCCCGACGATCGAGCCCTCACGAAAGCGCCCTTCGCGGTAATGGCGCTCCATCTGGCGGCACACCGCCCCCCATTCGGCCTGCGGCACCCGCGCGGCGATGCCGCGGTCGGCGACGATCTCGACGACTCGATCGGCCATCAGTACGTAGATCAGCACGCCGTTGTTGTGCGCGGTGTCCCACACGCCGAGCTGACCGAACAGCTGCAGCGCGCGCTGACGCGGCGCGACATCGTGCCACAGCTCCGGCAGCTCGTAGGCAGTCTCCACCACGAAGCGGATCTCGCCGGCGTGGCGCGCCTCGCACTCCCCGATGGCCTGCTCGATCGCCTGGCGAACGCTGAGCGGAAAGCGCCGGCGCGTGGTG
>Ga0307472_100001067_pt1 | contig 10625 bp, 9 predicted proteins | sample atmos_gasesAM5C__2_FD_204582 | JGI IMG/M metagenome (GOLD analysis project Ga0307472, IMG submission 204582) | Hardwood forest soil microbial communities from Morgan-Monroe State Forest, Indiana, United States - atmos_gasesAM5C_05 | ecosystem: Environmental > Terrestrial > Soil > Temperate... | reverse complement strand
GCCGTTACCGTCGAAGACGTGATCTCGCGGCGGATTGGCCTTCAATACTATTCCTGGCGGGACGCCATCAAGGCAGCGCCGGTGGTCGGCTCTCTGATGGCTCACGAACTCCAGTGGTCGAGCGTGCAAGAGCATGAGGCCGTCGAGCGCTATGTGGAGAGGATCAACTTCTTCCTGGAACGCGCAGGACTGCAGAGGGAACCCAAACCTTCGGGCCGTAGCTCAGCAGCTTAGGGATAGGAATATCGAAAATGTCTACGTATCTGGGCGCAATCGATCAGGGAACGACAAGCACTCGATTCATCATCTTCGACGCCACTGGCCGAATCGTTTCCGTTTCGCAAAAGGAACACGAGCAGATTTATCCGAAACCCGGCTGGGTGGAACACGATCCCGAAGAGATCTGGCGGCGCATTCACGAAGTCATGACTGACGCCATGCAGCAACGCGGGATTCGCCCGAAAGACGTCGCTGCCATCGGTATCACCAACCAGCGCGAGACCACCGTCGTCTGGAATCGCAAAACCGGTGTGACCGTTTACAACGCCATCGTTTGGCAGGACACACGTGTCCAGAACGCCGTGGTCGAATTTGCCCGCGACGGTGGCTTGGATCGCTTCCGCAATTTGACAGGCTTGCCGCTAGCCACTTACTTTAGCGGCCTGAAGATACGGTGGATTCTCAACAACGTACCCGGCGCAAAAGAACTTGCACAGGCGGGAGACCTGCTCTTTGGAAACATAGACAGCTATCTGGTGTGGAAGCTTACTGGCGGACAAAATGGCGGCGTGCATGTCACTGACGTAACTAACGCCAGCCGAACCCAGCTCATGAATCTGGCTACTGTGAGCTGGGACAAGACGCAACTCGAGTTGTTTGGAATTCCCGAATCGATGATGCCGCGTATCGCGTCCAGCAGCGAAGTGTACGGAGTGGCGCAACCGGCGGAAGTGAAAGACATTCCAATCTCCGGAATTCTTGGCGACCAGCAGGCCGCGCTCTTCGGGCAAACCTGCTTTGAACCTGGCCAGGCCAAGAATACTTATGGCACAGGCTGCTTCCTATTGATGAATACGGGAGACGAGCCGGTTCTTTCCAAGTACGGCCTGCTTACGACTGTCGCTTATAAGCTCGGCCAGAATCCTGCCCAGTATGCCTTGGAGGGCAGCGTGGCCATCAGTGGGGCGCTGGTGCAGTGGATGCGCGACAACTTGGGACTGATTCAAAAGAGCTCCGACATAGAAACATTGGCGCGTACAGTCGAGGACAACGGTGGCGTCTATTTTGTGCCGGCATTCTCCGGCCTTTTCGCACCGTACTGGAAATCGGACGCTCGAGGCGTGATCGCCGGGCTCACTCGCTATGCCAACAAGGGCCATTTGGCGCGCGCGGTTCTTGAAGCAACGGCCTACCAAACCCGCGAAGTGCTCGAGGCTATGGAACTCGATTCCGGCAAGAAGCTTGAGTCTCTACGCACTGACGGTGGCATGGTGGAGAACGATCTTCTGATGCAGTTCCAGGCAGACATTCTGAATCGCGATGTCATCCGGCCACTAGTCAAAGAAACCACTGCTCTCGGCGCCAGCTACGCTGCCGGTCTCGCCGTCGGCTTCTACAAGGACTTGGGGGAATTGCGCAAACAGTGGGGCGTGGACCATGTGTGGAAGTGTCATATGGAAGGCGCTATACGTGAGCGGCTGTACGCCGAATGGAAAAAAGCGGTCACGCGATCCTTCAACTGGGTGGACGAACAAGGAATACCGGCAGGGGCCTAGGTTCAGCAAGAAAACTACAATGACGACAACGCCATTCTACTTAGTTCCCATTCATTGAGGTCAATGGAGCCCGGGACTCGGACGAAGATGAGACCAGCTCGGTGAGCAGACGACGTCCACCTCGAAGGTGAGGCGAGTCGATTTAGGTGGTTGCGGGCCCGTGATTTTAACCAGCGGGGTCTACTCGGTGCGGGGGACTGAAGATCGCGTTCGATTCCTTAGCTGGTACCGATGAATGTCGAGACTCGGTGGGGTTGGTTAACACGATACGGCTGGCAGCGCCCCCAAACTTTCTCGTGAGGAGAAGACGGACGGTTGCGAAAGGACTCCTTCGCGTGACGATTGCTCCGTAAGGTGGCCCAGGCTAGGCTGACAAGACCCGACGCGAGGAGAAGGAGTGTCATAGGTTCCGGGACAGCCCTCACAGCGGAATTGAGGTTGAGGACCAGCTGGTCATTGGTGCGAAAGTCCAAGTCATTGAAATTCGCGCGGATTTCATCGGCACTGAAGCTCAGCTGAGCAGCGCCAAATCCTGGCAATGTGGAGCTTGGATCGATCGTGACACTGGTGAAGGCTGGTATGGTCAGGTTTACGTCGTCGAACACGAAGCCGTTGAAGGTGAATCCACCACCGAAGGGTGAGCTGCCACCCGGTGAAAAGATCCTGATCTGCGTGTCAGAGTAGTCGATGTTCAGGTTGTTGACGAAGCCCCCCGAGATCTCAACACCCGCGCCCACGACGGAAGTAATGGGGCCCGCATAAGTGCCAACGCCCGTCGCCTCGGCATGCACCCTGACAGACTGTCCTTCTAAGAGGCTCGCTTCGACGGGCTGAGCGACCAAGAATATCAGGAACGCCAGAAGCGGACTCGCCCTCATGGGTACTCTCCTGTGACATCGCCCGGCGCTGATTTTGACGCCATCGTGCCTCTTCCGTCGCCTATCGGGTCTCCTTACACAACCGACCCTAACCCCGACACCTTTCTTTCACGTGCATCTTGGAGGCCACTTGGGGAAGGCTCGCGTTGACCTGGACTTAGGAGGAACCCCTAGTGAATGTGTGGATCGCTCTGTCAAGTATGTCGACATGGCACGAGGCGTTGTCCTAAGGAACCGACCGGCTGCCGTGGCGACTTCGATGACGATCCAACGACTTTGTCGATCTCAATTCGAAGGCCTGAGGGATCGAATCGGGTTGGGCCGGGCGTTTACAAGGCTCAACACGGTTCCCGAAGGTCTCGGCCAACGCCAGATGTTCGGCGCACGCCAGGAGCGAGTAAGGTCGCCCGGGGGCGAGGAGGGACTCGAATCTCTCTCAGAATTCAAATCTCCTGATACGCGTAGTTGAGACAACATCACGGACATCCGCATGCTCTTTGGCTGCACGAGAGTCGTCACGGATCATCGCCCTCCTGTGTCTACCTGAAGCCCAAGCGGCCAACCCAGACTCGCGCGACTACTGACCGCTTCCAGCCTTGCGGAGATAGGCGTCGAACCACTTCACCATCTCTGCCTTGTAGTCGGGGGGATTCGTCGCACCGGGAAGCGTCGGGCCGTGGTCTCCACCCCTGATGGGCACCAGCTTTACCGGCACGGAGAATAGCCAACACTAGCACTCTCCGGCGGCGTCCGCCGCGCCCCTAGGCCCTGTCCCCGCGACATAATCTCCCAGACTCAGACGCCGGCCGCCCCAGGAGCCGCTGTCACAGCGCAGGCGCGGCGCGCGCTGAGTGCGCTCGGACGCGGATCCATTCGCACCGATGGACGCCGACTTCACGTAAAGAGCGCTTTGGCGCCAACTCGCACTCGCCACCGGCTGCCCTCGACCCTAACCAGTCGCCAAGGACCGCCGATCAGACGACTCAAAGCGGACACTCAAAGCATCATCGGCCGGACCCAGGGCCGACGATCGCTATCCCCGCTTGGCGGCGACTGCGCCAGCGGCCTTGCGAATGACATCGAGCACCTCCTTCGGGCGCGAGAGCATCGGGACGTGGCTGCTCTTCACCTCGACGGTCGTGGCACCCATGCGCTTCGCATAGGTGCGTTGCAGCTCGGGATTGACGGTGTGATCCTCGGTGGCGACGATGTACGAGCTCGGCTTCGACTTCCAGGCGTTGCCGTCCAGCTTGTGCATGAACAGGTCCGCCGCCGGCGCAAAGTGGGTCGCGTAGACGACCCCTTGCTCTTCCGCAGACAGGTCGCCCGCGAAAGCCTTGGGCCCGTCCGGCTTCAGCCAGACTCGGCCGTTGGCGAGTTCGACGTGATTGAAGATGTCCGTCTTCGGGAACTTGTCCTGTTGTTCCTGCGACGTTTCCGTCTCGTCCGGGCACAGCGCGGCGATGTAGACCAGCGCGGCAACGCGTGGGTCCATGCCAGCATACGTGATCACCGTCCCGCCGTAGGAGTGGCCGACGAGAAGGATCGGCCCGCTGACTCGGCCGAACGTGCGAATGGCTGCATCCACGTCGGCTTTCACCGAGTCGAGGCCGTATTGCGCCGCCATCACCTCGTAGCCATCCGCTTGCAGCGCGGGGATCAGCTTGTTGAAGCACGAGCCGTCGGCCCAGATGCCGTGGCAGAACACGATGCTTGGCTTGTTCGATGAGTTCACTTTGGTTGCTCCTTTCGATGGAAAAGAGGGTAGGCAACACGAACGCCCTCCGGCGACGGTCACCCCACTCGTGGCCCCTGTTCCCGTGACATAAGCTGCCAGACTCGGACGCTGGCCGCTCCAGAAGCCGCTGCCACAGCGGTGGGGCGCCGCGTTTTCTCAGCCGCGAAAATCCACACCACGGCGGTCGAGCATGCGCAGAAGCGCCGGCCAGTCGCGGGACTCCTGTTCGCCGCGTGGCCGGTTCACCTGCTGGCGCGTGCGCTCGACGACCGCGTCCGGGATCAGGGTGACGCCGGCGCGGCCCACCGCGGCGAGAGCATCGAGCTGGATGCGGCAGGACTGCTCCAGGTTGTACATCAGGTTGAACGCCTCGCGCACCGTGCGGCCCAGTGTCAGCAGGCCGTGATTGCGCAGGACCATGCAGAGGCTCACCCGCCCGAGGTTGTGCGCGAGCCGCTCGCGCTCGTCCATGTCGAGCGCGATACCCTCGTAGGCGTGATAGGTCGTTTCGCCCACCAGGCGTGCGGAATGCTGGGAGAGCGGCAGGAGACCCTCGGTCGAGGCCGCCACCGCTATGCCGGCGCGAGTATGGGTATGGAGCACGCAATTCGCCTCCGGCCGCGCCTCGTGCACGCAGCCGTGTATCACGAACCCGGCCTGGTTGACGCCGAAGCCCGTGATGTCCTCGATGATGTTCCCGTTGTGATCGATCTTCACCAGGTTCGACGCGGTGACCTCGTCGAACATGAGACCGTAGGCGTTCAGCAGAAACTGGTTGTCGGCGTCCGGCACGCGGGCCGAGAAGTGGGTGAGGATCATGTCCGTCCACCCGTATATCACCGCGAGCTGGTAGGCCGCAGCGAGGTCGGTGCGGACCTTCCATTCCGCTTCGCTCACCCGGTCTTTCAACGACACTTTCTTTTTTGCCGCTTGCTTGCTCGACAGCCTGGTGACGCTCATGACCTGTCCTCCCTTGACGAAGATGGCCCGTTGGCGCGGAGCCGCGCCGCGATCCGGAAGCTCCACTGTAGCAGCAGTCGGAGGCCAGGGTGGTGATGACCACGGAACTGCCGCTTTCCGATATGCTGCAGGTCCATATGAGCAAACCCAGGACGGAACGGCGCCGCAACGCCGTCAAGGCCTATCTCAAGTCGTCGTTCCTGACGAGCGCCGGCGCGCGGCCGCGGCGCATTCTGGCCGAATACCTGGAGCCGAAGAATCGCTTCGATCGATACCGGATCGAGGACAGGTAACATGAACGCTCTCCGGCGGCGCTCGCCCGCCCCTGGGCCCTGTCCCCGCGACATAAGCTGCCAGACTCGGACGCTGGCCGCCCCAGAAGCCGCTGCCACAGTGCACATCAGCGGTTCTCGCGGGTCGAGCGAGCTGCCCAGAGCGGTCGAAATTGCGTCGCCACGACTTCCTCGTAGGCCACGGGCGCGGAGAGCAGTCCCAGCGCGCGCGCGAACCGGTTGAGGGCGGTAACCGCCTCCTCCGAGATGGCCGGATCATAGAACGGCAGGTCACGCTCCACGAGGCCGGCGATCATCTCCGCGGCCCACGGGGGGAACCGTCGTCGGCCGACCTCCGTGGCGCGCGCGGGCGCCACGCGCAACGCCTGCTGCGCCTTCACGATCGCGCGGACGGCCGCGGCGACGCTCCGCTCGTCCTCGACGATCAATCGCTCGGTCGTGACGAGGGCGGCGAACGTCATGTGCCGGGCAGCCGGGGGCCCGTCGCCACGGCGAACGTCGACGACGACGTGGCCCACCCCGCGACGGACCGCGGTCTCGCTGCCGAGCGCGTTGGCCCAGAATCCGTCGAGATGTCGCGCCGCCAGCGCCTCCGCCGCGAGGACGCCGAACGACGCGTCGGGACCGCCGGCGCCGGGGACGGGCACGATCTGCACCCGGTCCCGATCGAGGTCGATTCCGGCCTCGGCGAGCAGGTGCCGGAGCGCGGCGTCAGGCCCCGCGCCGGCGCCGATGCGCAAGCCCTTCACCGCGTTCACGTCGCCTCTCCGGGCGCGGAGGTCGGCGCGGAGCACAAGGAGCCAGGGCGTCCCTTGGGCCACGGTGACGACGAGCTTCGCGCCTTTCCACTGCGGGAACGCGCTGAGCGCGGTGTGGGCGCCGGTGACGACGAAATCGAGCCCGCCGTCTCTCAACGCCGCCATGGCCGTCGGCGCGGGCGTCACCAGCTCGACGTGCGCGTCGACGCCTTCCGCACGGAAGAGCCCGAGCTCCTCGGCGGCCAGCGTCGGAAAGTACGAGTTGGTGATCAGGTCAGGGACGCCGATGCGCATGGCGGTAACGTCTCAGTGTAGCTGAGAGACGACCGCCTGCCGCGGCTTCTTCTTCCCGCTCCGGCGCGGCACGGCGATGGATCGCGTCACCGCGCTCGGCTCTGGTATACCTGAGCTGCCATGGGTCTCGTCGGTGGCACGCCGGGCATCGCGAGTGTGGCCACTCAATGCGAGCAGCGTCTACTTTATCGAGACCGGTATGCGAATGTCGACACTCGACGCGACGGGTTTGCCATCTTGCATGGCTGGAAAGAACCGCCAGCGCTTCAGCGAGTCGAGAAGGGCGCGATTGAGATCGGGGTCGCTGGTTGGCTCGATTAGGTCGACCTGGGCGCTTCCGTCGGCGGCCACCCTGAAGCGCGCGAGCGCGACGAGATCGATGCTCCGGCGCCGAAGCGAATCAGGGATCTCCGGAAGGGGCTTGAAGATTGCCCGTGCTCCCATCTGGCCCCCGCCTGGGGGTGCCACGCTGGGGATGCCGGTGGCGGCGCTCTGGGTCGCGGGAGGCAGTGTGGCGGCCGGCGCTGGCCCGGTACGTGCGACCTGAGGACCAGACGTCTCGACCTGGGGGGTCGGTGTGGGCTCAGCGGAAGGAGTTGCTTCAGGCACAGAATCCGTCGGTGCCGGTGCTCGGGGTATCTCCTGGGTGGGTTTCGCCGGCTCAGCTCTGCGAGGAGATACGGGTCGAGTCGGAGCGACCTGCGGCGCCGGTGGCCTCGCTGCGGTCTGGATCGCAGCCGGGACCTCCATGACCTCCACCCGGACAGGCGGCGGGATGGGGGTCGTGGTAAGAGGCTCTTCGAGAAGCCGGAGGAAGCCCATCAAGGACAGCGACGTCAGCAAGACGGCTGCCGCCGTCAGCCAGGGCAGCCGGCCCCACGGGTCGTCCTGAAAGCGCAGCGTGGTCAGTGCTGGGCTCTGATTCACTGGGTTATTGATGCTGGATTGCGAACAGGAAGTGCTCGGCACCCGCATCCCGGGCCTTGAGCATGGCCTGTACGACCACCCCGCTGGGAGCTGCGCTGTCCACGGCCACGATGATACTCGTGTCCGCGCCGCTGACCAGTGGCCGCAGCACCGAGACCAGCGTGTCGAGCGAGACCCCAGCCTGATTGATCAGAATCTGGCCGTCTCGGGTGACCGTCAGCGTGACGGATTTCGCGGCCTGCATGAGGGGTGCCTGCCCGCGCGGCAGGTTCACCGCGAGCGAGTGCAAGTTCTGGAGTGACAGCGAGGCCAGCATGAACGTCGCGAGGAGAAAGAACATGACGTCGATCATCGGGATGATCTCGATGCGACCGCGGCGACGCTGGCGCAACGGCCGGAGCTTCACGACGCTTTCTCGGAGCCGTTCAAGCGGATGTGGTCGATGATCCGGGTGCCGAGTTGTTCCATCTCGTCCATGACCTGGGCCAGCCGGTACGAGAAGTAGTTGTAGGCGAAGAGCGCGACGAGGGCGATGAACAGGCCCACGGCGGTCGCGATCAAGGCTTCGGCCACGCCGCCCGTGACCCCACGGGGGTCGACCAACCCTTCGGCGCCAAACAGCTTGAAGGCTCGCACCATGCCGGTGATCGTGCCCAGCAGGCCGAGGAGAGGCGCCGCGGTGACGGTGGTCTCGAGAATCCACAGCCACCGCCCGAGCGACTTCTCGATGAGGCTCGCCTCCTCGGCCGCGCGCGACTCGACCCACCAGACCGGCCGCTTCCGATTCTCGAGGATGACCCGGAAGAACCGCCCGAAGTAGTTCCGGGGTCCCAGGGCCTCGACTTCTCGCTCGAGCTCTCCCCAGTCGAAGCCGTAGGTCTCAGCCACGGCCAGCAACGATCCGGGTAGGCGGGTACGAGACACGAAGACGAACCCCTTCTCGAGGGCCACGACCGCCGCCACGATGGCCAGCGCCAGCAGCGGATAGATCATCGCGCCGCCCACCCGAAGGGTGGCGGCGAAGCCTTGCAGCTCTTGCATCAGCGAGGCTCCTCTACGCGCCGGCCTGAAATGATCTCAGAACTCCTTTCTGATGCCTGCGTAGATCCCGTTCCGCACGCCCCATTGCGGAGCGAACACGCCGAGGCCGCTGCCGTCGCGGATCTTGTACCGCTCGTCCCAGAGGTTCTTGACATCCAGACGTGCCTCCATCGGACCAAAGGCCGGCCAGTTGAACTTGCGCGAGATGCCGACGTTGGCCACCTGGTACGGCGGCACCGTCGAATCGTTCGGATGGACGACGGAGCGCCGCAGTCCGCTGGCGGCCAGGAAGTCCAGGCTGAAGCGCGTGCCCAGCCAGATATAGGATGCGCCGGCGGACGCCGTGATGAGTTGATCGTGGTCCGTGGCAATGTAGTGATTGAAGCTGTACGCCAAGTCAGCGGCGCTGAAGAGTGATTGCGCCGTATTGATCCGCTTTCCCCACTGCTGCGCGGCCGCCAGGTTCCCGTACGCGGTGAAGTTGCCGACGATGTAGGACGCCGTGAGCTCGACGCCGTAGTTGTAGCCCCTCGTGTAGTTGAAGGGCGTCAGGAAGACGGGGGCGCCGAACTGGCCGTCGTCGAGAAGGTTCGTCGCCTGCTTCCAGTAGGCATCGAGCCCGACCTTGAGGCCAGGGATGATGATCTGGGTCACCCCGGCATCGAGGTAGTTGGCGCGCTCGGACCTGGGGGTCGCGTTCTTCGTCACCTCCGGTGCGGCCGTCGTGTTGGCGAACTGGTTCTCCTGGGCGGTGGAGGTGAAGACCAGCGGCGGAGGCGTGAAGTAGCGCGCATAGCCGACGTGGACCGTCGTCATCGGCGTCGGCGTCCACACGACATTGAGGCGCGGGCTGGGCTGGTACTCGTCCCGGAAGCCGTGCGAATAGTCGAACCTCATGCCGCCGTTGATGGTGACGGTCGGGAGCACTTTCCAGGCGTCCTGCAGATAGACGCTGTAAATCTGGCCCAGCTTGCCGGTGCTCTGGAAGATGTCAAAGGGCGTGTCCGAGCTCTGAGCGCCATCGACGGTGGGCAGAACCTGCGAGTTCTGCTGAACGCTCATGTGCTCGGTGTTGATGGTCACGCCGCCCCGGAGGGTGTGGGTCGGCGTCAGGACATAGCTGGCCTCGGTCTGTAGCCCGGTCGCGATGCTGCTGCGGACAAGCTTCTGGGCAATGCCGTTGAAGAGGAGATCGGGCAGTCCGTCGGGATTGAACTTCAGCGTGCTGTAGCGGGCGAAGACCGACGCTCGAAGGGTCAACTCTTGGACGGCCCTCAGATAGGACACGACCCCGTAGTAGTTCTGCTCGAGCTGGGTCTCGTTGACCTTTCCGGAGTCGAAGTCGGAGATGCCGTTGACGGTGAACGACGGGACCTGGTCCGGGTTGTTCGGGATCTGGAAGTGGCCGACGAATGTCCCGAAGATGCCCGTGAGCTTGCTCGTCGGGTCCAGGAGATAGTCGAGATAGGCAAAGCCGTGTCCCTGCTTGGTGTCGTCATGGATGGGCTCGTTCGTCTGACTCGAGGTCGCCGGGTTGATGCCGACGCTGTTCTGGAGGAAGTCCCCCATGACGAAGTAGTTGAGCCTCCCGACTTGGCCGCCGTATTCCGCGCTCGGATTGATCCACGAATGGCTGCCTCCGTACATGCCGACGTACCCGCCCGGATCCAGGGCCCCGCTCTTGGTCTGCACGTCGATGATGCCGGCGGTCCGGAGGCCGAACTCGGCAGGGAGGGACCCGGTGATGAGATCGACGGAGTTCGCCAGGCGCGGACTCAGGCCGCCGTTTTGCCCAAAGAGACTGACGCCGTCCGGGAGCGCTACGCCGTTGATCCGGTACTGCACGTTCCCGTGCTCGTTGCGGATGTGGTACGAGCCTCCTTGTGTCGAATCCTGGGTCACTCCGGGAGCCTGGAGGATCACCTGGGTAATGGAGTTGTTGTCGCCACCCGGCTGGGCCT